>Ga0315294_10005595_pt1 | contig 13782 bp, 4 predicted proteins | sample YL17G13_40_MG_FD_203626 | JGI IMG/M metagenome (GOLD analysis project Ga0315294, IMG submission 203626) | Sediment microbial communities from Yellowstone Lake, YNP, Wyoming, USA - YL17G13_40 | ecosystem: Environmental > Aquatic > Freshwater > Lake > Sediment | place: USA: Wyoming | collected... | reverse complement strand
GCCAGTTGCGGCTGATCGCGGAGAACAGCCGGTGTTCGATCTTGTTCCATTTGGAGGTGCCGGGCGGCAGGTGGCAGACCGTGATGTCGAGGCCGGCCTCGGCTGCGAAGGCGGCGAGTTCGGTTTTCCAGAGCCGCAGCCGGGATCCGTTGGAACCACCGGAGTCAGCGGTGATCAGCAGCTTGTCCGATCCCGGATAGCTGATGGCGCCCATCGTGGTCCACCAGCGGCGGATCGATTCCACCGCGAACGCGCCGGTGTCGGCATCGGCGCCGACGTTGACCCAGCCGGTGTTGGCGGCGATGTCATAGACCCCGTAGGGGGCCACCTTGCCCAGCTGTTTGTCGGCGAAGTCGTGCACCTTCACTGCCCGCGGTGAGCCGGCGGGTTCCCATTCGCGGCCGGCGGCTTTGTAGTTGCCGACCAGTTCCTTCTTCTTGGTGTCCACGCTGATCACCGGGTCCCCATCGGCCTGGAACCCTTCGACGTGGGTGTTGAGATAGTCGAACTGGGCATCGCGATCCGGATGCTGACCGCCTTCAATGGTTTTCGAGTTCGCCTGCAGGCTGTAACCAGCCTGTTTGAGCAGCTTGGCCACCGTCCGCGCGGAAACCCTATGCCCCCGGGCGCACAACTGCGCGGCGAGCTTCGCCGTCGATTTCGTCGTCCACCGCAACGGCGATTGCGGATCGCCGCGCGAGACCGGATCCACCAACGCGTCCAGGGCGGCCACCAGATCGGGGTCGTTCACCGTCATCGGTGGGCGCCCCGCACCCGGCCGGCGCACCCGTCCCGGAATCGGCTCGATGCCGTCCACCTCGCGCACACCATGGGCGACGGTATCCGGATGCACCGCAGCGGCTGCCGCGACCAGCTTGACCCCACCCCGACCCAACACCTTGGCTTCCGCGCCCAGCAGCAACCGCCACGCCCGCTCATCCAGATGCGGGCGTATCAACGACAAACGAACAGCGAGGGGATCGGAGTCCATAGCAGCCAGCGTCATACCACAACTGTGGGCCAACCAAACAGAAAAACCTACCTAATTACTGCGCGAGCCCTTACTCCCGCCCTACTGGGACTAGAGCGACACCTCGTCCGCGTAGACCAGTCGCGGCACCGGCACCGCTGCGACCCCGGGCACGGTGGGATCGGCGTCGAGTAGCTCGTGCTCCTCGACCAGCACCCGCCAGTCAGAGTCGACCGCGCCGGGCTGCCGCAAGCCGGGATACCCCTCGCCCTGCGGCAGTAGCACGGACCCGGTCCACGTGGCCCGGAACCCGCCGGACTCCTCGACGCTGGCGGCGAGGAGGGCCGATGTCGACACCAGCTCCCACTCCAGGTCGCCCGCGCCCGGGGCCCGGCGCTGCACGCTCGCCCGCACGGTCCTTGACTCCTGCAGCCGGGACGCCCGCGTGGCCGCGTCGCCCGTCGGGCTGTCGGCGCTGAGCTGCTCGCCGGGGAGCTCCGGGCCCCCGTGCGGATCGAACCGCAGCCAGCTCACGACACCGGACAGCGTGACCTGCACGTGCCGCGGGTCCGGCCGGCTGACGGTCAGCGTGCGGGTGGGCAGCGGCTGGACCCAGCTGCTGAGCGCGACGGGCGAGAGCGAGCAGCCTTCGATCGACTGCGGCTGGAACCGCGCGACGGCCAGCCGCACGAAGGGCCACAGCGCAGGAGTCCCCTGCAGGGCGACGTCGACGAACCAGCGCCCCGAGTCCTCGTCGAACTCCGGCTGGTAGCCCAGTACCCGGACGGTCGGGTGCGCGAGGACGTCCCGCAGCGGCACCGCGCCCGCGACCGCGACGGGGTTACCCGGCCCCTGCGGCCAGCCGCGGTCCCGCCCACCGAGTACCTCACCGCCGAGCGGCGGCTGGATGCCGAGGCTCTCGGCCGCACCGGTCTCGACGACGTCCAGGACCAGTTGCTCGAACATAAGCAGCGGCGGCACGGTCGGGTTCGAGGTGGAGCCGCCGTGCTGCACGATCGGGTCCGCCCCCCAGAGGCTGGTCGCGCCGTCGGGCGCCTGGAACGCCTTGGGCTGCCGCGTCCACGTCCCGTCAGCGCCCTGCACCAGCTCGTCCGGGTCGAACACGAGCACGCCGAGCAGTTCGCCGTCGCCCGAGGAGAACCAGGGCCGTGCCAGCCAGAGTCGCACGCCCGAGCGCCGGACCCGCCGCCATGCGAACGGGTCGTCCGGCTCTGGGTACGACTCCCAGCGCAGCAGCGGCACCGAGTCCAGCACCAGCGGCGCGGCCGGGCGCGCTGACGACGGGATGTCGAAGACGACAGCCTCCCCCGGCGTGGGTTCGACGGCGAGCTCCGCCGCCGTGAAGAACTCGGCGAACCGCGTCGTCCCGGTGGGCACGTAGGTGACGCGGCGGTAATGGGTGTCCTCGAACGTCTGCAGCATCCGGTGGAACCCGATCCCGCCGAGCGCCTGCGCCAGCGGACCGGCCGGCAGGAAGTCGTAGAGGAACAGCACGCCCGTCTTCTCGCGCTCCCCGACGGGCGAGCGCACCACGACGTCGGACTTCGACGCCACCTGCGGCGTCGAGGCCGTCACGTCGTCCACCGTCTCGGTCCACGACGCCGTCACGACGACCATGTCCGTGCTCGGCCCGTCCACGTGGACCAGCCCCGACAGCACAGCGACGGACCGGCCGGGCGGTCGCAGGAACAGGCTCAGCGCGGACAGCTCGGGCGGCCGGATCGGTTCGGGGACGGCGTGCACGAGCCGCACCTCGGTCGAGGGCGTGAGCCACCACGTCCAGCCGGACGACGCCGCGCGCATGAGGGCCGCGGCGGCGACGACCTCGTCGGTGGTGTACCCGTCGGCCGGGTCGACGGCGCCGGCCAGGTGCGACCGCCAGAGCCCGAACATGTCCAGCGAGCGCACATCGAGTGTGCTCGACACCGCGACCCGCACCTGCCGGCCGGGCGGCAGCTGCACGTGCACCACGTGGTCGACCACCTGGGCGCCGAGCGCGTCCCCCGGCTCGACGACGAGCCGCAGCGGCTGTAGCGACGGCCAGTCGCCCGGGTACTGCACGGTGACGGCCTGCAAGGCCCGCGGCTCGGGCAGCCCGTGCGGCGCACCGGCCTCGTAGAACACGAGCGAGATGCCGGTCGCGTACGGGTCCGGCAGGTACGGCAGCCGCAGTGCGTCGGTGTCGTGCACGACGTACTGCCCCTCGCCGATGGGGCGGCCGCGGTCGGCCGTGATCTCCGCCAGCGTGGCCCGGTGCGGAGACCCGGTGTCGGCGCCCGGGCGGTCGACCAGCGCAATGCCCGGCTGCTCGTCGGTCGCCGTGGCGTCGGTCAGGTTGGGGACGAGCTGGTCGAGCAGCGTGCCACGCTCCGCCAGCGCGATCGCGTACAGCCGCCGGATCTCGACGGCGTCGCCGGTGCCGATGGCCTTGTCGAACTCACCGGCGGCCTCAGCCTCGAGCTGGGTGGCCTTCGGCGGTGCGATGTGCCGCTCCGAGGTCGCCGGACCACCGTCGCGCACGACGAGCGCCGCGGGCTGCTCCCCGGGTGTGAGGCCCTCGCGCACGACGAGCACGGGCGCCGGGACCGGCTCCCACCGCAGGTAAGGCCGAGGGGTGGTCACGACCGGTCGGGCGGGAGCTCGGGCCTCGTCGGGCAATAGGAGGTCGTCGTTGGCGGCCAGCCCGGCGAACTCGACGGCGTCGATCCGCAGCTGCGGCCGCACTCGCAGGGTGTCCCGCGACTCGGCCAGGATCCGCGACGCCGCGGCGACGTCGTCGAAAAGACGCTGCGCGGGCGCGGCCTCGTCGGGGGACGCCGCCTGCGCCACCAGGTTCTCCAGCGTCGCGTCGATGTGCGCGTCGCCGGACAGCAACTCGTCGGGAATCCGGGCGATCTCCGGCGGGTTCGCGCGCAGGTGCTCGATCACCGCCTGACGCCGCGCCCCCGCAACTCCCCCTCCGTCGCGCCGTACGTATGCCTCCCGCACGCGCTCGAGATGCCGGCGGGCAGCGCCGATCTGGTTCTCGCCGGGCGGGACCCGGCGCCGGCGCGGAGGTGGCACCTGCGGGACCGAGTTCCCCGCGAGGTCCACGGCGAGCACCCGGAAGCTGTACGACGTCCCGTACCGCAACCGCGGCAGCGACCCTGGCTCGACGCGGGACACGGTTTGCGCGCCGGCGATGGGCTCGTCCGGCACAGCATCGACGACGGCCTCGGTGGCGCCGTCCGGCCCGGGCGGCTCGACGTGCACGATCGTCAGCCCGGGGCGCGGCGCGGACAGGCTCCAGCCATCCCACCCGGCGACGACCTCGTGCAGGTAGTACCCGATGGTCTCGTCACCGGGCGCCCGGTTCAGCGCCGACAGCTGCAGGAACCCCACGTCGGGCTCGTCAGTCAGCACGCCGAGGTCGCCCGGCGAAGCCGTGACCGTCACGCGCCGCCGGTGCAGGCTGTGCCACGCTTTGGTCACGTCGTCCCAGACCTCGACCCGGATGCCGCGGACCAGGTCATCGAGCAGCAGCTCGCGCGTGCCGTCGTCGGCCGCGAGCTTCTCCGCCTCCTGGACCCGGGCGCGGAGTTGTGCGGCCCGCTCGCGGCGGGCCAGCGCGAAGCCCGTCGAGCGCAACGTGCCGGGTGCCGACGTCGCGGGGTCCCCATTGGCCTCGCTGGCGTACTGCCGGGCGAGGTTGCGCGTGTACTGGTCGAGCTTGAGCCCGGAGGCGTCGGGGTCGACGTCGAGCACGACCCATTCGGGGTCCCCGAGCGGGAGTGCGCCACCGACCCAGGCATCGGAGGACTTCGCGGTGAAGACCGGTCCGTCCACCACCACCGAGACCTTCCGCGGCGGAAGGACCTGCAGCTCAGGGGCTGGCGACGTCAGGGTCACGCTCACCCAGGTCGCGCCGGCGAGCGCGGCTCGCGCCCCCGCGGCGTCGAGCCCGTCGAGCACCACGTCGACCGCGAGGCCGAGCCGGCGCAGCAGCGCGGGCGTCGCCCCGAACGAGGCGACCTTGGCGTGGAAGTCGTGCTCTGGCCGGTCGGGCCGCGGGGTCGGCGGAGCATTCGGGTCGGGCTCCGTGCGCGGCGCCTGCTGCGGCTGCTCGGGCCGCTCGTAGTAGCGCCGCATGGCGTGGGCGTCGGCGATCATCTGCAACTGCGGGTTCGCGGAAAGATCCTGGCCGGCCAGCCCGTCAAGCTGCCGGGTGACCCGCGTGTCGGCCTCTGGGTCGTCCATCAGTACCTGCACGGGCGAGGGCCGGTCGACGATCTCCGACTGGTACGGCGGAAGCGGCGGGATCTCGCGGCCGTGGCCGCGCTGGGGATCGGTCTCGTCGGGCTCGGTGAGCGGCCCGATCGTGGTCAGCGCATCCTTGAGCCGCAGACCAGGGACCTGGAGGGCGCGACGGGCCCGGCCCGCCTCGTCATCGAGCAGCTGCCACAGCGGCCCGCCCTGGTCGAGGTTGGCGAGCGTCCGGAGCAACCCGCCCGCGACCGGATCGCCGGCCAGCCCGGGCCTGTGCGCCGGCGCCGCCGTGATCGCCGCGAGGTGCAGGTCGATCGCGTGGTCGCTCATCCGGCTGGCGGGGTTCGTGTGCCAGGTCTTGTCGGACAGCGCGGGTGTCGGGAAGCCGTCAACGGGTGTCCCCGGGGGCAGCACGGCGGCCCAGGAGCCGGCGTCGGCCGTGGAGACGACCCGGAGCGGGAGCGACGTGCCCAACGACGTGTCCAGCGCGAGCGCGCAGCCGGCGAGCGTAGTCGGCCAGTCCGCTGCGGCCGGGAAGTCGGACAGGAGCGCGCCGTCGACCAGTTTGTGGGTGACGAAGACCGTGAGGTGGAATAGCTCGTCGTCGGCCAACGAGTGCGGCAAGGCGGTTGCCAGGACGGTGGTGGGCATCGGTCCTCCTCCAGCCTCAGGCCGGAACGGGCGCGAACGCGCCGCAGTACTCAGCCCAGTCGGCGTTCATGCCCGTGCCGTCGGGCGGCATGACCTGGTACATCGTCGGGTCTCCCTTCGAGCCTGCGAGCTTGCGCTCGACCGAGATCTCGACGGATGCGGAGAAGAACAGCACCTCGACCTCGACCACCAGCGAGGCGCGGCCTATGAGCTTACCGGTCTCGAAGTGGTAGGTCAGCGACAGCTCGAGCGTGATCGAGGCGCTGATCAGGCCAAGCACGTCGACCTCGCCGCGGATCCGGAAGTACGCGGTGAACAGGCCCTTTTCGGCCTCAAGCCGCAGGTAGACGCCGACCGAGATCGACACCGATCCCGACGCAACCCCGAGGTCGACCGACAGCGATGCGCACGCCTCGAGGCCCAGCTCCAGCAGCACGAGCCCCTTCGGAGACGCCCGCAGCCCGAGCCACCCGCCGCCGCCGATGCACATGACCGTGAGCCGGAACGGCGCGTCCTTGGAGCAGAAGTGGAACCCGACGGTCATAGCGTCGCCGAGGAAGGGCACGCGGGCGTCGGCGCCGAGCGCGATGTTCTCCAGGCTGAACACGCCGATCCCGACATTGGGCAGCGTGAGGTCGAACCCGGCGGTCACCCCGTCGGGCGCGACGTCGACGTAGGGCGGGTCTGAGAACCCGTCGAACGGGATGAGCTCGCGCAGCCGGTCGACAAATGACAGCGGCCCAAGGAACCCGATCCCGCCGAACACGACGTCGACCTCGGGCTTGCCCGCCGACCCGGCGTGGAACCCGATCCGCCGGAACATCAGCTTCATCAGGCCGGCGTCGCCGTCGCCGATGAGGTTGAGGTCGAAGTCGACGATCTCCGCGACGATGTCGACCGCCGGCGGCCCGCTGGCCGACGCGCGGACCTCGACGTCTAGGTGCAGCGAGTCGGGCTTGGGCTTGAAGATGTTCGGGACGCCCGGCAGCCCCCACGGCTTGATCAGCGGTCGCCACGACATCCGCGCGGTGATCTGCCCGCCCGCGATCCCCTCCAGCATCTGCGCCAGCCCGGCGGCGTCCTTGGCGAGGTCCGTGAGCGTCTTGAGCGTCTGGACCGGCTTCTCCAGCGCCGCCCGCACCGCGGCCGGCACGCCGGGCACGCCGATCGCATCCAGCAGCGGCTGTAGATCGCCCGCGAGCGCGACGGCCGCGTCACTCACGGCGTCCGGGTTGCCGGGCAGCCCCTGAACCGCGGTGACGATCGCATCGAGGTGGGTGGTGAGAGTCCCGACGAGGGCGTCGAGCTGGTCCTTCGCGTGCTGGGCGACCGCTTGCGCTCCCCCGTGCGCGGCGTTCGCGACCTCCTGCGTCAGCCGCGCCTCAGCGTCGCCGAGCGCCGCCTCGAGCCGCTGTGCCTCCACGAGCAGCTTGGTCACCGCGTCGAGTGCGTCGGACACGAACGCCGGAGCCTCGTCCAGACCAGCCGCCTCAAGCAGGTCCAGCAGGCTGAACAGCCCGAACAGCTTGGGCATTGCGCCGGACAGGAACGAGCTGGGATCGAACTGTGCCGCGTCGAACGCCGATGGGGCGTTCCCGCTCTCCCCGATCGCGCCTAGCGCGCGCGAGATCCCCTTGATGGACAGGTTGGGCGCCACGAACCCGCCGGCCCGGTCAGACCCGTTGGTGAAGTCGACGGCGGCGGGTGCGCTCTTCAGGGCCAGGATCAGCTCGCCGGCGTTCGGCGCGCCCGGCACCGGCTTCGCGCCGAGCGCTCGCGCGGGGAGGCCGTTGGCGAGGAACGGCTTGGCGTACACGAGATCCACGGCCGGCGCTTGCGGGGCCAGGTGCCGCATCGAGGGCACGATCGACCGCGTCTCGGTGAGGAAGGGCCGGCTGGTCACGTTGGGCGAGTCGATCTCCCCGTCGAAGATCAGGTGCCCGACCTCGATCGAGGTGTCGCCGGCCTTGACCGGCTCCGCGACGGCCAGCGTCTGCCCGCGCCCCTGGATCTGCCGCACCGGGAAGTACCGCGGGGAGGCGTCCTCGGCGTGGTACACGAAGGTCTGCGCTTCCCTCTTGCCCGCCTGCACGAACACGAGCGGCGCCGGCCAAGTCCGTGTTTCGCCGCCCCGGTCGACGGTGGTCAGCGTGAACGGGAATGGCACGCCGTTGCGCGTCGGCACGAACGGCTGCTGGTTCTTGGGCGGCTTGTCGATGTCCGGCGTGACCAGCGGGCTGATGGTGACCTGCCCGAACGGGTTGTCGAAGTCCGTCGGCGGGTACCCGCGGGTCGGCTGCCGCACGATGATGAACCAGCGCTGCCAAAGGTAGGCGACCGGGGTGTCGCGGTGCTTGATCTCGCGCTCGGTGATCGTCACCAGGAAGCAGCGGTGGCCGAACGGGAACAGGATGCCGGGGTAGGCCACCCGCACGTAGCCGTCTCGGCCCATGAACGCCTGGTGCCGGTAGTCGACGATGTTCGCCGGGAACTCCCACGACTGCTTCCAGTCGAACCACGCGCCTAGGCTCGACAGGCTCAGCCGGGCGGTCTCGAGCGGCGTCTCTGCGTTCTCCGGGTTGCCGCCATGGGTCTGCTTGACGATCGCGGTGCGCTCGAACGAGGAAAGCGACTGGTCGAAGCCGGGTGGTGGCAGCTCGTTGTCGCGGGTCCACAGCGCGCGGACGACGCGTTGGTCGGCGTCGTCGTCGTCGAACGTGCCGTCGTACTTGCGGACGGTCAGGTGCGTGCGCCACAGCTCGGACCTGCCGTCCGGCCCCTTCGCACCCGACTCGTGGCGGAACGCGCCGCGCGCGCTCGGGGAGACGATCAACCGGTAGGGCGCCTCGATCGCCGTCTCAAGGTCGGCGGGCGGCTCGATGCCCGCGCCGCTCGCCTCACCGTTGGCGGTCGCACCCGGCGAGACCCGCAGTTGCAAGTTCTGGATCGCCTCGAGGACCTTCTCCAGCGTGTACGTGATGCGGGTGCCCTCGGGCACGGCATAGACAAGCCTGCTGGGACCTGCCGCGACGTGGCTCGACGGGCGGGGCGGCTTCGCTGGCGGGGGCGGCGGAGCGCCGGCCTGCCAGACCTCCTCGCCCAGGTGCTGCGGCGGAAAGTGGACCACCAGCGACGCGCCCGGGCCGGCGACCAGCTCAGCACCGCCGTCGGTAGGTTCGATCGTGCAGCCGGGCGCCTCCAGCCGGAGATCGACCAGGTCGGTCGTGCGCAGGAGTCGGGTGTCGACTGGCTGCGGCCGTTCGTAGGGCCCGCCCATTCGGCTCTGCCCCCTTGCTGGTCCGCTTCGTGATGATTTGGGTGCGTCAGATGATCATGCCCGCGTCCGCGGCGGCCGAGGGTCCTTTCGGGGATTCTCAGGCAACTGTGGACCGCGTGGCGAACTCCTCGGAGACGGGGTGGCAGCAGGCAGTAAAGGGTCCTGACCACATCGTCCATCACGCGTAGTCGTCGTGCTTCTCGCGGACGGTCGCGCCGAGCGCGGTCAGCCGCGTGTTGTCGAAGTGGTAGCGCGGCGTGGGGTCGTCGCCGATGTCCTGGATGGCGCGTGCGGCAGGGCGGCGCCGCCGCGGAGCCCGACGAACGGCTCGCCCGGGATCGGGTGCCGCCGCGATGGCGCAGGACCAGAAGCTGGTTACGGCGTCGAAGTGATGTCGAGGTCTTGCTTGATCAGGGAATACGACGGGATCGGATATTGGAATTTTCCCGGTAGTGATCATACTATGCGCTATCCCAACGCTTTTCGCGCATCGGGTATGTACCGGTGTCTGTGAGGGTGTTGTGTGACGGCCGCCGAATGGGCTGCTACTCACCACCCCGTGTAATCCCTGGGGAAGTGCTGTCGACGACTACAGCACACGGTTGGTGCCGGCCACGTTCACCGCGCCGATGGCGAGCTTCGTCGATTGTTATGCGCCCCGCTGTCCGTTCTCGTCCGATTTGAGGCTTCCCGGCATGGTTGAGGAGTTCTTCGCGCTGCCGGTCGATGGCCAACTCCTCGCCCGTCCGATCCATCGACTGACGCAGATACACCGCAACCCTCACATATGTGATTTTGGTACACATGCACCCCGCGGCCGATGGCAGACCATCGTGCCGCCGGATCGCCTTGTACAGCCAAGTGGTGAGTGCGGAGGACGAAGACATGAAAATCGAGATCGACCTAGCCGCACCCTGTTCCTCTTCATCTTCCGAGCCGACAGGACAACGGCCTGGCTCCAAAGCAGCAGCTGCGCAAGAAGTTCGGCGATGCCGGCTGGGAATGCCCACAGATGCTCAACGCGATCGACGGGGCTGATGACATCTACTTCGACGTAGTCAGCCAGACCCGAATTGATCGGTGGTCGCACGGTCGAGTGGTACTGATCGGGGATGCCGCCGGCTGTATCTCACTGCTCGGCGGTGAGGGTACCGGACTGGTGATGACCGTAGCCTATGCGCTGGCAGGAGAACCACATCGCGCCGGTGACGACTGCCAGCAGGCGTTCCAGGCCTACGAGACGCTGATGCATCCGTTTGTCGGGTCCAAACAGGCTGGCGCGCAACGGTTCATCGAGCTCTCCGTCGGCCCCGCGGCTCCACGCCCCGCATCGTCGTCGTACTACTCCCACTCGATGGTGCCCGGCGGCTTGCTGGTCACATCCAGCACCACCCGGTTCACCTCGGGCACCTCGTTGGTGATCCGGGTGGAGATGCGTTCCAGCACGTCGTAGGGCACCCGCGTCCAGTCCGCCGTCATGGCGTCCTCGCTGGACACCGGGCGCAGTACGACGGGGTGGCCGTAGGTGCGGCCGTCGCCCTGCACGCCGACCGAGCGCACGTCCGCCAGCAGCACCACCGGGCACTGCCAGATCTGGCCGTCCAACCCCGCCGAGGTCAGCTCCTCGCGCGCGATCAGGTCGGCCCGGCGCAGCGTGCCGAGTCGCTCGGCGTTGACCTCGCCGACGATCCGGATGCCCAGGCCTGGCCCCGGAAAAGGCTGGCGCCCAACGATGTCCTCGGGCAGGCCGAGTTCGCGGCCCACCGCACGGACCTCGTCCTTGAACAGCAGACGCAGCGGTTCGACGAGACGAAACTTCAGGTCCGGTGGCAGCCCGCCGACGTTGTGGTGGCTCTTGATGTTGGCCGTTCCGCTGCCGCCGCCGGACTCGACGACGTCGGGATAGAGGGTTCCCTGCACCAGGAACTCGATGTGCTCGCCCGAGGAAACTCCAGCGTCGCTGTCGGCCAGCACATCCCGCACGGCGCCTTCGAAGGCGCGGATGAACTCGCGGCCGATGATCTTGCGCTTGCCCTCCGGGTTGGTCACCCCCGAGAGCGCCTCCAGGAATGTGTCAGCGGCGTCCACCGTCACCAGTCGCGCCCCGGTCGCGGCAACGAAATCCCGCTGCACCTGGTCGCGTTCCCCCGCGCGCAACAGGCCGTGGTCGACGAACACACACGTCAGCCGGTCGCCGATGGCCCGCTGAACCAGGGCTGCGGCCACCGCGGAGTCCACTCCCCCGGACAGCCCGCAGATGGCGTGGCCGTCGCCGATCTGCTCGCGGACCGCCTCGATGAGGGTCTCGGCGATGTTGGCCGGGGTCCAGGACGCCCCGATGCCGGCGAAGTCGTGCAGGAACCGGCTGAGCACCTGTTGGCCGTGCGGGGTGTGGATCACCTCGGGGTGGTACTGCACCCCGGCGAGCCTGCGGGTGCGGTCCTCGAAGGCCGCCACCGGCGCGCCCGCACTGGCGGCCACCACCTCGAAGCCGGCCGGCGCGGTGGTCACCGCATCGCCGTGGCTCATCCACACCGGCTGGATACCGGGGAGTCCCGAATGCAGTTCGCCGCCAAGAACATTCAGCTCGGTGCGACCGTACTCACTGGTCCCGGTGCGCTCGACGGTGCCGCCCAGCGCCTGCGCCATCGCCTGGAATCCGTAGCAGATGCCGAACACCGGCACCCCCAGGTCGAAGATGGCGGGGTCGAGCTTGGGGGCACCCTCGGCGTACACGCTGGCCGGTCCGCCGGACAGCACGATGGCCTGCGGCTCCTTGGCCTTGATGTCCTCGACGGTGGCGGTGTGCGAAACCACCTCGGAGAACACCCGGGCCTCCCGAACGCGCCGGGCGATCAACTGCGCGTACTGGGCGCCGAAGTCGACCACCAGGACGGGGCGCGGGGATGCGGAGTGTTCCACCGGTTGCACCGGGACAGTCTAAGTCCCCGAACTTATCGGAATGATCGGCAGATTGCGCAGGCCGCCCGGCGCCTGCACCGGCACCACCGGATTGCCCGGCGGAACGGGGGCCATCCGCCGGTAGGGCTCGCCCTGCGCGGGGCGCTGATCCTGCTCGCCCTTGTTCGGCCACAGCGCGGCGGCACGCTCCGCCTGGGCGGTGATGGACAGCGACGGGTTGACCCCGAGGTTGGCCGAGATCGCCGCGCCGTCGACGACGTGCAGCGTCGGATATCCGTGCACCCGCTGATAGGGGTCGATGACGCCGGTCCGGGGACTGTCGCCGATCGCCGCGCCGCCGAGGAAGTGGGCGGTCAACGGAATGTTGAACAACTCGCCCCAGGTTCCGCCCGCCACGCCGTCGATCTTCTTGGCGATGCGGCGGGTCACCTCGTTGCCAATCGGGATCCAGGTCGGGTTGGGCTCGCCGTGACCCTGCTTGCTGGTCATCCGCCGGCCCAGCGGCCCGCGTTTGGTGTAGGTGGTGATCGAGTTGTCGAGGTGCTGCATCACCAGGGAGATCATGGTGCGCTCGCTCCACCTCCGCGCACTGAGCATCCGCACCATGCCGCGCGGATCCTTTCTTGCATTGTGCAGCAACTGTTTCCAGCGCGGAACCTCGGAACCGGTGGGGCCGGGGCCGTCGGTCATCAGGGTCTGCAACAGGCCCATCGCATTGGAGCCCTTGCCGTAGCGGCAGGGCTCGATATGGGTGTCGGGGGTCGGATGGATCGAGGACGTGATGGCCACACCGTGGGTCAGGTCCAGATCGGACCGGAACTTGAGCCGGCCGGCGCCCACGATGGACTCGGAGTTGGTGCGGGTCAGTACGCCGAGCCGGTCGGAGAGTTGGGGCAGGGTGCCGGTGTCGCGCATCTTGAACAGCAGCTTCTGGGTTCCGAAGGTGCCGGCCGCCAGGATCACCTGGCGGGCGGTGAAGGTGCGACGGTCCCTGCGCACCCAACTGCCGGTGCGAACCGTCCGGATCTCCCACATACCATCCGACCGGGGCCGGAAGCTGGTCACGGTGGTCATCGGAATCACCTGCGCGCCAGCCCTTTCCGCAAGCCCCAGGTAATTCTTGACCAGCGTGTTCTTGGCGCCGTGACGGCAGCCGGTCATACATTCGCCGCACTCTATGCAGCCGGTGCGTGCCGGGCCCACTCCGCCGAAGTACGGGTCCGGCACGGTCTTGCCGGGCGTCTTCTCACCACCGGTGCCGAAGAACACCCCGACCGGAGTGGGGGTGAAGGTGTCACCGACGCCCAGGTCGTCGGCGACCTCCTTCATGATCCGGTCGGCGTCGGTGAAGGTGGGGTTCTTCACCACCCCGAGCATCCGCTGGGCCTGGTCGTAGTGCGGCATCAGTTCCGAGCGCCAGTCGGTGATGTGCGACCACTGCTGATCGTTGAAGAACGGATCCGGCGGAACATAGAGGGTGTTGGCGTAATTCAGCGACCCCCCGCCCACTCCGGCGCCGGCCAGGATCATGACGTTGCGCAACGGGTGGATGCGCTGAATTCCATAGCAGCCGAACTTGGGGGCCCACAGGAACTCCCGCAGCCGCCAGGACGTCTTGGCGAACTCGTGGTCGGCGAACCGCCGGCCCGCCTCCAGCACCCCTACCTTGTAGCCCTTTTCGGTCAGCCGCAGCGCG
>Ga0315294_10005592_pt1 | contig 13789 bp, 9 predicted proteins | sample YL17G13_40_MG_FD_203626 | JGI IMG/M metagenome (GOLD analysis project Ga0315294, IMG submission 203626) | Sediment microbial communities from Yellowstone Lake, YNP, Wyoming, USA - YL17G13_40 | ecosystem: Environmental > Aquatic > Freshwater > Lake > Sediment | place: USA: Wyoming | collected... | reverse complement strand
TAAGACTGATAGATAATATCGAAATTCCCTTGTAATCAATCAAAAGGATATTTAAATTTGCGCCATTAAAATTCATTTGCTAAAAATGTTTATAGAAGTATTAAAATCAAAAATTCATAAGGTAACCGTTACTGAGGCAAATCTGCATTATGTTGGAAGTGTCTCGATCGATGAGGATCTGATGGATGCCTCCAATATAATTGAAAATGAAAAGGTACAGGTCCTCGACATAAACAATGGCGAGCGTCTGGAGACCTATGTGATCAAAGGGAAAAGAGGTTCAGGTGAAATTTGCATGAATGGTCCCGCAGCAAGAAAAGTAGTTGTGGGTGATGTTATTATAATCGTGTCCTATGCAACAATCGATTTCCAGGAAGCAAAATCATTCAGGCCGGCGGTTATTTTTCCTGATACAAAAACAAATAAACTGATCTGAATTTGAGGAAAGGTTTCATACAGGCCGGAAAGTTTATCGCTTTTCTTGCTCTAGGGATTCTGCTGCTGTGGATTGCTTTCCGGACCGTCAATTTCAAAGCACTGGGAAACAGTTTGACTGGAGCAGATTATTATTGGTTGCTCCTGTCTGTGCTTTTTGGCCTTCTGGCGTTCCTCAGCCGTGCCAGGCGATGGATGATCCTTATCAATCCGCTTGGTTATCATCCGAAATACTGGAACACTTTTCATTCAATGATGTCGGGATACCTTGCAAATCTGGCTCTTCCCAGGATAGGAGAGATTTCGAGGTGCGTTGCCCTGGGCAAAAAGGAAAAGATCCCGGTGGATCAGCTGATAGGAACAGTGGTGATTGAACGCACAATTGATTTCATTTCTCTCCTGATTATCATGTTTGCACTCTTTTTTACAAGCGGATCAAAGATCAGGGAATATCTGAATGTCAGTATTATCATCCCCTTCAGGGAAAAGGTACTGTTGGTTTTTGGTTCAGCATGGATTCCATGGGCCATTTTAATAGCCTTGTCAGCAATTTCACTTTTCCTGCTGGTACGCTATAAAAAGGAGCTTCGGAAGGTCAGCTTCTTGTCAAAAATGTTCGACATTGGCCGTGGTGTAATAAACGGACTTAAAACCATATTAAAGCTCAAGAGGAACTGGGAATTTATCTTTCATACATTATTTATCTGGCTCAATTATGCGCTGATGACATGGGTTGTTGTCTTCTGTATCGAGAGTACATCCCATCTGTCGTTTGCCAATTCGATCTTTATTCTCGTTATTGGCGGCCTCGCAATGTCGGCCCCTGTACAGGGAGGAATGGGTGCGTTCCACTATTTTGTTTCCAGGGGAATAGCATTCGTGGAAGGGGTCAGCATTGAAGATGCTTCTGCATATGCAATACTTACTCACGAATCACAGCTGGTTATTATACTGATACTTGGTGCACTGGCATTTTACATGCTATCCCCGAAGAACCGAAAAAAAGGTACCTATGTCTAAATCCAAAACAGTTTTCGTTTGCCAGAATTGCGGAGCTGAATCTGCAAAATGGATTGGAAGGTGTCCTTCGTGTAAGGAATGGAATACTTACCATGAAGAGATCATTGCTCCCCTGTCGTCCCGTGAAAGATCTTATTCATCAGGTCAGAAAAAGAGGAAACCTGAGCTACTTGATAATATAAAGTCTGATGAACATAACCGTCTGAAGACAGGCATCGTGGAACTTGACAGGATACTTGGCGGAGGAATGGTACCCGGCTCTTTGATCCTCCTGGGTGGTGAGCCTGGCGTTGGCAAATCAACCCTTGCGTTGCAGCTTGCACTTGCTCTCAGCGAAAAATGTGTGCTTTATGTATCGGGTGAAGAGAGCGAAGAGCAGATAAGTCTCAGGGCAAAAAGACTGAAAAAATCCAATCCGTCGTGCTTTATATACAGTGAAACTGATCTTGAGAATATACTTGTCCAGGCTGAAAACCTTAAGCCCGGATTGATAATAATAGACTCTATTCAGACTATTCACACAGGGATCCTTGAATCTTCTGCCGGATCGGTCTCACAGGTAAGGGAATGTGCGGCTCAGCTTCTGAAGTTTTCAAAAATAACAGGGATCCCGGTCTTCCTTATTGGACATATTACCAAGGATGGAACCCTTGCCGGACCTAAAGTGCTCGAACATATAGTCGATATTGTCCTCTATTTTGAAGGCGACAACAATTATATATACCGTTTGCTCAGGTCTGTAAAGAACCGGTTTGGATCAACCTCTGAACTGGCAATATTTGAAATGATTGAAAGCGGGCTTAGGGAAGTTGCTAATCCTTCCGCAATGTTTATCAACCAGCATGATGAGCCCATCAGCGGAATATCAATTGCCGCTACAGTCGACGGTCTCAGGCCATTTCTTATAGAGACCCAGGCTCTTGTAAGCAGTGCTGTTTATGGTACCCCGCAAAGAAGCTCCACCGGGTTTGATATCCGGAGGCTGAATATGCTTCTGGCAGTTCTTGAAAAAAGAGCCGGTTTCAAACTTGGTATTAAAGATGTATTTCTGAATATTGCAGGCGGTATTAAAGTAGACGATCCTGCAATTGATCTGGCTATAATAACATCGGTTTTATCTTCAAATCTGGATATTCCTGTCGGAAAGGATGTGTGCTGTTCCGGTGAGGTTGGCCTGTCAGGCGAAATAAGGCCTGTCTCCCGTATAGAACAACGGATTAAAGAAGCTGCCAAAATGGGTTTCAGGAAGATTTACATCTCTAAATTCCACAGGAATATTTCCATTAATGGAATTGATATTGAAGTAATTCCTGTCGGTAAGGTAGAAGCACTCGTTCGATCACTGTTCAGCTAAAAAAAGTCTTGCGGTCTAAAAAAAAATTTCAGCCTCTGACTGTTTTCCGATCGCAGTCACACACCTCAGGAAATTTAGTATTTCTCTCTTATGTAATTTCCCCTCCCGGAATTCTCTCTTTTTACTTTATCGCAATCCGTTTCGATGCTGAAATTTGAAGGGCGTTCAAATTCATCTGCTCCCATTATTCCAAACTGAGGATCGTTGTAGATTTTTCTCATAAAGATACCAAACACAGGAAGAGCCATCTGGGCTCCCTGCCCTTCACTGAGAGTTTCAAAGTGGATAGCCTGATCCTCCCAGCCGCTCCAGACACCACCCACCAGATTGGGTGTCACACCCATAAACCAGCCATTGGAGTTATTCTGAGTCGTTCCGGTCTTGCCTCCGATCTGGTTCATAAGCATATATGGTTCTCTTCTTAATCTGTTTCCTGATCCAATTAGCACGACTCCCTGAAGGAGATCAAGCATCAGAGAGGCCTGTTCCTCGCTGAGGACCTCTTCAATCTGCTGTGTGAATTTAGAAATTACATTACCGTTCTTATCATCGATACGGGTAACATACATCGGTCTTGTATATACTCCTCTGTTTGCATAGGTCGAGTAAGCCCCGACCATTTCTTCAAGCTTTATATCCGACGTGCCCAGAAATATTGATGGAACAGGATCAATAAAGCTCCTTACTCCCATTCTTTTCATAAGTTCAGTTACTGCAGAAGGTCTGAATTGCTGCATCAGCCAGGCTGAAATATAGTTTTCAGACTGTGCCAGCCCCCATTTGAGTGTAACCATTTTCCCGTGATATTCCTTTGGCCCTGAACTTCTGGGTATCCAGGGAACGGAATCGCCGGGCAGATCGAATGACCTGGGAATATTTTCAACCTCATCACACGGAGTATACCCGTTCTGCATTGCAACAGTGTAGAGGAAGGGCTTTATAGTACTTCCGACCTGCTTTCTCTGCTGTGTAACAGCATCCCATTTGAAGTATCTGAAATCCGGCCCCCCCACATAAGCTTTCACATATCCCAGGTGAGGGTCTTCCACAAGAAACGCCGAGCGGACAAAATATTTATAATACCTTACTGAATCATAAGGTGTCATAACTGTATCAATTTCCTTGTTTTCTCCCTTCCATGAAAAGACTTTCATCGGGACTTTTGTATTGAATGCGAGCATAATGGAATCTAATGGAACTCCTCGGGCTTTCATCATTATGTACCTTTCGCTGTCCTTTATTGATCTGAATATCAGATCTTCAACCTCCTTTTTGGAAAGATCATTTGAATAGGGAGGATTTCTGAATCCCTTTGCACGCTTGTAAAAATCAGGTTGAACCTCTTTTGACAGGTGTTCTGCAAGAGCTTCCTCGGCATATTGCTGCATCCGTGAATTGATGGTGGTATATATTTTAAGTCCATCCTTGTAAACATCATAATTGGACCCATCAGGTTTTTTGTTCTTGTTGCACCAGCCGTACAGAGGATTATTCTCCCATTCCCACAAAGCATCGTCATATGATGATTCCCTTTCATATCTGTTGCGGTCAGGTTCCGGTTTTCTCATAATATTCCTCAGGTATTCCCGGACATATGTAGCGCGTCCTGTATTATGGTCCTCCATTGTGAAATCAAGTTCCATCGGAAGCTGCTTCACCGAATCAGCGATATCCGGGTGAAGATAACCGTACTTACCCATCTGCGAAATGACAATATTCCTTCTCTGAAGCATTCGTTCGGGATATTTCCGGGGATTATAGGCACTTGAATTCTTAAGCATTCCAACGAGGACTGCAGCCTCCTCAATCTTAAGCGAATCGGGAGTAGTATTGAAATAGACTCTTGAGGCCGATCTTATACCAATTGCCTGATAGAGGAAATCATATTTATTAAGGTACATTGTTATAATCTCTTCCTTTGTGTAGCTCTTCTCCAGCTTTACAGCCGTCTGCCATTCCTTGAATTTTGAAACACCAAGCCTTAATTTTCTGGTAAATGCCGAGACACGTGCGGTATCCCTCGGATATAATTGTTTTGCCAGCTGTTGTGTTATTGTACTTCCCCCGCCAGTTTTTTGTCCCAGTACGATTGTGCGGACAATTGCTCTCCCCAGACCCCGGATATCAATTCCCGAGTGTCTGTAATATCTGATATCCTCCGTTGAAATAAGCGCATTTACAAGATATGGAGAGAGATCTTTGAAATCTGTCCATGTCCGGTTTTCAATGCTTATCTTCCCCAGAAGCACGCCGTCTTCGGAATAGACTTCAGCAGCAAGATTGTATTCAGGGTTCTCAAGTTCCCTGAAAGACGGCATAGTTCCAAGCTTGCCTTTTGATATCAGAATGAAAATAATCAGAACCATTACAAACGGAAGGATGAACAATGTCCAGAACCAGATAAGGTATTTCCTGTTTGATGAATCGCCTTTCATTAGCTTCGGGAGTTTGGCTCAAAAATAGTAATTAATAAAGAATCTTAGCCGTTTATTTTGAAGTTTGGAACCTAAATGATTTACTTTGTCGTGTTTTTAAAAAGAGTAAAATCCTTCAGGTATGATCGAAAATCTTGTAATTGTTGAGTCGCCGGCCAAAGCTAAAACCATTGAGAAGTATCTGGGAAAAGATTTCCGTGTTGTATCTAGTTTCGGACATATCCGGGATCTTAAGAAGAAAAATCTCGGTATAGATATTAAGAATAACTTCTCTCCCGAATATGAAATTCCTAAAGAAAAAACAAAAGTTGTAGGAGAGCTGAGGAAAGCAGCTGCAGAATCTAAAAAAATCTGGATAGCTTCTGATGAGGACCGAGAGGGAGAGGCTATTGCATGGCATCTTGCGAGTGTCCTGAACCTCGATCTGGAAACGACAAAAAGGATCGTATTCCATGAGATCACCAGAGATGCTATAACAAATGCCATTCTGTCTCCCCGCAGGGTTGACATGAACCTTGTTAATTCCCAGCAGGCCCGCCGTATTCTCGACAGACTTGTTGGTTTTGAAATTTCTCCTGTATTATGGAAAAAGGTGCAGCCCTCTTTATCGGCGGGAAGAGTCCAGTCGGTAGCGGTACGTCTGATCGTTGAAAGAGAAAGGGAGATCATCGCGTTCAGGACTGAATCATCTTTTCGCATAAACGGGATTTTTAAAACCAACCTGTCTGATGCTGAGAACAATATTATCAGGGCTGAGGCCGGCAAAAGATTTCCCGATGAAAAGGAGGCGCTGAAGTTCCTTGAACTATGTAATGCTTCAGAATTCAGTGTATCAGGCATCACTGTCAAGCCCGGCACGCGGTCGCCAGCTCCACCGTTTACTACTTCCACACTACAGCAGGAAGCCTACAGGAAGCTTGGCTTCTCTGTGTCTCAGACTATGGCGGTTGCGCAGAAGCTTTATGAAGGCGGAAAAATTACCTACATGAGGACCGACTCCACCAATCTTTCGAAGCTTGCGCTGGCAAAATCGAGGGAAGTAATTATTTCAGAGTATGGTGAGAAATATTCAAGAACCCGTCAGTTCAAAACAAAATCCAAAGGAGCGCAGGAAGCCCACGAAGCTATCAGGCCGGCCTATCCCGACACATCTTCAATAACCGGGAATCAGAATGAAAAAAAGCTTTATGAGCTCATCTGGAAAAGGACTATAGCTTCGCAGATGGCTGACGCCGAAGTGGAAAGAACAACAATCTTAATCGGGATGAACAATTCTCCAGTTATATTCTCTGCAACCGGAGAGGTAGTGAAATTTGACGGATTCCTGAAAGTCTACACTGAATCGACTGACACGGAAAATGGTGATGAGGAGAAATCAGTAATTCCTCCCGTAAAGAAGGGAATGCCGCTTTATTATGACACAATATCAGCCACGCAAAAATTCACCTCCCCACCGCCCCGCTACACTGAAGCCAGCCTTGTCAAGAAGCTTGAAGAACTTGGCATTGGAAGGCCATCTACCTATGCTCCTACAATTTCAACTATCCAGAACAGAGGCTATGTTTTAAGGGAGGACCGGCCCGGAGAAAAGCGGCAGTTAAAAATTATAACTCTATCGAAAGGGAAATATTCGACAACTGCAAAAACTGAAGCTGCAGGAAAAGAAAAGTCAAAGCTGTTTCCACAGGACATAGGGATGATTGTGAATGATTTTCTTATGGAAAACTTTTCGGAAATTGTCGATTACAATTTTACTGCTGATGTTGAAGAGCAGTTTGATAAAATTGCTGAGGGTAAACTGAAATGGACAGGGATGATTGATAAGTTTTATTCCTCCTTTCATAAAACTGTTGAAGAGTCCCTTGAGAAGAAAAACAGGAAAACCGTTATCAGGATACTCGGAACTCATCCTGAAACCGGTGAGGAGGTTTCTGTAAAAATGGGAAGATTCGGACCTGTGGCACAGATAGGTGATACAACTAACGGAGGGAAAACCCGTTTTGCCAGTCTTGCTAAAAACCAGCTTCTTGAAACCATAACTCTGCCGGAAGCGCTTAATCTCTTCCGTCTTCCAAGATCGCTCGGCATCCACGAAGGAGATGAAATTGTTGTGGGTATCGGGAAATTCGGCCCTTATGTAAGGTACAGGAGCAAGTTTTATTCCCTGAAGAAAGGTGTTGATGATCCATATTCTGTAACAATTCAAAGAGCCGCAGAAATAATTAAGGAAAAAAGTGAAAGTGATAAGAAGAAGGTAATTAAGGATTTTGGCGATATCAGGCTGCTGAACGGAAGATACGGACCTTATCTTGAAAAGGATAAGAAAAACTACAGGCTGCCTAAACGTAGCGATGCCGAAAAACTTACAAAGGAGGAATGCATCGTGATTATTGAAAAAAGTGAAAAAACTAGAAAAAGTTCTGAATAAAATATGCTGAACCTTAACGATTATTTCAACCCTGTAAGCATCGAGAAGCACGGTTTTGAAAATCTGACCGGAAATGCCGGCTTTCCTCACAATATTATTATCAATACTGAAAATAATAAGGTAAAAGATATCAGAGAATTTAAGGTTGCCCTCCTTGGAGTGCCTGACGGAAGAAACTCTGCAAATCAGGGTTCGTCCGATGCTCCTGATGCAATAAGACAACAGCTTTACAACCTGGCCAGGATACCGGGAAAGTTAAAGATCATTGATCTTGGGAATATGAAACCGGGGGTGACTTTCAGTGATACCCTGGCCGGCCTTACAGATATACTCTGCACCCTTTTGAGAGAAAATGTTTTCCCTGTTATCATTGGGGGAAGCAGTGCACTTGTGCCAGCAATCGACAGGTCATTCACGCTTTTAAAAACCAGATATACTCTCGTTTCCGTCGATCCCAGAATTGATTACAGCAATAATCCTGAAGCACTTGATTCATTTAGTTACCTGAATAAAATAACCGGTAATCATAAGAGCACTTTCAGCCAGTATATTAATATAGGGTATCAGACTTACCTTAATGATCAGCAGGTATTGAACCGGTTTGCCAGGCGTCATTCGGAACTGCTAAGAATCGGCGACGTAAGGCAGGCGATATATCTTACTGAACCTCTTTTCAGGGATTCTGATGCCGCAATTTTTGATATCTCCGCTGTCAGACAGTCAGATGCCCCCGGAACCGCAATCCCTTCACCAAACGGTTTCTATGGTGAGGAGATATGCCTGCTTTCTAGATATGCAGGTATCTCAGATAACCTTAAGATCTTCGGGCTTTTTGATGTTAATCCCGGGCTGGATATTCGTTACCAGACAACGGGTCTTGCTGCCCAGGTGCTCTGGTTTTTCCTTGAAGGTTTTTCTCAGAAGCAGTATGAGAACCCATTATTAAGCAACAGCAATGAAGGACGTTTTATAAAATATCATGTAAGGGTTACCGATCTGGATGATGACCTGATCTTTGTCAAAAGCAATCTTACTGAAAGATGGTGGATAGAATTTATTGATGAGAATAATGCGAATAATTATGTTGCATGTTCACACGATGATTATCTTAAGGCAAACCGGAATGAAGTTCCCGACAGATGGGTTAAAGCTTCAAACAGATTAAAGTCCTGATTCTTCAAATAATTTCTATTCTTTCCCGTTTAATTGAATGTTTGGAATATTCTTTGTGGATAATTGAACATGAATGTTTAAAAGTTTTAACCAACAGGTTGCCGGGTTGCATACTTTAAATTTTTTTGTTTTACTTTAGAAGTTCAATAAATGTGCTTATTCCACAATATAAAAGAAGTGAAAAAACTTTATACTGCATCTCTCCTTCTCCTGCTGTCTGTTTCTTTCTGTTTCTCCCAGCAGGATCCTATTACAAGTAATTACATGTTCAACACCCTGACTTTTAATCCGGGGTATGCCGGTACATCAGGGATGATCTGCGCAACTGCAATCAACAGGCAGCAATGGGTTGGGTTCAAGGGTGCCCCGTCGACGACAATCTTCAATATCAGTGCTCCTGTTTCACCTTTTAAAATAAACAGCGGTGTAGGACTGATGATTGAAAATGACATTGTGGGTTTTGACAAAGACATAAACCTTACCCTTGTATATTCATACATTGCCGAAATCGGACAGGGTAAGCTGGGTATTGGAGTAAATGCCGGCATGTTTAACATGACCCTTGATCCTGAATGGGCGATTCCCACAGGCGACGCTTTTACACCACCTTCAGGAGATCCTCTGATCCCTGAAAGCAAAGAGAGTTCCGTAACCTTCGATGCCGGTCTGGGCGTCTATTACACTACTGATAAATATTATGCCGGACTTTCAGTCACTCATATCAATCAGCCGAAAGTTAAATTTACAAAAGGTGTCTCATATATTAGCCGTCATTATTATATTACGGCCGGCTATATACTTCAGCTTCCAAATCCTTCTCTCGAACTACTGCCTTCCCTTTATGCACTTAGCGACGGTAAGGCAATACAATATTCTGCAACTTCTTTATTAAGATACAATAAAAAGGCATGGGGGGGCGTTTCTTACAGACCCGGTGATGCACTGGTTGGAATTGTTGGGATAGAATTGTTTAATGGTATCAGGGTCGGATACGCTTATGATTTCCCGATCTCAGATATCAGAAAGAGCACAAGCGGGTCGCACGAATTTATGGTAAATTATTGTTTCAGTCTCAGTATGGGCAAGAGTCCCATGAGATATAAAAGCATACGGTTTTTATGATTTTTAAAAATAAATTACTTGCAATACAAAAATTCTAAAGAATTATGAAAAAGGAAATCCTTTCAGCTCTGATAATTATTGTCTTCTTAGGTGGTTGTAAGTCTTCCGATAACGGAGAACTGACAGGAGTCGCTGGGAGAAAAAATTTCTTTGAGCCTGAACCATTTGAAATGGCTTTTATTCCTGCCGGTAGCTTCACCATGGGACCAAGTGATCAGGATGCTGTGTTCGCACAGAACAGCATCTCCAAGGTAGTTACCGTTGAGGCATTCTGGATGGACCAGACTGAAATAACAAATAACAAATATCGCCAGTTTGTATATTATGTGAGGGATTCCATTCTGAGGACAAAACTTGGCGAAGCACAGGTTCCCGACCGTGAATATTTTGTCACCGACAAGGAAGGCAATCCGGTCGATCCTCCGGTTATCAACTGGCAGGAAAAGATAGATCCTGAAGAAGAGACAACAGCCGCTGTCCTTGAAGAGATGTACTATCCTCCCGAAGAGAGATTCAACGGCAAAAAGCAAATTGATGTCAGAAAACTTAATTATACTTACTTCTGGGTTGATTATCAGCAGGCTGCAAAAGCAAAATATGTAAATGACTATGCCAATAACACCGGGAAATATGTAGGACAGGTAATTGACCGTAACGGAAATGTCACTCCGGTTAAAGACCGCTCATCTTTCATTCGACATGATACAATTAATATATATCCTGATACTCTGTGCTGGATAAGGGACTTTACCTATTCATTCAATGATCCCCAGGCAGACCTTTATTTCTGGCACCCGTCGTTCGACGACTATCCGGTAGTAGGTGTTTCATGGCCCCAGGCAGCTGCTTTCAGCAGATGGAGGACAGATTATATGAATACTGCCCTCAGAAAAAACGGTATTGCAGATGTTCAGGCTTACAGGCTTCCGCTTGAAACTGAATGGGAATATGCTTCAAGAGGCGGACTTGATCTTTCAATGTACCCCTGGGGAGGCCCATATACCCGTAACTACCAGGGCTGTTTTCTTGCTAATTTTAAACCGTTGCGCGGAAACTATATCGACGACGGTACGGTCTATACCTCAAAAGTCGGATCATACGAACCCAATGAATACGGTTTGTTTGATATGTCGGGGAACGTTGCAGAGTGGACACTCTGTGCCTATCACCCATCAGCATATATTTTCCAGCACGATCTGAATCCCAACTATGAATATAATGCCCGTCCTCAGGATCCTCCGGTACTGAAACGCAAAGTTATCAGGGGAGGTTCATGGAAGGATATAGCTTATTTCCTTCAGACGAGTGCAAGGGATTATGAATACCAGGATTCAACAAAATCCTACATAGGATTCCGTAACGTAAGATCTTATATCGGAGTAAATCAATAAAGAAAAAAATAACTTTTAAAACAACCAGGTATATGAACCTAGCAGAAATAGTACAATCAAGCGGATGGAAGAATTTCATGGCCAAACTTTATGGCATTGGCGCTTCTGTCGTAATTATTGGTGCATTATTTAAAATCCAGCACTGGCAGGGCGCAGGATTAATGCTTGCTATCGGTCTTTGCACGGAAGCAGTAATCTTTTTCTTCTCAGCCTTCGAGCCTCTTCATGAAGAGGTTGACTGGACACTTGTTTATCCGGAACTTGCAGGAATGCCTGATGAAGAACCGGGCTCAGCAAGGGGTATTGGCGGCGGCAGATATGCAGCAGGGATTGGTGGTGGCGGTGCCGGCGGCGGTTCTCTTGCACTCTCAAAATTCGATGAGATGCTTGAAAAATCGGATATAACCCCTGACCTCTTTCAGAAGCTTGGAGTCGGTATGAAAAAGCTTAGCGAAGCAACATCGAATATTAATGTAATGGGCGATATTTCTGCTGCCTCATCAAAATACATGAACACTATTCATTCAGCCAATGATGCTCTGGGTAGATTATCAGATACCTACCACTCGACCGCTAAAATGCTTAGCGATACAAATTCGAATTATGGCAGAATGGCTGAATCTTTTTCAGTAATAGAATCAGGCGGAAAATCATATCAGCAGCAGCTGGAATCACTCAATAAGAACCTTTCGGCTCTTAATACTATTTATGAACTTCAGCGTAAAGGAGTTGATGAGCATATCAAGGATTCTGAATCTCTTCATAAAGAGATCCAGGGCCTGATGAAAGATCTTTCGGAATCAGCAGGAGATTCAAAAAAATATCGTGATCAGATCAGCAAGCTAAACGATAATCTGGCGGCATTGAATAATGTCTATGGGAATATGCTTGCTGCAATGAATGTTAAATAGCGTGACATTTTATTATAAAACTAAACAACCATAGAAATGGCTCACGAGAGGCTATCACCACGGCAAAAGATGATCGGTATGATGTACCTGATACTTACCGCCATGCTTGCACTTAACGTGTCAAAGGAAGCCGTTGATGCATTTAAAAAAGTTGATAAGAGTCTGACTACCACACTGGCAAACTACGTTATTAAGAATAATCTTATTTACGAGGAATTTAACAGGGCTGCAACAGAAAATCCTACGAAGGCAGGGAAATACAGAACGACTGCCATGGAAGTCAAAAGTCGTGCCGACGAAATTTTCAACTTCATTCAGGATCTTAAGATTGAAATAATAACTACGGCTGAAGGAAAAGACAGTCCTGCTATTAAAGGTAACCAGATAATAATTGATGAGGTCAAGAGAATTGATGATCCTAATGTTCCTTCCCAGATCCTTATAGGCTCGAATGAAAAGGGCAAGGCCAACTATCTCAAAGCCCTGGTGAACGAATATCGTGAATTTCTTATTTCTACTCTTGACGGGAAAAATCCGTCGGCTGAGGAGGCCCTTCGTACAAGCCTTAATGTTGACGATGGCCATGATCCTGACGGACAGCCTTCTTCGTGGGAAAACCTGACATTCCAGACGATGCCTCTGATAGCGGTTGAAACATTATTGTCAAAGATGCAGGTCGACGTCAGAAATGGTGAAACGGAAGTGATCAATCACCTTTATAGCCAGATTGATGCCGGAGCATTCAAAGTGAACAAGATCGTGGCAAATGTTGTTCCAACAGCAAGCTATGTGACCCAGGGAAGTGATTATGAAGCAAAAGTATTTATCTCTGCCATCGATTCAACCCAGACACCTGTTGTTACCGTAAATGGCTCAACTACTCCGCTTCCTAAAGATGAATCAGGCAAAGGGGTCTACAAGGTACGTGCCTCTTCTACCGGTCCGAAAAAGTGGGGTGGTGTAATTTCACTTAAAAATCCATCAGGAGGTACGATAGATTATCCTTTTGAATCATCATATTTTGTTGGTGAACCCAACGTGGTCGTGTCCCCGACAGCAATGAACGTTATGTATAAGGGCATTCAGAATCCCATCGATGTTTCTGTCCCGGGTGTAAGCCCCGAAAAAATCAGGGTAAGAGTGGTTAACGGTACAGTTACGACTCAAAAAGTCAAAAACTCCAAAGGAGTGAATTTCAGAGGGAACTGGGCAGTAAATCCGACAACTGTTGGCCAGAATGTCCAGGTAATTGTATCAGTAACTGATGAATCCGGCAAGGGAACAACATACGCTCCGATTGAATTCAGGGTCAAACCGGTCCCTTCACCTCTGGCTATATTTGCAGGAAAAAGCACGGGTACCGTTGCTAAAAACACTGCAGCTGCTCAGACAGGGGTTTATGCATTTCTTCCCGATTTCGAATTCGACCTTGTTTACAAGATCACTTCCTTTAACGTGCTTTACACTGACAGCCGCGGTGACTTTGAAGAGCAAAGCACAAGCAATGCGCTTACCAAGAA
>Ga0315294_10005589_pt1 | contig 13794 bp, 18 predicted proteins | sample YL17G13_40_MG_FD_203626 | JGI IMG/M metagenome (GOLD analysis project Ga0315294, IMG submission 203626) | Sediment microbial communities from Yellowstone Lake, YNP, Wyoming, USA - YL17G13_40 | ecosystem: Environmental > Aquatic > Freshwater > Lake > Sediment | place: USA: Wyoming | collected... | reverse complement strand
AAGTCCACGCCCGTCACCTGCGCGCCTAGCCGCGCCCAGGAGAGCGTGTCCAGGCCGAAATGGCATTGCAGGTGCAACAGCCGTTTGCCCGCCACGTCGCCCACCTCTGCGGTCTCGATGGGGTGCAAACTGCTGTGGCCCGCCTTGAAGCCCGCCAGGTCGTACGTCTCCGACCGCGCATTCACCCCGGTCCACGCATTCCACAACTCGCGATTGGCTTGCTTGAACTCTTCCACCCTGCCCTCCACACACCGAAATCCTTGAATCACAGTCTACGCGGCTTTTTCCAGATGGAGAAATTGCGCTATGGGCGCAGATTCAACGCCGAGAGCGCTGAGACCGCAGGGTAGTCCTCATACCTCAGCTCTTCTGAGTGCCAGGTGTGAGACGGGGCATGCCCCGTCTTGTGTTTCTGAACGACTGCCTTGATGATGGCCAGCGCTGTGCGCACGGCTGGATATAAGTGCGCAGTTTGGCGCTCCACGGGCTTTGTGTTACACTGCGCTGGCGGCAACCTGGCGATTGCACCCGTATGGAGAGGAGTGGAAGGATGCTAACCAAGTACCTTCATAGCGCGCTGCACCGCGCGCGCTATGAAATCCTGTCCGACGACGGCTCGTTCTACGGAGAGGTCCCCGGTTTTGACGGCGTATGCGCCAACGCCGCCACCCTTGAAGCCTGTCGGGACGAACTCGAAGAGGTGCTTGAGGAGTGGGTGCTGTTTCGGGTCTCACGGAACCTGCCTCTGCCAGTGATTGACCAGATCTCCTTGGCGATCAGAGAGATCGCCTGATGCCACACCTGGGGCCCATGAAGCGCAAGGACCTGATCCGCTATCTCAGACAGCTTGGCTTCGAGGGTCCGTTCTCCGGCGGCAAGCACGAGTTCATGCTCCGCGGCACCGTCACCGTGCACTTGCCCAATCCTCACACAGGCGACATCGGCAGAGAACTACTTGTCCGCATTCTGCGCCAGGCCCACATTGACCCGGACGAGTGGCTCCGCCTGTAAGCGCAGCCATCGACAGCACCTTGTCGGCAACGGTGCGATGCAGCTCGCAAACCTGGTTTCTCCCTTTCGAAACCAGGTTTTCTTTATGTCTTTGCTTTGTGCCTTTGCGTCTTTGTGGCTTGGTGTTGAGGAACGTGCTATAATCACGAGCACACGCTGATGCCAAGGAGCCATTTCATGACCGACAACTCACCCTGGAACGCCGAGGAGTGCGCCATTCTGAGCAAGCTGGACACGCCCTGGAAAGTGCAGGAGTACCTCGACGCCATCCCCTACGACACCGAGCACGTCACGCGTTCGCCGCGACGCGTGTTGCACGATCACGTGGCGCACTGCTCGGAGGGCGCGCTGTTCGCGGCTGGCGCGCTGCGCTTCCACGGTCACCCGCCGCTGCTCGTGGACCTGCGCGCCTGGAACGACGACGATCACGTGCTGGCCATCTACCGCGTGCGCGGCCACATCGGGGCGGTGGCCAAGTCCAACTTTTCCGGCCTGCGCTTCCGCGAGCCGATCTACCGTACCTGCCGCGAGCTGGCGCTGTCGTACTTTGAGCTCTACTTTAACACGCTGGGGGAGAAAGCCCTGCGGGCCCATTCGCGCCCGATGGACCTCACGGCCTTTGACCGCTGGGCCTGGATGACCACGGACGACGACATCGGCTGGATCGCCGAGCGCCTCGACCGCATGCACCACTACCCGCTGCTGGATGAGGGCATGATCCGTGGCTTGCAGCACGTGGACAAGCGGCTGTACGACGCGGGGATGTGGGGGTCGGATCCGGCGGGGATGTACATGGCCGCGAAACGTGACGAGTGAAACGTCATGAGAAATCGGTGATGTAGAGCTGGTGTGCCGCAACCGACTTCAAGAAGCGGCTTGCAGCCTCTGCTCGCTCCTGGTCCAGGAGCAGCTCGGCCAGATGTTCGTGTCCACGAGGTGCATCACTCACCTCGCCACTCCAATGCCTTCTTCTGCAGATCCAGCGCGGTGTACTGATCGCGGAACTGGCGGAGCCCTCCCGCCCAACTCAACCGCAGCTTCCTTCGTTTAGGACGAGCACGCGTCTCCAGCAGGAAGCGGGTGGCGAAGATGCCCACCCAGGTCAGCGCGCCCAGGAGCGAGCTAGTGATCCACCCGCCAAGCACCTGCATGCCCCCAAGAAGTTGCAGCATCGACGCCATCTGCGGCAGGCTCGCCGCCGTCGAGGCCAGCTCGACCGCGGTCAGCACTGCCAACAGCGGCGTGATTGCGGCAAGGGCGTACAAGACCACGCGCAGAATCCCCAGCAATTGGTTCCTTTCAGCCACCCATGCAACCCATTAGCCGGTGTGCGGACCTCAAGCCGGCAACTTCAAGTCCGTCCTTCTCGCAGACGAAAAGGCTCATGGAGGATGCCTGGGCGGTGGTTGCTCAACGCTTGCCCGCCGCACGGCCCCCCGCTGCCTCGGCAGGGGCCTTCCGCCCATGCTCGGTTCGGTCAAAGTCGCTGTCAAAGCTCACAACGGTGAGACCGTACCTCTGTGCGGCGACGTACTGATAGGCGTCATCAAAGTCCAAGCGGAACTTGCGAGCCACGGCGGCGACCTGGTGCATGTCTTCCACGCCCAGACGCAGCAACGGCATGCCACCCTTGACGAATAGATCATCAACCGTGCGCAAGAAGGCCTCATACATCTTGCGGTGAACAAGGATGATGCCCAGAGAGTACAATGAGAACTCGGTCATGTACAGTTGGGCGGGCGCTGCTTTCTGGAGGAACTGCTTTGCCTCTTCCGCGTTCTTCTGTCCCAGGAGAATCTCCAGGACCACGTTCGTGTCGATCAGGTACATCAGGCCCCCCACCACTCAAGCGCTTTGTGCTGCAGTTCCACGGAGGAATATTCATCGCCGAGGTCCTTGAGTGCGCCGGCCCAGTCGAACCTGAACTTGCCTCTGCGCTTCCTAGCCTTCTTCTCAAGCAGGAACTGAACAAAGTCCTGCACCTCCTGCTGCAATTCCGGCGGCAACTGCTTGATCTGCTCCTCAATGGCTGTCATTGTCCACCTCCCCTGCTCTCCTGTGGCGCATTTCCGTCACTATCCTGCCCGCCCGGTGATATAGTCCTCCGTGAGCTTCTCGGCGGGCTTGGTGAAGATGCGCTGGGTGGGTCCGTACTCGACCATCTCGCCCAGCCAGAAAAAGGCAGTCCAGTCCGAGGCGCGCGCGGCCTGCTGCATGTTGTGCGTGACGATGACGATGGTGTACTTGTCTTCGAGGCGGCGCATGAGGTCCTCGATGGCCAGCGTGTCCACCGGGTCCAGCGCCGAGCAGGGCTCGTCCATCAGGATCACGCTGGGCTCCACGGCCAACACGCGCGCGATGCACAGGCGCTGCTGCTGCCCGGCGTTCAACTCAAGCGCCGAACGCTTCAGATGGTCCTTGACCTCGTCCCACAGCGCCGCGCCTTCCAGACTGCGCTGCACGATTTCTTCCACGTCGCGCGCCTTGTCCAGGCCCAACATGCGCGGGCCAAAGGCCACGTTGTCAAAGATGGTCTGCGGGAAGGGGTTGGGGCGCTGGAAGACCATGCCCACGCGGCGGCGCAGTTCGACGACGTCAAACGTCGGGGTGTAGATGTTCTCGCCATCGAGCAGCACCTCGCCGGTCACGCGCACGCCTTTGATCGTGTCGTTCATGCGGTTGAGGCAGCGTAGAAAGGTGCTCTTGCCACAACCCGACGGCCCGATCAGCGCGGTGATCTGGCGCTCCTTGACCGAGATGCTGATGCCCTTGAGCGCCTGGAAGTCACTGTAGAAGAGACTCAAATTGCGCACGTCGATTTCCAGCGTGTGTTCCATGTGTTGCCCCTGTGTAGAGTAGCGGCATTGTAGCGGAATGCCCGGCGCAAGTCAAAGTGCAGGCGTCCGCGCACTTTCCGCAGAATTTCCCGGAGGGCGCGGTTGGCATCAACTTGTCGAGGACTCGCACCCTCCGGGAAGGCTGTCGCACCCCACTCGTTTTGACCTGCCCGCCGCGGCGCGCTATAATCTACAGCGTCCGGACAGCGGACATTCGAGTCCGGAGAGTAGGCCTGCGTGTCCCAGCAGGCGTCACGAGGAAAGGCAAGTCTTGCGGCAGCCCAGGTGCATCCGGATGATTGCCATGTGCGCCATGATGGCCACGCTAGTTGGCGTGTGCGCCTGCCGTCCGCAGTCCAACGCAGGCGACAGCTCGTCCCCCGGCCACGTGGTCAGCGTGCAGAACAAAGGCTCGGACACAATGGTCAACCTGGCGCTGGCCTGGGCCGAGGCCTACGCCCAGGTGCGCCCCGAGGTTCACATCGCCGTGACAGGCGGCGGCTCGGGCACGGGCATCGCCGCAATGATCAACGGCACCGTGGACCTGGCGAACGCCTCTCGGCGCATCAAGGACGAGGAGCGCGCCGAGGCGCAGAAGAACGGCATCGAGCCGGTCGAGCACGTTGTGGCGGGCGACGCCATCGCCGTGGTCGTCCACCCCAGCAATCCGGTCAACGGGCTGACCATCCACCAGTTGAGCGACATCTTTTCAGGCAAGGTCAGCAACTGGAGCGAGGTGGGCGGCGAGAACCGGCCGATTGTAATCGTCTCGCGCGAGTCCAACAGCGGCACCCACGTCTTCTTCTTGGAGCAGGTGGTGCGCCAGGGCAAGACAGACGACCACACCCTGTTCTTACCCGACACGTTGCTGATGCCTTCGTCCGAGGGCATTTCGGCCGAAGTGCGCCAGAACCCCAACGCCATCGGCTACGACGGCCTGGGCTATGTCACGCCCGACCAAAAGGTGCTCGCCGTCGCGCGCGCCGCAGGCCAGCCCTTTGTGTTGCCGTCCGCAAAAAACGCGAAAAACGGGACGTACCCCATCGCGCGCGACCTGTACATGTACAGCGCCGGCCAGCCTTCGGGAGCGATCAAGGACTACCTGGAATGGATTAGAGGGCCGCAGGGACAGGCGGTGGTGGTTGAGCTGGGGTTTGTGCCACTGCAGTGACGAGTGGCGTGCGTGGCGCGTTTCGTGACGCGTGTCTCGCATGGCGTAGTGCATAGACGGGAGACCGACCACGGAGTGCGCAGTGCCTCTCCGTGTATCCGTGTTCCAAATCCGTGTCGTGCAAGGACCAGGTGATGCGTAAGTTGACCGTGCGAAGCGAATGGATCATCGAGACGCTGCTGCGGTTGGCAGGGTTTTCTGCGATCTTTTTCGTCGCACTGATCTTTGTCTTCCTGGTTAGAGAGGGCGCGCCGGCGTTCGTGCGTGTGCCGCTCTCGACGCTGTTCGGCTCGCGCTGGTACCCCAACGAGGGACTGTTTGGCACCTGGCCACTGATCCTGGGCTCGCTGCTGGTGACTCTGGGCGCGGTGGTGATCGCCGTGCCACTGGGCGTGGCGACGGCCGTCTTCATCCGCGAGCTGGCCCCCGACTGGCTGCGCGAGATCCTGAAGCCGGTGATCGAGGTGCTGGCTGGCATCCCCTCGGTAGTGCTGGGCTTCCTGGGCATGTCGGCCGTCGCACCCTTGGTGCGCCGCTACCTGGGGGTGCCCACCGGGTTGACGGCCTTCACCGGCTCGCTCATGCTGGCCTACATGGCGCTGCCCACCATCATCAGCGTGGCCGAAGACGCCATCGATGCCGTGCCGAAGACCTACCGCGACGGCGCGCTGGCCCTGGGCGCGACGCGCTGGCAGACCATCCGGCACGTCGTGCTTCCCGCGTCACGCTTTGGCGTGATCATCGCCGTGATGCTGGGCATCGGACGGGCCATCGGCGAGACTATGGCTGTGATGCTCGTGACGGGCAACGCCGCGCGCGTGCCGCACGAGCTGGACGCGCTTTTCCGCCCCGTACGCACCATGACCGCCACGATCGCCGCCGAGATGGGCGAGGTGGCACAGGGCAGCACACACTACCACGTCCTCTTCGCGCTGGGCATCCTGCTCTTTGTGGTCACGTTCATCATCAATGCCGTCGCCTCGGCGCTGATCATCAAGGGCGGACCACGCCGGGGCGGGAGGTCCATGGGATGAAACGCACGGGTTTCTCACCGCAGACCACGCAACGCATTGCGTTTGCCGTGCTGACGGTGCTGGCCGTGGTGGTCGTGGTGCCCATCGTGCTGGTGGTGCTCTACATCGTGGTGCAGGGCATCGGCGCGATCAACTGGGAGTTCCTGACCCGCATGCCGCGCGGCGGAATGAAGGAGGGCGGCATCCTGCCTGCCATCGTGGGCACCGTGGTGCTGACCTTTGGCACTGCGCTGGTCAGCATCCCGCTGGCGGTCGGCGCGGCCATCTATCTGGCCGAGTACGCACGCGACAACTGGCTGACGCAGGCCATCCGCCTGGCCATCATCAACCTGGCGGGCATCCCCTCGGTGGTGTACGGGCTATTTGGCCTGGGGCTGTTCGTGCTCTTCTTGAAGCTGGGCACCAGCATCGTCGCGGGCAGCCTGACGCTGGGGTTGATGACCGTGCCGGTGGTGATCTCCACGGCCGAAGAGGCGTTGCTGGCCGTGCCGCAGAGCTTTCGCGTCGTCAGCCGCAGCCTGGGTGCCAGCCGCTGGCAGACCATCCGCCACGTGGTGCTGCCCAACGCGCTGCCCGGCATCCTCACCGGCGTGATCCTCGGCCTGGAGCGCGCGGCGGGCGAGACGGCCCCCATCCTGTTCACCGTGGCCGCGTTTTACCTGCCGCAACTGCCAAGCAGCCCGTTCGACCAGACCATGGCGCTGCCCTACCATCTGTACGTGATCGCCACGCAGGTGCCCGGCATGCCGCTGCGCATCCAGTACGGTACGGCACTCGTGCTGCTGCTGCTGGTGCTGGGCCTGGACGTGACCGCCACGGTGATTCGCAGCCGCTTCCGTCGGAGGCGCCAGTGGTGACCAAGATCGGAATTTACGACCTGCGCTTTGCCTATGGCGGAGACACTGCGCTCAAAGACGTTACGCTGGAGGTGCCTGCCCAAGCCATCACAGTGTTATTTGGTCCCTCGCGTGCCGGCAAGAGCACTCTGCTGCGTTGCGTCAATCGTCTCAACGACCTGATCGAGGCGATTCCCATCACGCGCAGTGGCGAGGTGCTGCTGGATGGAAAAGACGTCTATGCCCCCGACGTAGACGTGACAGAGCTGCGACGGCGCGTGGGCATGGTGTTCGCACTGCCGTTGCCCCTACCCATGACCGTGCGCCAGAACGTGTTGTACGGCCAGCGCATGCGCGGCGAACGCAATCCGGCGCGCCTGAATGAACTGTTGGAGCGCAGCCTGCTGCAGGCTGCGCTGTGGGACGAGGTGAAGGACCGCCTGGACGACCCCGCCACGCGCCTCTCTGGCGGGCAGCAGCAGCGCCTGTGCATCGCGCGCACGCTGGCGCTGGAGCCTGAAGTGATCCTGCTGGACAACCCTACGTCGGGCTTGGACCCGCTTTCCACAGCCAAGGTTGAGGCCTCGCTGCGCCATCTGAAAGAAGAGTACACCATCGTGATGGTGCCCCACAGCGTGCAGCAGGCCGCGCGTGTGGCGGACGTGGCGGCGTTCCTGTTGGGCGGGGAGCTGGTCGAGGTCGGCACGGGCGTGCAGATCTTCACGCGTCCGCAGAAGAAGCGCACAGAAGATTATGTCACGGGAAGGTTTGGCTAGGCGTCACATCAGGATGCGCAGCAATACCGTTACGGTGACGGTGCTGGCAAGGGTGGTCATCAGCACGACGTTGGTGACGAAACCCGGGTCTGCGTCGTATTCGGTGGCCAGCGCGGTGGTCATCACGGCCGTGGGCATGGCAGTCTCCAGGATACACACCTGGCGCGAGAGGCCCTGCAGTCCCCAGACCCGCGCAAACACAAAGGCCAGCCCGGCCGACACCACCAACGCCATGAAGGTGGCCAGCCCCGTCAGGCGCAGGTCGCGCTGCAGCGACGTGCGCGCAAGTTGCATGCCCAGCACCAATTCCAGGGTAGGCACCGAAGCGTCCCCCAGCAGCTTGACCGCCTTCGAGACAGGCTCTGGCATATTGAGCCCCGTCGCGTTGAAGAACAACGCCAGCACGACGGCGTAAAAGACGGGCACGCCCAACACCTGACGCAGGGAAGTGCGTACGTCCATCCTGCCGCGCGAGGCCAAATACACGCCGAACGTATTCGTGACAAACGCGCTGGCGACGAAAAAGATCAGCCCGCGCTCGAGCCCGGGCTGACCAAAGGCGAATAGCAGCACGGGCAGGCCATAGTTGCCCGTGTTGTTAAATATCGTCACCAGCAGAAAGGCGCTCTCCTGCACCTGGCTGAGGTGCAGGGTCCGTGCCACCAGGGTGGCCAACAGCCACATGCACAGCGCAACGCTGAAGACAAAGCCAGCGATGCGGGCCGCGTCGGTACCGCCCAGGGTGGACTTGGACAGCGAGGAAAACACCAGGCACGGGCTAAAGGCGTAGAAGCAGATGCGCGAGACCGAGCGCACGTCGACGGCCAGACGCCGCTCGAGCAGGTAGCCCCAGGCGATGACGATCACGACCGGTAGGACGATGTTGACAAAGACGCTGAGCAAGGACACAGCCTATGCTTCGGCGGTCGCGTCTTCCGCTTGCGCCGTTTCCTCCGTCATGTTGGTGAAGACCTTGTAGTCCTGCTCGTCGGCCAGGATGCACTCGATCAGGAACTCGCCCGGCACGCCCATCGGGGCGCTATACTCGTCCATGATCTCTCGCACCAGGGCGCGGAACGAGTCGTCAGCCACGTCCGCCACCTGGTTGCGCCACAGGAGCAGCGTGCCATAGGTGCCCTCGGCGGAATAGTGCAGGTCGAGTTTGCCCAGGCTGACGGGGCCCCGTCAGCGAGCCTGTCCAGGTCGAAAAGGGAGTACTGTTCCGATTGCAGCGTGCGCACGATCCGTTTTGACTGCAGTCTCATGGCACCTCCAGGCAAATGGGCCGTGGGCCTAGTCCTCGGCGTCCAGGTGCTCGTCGTATGCTTCTTCGTCGTCCTCTTCTTCGTGAGGCACTGCTGGATCGTAGACAAAGAGGTCCGGGGGCTCCTTGACCAGCGCCAGCTCGGCCAGGGCATCCTCGGCCAGGAGACGCACCACCTCGTCCTGGCTGCGGACAAAGCGCTCCAGTGCGTGGCGCGCCTGCTTCCCGCCGATCTCGCCCAGGGCCGCAATGGCCGCGGCCTGCACCTCGCGATCGGGGTCGGCAGCTAGCTTGATGAGCGTCGGCACGGCATCCTCGACCTCCAGCTCTCCGCAGGCGCGCGCGGCCTCATAGCGCATAGCAGGGTTGGCGTTCGAGAGCTCGTCGAGCACAGTGCTGGACCAGGCGGGATCGACGCTGCGCCCCATGGCAAACACGGCGCTGATGCGCATCGCCTCGTCGGGGTCGCGGTAGGCGCGCGCGATAATGTCGCGTACAGAGTCCTCGGCCAGGTAGGCCACAGACTCGACAGCGCGACGGCGCACCTCAATGGGCTCGCCGGCCTTGTTGACCGTCTCCAGCAGGGCACTGCGCACCAGGCTGGCATGGCGTTCGTCCAGTTCGTCCACCTCGCCCATCAGTGCAAAGCGTCCCAAGGCAGACGCAGCGGCGGCGCGCGCAGAAGCGGCCTGGTCCTGAAGCAGCACGTGCACCAGAGGCGTGATGAGGGTCACTTCTTCGTCCTCCCACAACCCCTCGATGGCCGTGGTGCGCACCGCTGCGTCCGGGTCTCCGAGGCCTTCGCGAAAGAGCGCGTTGAAATCGAGCTCAAAGTTGGCCTCGGCGCCGTCGGTTAGCTGGGTCATGATCTGCCGTCGGCGCTCCACCGGGATGCCTAGCCACTGTTGGCGGAAGAACTGCGTCTCGGTTGTGGTCGATCCCGACAGTCCATACAGGACGGGGCTGGACAACACGGTCTTCTCTTCGACCAGTTGCCGCAAAGCCTCGTCAAAGGTCAGGTAATCAGCTTCTCGCATCATCTCACACTACCCCCTCGTATGCCTACGTTGGCCTAGTACCAGAGAAACGTCCGCGTCTCGCTGGTAGGGCTCTGGGGAGCCCCCTCGCGGCCACCGCCGGGTCGTTCACCCGTCTGCTTCATGACGGTCACATCCCATTGGAAGACGCGCTCGTTCTGCCCGGCTTTGGTATAGAGCTCGGCGGGAACGATCCATTGGGTGTCTTTGATCCAGGTCCCGCCACAGTGCACCGCGCCGTCCGCCTGATAGCACAAGCTCAAGGAGTACCACTCGTCGTCAGCCAGCGTTCCGGTCGACTCCCAGCTAAGCTTGATCTGTGAACTGCCGCCGCGGACCTCGGTCTGCGTGGCCGGCTGCAGGAGACGCGGGGCGGCAAAGCGCAGCTTGGGCGTGTTGGTCGCCGCCGGTTGGCGGGTGGCTTCGGGCGGCTTGGCGGTTGGCGTAGGAGACGCCGGCGGGGTTTCGGTCGGCGGCACGGCCGTGTGCGTTGGCGTGCCGGTTGGAGTGGCAGTGCGCGTCGGGACGCGCGTGGGCGTCCGCGTGCGCGTCGGTGTGGGAGTCGCCAGGAAGGCCAGCAACGGCAGGTGCACGCGGCCGGGCAGGCTACGCACGGTTTGCCATGGCACGTATTTCCACAGCGCGTAGGCGCTGGCCGCCACAGCGAACAGAAGGGCCAGCGTCAGCAGCGGCGCACGCCAACTGCGCCTGAGCGGAGCCCCGCAGTAGGGGCAGATGCTCAATCCCGCCCGCACCCGCGCCTGGCAGGCGCGGCAACGCATGGCTCGGTGCAGGAGCCCACGACGCCGCAGGGTGGCCCCACACTCGGGGCAGACCCTCAGTTCTGACTTGACTTCAGCGCCACAGGTCCCGCAGCGCATAGACTTGCCCCCTAGCGCAGGATGCTCTGGCCACTGAACAGGCGCAGGATGTCAAAGTAGGAGAACAACACGACGAGCGCCAGCAGCAGCATCAGGCTGGCGAACTGCACTGCGCCTTCCTGCTGGGGGGCCATGCGCTTCCCGCCGCGCAATTTCTCCAGCAAGACCAGCGCCACACGTCCGCCGTCCAAGATGGGTATGGGCAGCAGGTTGACGATCGCGATGTTGACGCTGAGGCCGGCAGTAAAGTCCACTAGCAGTGGCAGCCCCAGCCGAGCGACTTCTCCGGTGGCCTGGAAGATGCCGATCGGGCCCGCCAGCTCCTTGGCCGAAACCAGACCGCGGATGACGGCGATCAGGCCTGTCACGATCATGACGATGGTTTGCCCGACCTGGGCCACGCCCAGCGGAATCGCTCGCCAGACAGAGTAGCGCACGCTGCGGTAGTCGTCGCCGATGGTAACGCCCATTGCGCCCTGACCTTGGGGCGGGTTGACGCGCGGCGTCAGGCGCGCCATGACCGTCTGTTCGCCACGCCACAGAGAGAGGCTGACCTCGCGACCCAGCGCGGCCTGGGTCAGCTTCTGCACCTCCACCACGCTTCCGACTGCCTGGCCATCCAGCGCCAGGATGCGGTCTCCAGCCAGCACACCGGACTGGGCTGCGGGTGAGTCGGTCGCCACGGCCGATACAAGCACCTGTCCGGTTGGCACCCCCTGCCCCACGGCTACCAGAAGGACGGCAAAGAGCACGGCGGCCAGCACCAGGTTCATGGTCGGCCCCGCCAACAGGGTAGCAATACGCGCCCTGGCACTCTTGCTGGAAAAGCTACCCGGCTCGGGGGCACCCTCCTCGCCCAACATACGCACAAAGCCGCCCAGCGGCAAGGCGTTCAGCGTGTATTCCACTCCGTTGCGCACGAACAGGGTCTTGATGCGCGGCGGGTAGCCAAAGCCAAACTCCAGCACCTTGATGCCTGCGCGCCTGGCCATCACGAAATGACCGGCCTCGTGCACCAGCACGATGAGGCCAAAAACCAACACGAAAGCAACTGCACTCAGTAGCATTCTCTACGCCAACTCTCCCACGTACAGCTAGACGTCGGGACCATTATACGTCAGGTACACAGGAAAGAAAAAAGAGGACGCAGCTCAGAGCTCCTGCGCACGAAAGGCCAGGCAGGCCGCCAACAATGACACCACGATCAGCGCCACGCTGGTCCCCAGTGCGACCCACTGCGCGCTCCCACCGGCGCCCATTAGACCCGCGCCCCACAGCAGCAGGCGGTCGGGGGAGTATTGCTCCACCCCGGGCAGCGAACCCAGCAGGGAGAGCACGATCAGCCCTGCGAACGCCAGGCCGCCGGCCAGCGCCTGCGACTTGAAGAGAGTGCTGCCTAGCAGCGTCAACGCCACAAAGACCAGCACGTGCAGCAGCAACAGTCCGTTGAGCGCCAGCCAGGGCAGCAGCGGCAGGGGGCCAAACAGGATCAGGGTATAGTAGTACGCCGCCACGCCCGCCAGCGCAATGCTCACCACAAACGTGAGCCCCAGCGCCACGAACTTGGCCAGGATAAAGGCGGAACGCGGCATGGGCTTGACCAGCGTCAGGGCCGCGGTGCCCTTGTCCTTTTCGACGGCCACCGCGCCCATGGCCATGAGCAGGGCCAGCAGGATGCCGAACTGGTCGGTGTTCTTGATGTACTGCGCCACGGCGTCCTGCTCCGTGGGTGGCGGGATGATCCGGGCGATCTGCTCGCCCTGGGGCAGCAGCTTGAAGATCTCGGGCATGAACTTGGCCGTCAAAGGCGAAAGCAGGCCAAAGGCCACCAGCACCACGATCGCCACCAGCAGGCGCGACGTGCGCCGCTGCTCCAGCAGCTCTTTACGCAGGGCGACGAAGAATGCGCTCACCGCTCGCCTCCATCCCCGACCAGCCGCAGAAAGATGTCCTCCAGCGAGGGATGTACGATCTCGTAGCGCTGCAGGATCAGCCCGGCCTGCAGGGCCGAGGGCAGCAGGCTGCGCTTGGCGGCCTGGAGGTCACTCACCACCACGCGCACCGACGTGCCATCGACCGCGACGCTGCTGACCCAGGGCAGGCGGCACAGCGTGGCGGCCCACTGGCGCACGTCATCGGCCGAACCGTTGTCGCCCACCAGCTCAAAGGCCGGCACGGCGTAGCGCGCCAGGAGCTCGTCCTGCCGAGCCTCGGTCACCAGTTTGCCCTGCGAGATGATGCCAACGCTGTCGCAGACGCGCTCGACATCGGCCAGAATGTGCGTGGACATGAAGACGGTGCACTGCCCGCGCAGGCCGACGATCAAGTCCAGCACCTCTTTGCGCCCGGCAGGGTCGAGCGCACTGACCGGCTCGTCCAGGAAGAGCACCTGCGGCCGGTTGACGAGCGCCTGCGCGATGCCCAGACGCTGGCGCATGCCACGCGAGAATCCCCCGATGCGACGTTTGCTGACGTCCGTCAGGCCCACCAGCTCCAGCAGCTCCCTGGTGCGGGCCCGCCGGTCGCTGGCCGACAGCCCGAACGTGGCGGCGACGTGGTTCAGGAACTCGGGCGGCGTCATCCACGGGTAGACGGGCGGCTCTTCCGGCAAGTAGCCGATCTTGCGCGCCAGTTCTTTGCGCCCGATGCCTACTTTGATGCCGGCCACCCAGGCTTGCCCGCCGCTGGCGCGCGCCAGCCCGGTCAGCACGCGGATGGTGGTGGTCTTGCCCGCCCCGTTGGGGCCCAGGAAGCCGAAGACCGTGCCCTGCTCGACGGTGAGCGTCAGCCCGTCCAGCGCGCGCACCTTGCCAAAGCGCTTCTGCAACCCGTCGGTGCGAATGGCCTCCATGCGCCTACTCCTCCTGTCCCAGCAGCAGGTACGAGATGGAGCCGATGTAGCCAACCAGCCCCACGATCAGGCCCCAGGCCCACTTGGGCAGCGCCT
>Ga0315294_10005588_pt1 | contig 13796 bp, 8 predicted proteins | sample YL17G13_40_MG_FD_203626 | JGI IMG/M metagenome (GOLD analysis project Ga0315294, IMG submission 203626) | Sediment microbial communities from Yellowstone Lake, YNP, Wyoming, USA - YL17G13_40 | ecosystem: Environmental > Aquatic > Freshwater > Lake > Sediment | place: USA: Wyoming | collected... | reverse complement strand
TGTCGTGCTTCTAATCGTGCTCACTTATGCCGGCGCTTTCATCTCTCAAATATCCTACTCCTTCGCCGTCGCGGGCGAATACGTGCAGGTGCAGATGCGGTTCATCAGGACGACGCAGCGGCAGATGTTCTATCGGAAGATTCAGGACATAGAAAAACACGTCTCATTCGCCAACAGTTTCGCCCGTCTTGCCGACATCAAGCTTGAGACCGGCTCAAAAGAGCTCATACAGGGCCGCAGAGAGGAGTATGCGACGTCGGTGAACGTCGGCAACGAGATGATTCCGTCCTTGGCCTATGAAGACTCTGAGGAACTGAAGGAGAAGGTCGCAGCCCAGATGGGGATATCTTTGGACGGCCTTGGAAAAAACCCGCTGTCCGGCGTCATCCCACTTGAGGATGTGAAGCCCCTGAAGAAGACCCTGTCGTGGGCGTTTGCTGCGGTGGTATTGTGTATTCTGGCTTTTATCGTCGTGTCCCTCTCGTATCTGCCTCGTTGGATTCCCCTGGTGATTGCCTCTCTTTCAGTCGCAGCGCTGGGCTTGAAATACTGGTACGAGGTCGAATACCTCAAGCGCTACTTCTACGACGCGAACGATAGCGTGCTTGTGATACGGAAGGGCGTCTTCGGCAGCCGGGAACTCATGATACCGCTTGAGAAAATCCAGGACATATACGTGAGCCGGGACATCTTCGACCTGATGTTCGGCCTATATGACGTCTACGTATCCACGGCAACGAGCCGTTCCCTCCTTGACGCCCACATCGACGGCCTGAACGTGGTCAACGCCGAGGCTTGCGCACTTTTTATTGCCGAGAAAATATCGATAAACAAGTGAAATAATCGCATTTTAATATGATGATGCCCTATACTCATTCGGGTTGTCTGGATGAAAGGTCATAAGGTCGCTTTGGGGGGTTCATACTCTGGAGATACCGGGGAACTTTTCAAGAGCCTCACCGACGAAGGCATCCTCCAGTTCTCGCTTGTCGGCAGGGAGGTCACCCTACAGGTCAAAAGCGAGAACCTTGATGACGTCATCAAGTCGCTGAACAGGATGGGCGTCAACAACCTTAACATCCTCGAGTGGAGGAAGTGCGGCACCACCCTCGCGGGGTCGGGCTGCGGCTCGGACGAGGCCGAGATACTGAATGTGTCGCTGATACCGTCCGCTTTGGGCGGGGGCTTACGGCCTCTTTCCGTGACGCAGAAGATTCCGTTGGACAGGAAGACGTATGTGGAGATGCTCGCTAACCTGGAGGTCGTTCTAATCGACGCGGGAGTAAGCGACATCCTGTACGCGATACAAATCGAGAAGCAGACGACGCGTGAAGAGTACCTTGAGTCCGTCAGGGAAGCGGCCTTGAACGCGCTCTTCAACGCAGGCGGCGTGGTCGGAATAGAGTAGCCGTTCAGGCGCTGTTTTCAGTCTTGAATATCGCGATGTCGTCGTCTACGAAGTAGGGTTTGCCGAAGGTGTTTATGTACTCTCCGATGGTGGTTGTCTCGTTGTCCACGCGTTTCCTGTGGATGACATAATAGTCTACGCCGTATTTCCTGGCGAATTCGTCGACTGTCATGTTTTTGAGGTCAGCACTCAGCTTCTGCGAGAAGGTGGCCAGGTCGGTCCTCCCCCTGAGGGGGTTGCAGTTGATGGTTTTTTTCCCGTGTATGGTCTGGTAGTATTCCGCTTTCGTGTTGCTTGGTATGTCGTAGACGACCTCCCCAGGCGACTTCCCAAGCTTTGCGAACCCTGGGCTGTACCCCATGTCAGCAAGGGGGTACGGAACCGCAGAGAACTCGATAACAATCAATGCCGAGGCAAGGGCGAGCACGCCCTGTTTGGACCTGATATTTCCCGCCTTCTCAAGCCCGTATCCTGCGAGCACTATCAGCGCGAATGCGACGCCTATTGAAAACCTGGCTGGTGTCCTTGTGACTGAGACGAGGGGGAGGCTGCCGATGAGGCGGTAGGGCATTATGATGTCCTCTAGCACGAAGTGCATTTCTCCGTTTTCCATGTATCCCTCGACCCCCCTTACGTGCAGGAGGGGTCCGAGGGACATCATGAAAAACAGGGCAGCCATGGCTATCCATGCTATCCTATCCCATTTGACGTCGAGGGCGTTCAGGTACCTGCCCTTCAAAAGCTCCTCAAGGTTGAGGAACGAGACAAACGCCAGGATGAGTACTGCGACACCGACATACGCTATCTTCTCAGCTATGAAGCTTGTGTACATCGCCTCAATGCCCGCGAAGGGGCTACCTATCAAAGGGTTGTATGAAGGCGGGGTGATGTACGCCAAAAGGTCTGTGGAGTGTGTGATCACCTCCGCCCACCTATCGAACCTCTCGTAGGAGCCGTATTCACTAATCATCATCACAATCCACGGGCTGATGAGGGCAGTATATACGGTCAGAAACAATGCGATGTTCCAGTATATTCGTGACTCCTTCAGCTGAGCTCTGTTTTTGACAAGGTGCCCGGGGAGAATCACGGCAGTCATCATCCCGATGAACATCACCTGGGTGAGCTCCGTCCAAGTGGTCGCAGCGGCGAAGAGAGCGGCCAGGAAAAAGTCTCGGGAGTTCCCCTCCCTGAGGCCTTTTATGAGGTGGAGGACGTAGAACGGCATCCACTGGTTTGAGATGATGTTCATATGGCCGACCATCCTTACCATCCGGTACGGGATGAATGCGAAGGCGAGGCCGCAGACGAAGGCAGTGTCCTTTTTGGCGGTGAGGTATTCGACCAGCTTGTACATGCCGAGGCCTGACCATATCGCCGCAAGTAGGTTAAGGGTGTTGTATGCGACCACGACCCCGGCTATGGCGTATATGGGCGCGGCCATGAAACCGAGTAGCGGCATTATTGCGTTCAGGAAGTTGCTTGTGCCGTGGGGGTAGCATACGTAGTCTGTGTAGAAGGGGTTTTTGAATTCTGTGATTGCGTTTTTCACCCACCACAGCCGCCATATGATGACGTTCGCGTCTATGTCGTCGCCTTGGACATGGGTTGTGTAGTAGAATATGAGGGGGTAGGTCATAAGGAGCGCCATGACGGCGTATGCCGTCGCGGCTAAGAGGTCTTGTCTCAGGTTGAGCGGCTTTTTCTGAAGGAGATAGTATATGGCGAGGAATATGGTGGTGTATGCCGTGAATATAGCCATTGCGACCGCGGTGTTGATGACCCCCGCCTCGATTGGCAGCTGCTGCAGCTCTACTCCGCCCCATTTCATGAATCCCCAGCTGTTGAACACCTGTTTGTTGTTGTTGCTGAAAAGCAGTATGAGGGCGATTGCGCAGGCTGCCGCGGCTTCCATGAAACCGAGCCTCAGCCTGTCGTCAGGCGGGGGTTCGTCTTTTTTCTCCTCCTTGCGGGCCTCCTTTTTCGCCATACTTAACCCTTTGTTATCCTGGTTCTATATACTGCCAGTTCTACGTCGTCGTACGCTGGTTTTCCGAATATTGTGCCAAGGTGGTCCAGGAGGACGTACGATTCGTTGCCGAGCTTGTCTTTTTGGATTATCAGGTAGTCTACGCCGTATTTCCTGGCGAATTCGTCGACTTTCATCATCCTGACGTCAGCGTCCCTGCGCTCTATGAATCTAGCCAAGTCGTTCGGCATTCTCACGAAATTTCCGCTCACCCGCTTTTTCTCATGCACGCTCTGGTAATAGTCGAGTACGCCATCATCAGGTATCTCAAAGACCACATCTCCCGGGTATTTCTTCAACTGGTCGTATCCCTGGTTATAGCGCATATCGGAAAGCGGGTAGGGTATGGCAGAAAACTCGAGGACCAGCAGGGCGCAGAACACTGAAAGAAGTCGCTCATCCCACGGGTTTGTTCGTGCCGCCTTGGTGAGCCCGTATCCTGCAAGCACAATCAGGGAGAATGCGACGCCTATGGAGAACCTCGCAGGCGTCCTCGTGACTGAAACGAGCGGCAGGCTTTCGATGGCACTGTAGGGCAGCGGCAGCCATCCATAAACGTAGGTGATGCGCCCGCCTTCTTCGTATCCCCCAAGCCCGTTGAAGTGCAGCACAGGCCCGAGAGACAGGAGGAAGAACAGCAACGCCGCCGCAGCCCAGACAAGTTTATCCGCCCTGAAATCGAAGCCTCTTTCGAGCATCTTCTTCCGCGACGTCTTGAAGTCGATGAACGCAGACCCTGCAAGAAGGAGGATGCCGAATCCGACATAGGACACCTTCTCAGCCATGAAGCTTGTGAATTCCTTCTCGATGGCTCCCGTGAATCCTCCGAGCACGGGGTTGTAGGAAGGCGGAGTCAGGTAGGATAGGACGTCAGATGAATGTATCAGCAAGTCTGTGCTGTTGTTCATCGGCGGGTAACTGCCGTATTCGGTGACTATCATGTATATTAGGGGGCTTGTGAAGACGAATGCGGCCACGGCTGGAACCATCAGGTCGTCGAAAAGGTCGCGCAATCTAAAGATTTTTCGTTTCCCCCAAATGTGGTTTGCGACTATCGGTACTGTGAAACATACCAGGAACATCACCTGGGTCATCTCAGTCCATGCGGTCGCCGCTAAAAAAGCCCCTGCGAGTACCTGGTCCCTCCTGCTGCCCTCCCTGAGGCCTTTTATGAGGTGGAGGATGTAGAACGGCATCCATTGTGTCGAGGCAATGTTGAGCTGGCCTACGAACCTTACCATCCGGTAGGGTATCAGTGCGAAGGCGAGGCCGCATGCGAGCGCCCCTTTCCTGTCTTCTGTCAGGTATTCGACCAGCTTGTACATGCCGAGGCCTGACCAGGCGATTGAGAGGAGGCATAGGGTGTTGTATGCGAAGATTACGCCGAAGGCGGCCTGTATCGGCGCTGATATCGCCCCCAGTAGCGGTATTATGGCGTTGAACAGGTTGTCTCCTCCGTGTGGGTAGCAGATGTAGTCTGTGTGGAACGGGTCTTTAAATTGCAGAATGGAAGTTTTTACGAACCATATGCTCCATATGAGGTGGTTGGCGTCTACGTTGTCTCCTGGGACGTGGTTTGTGAAGTAGAAGATTAGGGGGTAGGTTGCGAGGATGGCGAATAAGGTGTAGACTCCCGCCGCGATAAGGTCTTCCCTTATCCTCAGGCTTCTTCCCTGGAGGAGATAGTATACGACAATGAATGCTGCGGAATACGCCGTTAAAACTGCGATAACGACTATTGCGTTCTTTAGTCCTGCTTGGAAGGGGAGCTCATTTAATGGGACTTTACCCCATTTCAAGTATCCCCAGCTGTTCCAGACCTCCTTCTGTGCGTTGCTGTAGACGAGGATAAGAAGCACCGCCAAAATGGCGGCAGGCAGGATGAACCTCAAATCAAGGCCGGCTTTCCCCTGGTCCCTACCAGACCCTTTTTTCCCACCCATTAGTAAACCTATAAAATAAACGGTTAAAAACCATTTTTCCAAGGCTCTCTGCCGGCGTTTTATTCCGCACATTTCCTATGCTCTATGGTGAAGTACTTTCCCTACCAGTCAGTACGAAGCGGCCAGTCAGAGTTCATGAACGACTGCGAAGAAGTCCTCAGGAAGGCCGACATCCTCGTCGCCCATGCGCCGACAGGAATCGGGAAGACCGCAGCAGTCCTCTCGGCCGCCGTCGAGCATTCGGTCGAACGCCAGAAGACCGTCTTCTTCCTCACCCCGAAACATACCCAGCATACGATTGCGGTCGACACGGTCCGCAGGATAGGGGAGGGACACAACGTCAAGGTATCGCTCGTCGACATCATCGGGAAGCAGTGGATGTGCCCCCACAGGGTCCGGGACCTCACAAGCAGGGAATTCAACGAGTTCTGCAGGGCGCAGAAGAAGGATGAGCTTTGCGAATACTACAACAACACCCGCAGGGCGAAAACCACACAAAAAGCCCAGGATACAGTCGCGAGGATACTGGCAAAGCCCCTCCACAACGGGGAGGTCCTCTCGGCATGCTCCCTCGACAAACTATGCCCGTATGAGGTCCTCCTGGAGGCCGGCCGCAAGGCTGATGTGGTGGTCTGCGACTACTTCCACATATTCAGCCCTTCAGTCCGCCGGGCGTTTTTCAACAAGCTCGGGAAGACATTGGAGGACTCGATTCTAGTGGTTGACGAAGCCCACAATCTCCCTGACCGGATTAGGAGCATCATGTCTCACAGGTTCGGGACGCAATCTCTTGAGCGGGCTTCTAAGGAGGCAAGCACGATGAATCTGAGACAGCTTTCGAAGGAACTCATGGAAATCGGGAAGTCGCTGAAGAAGCTCGCCCGCAAAATCAAACCCCGGCAGGAACAGTACGTCGAGAAGGACGAGCTGGTCACGGAGATTAAGAGGGCTGTGGATGCGGACTATAACGAGTTCGTCGCGGACGTGGAAGCCCTTGGCATTGAGGTTTTGAAGCTTCCCGGCAGGTACAGGAGCTATTCCGCGAACATCGCAAGGTTCTTGGAGGAGTGGGTCGGGCAGGACATCGGGTTCACGCGGATAATGGACAAGGACGAACATCACGTCTCAATTTCCCGCCGCTGCCTTGACCCGAGCCTCTCATGCGCTGAGGTCTTCAACGCCGCATACTCGTCAATCCTCATGAGTGGGACCCTCACCCCACTAAGCATGTACACGAACGTCCTCGGCCTCCCTGTCAACCGGACCATGGAGCGGGCGTACAAGTCGCCTTTCCCCCCCGAAAACAGGCTGTGTCTCCTGGTCCCAGGGCTTACGACAAAATACGCGGAGCGGACCGATTTCATGTACAACAAATATGCGTCCACGATATCGTCTGCGCTTTCCATCATCCCCGGGAATGCGGCGGTATTCTACCCGAGCTACAGCCTACTTGCCGACATCGGCGGCAGGATAAGGACGCAGAAGGAAAAGATTTTCGAGCGGCAGGAGATGAAGAAGGACGAGCGGCTGACAATCTACAACCGCCTCGTACAGCTTAGGAATGACGGGGGCGGGGCGCTGATGGCGGTGCAGGCCGGCAGCTTCAGCGAAGGTCTCGACTTCCCGGACAACATGCTCGACGCGGTAATCATCGTGGGACTCCCGCTCGAGCGGCCGAACCTCGAGACCCAGGCGCTTATCGACTACTACGATTTCAAGTTCGAGCGGGGGTGGGACTTCGGCTACATCTATCCTGCGATGAACAGGGCCTTGCAGGCGGCGGGCCGCTGCATACGAAGCGAGACCGACCGGGGGGCCATCCTCCTTTTGGACGAGCGGTTCAAATGGGGCAACTACAGAAAATGCTTCCCCACGGATTTCGAGTTCATCGTGACCGAGCAGCCGCAGAAGTACCTCCAACGGTTCTTTGCCGGGAAACCGGCGGCCTCTGAGGGCGGGGGCTTCGTGTACTGAGTTGTCTGGCATTCTCAAGTGCGTGCCACCTTTAGGTGGCACCCGCTGCGCGTGTGCCAGCACGACCCGCTGGTCGTGATGTCCCAAAATCGCTGTTGCGATTTTGCGAACGGAGCGAGCCGTGCCTGCAGAGGTTCTTCGCCGGGAATCCGGCGGCCTCCGAAAGCGGGGGATTCGTTTATTAACGCTGATTTTTCTGCTTGTTTCCCCTATCCTTTAACTGATATGGCGCTAAAGTCCAAGCAGGAGGTTCCGCAGGTGGAAATCGGCTCTGTCGAGACTCTCAGGCCGTTCATCCACATCGTACGGCCGTTGAAGAGGCATAAGGTCTCTGGCGTTGACGCCATGCCCGGTGAGGGCGGCTACATCATGGTGCAGATGCCAGTGCAGTTGCATGTTTTTGATGCCCCGGACTTCGAAAGACGGCTGCAGCCCGAGCTTTTCGGCCTTGTGAAAAGTCTGTACGACGAGGGAACCGTCAAAATCCACATCCACTGCAGCGGCATAGCCGCAAGTAACAAGGCTATGGTCGAGGCGTTGGGGTCGCAGATGGGTTTTTACAAGCAAAGGTATGATGGAAAACCGGTGCTCGCATTCGATGCTGAACGTTTCAGGGCATACAAGGAGTCCAAACGCTAAAACGATATCTTCCCGGTGAACGCCTCCTCTACTGGGCCTGTCATATAGGCTCTTCTGATGTCGTCTCTTGTGCCTTCCAGTTCGACTGTTATGTCTCCGCCGCGGGCGTGGAAGAGCATCGGCTTTCCGATATCTGCTTTCTTGTTGAGGACTGCGGCCACTGCCGAGGCGCATATCCCTGTCCCGCAGGCTAGTGTCTCGTCCTCTACTCCCCGCTCATAGGTCCTGATTCTGAACTCGTTTTCGCCGACTTTCTCTATGAAGTGGACGTTTGTGCCGTTCGGGAAAACCTTCCGGTGGTATCTTATCGCCGTGCCTCCCCCTCTCACATCGACATTATCGACGTCCTTCACGTAGAGGACTGCGTGGGGGTTTCCCATCCCGACCGCAGTCAGAGTGTACGCTCTCCCTGCAATCTTCACCTTCTGCCTTACGAACGTTTCGTTTCGCCTTCCGGCGACCTGTGCCTCTCCTCGTGTAATCTGCGGCCGTCCCATGTCGACCCTGACGCTTTTCACTATGCCGCCTGCAGCCTTCAATGCGAGGGTCTTCAGGCCTGCAAGGGTCTCCACGACCATGACATCCTTCCTGACACGGCCGTGTTCGTGCACGTACTTGGCAAGGCATCGTATGCCGTTGCCGCACATCTCAGCCCTTGAGCCGTCGGGGTTGTAGTAGACGAAGTTCGCATCCGCGGTCTTAGACTTCTGGATGAATATCGCCCCGTCTGAGCCTATGCCGAAGTGGCGGTCGCAGGCCTTCCTCACGAAGTCGGCCTTTTGTCTCGGGGGTACACTCTCCCCCTCCCATTCGTCGACGACTATGAAGTCGTTGCCTGTCCCGTGCATCTTCGTGAAAAACACGTCCATCTCCCTTCTTATTAAGCCTCGCAGCTTATTAAGGTTTCATGGGAAAATGCCTCCTTGACGCGGACTATTTCACACGGGATGAGCGGCCTGTCATCAGGCTCTTCTACAAGACCGATCAGGGCTCGAAAATCGAGGAGGTCGATGGGTTTGAACCCTACTTTTACGTCGTCCCCCGCGGCGACGTTGTAAGCCTTAAGTCTTCGGTCGCCGGTCTTGCGGGTGTGGTCCGCACTGAGGCCGTCGAGCTTTTCGACAACGGGAAACGGAAGAATTTCCTCAAGCTCTTCACAAAGCAGCCTAAGGACGTCCCCCAGCTCCGGGAGGCTGTTCTACGGCTTCCTACGTCCGCAGGCTACCGCGAAGCGGACATACCTTTTGCGAGGCGCTACATCATAGACTCAGGGATTGTCCCCATGGACGGTGCGGAGTCGGTGACCTTGAACGTCGCGGCAGTCGACTGCGAGATAGCGTGTGACGGCCAGCCTGATGCGACGAAGCATCCGATTTCGATGATAAGCTACGCGGACTCGGGAGGCCTTCGGAGGGTCTGGGTTTACGGAAAGGAGAACCCTGGATTGGACTATGTGGAGGTCGTTGAAAGCGAGGCCAAGATGCTTGCAAAGCTCGTTGACACGGTCCGTGAGCGGGGGGTCGACATAATCACCGGCTACAACACGGACAACTTCGACTTCCCATACTTCCAGACGCGGGCGGAGAGGCTGAAGGTGAGGCTGGCTTTCGGCGCGGACGGCAGCGAACTTAGGATGGAGCGGCGGGGGATGAACAACGGCGCAAGGATTGTGGGGCGCCCCCACGTCGACATGTACCCGGTCTGCAGGCAGGTGTTCAACCTCCCGCGTTACCAGCTTGAGGACGTCTACGAGAGCCTGTTCGGCGTGGAGAAGCTTGACATCAAAGTCAGCGAAATAAGCGAGTTCTTCCATTCGAAGGACAAAAAACAGTTCGCGAAACTCTGTGAGTACTCGATTTCCGACGCCGATGCGACTTTGGCCATTGCTTTGAAGATGCTGCCTCTCATGTACCAGCTTTCGAAGGTCATAAGGCAGCCCCTCTACGAGACGTCAAGGATGGGGAGCGGCCAGAGGGTCGAATACCTACTGGTTGAAGAGTCCCACCGCCGCGGCATCATCGTCCCCAACCGCCCCTCGGACGGGGATTACGACGACAGGGATGATTCATCGTATGCGGGGGCGTTCGTCGTAGACCCGCAGAAGGGCATACACGACAACATCGTACTCTTTGACTTCAAAAGCCTGTACCCGAGCATCGTCATATCACATAATGTGGACCCGGCGACGCTCGACTGCGAATGCTGCAAAGGCAAGGCTCCGAAGGCGCCGAACGGCCACTTCTTCTGCCTGAACGAGAAGGGCTTCATACCCGACGTCCTGCGGTGGCTTATCGACATGAGGGTGAGGCTGAAAAAGGAGATGAAGGCCGAAGGCGATGCTGAGCGGATGAGGATGCTTGACGTCGAACAGCAGGCTGTGAAACTCCTGGCGAACAGCATGTACGGCTACTACGGCTTCAAAGGCGCGAGATGGTATTGCAGGGAATGCGCGGAAGCCATCGCAGGCTGGGGGAGGGAATACATAGGGAGGACGATAAAGGCCGCGCAGGAGCACGGCTTCAACGTCATATACGGGGACACGGACAGCGTCTATCTGACGCGGCCTGGCATCGCCGACGTGGATGAGATTATCCGGCTTTCGAAGGAGTTCCAGAAGGACATCAACAGCAAGCTTCCGGAGGCGATGGAGCTGGAGTATGAAGGCTTCTACCCCCGCGGTGTTTTCATCACCAAGAAACGTTACGCCTTGATCGACACTGCTGGTAAGCTGACTGTGAAGGGCTTGGAGACACGGAGGCGGGACTGGTGCAACGCCGCGAAACGGACCCAGCAGCTTGTCTTGGACGCCCTTTTGAAGGACCGGGACCCAGAGAAGGCTGCGCAGGTTGTGAAAGACATGGTCCAGACGATAAAATCAGGGAATGTGAAGCTTGAGGACCTGGCAATCAATACGCAGATGGCCCGGAATCTCGGCGGCTACGTCACCGAAGGCCCCCACATCGCGGCCGTCAGGAGGGCGATGAAGGAGGGGATGGAGTTCAAGCAGGGCGACATAATCACCTACGTCGTCACGAAGAAGGGCGGGGCTACCGGGAACATCGGAGAAAAGGCCGTTGTGATAGACCATGCGAAGGAAGGCGACTACGACCCCGACTACTACATAAACAACCAGGTCCTCCCAGCGGTGATGAGGATACTGGAGGCGTTAGGCTACCAGGAGGGGGAGATGAAGGGGCAAGGAAAACAGATGACTCTAGGTGGGTGGTAATCCAGTTCTGTGTCGTTCTGAGCCATCGAGCGGAGCGATGTGGCCGAGACAGTGGTCTCGGACACACACCCGATGCGAAGCATCGGATGTGAGATGGCTCCTTTGATTACATGTCCCATACTGTGGCATTCATGCCGCAGTTCAGTATGGGCATGTAACAATGCACTCTGTTTCACAGATTGCAGTGTATCAGGTCAGCATCAGATGCTGACCCCGATAACTCATACCGCACCATTTATGGTGCGGTATGTGGCCGACCTTTATTAAAGGTTGGTCTAATGTTGTTTGACGATGCCCCGGAGTTTGATGTCGAATTTGAGGTTTTTGCCTGCTAGTTCGTGGTTGAAGTCCATTGTCACATTCTCTTCGTTGACTTCTAGCACCGTTGCCGGTCCTGCGAGTGTGAGTATCCTCTGGCCTGGCTCTGGGCTCACCTTTATGATTATTTCGTCTGGTGTGCCGTAGATGGTGGCTTCGCCGAACACTGTGTTGATTGATACGTTCTTGTTCGGTTTGTACAGTATCTTGACTGTGTCGTTGTAGACTTCGAGGACTTGCATCGGCCATGCGACCTCATACTGTGTCCTGTTTTCAAGCTGGAATTCCATGCCGGGGTACGGGTCTTTGCCGATGTCCTCCTTGAATTTTACAAGGCTCACGTTTTGTATTATCGGGCTTTTCTGGTATCTTTCTATGGTCTGCACCAGCTCCTCCTTCGGGTACCCGTATGCATTCTCAGGCGGCAGGGTTATTTTCTTCTCCTCCCCCGCTTTCATGCCTAAAACAGCCTCTTCGAAACCTTTTATGAGGCCTCCGTAGCCTATTGTGAACGTCATGGGCTCGTATGTCCTAAGCGGGTTGTAGAATCCGCCTTCCTGTGCTACTTCCTTCACTGACGAGTCGAATATTGTGCCGTTTTCGAATCTGCCGGTGTAGTCAAGAGTTGCTATGTCGCCTTTTTCTGCGGTGTTGGCTTTCGCAGGGTCTTTCTGGATAGTCGTTGTCGTTACCCCAGCCACCCCAGCGTTCTGGTTCGTGGCGTATGTTATGACGAATATCGCTGCCAAGACTATTGCTGCGCCGACGACGAGTGATTTTATGCCTACTCCCATGATTTTGTCGTCGCCTCCGCGGCTTTCTGGGGCTTCCCTATGGGGTGCTGCCGCTTCGTGGTGGACGTGTTTGCGTTTTGCGGTAGCGTTTTTTGGCCTGGGAGCCCTGTGTACTGCCTTCTTCTTTACTTCGGTTTCCGTTGCAGGTTGCGTGTTTTCCGCGGCTTCTGGGCCTGGAGTGGTTTCATCGTCAGCCATCTTGAATCTCTCTTTGAAAAAATTGGTACCATCATATAGCGTATATATTAATAAAAACACTAGGTATCCTTTAAAATGGTTTTCGAGCGTCCCCGCGGTGTGCGGGATTTCGGGCCGCAGGAAATGGGTTTGAGAGCATATGTAGAATCGACCCTATCCTCGGTTTTCGAGGCGTTCGCATACGACCTGGTGCAGACTCCTCTCATCGAGTTCTTAGAACTCTTCAACCTGAAGTCTGGGGAGGCCATAAAAGAACATCTTTACGTCTTTGAGGACAAGGGCGGCCGCAAGTTGTGCCTGCGGCCTGAGGCGACGGCTTCGGTGGCGAGGATGTATGCGTCGGAGCTTCGAAACCTTCCGAAGCCTCTTAGGCTCTATTATCTCGGGCCCATGTACCGGTATGAGGAGCCGCAGAAGGGGCGGTACCGGGAGTTCTGGCAGGTTGGCGTTGAATTGATGGGTTCATCAGGCCCTGAAGCGGACGCTGAGGTGGTGGCTGTCGCTTCGGAAAGCATGAGGAGGCTTGGTCTGAAATACAGCCTTAGGATAAGTCATATCGGCGTATTGAGGCGTCTACTCAGCATTCAGGGATTCGATGAAGGCATGCAGGACAAGATAATACAGGCCCTTGACAAGGGGGACTTCGAAACTGTCTCTAAAGATGTCAAAGACCCGTCGTTCAAGAGGATTCTCGGGTTGAAAGGGGGTCAGGACTCCATCGAAGAAGCAAGGCGGGTTGTGGAGGATAAGGAGATTCAGGATATGCTCTCCGGGCTGGAGGCAACGGCTTCACTCCTTACACAGTCGAATATCGACTATACTGTGGACTTTAGCATGGCGCGAGGGTTGGACTACTATACCGGCATGGTTTTTGACATACGGGTGGAAGGGCTAGGGGCACAAAACCAGGTTTGCGGAGGTGGGAGATACGACAACCTCATAACCCTTTTTGGCGGGCCTCAAACTCCGGCGGTTGGTTTTGCGTTCGGCCTTGACAGGCTGATAGAGTCGATGCAGGAGCAGGGTGTTTCTATGCCTGCTTTGAGGACTGATGTGTGTGTCATCCCAGTATCAGAAGCCGTATGCGCCGATGCTTTCAGGATTGCGATTGAACTGCGGCGTGAGCTCGGGGGCAAAGTCGTGAATTACGACCTCTCCGGCAGGAAACTGAACAAAGCCCTACAGCATGCAAGCGAGCTTAGGGCAAGGTATGCGGTAATCGTCGGCTTACAGGAGCTGAAGGAAGGTTGTGTGATGCTGAAAG
>Ga0315294_10005587_pt1 | contig 13797 bp, 10 predicted proteins | sample YL17G13_40_MG_FD_203626 | JGI IMG/M metagenome (GOLD analysis project Ga0315294, IMG submission 203626) | Sediment microbial communities from Yellowstone Lake, YNP, Wyoming, USA - YL17G13_40 | ecosystem: Environmental > Aquatic > Freshwater > Lake > Sediment | place: USA: Wyoming | collected... | reverse complement strand
ATCAGCGATCTCCCGGTGGCCGGCGCCGCGCCCGAGTGGATGTCGGAGAAGGCGGTGGCGATCGGCATGTATGTCGTAGGCTCAGGCATCTTCACGGTGTTCGGAACGCCGCTGCCGGTGCGCGGATCGGCCGCGGTGTATGACTACGTGACGCGCGGCATGGCGGACGATTTCGGCGCCACCTGGGCATTCGAGAAAGACCCGGCGGCCGCGGCGCGGCTGATGATCGAGCACATGAATGAGAAGCGGGCCGGGCTGAAGCTGCGGCCGATGATGTACGAACCGCGGGAGGCGGTGGCGGTATGACGGGTCAAGCAGAGCATGCGAACTGGCAAGTGTAAGGAGCGGTTGAGCAATGTCTAGGATAGTTGCGGCTGCAGCTATACGTGGATCGCACGACATCGTCGGGCGGGCCGGCGAGAGACTGGAGGCGTGCATCGCGAAGTACGGGGAGGGCCAGGCGCTGGAGTTCCCCGAGACCGCCTTCTATCTGCCCATGGCGAACGCGCTGCTGGGCCTGGACGTCGCCACCCTGGGCCAGGCGCGCGAGATCATGGCCGCGGCGCAATCGCTGCTGACGGAGGAACCGTCGGAGTCGCTCTGGCTGCCCTATCTGCCGGGTGCGCTGGACGCGGGTGCGGCCACATTGCTGGCGGAAGAGATGCTGATGGCGTTCCGCTACCTGGAGGGCGAGCTGCCGCAGGAGGGCTGGCACGGCTTCATCTCGGACACCATCCTGCGCACGCTCGGCATTCAGCTGGTGGACGGACGCCTGCCCGGGTTCGCGGCGATCGTCGGCGCGGCGCCCGACACCGATACCGCAGTGCGCGTGATTCGCGATCTGCAGAAGCGCAATATCCTCGCCTTCCTGGTCGGCAATCACAAGGGCCAGACCATGCGCGACCAGTTGATCGAGGCGAAGATCCTTCCGGCCGACGCCTCGGAGACTGAGGACGGTGACCTGAAGAAGGCCTGGTGGGGGCGGTACATCGTCCCGCTCGGGCCCGACACCGAGTCCATCATCTTCGCCCTCAACTGGGCGATCCGCGGCGCCCTCACCTTCGGGGGACACAAGAAGGGAAACTGGAAGGCGTGCCTGGACTACACCAGATCCCGCATCTTCGCGTTCGGCCTGGGCCTGGGCGATCTCGACGACCTGAAGTACGCCAGCGGAGCGGGTGCGATCGTGATGGGCTTCCCGGTGATCGCCGACACCGTGGGCCCGGAGATCCGGCCCACTGGCGTCACCACCTACGAGGAGCTGGTCCGTGAGCTGGACCACGACCGGATCGTGGAGACCTGCGTCGAGGTGCGCGGCGTGAAGGTGACGGTCTCGAAGATCGACATCCCGGTGCCGGTGGCCGCGGCCTTCGAGGGCGAGACCGTACGCAGGGACGACATGCAGGTGCAGTTCGGCGGGAAGTACAGCGCCGCGTTCGAGTACCTGCGCATGCGCCCCATGGACCAGGTCGAGGACGGGAAGATCGAGCTGATCGGGAAGGACTGCGACGCGGTGGATCTTGGGGGCGCGATGCCGTTAGGCGTCCTCATCGAAGTCGCCGGCCGCAAGATGCAGGAGGACTTCGAGCCGATCCTCGAGCGCCAGGTGCACACCTTCATCAACCACGCCATGGGCGTGTTCCACATGGGCCAGCGCAACCTGACCTGGGTCCGGATCAGCAAGGACGCGTTCAGTGCCGGGCTGCGCCTGAAGCACTTCGGCGAGCTGCTGCGGGGCGAGTATCTGCAGAAGTTCCCCGCTCTCGTGGACAAGGTCCAGGTGACGATCTTCACGGAAGAGGAGCACATGGTCCCGCTGCTTGAGCAGGCCCGCAAGGTGTGGCAGGCTCGCGACGCGAGGGTGGCGGGGATGACCGATGAGAGCGTGGACACGTTCTACTCCTGCACGCTCTGCCAGTCCTACGCGCCGAACCACGTCTGCATCATCAGCCCCGAGCGGCTGGGCCTCTGCGGAGCGTACAACTGGTTGGACGGCCGCGCCGCCTACGAGATCAACCCCGCGGGCGCGAATCGCCCGGTCGCCAAGGGCCGTACCATAGATCCGCTGAAGGGCCAGTGGGAGAACGTGAACGAGTTCGTGAATGCCACCTCCAACAGGAGCGTGGAGCGGTTCAACGCCTACTCGCTCATGGAGGACCCGATGACCTCGTGCGGGTGCTTCGAGTGCATCTGCGCCATCATGCCCGACCTCTCGGGCATGGCGCGGGGCGTGATGATCGTCAACCGGGAGTATCCCGGCATGACGCCCAGCGGGATGCCGTTCACCACCCTGGCGGGAAGCGTCGGCGGCGGCCTGCAGACGCCCGGGTTCCTCGGCATCGGGCGACTCTACATCGTGAGCAGGAAGTTCATTGCCGCCGAGGGCGGCCTGGTCCGCGTCCTGTGGATGCCCAAGGAGCTGAAGGAGGCGCTGGCCGATGCGATCAACGCCCGCGCCCAGGAGCTGGGCCTCGACGGGTTCTACGACAAGATCGCGGACGAGACGATCGCCATAGGCATCGAGGAGCTGACGCCGTGGCTCGAGTCGGTGAAGCATCCGGCGCTGGAGTTGGAACCGCTGCTATAGGCGCGCGTAACGGAGGACAGCCGTGGCTCTGACTGGGATTGACATCTTCAAGCAGCTCCCGAAGACCAATTGCCGCGAGTGCGGTCAGCCGACCTGCCTGGCGTTCGCCATGAAGCTGGCGCAGAAGCAGACCTCGCTGGACCAATGCCCGCATGTGTCCGAGGAAGCGAAAGCGGCGTTGGCCGGCGCCTCCGCGCCGCCGATCAAGCTGATCACGATAGGCGCCGGGGACCGCAAGCTCGAGATCGGCAATGAGACCGTGCTGTTTCGGCACGAGGAGACGTTCTACCACCCGACAGGGATGGCGATCACCCTCGACGCCAGCCTGCCGGAGGCCGACCTGAAGGAGCAGATGAAAGAGGCCGCCGCCACCGGGTTCGAGCGCGTCGGACAGACGCTCTGTCTGAACGCGATCGCGCTCAAGGGTGAGGGCGACGCGTTGGTGCGCGCCGCGGGCGTGGCGGCGGAGAACTCCGAGCTGCCCATCGTGCTGATCAACGAGGACCCGGGAGTGATGGGCCAGGCGCTGGCGGCGTGCGCTGCGAAGCGGCCCCTGATCTACGCGGCCACGGAGGAGAACGTGGAGGCGATGGCCGCCCTGGCAAAGCAGCACTCGTGCCCGCTGGCCATCCGCGGCGTGGGGCTTGCGTCGCTGGCGGAGCTCTCCCAGAAGGCGCAGGCCGCCGGGGCCACCGACCTCGTGCTGGACTCCGGCGCGCGCCAGGTCGGGGAGGTGCTGGCGAATGAGACGGCAATTCGCCGCGCGGCGGTGAGGAGACGGTTCCGGCCGCTCGGTTTCCCCACCATCACCTTTGCAGAGGCGGACGGGGACGGCGCTCGCACCTTCCTCGCGGGAACGCAGATCATGAAGTACGCCGGCATGGTGGTGCTCGACAGCATCACCGCACCCGAGCTGCTCGCCCTGCTGACCCTCCGACAGAACATCTTCACCGATCCGCAGAAGCCAATCCAGATCCAGGAGGGGCTCTACCAGATCGGCGTGCCGACCGACACCTCCCCGGTGCTCGTCACCACCAACTTCTCGCTCACCTACTTCACCGTCGAGGGCGACGTTGAGGCCAGCCGCACGGCGGCGTGGGTGGTGGTCGTCGACACTGAGGGCACGTCGGTGCTGACCGCCTGGGCCGCAGAGAAGTTCACCGCCGAGGTCATCGCGAAGAAGGTCCGCGAGACCGATGTCGGGAGCAAAGTGAAGCACCGGAAGCTGATCATCCCCGGGCACGTCGCGGTGCTGAGCGGCAAGCTCGAGGACGAGCTCCAGCAGGAGTGGAAGGTGCTCGTCGGGCCCCGCGAGTCGTCGGGCATCCCGGCGTTCCTGCGGAACACGTGGCAGGCGTAGCAGGCAGGTACCAGCCCGCGTCGCCCTGCCCAGGGCCGCAGGCCATATCGCCGTAGAGACTGATGAACAGCCATATCGTCGTCTTCCAGCCCGATGGAGTCTGCGTTGAGGCCGAACACGGCAAGACACTGCTAGAGGTCGCTGCCACGGCCGGGGTGGCCATTGACTCGGCCTGCGGCGGACAGGGAACCTGTGGGAAGTGCCGGGTCGTCGTGACCCTCGGTCGGGCCGGCGGGCAGCCGGGCGATCAACTCTCGCCAGCCGAGATTCAGCAGGGCATGGCGCTCGCCTGCCAGGCGACACTGGAAGATGATCTGGTGGTGGAGATCCCACCGGAGTCGCAGCGCACGGACCTGCGCATCCTCACGTCAGAGTCCGGCACCGAGCCCTCCCTTGCAGCCGACGACGTACCCCTGGCTCGGTCCGTTTTGCTCCGCCTGCCGGAGCCGAAGTTCGGCCAGGAGGAGGGCGACGCGGAGCGCCTGCTGGGCGCGGTGACCGCGTGCTGGCGCGATGGATTCGAGGGGCTCGCCATCGACCTGCCCGCGCTTCGCTCCCTGCCCGCTCTCGCGAGGCACGAGGCCGACCTGAGCGCGTTCGTCGGCGACTTCGACGGGTGGGGCCGGATCCTGGGCGTGGCGCCAGGGTCGCAGCCCGGATACGGCCTGGCGGTGGACATCGGCACCACCACGGTGGTCGTCTACTTGATCGACCTGAGCAACGGCAGCTTTGTGAACTCCTGCGCGCACCTCAACGACCAGGTCAGCTTTGGCGAGGACGTGATCTCGCGCATCATCTACGCGCAGGAGCACGCGGGGGGACGCGCGGAGCTGCGCGACGCCGTGCGCCATACCATCAACCGGTGCCTGCTCCGCGCCGCAGACGAGCAAGGCATCAGCCCCGACCAGGTGATCGCTGCCGCGTGCGTCGGGAACACGGTGATGACGCACCTGCTGCTGGACATTGACCCCTCGGGCATCCGCAGGGATCCCTACATCCCGGCGGTGCGGTCGCTGCCCACACTGCGCGGGAGCGAGGTCGGCCTTCGCATCAACCCGGCCGCGCCGATCTACCTCGCTCCCTGTGTGAGCAGCTATGTCGGCGGGGACGTGACGGCCGGCGTGCTCGCCACCAGCATGGCCGACTCGCCGAAGCTGACTCTGTTCGTTGACCTCGGCACGAACGGAGAGATCGTCGTGGGCAATCAGGAATGGCTGGTCTGCTGCTCCTGCTCCGCGGGGCCCGCGTTCGAGGGATCGGGGCTGGAGTATGGGATGTACGCCACCGTCGGCGCGATGGAGCGCGTCGCGTACGACCCCGAGTCCGACCGTGTGACCTATCGCACCATCAGCGATGCCAAGCCGCGGGGCATCTGCGGCTCCGGGCTGGTGGACGCGCTGGCCGAGCTTCTGCGGGCCGGCGTAGTGGACCGCGCCGGTCGCATCAACCTCGGCTTCCCCAGCCCGCGAGTGCGTGTCAGGAACGAGGGGCCCGAGTTCGTCCTGATCTGGGGAGAGGAGATCGGGCGAGAGAGCGATATCTCGTTGGGCGAAGACGACATCCAGAATCTGATCCGCTCGAAGTCGGCGGTGTACGCGGGAGTGGCGACGCTGCTCGAGACCCTGGGGCTGGAAACCAGCCAGCTGGAGCGGGCGCTGCTCGCCGGCGGGTTTGGGAACTACATTGACGCGGAGAACGCGGTGACCATCGGCCTGCTGCCGGACATCCCGCTTGAACGGATCCAGTTCGTGGGCAACACGGCGATCGCCGGGGCGCACATGGCGCTGCTGTCCCGCGCCGCCAGACGGCGAGCGGAGGACCTGGCCCATCGCATGACGAACTTCGAGCTCAGCACGACTCGGGGCTACATGGACCGGTACGTCTCCGGCCTGTTCCTGCCCCACACCGATCTCACGCTGTTCCCGTCGGTGGCGCGGCGGCTGGAGGTGGAGGCATGACCGCGTCGCTCTACCTGGCCTCCGTGACCCCCTACGCGGGGAAGTCTCTGGCGGCGCTGGCGATCGGGCTCCATCTCAGGGATGCCGGCCTGCGAGTCGGGTACTTCAAGCCCATCGGCACCTTGCCCCACACCGCGCGCGGCGTGACCACGGACGAGGACGCCTTCTTCATCAGCGAGCGCCTGAATCCGGGCGCGCCGCTCGACGCCCTCTGCCCCGTGCTGTTGACTCCGGACCTGCTGAGCCGCTCCCTCGATGGCGATCTCGCCGAGTTCCGATCCCGGGTCCGAGATGCCTATGCGCGGGTGGCAGAGGGTCGGGACGTGGTGATCATCGGCGGCGTAGGCACGCTCGCGCGCGGGTCGCTGCTGGGCCTCTCAGCCCCCGCCGTCGCCGAGCTGCTCGACACCAAGGTGCTGGTGCTGGCGAAGCTGGTCTCGCCCGCGTCGGTGGAGGAGGTGCTGCTGGCGCGGCGGCTCCTGGGCGAGCGCTTCGTCGGAGTGGTGTTCAACTTCGTGGGCCCCGCCGAGGAAGAGGCGCTGCGAGGAGAGATGGAGCGGTACCTCGAGAGCCACGGCACGCCGGTGCTGGGCGTGATCCCGCGCGACGAGCTGCTGAGCGGCACCACCGTCCGCGAGCTCGTCGAGCACCTGCCGGCGAAGCTGCTCTGCTGTGAGAAGGCGCTCGACGAGATGATCATCCACTTCGTGATCGGCGCGATGGGCGTGTCGAGCGCGGCCCGGTACTTCCGTCAGCTCGGGGAGAAAGCGGTGATCACCGGCGGCGACCGCGCCGACATCCAGCTCGCCGCGCTCCAGACTCCGACGAAGGCGATCATCCTGACCGGCAACATCTACCCCAGCGCGGTGATCACCCGGCGCGCCCAGCAGCTCGGGGTTCCATTGCTGCTCGCGCCGCACGACACGCTCGCCACCGTGGAGCGGGTCGAGCAGATCACCGGTCGGTTGCGGGTGAGGGAAAGCGCGAAGGTAGATCGCGGCAAGGCACTGTTCGAGAAACACGTTGATCTGGCGAGAATCCGGGCGGTGGTCGGCCTGACGAAGTCGGCGAAGGCCGCTGAGAATCCACATACTGCGTAAAGAGGGATGCACCATGCCATTCGAGATGCCGGTTGAGAAATGGACGGGGGCGGTGAACGCGGTGACCATCGGTGCCACCGCGGCAGAGGGTGGCACGCGCGGCTCAACCGTCACCGTGGGCGGAGATGCCGGGCTGCCGTTCCTGCACTTCGAGGGGAAGACCCCGCACCGTCCCGCGATCGCGATGGAGGTGCCGGACGTCGCCCCGGCCGAGCTGCCCCCGCCGATGATGGAGGCGTTCGGCGACGTGACCAGCGATCCGGCGGCGTGGGCGAGCAAGTGCGCGGGAGAGTACGGCGCCGACATGATCTGCCTTCGCCTCACGGGGGCGCACCCGGACCGCGAGGACCGATCGCCTGACCAGTGCGCGCAGGTGGTCAAGTCCGTGCTCAGCGCGGTGACCGTTCCCCTCGTCATCTTCGGCTGCGGCCACGCGGACAAGGATAACGAGGTGATGCCGCGGGTCAGCGAGGTCGCGGCGGGCGAGAACTGCCTGCTCGGCACCGCGGCTCAGGATAACTATAAGACGATCACCGCCGCCTGCCTCGCCGACGGACACAAGCTGATCACCGAGGCGCCCCTCGACATCAATATCCAGAAGCAGGTGAACATCCTCGTCTCCGACGCGGGCATGGACCTCTCGCGCATCGTCATGTACCAGGCCACGGGCGGCCTCGGCTACGGCATGGAGTACGCCTACTCCATCATGGAGCGAACGCGGCTCGCGGCGCTGTCGGGTGATCGTATGCTCGCCATGCCGATGCTGGCGCTCCTGGGGAATGAGTGCTGGAAGGTGAAGGAGGCGCGCTTGTCCGACCAGGAGGCGCCGACCTGGGGCCCGGCTGCGGAGCGAGGAGTTCTCTGGGAGGCGATGACGGCGGCCTGCTTCCTGCACGGTGGAACACACATCTTCGTGATGTGGCATCCGCGGGCGGCGCAGCAGCTTCGAACGATGGTCGATTCTCTCATAGGCGAGGTGATCTAACCCATGTTCTCTATCGGTGAACGCATCAACGGGATGTTCAGGTCGGTGGGCGCGGCGATCCGGGACAAGAACCCGGAGCCGATCCAGAAGCTGGCCCGAAACCAGCTTTCGGCCGGCGCCGACGCGCTGGATGTGAACGTCGGGCCGGCATCCGCGGATCCGCTGGCCGCGATGGAATGGCTGGTGAAGACGATCCGCGAGGTCACGGACGCGCCACTCGCCATAGACACCACCAAGCCGGACGTGATGAGGCGGGGACTGGAGCTGGCGGGCCCGGGCTCGATCATCAACTCAACCAAGGGCCAGCAGGAACAGCTCGACATCTTCATCCCCATGGCGTCCGAGCTCCAGGCGTCGGTGATCGTTCTCACCATAGATGAGAACGGCATCCCCCGGGACGCGAATGGGAGGAGCGAGATCGCGCTGCGGGCAGTCGCCTCGGCGATGGAGCACGGGCTCGACCCCGACAAGCTGATGATCGATGCTGTCATCCTGCCGGCGAACGTGGCGCAGCCGACGGCAGCCCAGGTGCTGGAGACGATTCGAAGCGTCAAGCTGCTCTCCGACCCGCCGCCGAAGACGGTGCTCGGGCTGAGCAACGTGTCGCAGGGCACGACCCAGCGTCCCCTCCTCAACCGCACTTACCTGGTGATGGCGCTGGCCTCCGGGCTGGACGCGGCGATTCTGGATGTGCTGGACACCGAGATGATGGACGCCATGATCGCCGCCGAGCTGCTCCTGAACCGCGCTGTCTACTGCGAAGACTTCCTGAGGGCCTATCGGTCCTGAGGCGCCGGGAGGAGCCAACTGTGGTTCGCGTCGAGGTGGTTCACGTCGGAGGGCGGTACGCCCAGCGGGTGATCGCGCACCTGTCCGCCATGTCGCCGGGCGCCGTGAGCGCCTTCCAGGTCCCCCGCGCCCTTCCGCCCGTGCTCGACGACCCTGCCGAGTTCCTCCCCGCTGAGCTCGGCAGGGCAGAAACCATCATCGCCATCAACATCCACCCCGAGCTGCTCCTGGAGCTCCCCGAGCGGGCGAAGGGCGGCACACTCCGGGCGCTGATCGCGCCCATCGAAGACCCAAGCTGGGTCAAGCCGGGCCTGCAGCGGCAGGTGACGCTGGCCTGCTCCCGCCACGGCATCGAATCGGCGTTCCCCAAGCCGTTCTGCGCGCTGGAGCCGAACACGCCTGCGATAGCGGAGTTCTGCGAGCAGTTCAAGGTGGGTGTGCCAACGTTCAGGATCAGGATCGAGGACGGCCGGGTTGCCGCGGCCGAGGTGGTCTGGGGGTCGCCCTGCGGCCTGACGGCCTTCGTTGCCGAGCAACTGGTGGGCCTGCCCGCCGACGAGCTGCTCCCGAAGAAGGCGGGAGGACTCCACCACTCCTACCCCTGCCTGGCGTCCATGGCGCTCGACCCGGACACCGGCGACACGATCATGCACGCGTCGCTGGCTCTTATCATCACTCGTGTGCAGGAAGCGCTACAGAAGGCGAACGCGAGCGGCGACGGCCAGGCCTAGGGGCATGGGCCTGGCGCGCCGCCCAGCCCTCCACAGGTAGTTCTTCTCCCTCCGCCGTATGGCCCGCTCCGGCCGCGCCCTGGGCGATCCACCACGGCTTCGTCCCGCTCCGTTGTTGTGACGAAAACGACACACTGTTGTTCTCCCGACGCCCAAGGATCGCGCCCAGTTGGGGGGAGCAGCCCGCGCCGCAGGAAAACATAGCAGAGCTGTAGGCGAGGCCATGCTTTGCGCGGAGGGCGAGGCGGCCGCGATTCCTAAGGAGGTTAGGGAAATGCGTGTAGGTATCACCGGCCACAAGGGCTTCCTGGGCTCTCATGTCCAGGATGCGATGGCGGAGGCCGGGCATGATGTGAAGGGGTTCGATCTGCCGGAGCACGACATACTGGCGCTGCCCGATGGAGCCTTCAAGGGGCTGGACGCAGTCTGCCATATCGCCGCCATAGGCGACGTCTACCACGCGCACCGTGACCCGGACCTGGCGGTGCGGGTGAACGTCCTCGGCACCCAGAGGGTCCTCCAGCAGGCGCTGGACGACGGCGTCGCGCGCGTGGTTTACTGCTCCACCTGGGAAGTCGACACCAACCTCGACCATCCGTACAACATCACGAAGTACGGCGGCGACCTGATGGCTCAGTGCTATCGGCGGCTCTACGGCCTCGATACCATCATCCTTCGGCTGGGCACTCTGTATGGACCGCGAATGCGCGAGACCGCGGTGATCCCGAAGTTCATCAAGCTCGCGGCTGAAGGGAAGAAGATCACGATCCAGGGCGACGGGAGACAGTACCGCCAGTTCCTGCACGTGCGGGACGCGGGCCGCGCCTTCGTCGCCGCTCTCACCACCGCCCCCGTCACGGGAGACACGGTCTTCCGGGTCGTGGGTGACGAGACGACCACCATTCGGCAGATCGCGGAGCTGTCCGCTGGGGAGATCGAATTCCTGCCCGCGCGGGCGGGCGACGCCGAGGCGATGATGATGGACAACAGCGAGGCCAAGGCGGCGCTCAACTGGACCCCCCAGATCCCGTTCGCCGAGGGCTTCGCGGAGCTGCAAGCACTGCTGACACCAGTGCCGGCGGGAGTGGCATAGCCGCGACGGGAGTGGCTACCGCTGAGTTGGGCTGGCCGAGGTGCTCGCTTTCTCGGCGGCGAGCGACCTGACTTGCTCCACCAGTCGGTTGTACGCCGTCGCTGCAGCGTCGCTGTCGAAAAGTATCCTATTTCGGCGCTTCGGTAGCTTGCTGCCGAAGCCCTGTCCCGGCGCTGTCCTGTGCGCCCCGACCTACCAGAAGTGCCGCCTCGCAAACGCGTGCCCTGCACCGTTCTTGAGGTAGCGCTCAAAGGCTTCCGCCCTTTTTTCATCCGCGAAGTAGCTGGCGACCACCACTTTCCAGGGGACATGCTTTGCTGTGTGCGGTGATCTGCGGGCGCTGTGTTCCGCGAGCCGCCGGTCGAGATCATCAGTCAGACCGACGTGGTGTTTCGACGGGTCGGTGAGGCTCCGAATGAGGTAGACACATCGCATGGTAGCCCTACTTCGCCCTCCTCCGCTCTTGTGCCTGGTCGGGCTTCGCAGGGCTACGAAGGGCACTCTGCATAGCTCGCCGCAGGCGAGCGACGCAGAGTGGGTCGTGAAGGATTCGAACCTTCGATCTTGGGATTAAGAATCCCCTGCTCTACCAGCTGAGCTAACGACCCTCACAGAGGCGGAGTCCGCCGCGCGGACTCCGTGGCTCCTAACGTAACACACCCGCGAACCCTCGTCAAGCAGATCGCGCACTCAGGTATGACCGCGAAGTCCAGGTCTGCGTCGCTTGTCATCCTGAGCCGAGTGGCGGCGCAAAGCCGGCGCGACCGCGAAGGATCACGTCGTTCCAATAGAGATCGACGACGGGATGCTTCGCGGAGTTCACCCTGAGCGAAGCCGAAGGGCTCAGCATGACAACAACAGCCACCTCAGGCCGATTTGCCTGACCTGAAAGAAACGTCTACACCCGCCGCTCTCAGCCAACGCGTGCCGCGCAGTAGACGCACTCAACAGCCGGCCGCGCGCTTTACCTCAGTCCACGTGCCCCACGTCCTCCGCGCCGTGGTCGTGCTCCGTCCCCTCCCACAGATCGGCGGGGCGGCCGGCGGAAAGCGGGGACATGGCGCGCAGCTTCTCGACGATCGGAGGGAAGACCTGGATGAAGTGCTCCACCTCGGGCATCGTGTTGCCGCGCCCAACGCTCAGCCGAAGCGATCCGTGCGCGAGGTCGTGCGGGAGCCCGATGGCCAGCAGCACGTGAGATGCCTCCAGCGAGCCCGAGGTGCACGCCGAGCCGGACGAGGCCGCGATGCCCTCGAAGTCGAGGTTCAACAGCATGGATTCGCCTTCCACGTAGCGGACGCAGACGCTCGCGTTGTTCGGAAGTCGCTGCGTCGGGTGTCCGGTGAGGATCGAGTCCGGCACGCTGGATAGCACGCCTTCGATCAGCCGGTCGCGAAGCTGCTGGCTGTGCGACACCTCCCAGTCCAGGTCGCGCGCGGCGAGACGCGCCGCCTCGCCCAGACCGACAATCCCGGGCACGTTCTCAGTGCTCGATCGCCGGCCCCGCTCGTGTCCCCCGCCGTGGATCAGCGGCGAGATGCGCACGCCCTTGCGGACGAACAGCGCGCCGACTCCCTTGGGGCCGTAGAACTTGTGGCCGGAGAGCGAGAGCAGGTCTATGTTCATCTCGTGCACGTTCATCGGGATGCGGCCGACCGTCTGCACCGCGTCGGTGTGCAGGAGCACGTCGCGCTCCCGGCAGATAGACCCGATCTCGGCGATGGGCTGAATGGTCCCGATCTCGTTGTTGGCGTGCATGATCGAGACCAGGATGGTCTTGTCGGTGATCGCCTGGCGCACGTCGTCCGGGTCAACGAGCCCGTGCGAATCAACAGGCAGGTAGGTCACTTCGATACCGCGCTTCTCCAGGAACTGCGCGGTGTGAAGCACCGCGTGGTGCTCGATGACCGAGGTGATGATGTGGTTGCCCTTTTTCTCCTGCGCTATGGCAACGCCGATCAGGGCCTGATTGTCGGCCTCGGTGCCGCTGCTGGTGAAGACGATCTCCTCCGGCAGCGCGCCCAGCAGCGCCGCTACCTTGTCGCGCGCTTGGTCCACACCTGCCGCGGCCTCTTGCCCGCTGGCGTGGATACTGGATGGGTTCCCCCACCGCTCCCTGAAGTATGGCAGCATCGCATCCACCACCTCGGGCCGAGGCGGGGTGGTTGCGGCATGGTCGAAGTAGATCACATCAGGCACAACTGGCCTCCTCAGATTCCCGGGTGCGGACCGGTGAACCAAGCAGATTCTACCCGAACTGCACGCGCTCCGGCCCGTCTGTCGCGGCTCTCTTGGGCCACAGTCACGCGACCGGCGGCGACAGAGCGCCGTGAGCGTCGGCTGCCGGGGAGTGTCCGCGCTCGAGCAGTCCCCTAGTGCACGGAAGCCTCGAGCGTCTTCAGGTAGGCGAGGGCCTCAGACAGCTTCGTCCTCGTATCCAGGTCGGAGAAATCCTCGAACGACAGCCAGCCATCGTAGCCGACGCTCTTGAGGGCGGAGACGACCGCGGTCCAGTCGGCCTGGCCCTTCCTGATCGCGACCATCTGCCGCTCCCACTTGGCGACGCCGTTGTCCTCGCCGGTCTTTGCCCACGCCATGTTCTTCGCATGCACGTGGCTGAGATAGGAGCCGAGCAGCTCGAGCCCCATCTTGAAGTTCTCCATCCCCTCGATGACCATATTGCCGGGATCGAAGATGACGCCGATCTCTGCCGGGTCGAAGTTGGACACGAGCCGATGTGCGAGGCCGGCCGAGGGCGTGATGTTGCCCATGTGCATTTCGATACAGGCCTGCATCTTGTGGGTGCGGGCAAGAGCTGCGACCTTTTCGAGGTCGCGCCGCGCCTGGTCGAACAGCTCCTGGTACCGTCGGCTGCCGTCATAGCGCGGCGGCCCGACACGCATCTTGGTCGAGCCGACGGAAGCGGCGGCCCGCATCACGGATTCGACCACCTGGGTCTGCGAGCAGTCCATGTAGGTCCCGAGAACCGGCATTACGAGACCGTTCTGGTCTGCTATCTGCTTCGCGCGCTTCAGGTCGGCCTCTATGTTGTCCACGTCAACGGTCGAGCGGTTGCCGCTCCAGTAGTCGATCTTCCCAATCGGCTCCGGCGACTTCTTCGTCACCCGCCACTCCAGGCCGTCGAACCCGAGTGATTTCGCCAGTTCGGCGGTTCCCTCGAGACCGAGCTCGGG
>Ga0315294_10005586_pt1 | contig 13798 bp, 21 predicted proteins | sample YL17G13_40_MG_FD_203626 | JGI IMG/M metagenome (GOLD analysis project Ga0315294, IMG submission 203626) | Sediment microbial communities from Yellowstone Lake, YNP, Wyoming, USA - YL17G13_40 | ecosystem: Environmental > Aquatic > Freshwater > Lake > Sediment | place: USA: Wyoming | collected... | reverse complement strand
GGGCTACCTGAAGTGCCTTCGTCATTAGAAATTCGCGTCCGTTGATGGCTACCGCCTCTGCAGCGCTCTTTGAATCAGGGACAAGCTTGTAAAGTTTATCGCGCAAAAAAAGGGGCGCGCGTGTGTGTTCTATTCTGGATGATGCCATCCGTATTCTTCGTAAATCTTCTTGCCTTTTTCGGACAAGAGGAAGTCAATGAATTTCTTCGCCAATTCCTTGTTTTTGGAGAAGGTAATCACACCTATTGCTGTGCTTCTATGCACTTGAAGGTCTTCTGGCATGTTTATTCTATCCATAGTTTCCATGTTCAAGTTCTTGAAAGCGTCCCATCCAAGAACTGCATCCACTTTTTTCTTGTTGATGAAAGACATTAATTCTCCGCACCCATCAGCATAAGCAACTGTATTGTTTCTGATTTGCTCGGCATATCCCGCTTTAGTTGCTAAATCGTCCCAGACTCCCGTCAAACAGCCACTTACGGAAACACCAACATGAACTCCTTCTTTCGCCAAGTCAGAAATTGACTTTATCTTTCTAGGATTCCCTTTTTGCACTAGAATTGCAGAGGTTCTTGAGCCGAGGCTCTTTCTTGTTTCTTTAAGAACTAATCCTTTCAACTGTGCATGGTCAAGTATGAACTCTGAACCGCAAGTCAACAAATCGCCCTTTTTGGTTTCAGCAATTTCCTCTATAAGGTTCTCGGCTTTTCCGACAGTAAACTCAAATTTTGTCCCGAATTTCGCTTGGAATTCTTCTGCACATTTCTTTATAGGTGGTGCTACTGCACCAGCAGAAAAAACATGGAGATTGTTTTGTTTCGGCATATTCTTTCCAACTCCCTTACTTGCATGTATATTTAACTCTGCATTTCTTTGATTTTCTCTTCGATTGCTTTGAGTTCCTTCTTCAATTCCTCTGCGTAGTTCTTTAGTTTCTCAGTCTTCTCAGCCTTAGTAAGGAAGCGTCTTCTGTAACCGTGTTCATGTCCATGCATACCACATCCACAATAGTCATCGTGTCGCCCATGATGCATGCCACAACCACATTCATCGTTCATATTTGTTTCACCTCACCTTTCGCTTTACTATAGAAAGGAAAGTATTTAAACTATCAAGTTTATAGTGTAATAGTTGCTATCAATGACGAAAGTGACACATATGCACGAGAATGAAGTGGTTTGTTATTGCCCGCTTGAGGGAATTATAGACGTGATAAGCAAGAAATGGGCACTTCTCATAATAAATGCCATCGGGAACTACGGTAGCCTTAGATTTAACAGAATATCGGAAGAACTGCAAGGAATAAGTCCTAAGACCCTTGCGGACACACTGAAGCAACTTCAAAATGAAGGGTTGCTCAAGAGAGAATCATTTGCAGAAATCCCACCCCGTGTTGAATACTCATTGACAGAGGATGGGAGAGGATTGAGGGAAGCAGTTGTTCCTATTTTGATATGGGCGGCTAAGAGGCAAGGCTCGAAAAGAAAAAGGTGTTCCGTAGCCTGCAAAGAAATGCCCGCACATAGAATAAGAAACGGAAACCCCTCAAGTTAGCAGAACTGGTTCGGCTACAACTTTTCCTCAACGTCTTGGTTTGGTTTGGATAAAACTTTACCCCAACCAACCAACCAACCCCAAAAAAAGGAAAATAAAGAGAAAGCCAAAGCCAAACAAACAAACAACCAGACAGACAGAAAGAAACAAACAAAAAGGGAGAGAGAGGAAGGAGGAGGGAGGAGCACACACGCACTGCATATGGGTCTCGGGAAAATATATGAAGCGTGCGCTCAGACTCTACCTTTGTCCTCTCCTTGAATCGCTATTCCTCGAGCACGCATTCTACGGAAGAAATAGGGTTAATGACCGCGTACGCATGCATTGATGCTATTAACACTTTCTTATGCAGAGTCTCGGCTTGTTGATTCATTGATTAGGTCTTCCAAGGCTTTCAAATCAAACTGCTTTATGATTTGTATTTCCTCCGATACCTTCTGCGCGACATCTGGATACCTATCTCTCAAATGCTCGAGCAGACCCCTTTGCTCTCCTCTGAGCAATGCTTTCATTACTCCTTTCTTATGAATAGGTGCGGGACGGATGAGACCGTTGCCTATGAGATATGACATGGTATTCCTGAACAATGTTGCAATGCTTGCCAGGTTCATGTTGCCCAAGAAAGCAGCATGATACTTATCAAATAACTGTCTGAAGAACTCTGCGGGCTTGATTTCATTCGAAGGTACGTCTTTGAATGGCAGTTCGACTGCGTTTGGGCAGTCTGCGATTGCCAAATTCTTAGGCTCGTCCCTATCATTGAAGAGTTCTATTACTAGAAGAGGATACGCCTGGCAGATAAGAGGTTTCTCTTCGTTGACCAGGCATTTGTTTTCGGCAGAAAGAAAGGGACAGTCATCATGGTCTAGGTTCCACTGCGTCACTATCGGGACTCCGCTTATTTCGTCCAAGAACAGGAAATTCGGTTCAACTTTGAACGCAACAGAAAGCTTCTTCGCTTTCTCTCTAAGCGTTGAAACCTCCCATTCTTGAAGAGAGATTGTCTGGTGCGAATGAGGAACAGACACATACACAAAATCTGGTAAAGAACTGGGCCATAAACCACCTCGACCTCTCAGATTATGACAGCAATTTCCGCACATCCTACATTCAAATCTGGTGGTCATTACTGCGTACCTTCATCTAGGAGTTAGAGTTAGCCCTAATTTAGTGTTTTTTCTGACTATCCCGTGCAATGCCATGTGAATAGCATTTAAGAGCGCGCTTCACTTTTTCAACGTAGTCACAGAGTAGAGGTATTTTCCTTTTTCCTCTTTTCTCGTGAGTGACCCTCTCTTGAAGAACCCGATAAGAGCGTTACTTACCTGAGTTTCGTTCGCTCCTGGAACGCCATATTCAGTTCTCAGTTTGCTTGCAACTTCTCCTATATCTTTCTCCACTAACCACCCAGGCTCTTCATCAATGATTCTCTGAATGTTAGCCTTGTAAAATGGAGGCTTTCTACCCGCTCCGCCCCTCTTGGCAATCTTCTTGCCTTCTTTGTTTTGTGTTTTGCGGTTCTTCTCAATGGCCTGTTTGAAAGCTTCATAAAGATAGTCAATCTTTTTTTCTAGCTCTTTGCTCCCCACACCTTCTATTTCAAATTCTGTGTCTCCACACTTCATTCTACAACGAATTGTTTTTTCTGACAACAGACTTTCACCTCCTATAGAAATATCCTGCTTTTTCCCCACAATCGAAGGAAATTGGTTTCTATCGATTTGGGGTCTTCACACTCGATGATGCTTAGAGATTTGTTGCCAGCGTCCTTAATTGATTGACCAAAGACCCAAGCTCGGTCATCAATCATAACGTGCCGGTCGTGTATATCATTTGACAATCTGACCTCAAAGTTTGACCTTTGAACTTTGAACTTCTTTGCTACCTCCTGAAATTTGTCATGCATACTTTTGGTCAGTATCTTTATTTCCACATTTGAGGATACATCGACAAAATAAAGTGGGAAAAGCGATTGGTCAACGTGAGGGTCGATTATGTGCATCTTGTTTTTTGCCGAAAGCAGAATCTTCTCGATGACCTTAAAAGCATCGAAAGGCTTGTTTTCGGATAACACAAGTTCTTTGTCAGTAGTAGGAATTACATGCTTGTCTTCTATGTTAAAACCCAGGCGTAAAGCTAGTGTTCTAAGGCTTTCAATATCCTTCGGAGCTAGACTGTGAAACTGAATTAGCGTTTCCAGAATTGTCGCAAAAGAAAAAGAATCTTTCTTGAAGTGGTCCATTAGTACGTATGTTATCTTCTCGCTCTTGCTTCCAGATAGCCCCTCAATTCCGACCGTTTTGAATATGCGGTCAATGTTGCTCTGCCCATATCTTGTGCCGAAGAAACTCGCTATTGCACCTATCGCCATCCTTTCTTCAGCGTCATTTGTTTGCTTTTCGGTCATGTAGCATCTCGTATCAAATATGCACTTCCAAGTTTAAGTTTATCGGCAACCAGACCACTTCTTTGACCGCGCTTGCGGAAACCTATAATCTTAAATGAGGAATGGGCCGATTAGTCCAGTTATGCTTCAGAGGTCTTATTTGACAGGAATAGTCATTTTCCTAAGCGCGCGCTAAATCTCTCACGTATTCTTCTAGAAGGAATCCGTATTCTCACAGGGACACCTTAGGACAGCTCGACTATCCTAGGAGACCAAGTCGGCTTCTCGTCTCTCAGGTATTTAGCGAATAACATTGTTTCTTCATTAATCAGAGTCTCCACGGTCTGTTTGTTTCCGTGCTTTACCCGCGGTATTTCAACTATTGACTCAAAGAAGGAGTTAAGCCTCTTCATCATGTCTTTTGCTAAAGGCTTGCTCAAGTACTGCCTTTCTCCTTTTCTGTTGGAAGAATAATCCTCGTGCTTTAATGCAAAGTCTTTCTTTTTCAGGCTCATGCAATATTTGATTACAAAATCATCTATTAGGCATCTATAGGGTTCCATTAAATCGCAGACCAGAGAAGGCTTGCCGAACTGTTCTGAATGTAGGAAGCCTAGAAATGGCTCCAGTTTAGCTTTTATTATTGCTCTGTGAACTTTCCATTTGAGAACAGTATATGCCAGATTGAGAGTGTTGTTGATTCCGTCAAAGGCCTTGAAAGTCCTTCTTCTTTCGATGCCTATTGCAGTCGGCAGTAATTGAAAGACCTGACTGAAATACCTCTCAGTCGCATGGCCTTCTATCGTTAGCAACCTCTGTCTTGCAAGTTTCAGGTCTTCGGAATCAACGCCGGCTATTCTGTCCTTAATCTGCATCAAATCGTGCTGCCTGAAACCGTATTTTCTCAGAATACAGTTCTGTCCTTCGATTTTGCCCAGTACTATCTGTTTGGCGATTGAAACCCCTTTGCCATTCTTTAGAGCTTCGTATTGTGCAATCCTCGTTTTGACATGGCTATCGTCATCAAGGCTTCTCAGACAAGCTACCGGGTTGCCTCTTTGCGTCAGTATTAGAAGGTCTATGTTCCAGAAGGCACATGTTGCCAATGCTGCAGAAGATACAGAGTTGCCAATTCTGATGTGTACCTCGCCAATCTCGTTCTCGAATAGCGGATACTTCTCAACCTTTCCTTTCTTGTCTCTGACTATCAGGCAGCCTTCGCCTCGGCCCAAGAAAGAGCCGCAATCATCGAGGAATATCTTGGCCGTTCTTGTCTTCATTTCCATTAACTCGCGGGGGGAGCCCCATGGAAGCGCTTAAAAAAGCTTTCTATGCGTTACTGAAATGGATGGAGTCAAAATATTCAAGAGGAAATGCTGTGGCTAAACTGGAATATCCGTGTGTCTGACGTTCGCAAAGGGTCAGATGAGTGCTTCGTTCATATAGCCATCTTGAAAGAGTCCTCTGGCGGATAGCGTTCATGATAGGTGTAGAATCCCCGCTTTCCTCGTCGCGTTAGTTTTGCCTTCCTGCCTTTGGATAACCTTTCTAATTCTCCTGCAAGTCGAGCATCACCGAAGTCGTAGCCTGCTTCTCGGATTCTTGTCTTTATCTCACCAAAAGTCTTTCCCATGTTGAAGAACCCCTGCCTGTAGATGTCGATAATAACCTCTCTAGGGACCTTTCGAACTTCCTCCTTTCCAAACACCAAAGCCACGTTTGTCCGAGTCAGACTGTAGAAGAATGATACGTAGCTGTTGAAATCACTGGTTAGGTCATTACCGAGCTCTATCAGAGTTTCAAGATATTTCACATAAGCAGGCAGGCATAGTCTTGTACACAAATCCGCCTGAATGGGCTCTGGGGGTGGAACATCATGCGGCCCTGTATGGGTTCTAGTAAAATAGATGCTCTTCAACAAGCTGCACAGGGTATCTGCTTGGTCAATCTTTTTGCCTTCCAATTCCTTTCGAAGTCTGCCATTTCGGTTGTCAAATTTCGGGTCCTTTGATAAATCCTCAAATATGTTTGACGAGTTTCTTCTGTCAACCTCTTGTAGCAGGTTTCTGACGATTCTCTCACAAAAAATACCGCTCGAAGTCATAGCATTTCTCCAAGCCTTTCTTTCCATTTCGAGGAGTACATGAATGTAGAAAAAGATTGGGCTTAGGAAGAAATAGAGCTCTCGGGCTTTCCCCTCGTCACGCTTCAGTAATGCTTGAAAATAGGGAATAACCGAAGTCTTTAGATTACTCCGACCTCCCATCATCTTGTCCCAGTCATCAATCGTTTCTTCTATTTGGCTGCGAAGCTTTTTTTCATCCTCTTTTTTTCCGCAAGAATATGCATAGAGCCTTTCGAGTGAATCGTAATGCTGCTTTTCCTTTCCGATAAGGTCAGGAAGTTCAATAGACATTTTTATTCAGTCCAAAACACCCATTCGTCTTTTTCCTTTGTTCCTTTGAGAGTTTTGCCGAGTCTTCGTTTCAGCGCAATCAACACTGCATCGTCTTTGCCGGTTACTGGAAGGCCTTTCTCCATTAAAGCTCTTAATACATCAGAGATTTTTCTCTTGTTTGGCAGTTTGAAATAATCTTCTCTTATCAGTTCATCGATTTTCGGTGCAAAAAGTGCTTTTTGTGCTCCTCCCCGCTTCCCTCCCTGCTCCTTTCCTTTCACGCCTTCTAGGTCTTTCTTAGAGCCTTTCAGAGGAGCTGATTTGAGCCATTCAAAGGCCTCTTTGTACTTGTCATTGACATCCTCTGAGCAACCTTCATATTCTATCTCAGCTTCTCCTCGTTTGATTCTGAACCGGGACATTCCCTCGGGCATCTAAAACACCTCAAGACATTGGCAGATTCTATTGATGATTATCCTTATAAATTACACGGTTCGACAAACTGCTCCTGTCCCTCTTTATTTGCCAACAAGGCTGACGTTTAAATAGCTGTTTGCATGGGGGCTGGCGCTTCAAAAAGCAGGAGGGATACGATTGAAAAATGAAAATGCGTCGGCCAAGGTCGAAGAAAACAAGCCCAGGCAACAGAAGAAGAAAGGCAAGATTGCTCAGGTCTACAAGCTGCATCAGAAAGGTCTTAGTGTCAAAGACATAGCTGAGAAGCTGAAGCTCAATGAAGGAATCGTTAGGTCTTATATCTGGCGTGCGGCCAACCCGGAAAAATACAAGGCACTGTTAGAGCGGTATTATCAAAAGAAGAGAGAGAAACAACGCGGCAAGAAGAACGAAGATGCTTAAATCGGAGGTCTGAACTTGTCCTTCCATCCTTTCATCTCCTTTTCTAAATCCTTTTTGTCCGGGGCAATCAATCCGGCCGGCGTGACTTTCATCATCACGTTCTTGCCTGTTTTGTAGTCCTGCACTTCCAGAATGGAATTTCCGTCCGGGTATGTCAGCCTCACTTTTGCGCCATAATGATACTTCAAGAACAGGGCATGCGCCATACTCGTTAACCGCTTCCCGTTGTACTGCGACTTTAGACTGTACAGATACTTCGGCCTGTCTGTGTTCCCTTTTTCGATTCCTCTCAAAATCCAAGTCCTGTACTCGTTAATCCTTATGCCTCTTGCGAATACCGCGTCGCACGTGGAATTATGGACTACTCTTAGGGCTTGTCTGAGGAATAACCTGTCAAGGCATATTGCGTGCCTGTTGTACTCGCTTGAAGAAAGTACGTGGAAGTCGCCTATCCTGTGCAGCTCCTGGAGATAGAGCAGCTCACTTACGAGCCTTGAGTCTACTATGTTGTCGTAGTCGAGAAAGGTAACGAACTCCGTCGTGTGCGGTACTCTCGCGCTGATGCCTCCGGTCGGCACTTTTGGGATATCCATGGACTGAAAATAAAACTCAAAGAGCAGCATTTTGCCCAGCAGTCTAACCTCTGTTTTTCTTTTGACCCTCAAAGCAAGTCACCTGAGCTATCTTTGGTAGACCGGTCTTCTATGTGTCGGTATTCGCCTGAACTCCGGTCTCCTTGGGAATCTTAGGGCTCCTGGACCTCTTTGGGATAATACCCATCTCAGTGCCGCTCTCTTCTGCGCCAGAATCCTTTGCCGCGCCATTTGCCTGCCGTGTATCAACGTTAAAGCGATAATTCCTTTCGGTTCTCTATGTGCTTCAAATACTGCTCTGCCGGCGAAGTCATGCTCAATCAACGTATCGAGCCATTCCGCTTCTCTGCCGAACTCTGCTGCCTTTTCTCTTGTTCTGGCGTAATCAGATGCTCTGGCGGTCTTGTACTTGACTCTGGACCTATCTCTTGCATCCTTCAGTTCTTCCTCAATCACCTGAGCCGTCAGGCAGAGTTTCAGGTCTATGTTTTTGGAAACCCTGTCGAATATATAGCCGAACTCTGGCCTTGAAATGCTGTCCATTCCTTATCACCCCTCCTTCAGCTCCATTAAAACAAATTCTGCTCTGTCTTCCGAAAAGACTTTTCCGCATTCATCACATTCTAACTTTTTGCTATCTTTAGCCCCATTTGGATAGGGAAAAATATACTTTGAGACTTTATCAGAGCCGCACATGGGGCAAATCTTTGCAATCCTATGTTTGGGTAGATTCTTAAAAGGTATCATTTCCTTCCCCTCATTTGCACTTCCAACGTATTCCAGTATCAAAGCATATTTTCTTGCTCTGAGAAAGACCTGGGCTGCTTCGTCCAAATTGGCTATGTATCTCTCATGCTTGACTACGATAGAGAGTGCTTTGCCGGATTTGCTGAGCGAGATATACCCGCAATCTTTCCATTTTCCTTTTTCAGCCTGTTTGTCCATTATTCTTCCTCCGAACGCTCCGCCTTAGCACTTCGTATTAATCTTCTGACGTTCTCCTTGTTTGCGTATTCCGTGAAGCTTTCTTCTTTGCTCTCTCTTACCGGTTCTTTGACGAATCTGAATTGCGTCTCTCTGCCGTTTGTGTAAACTTCTATAACGCCTGCGTCTATCAACGTATTGAAGTACCAGTCAACTTTGCGGTCTGAAAGATGAACTCTCGTGAGCGTCCAAAGTGCTTTGGCCTTCCTCAGACTCCCGGTCTTCATGTCTTTGAGGAACTCCACCAGGTCTCTTTGCCTTTCGTCCACTATGCCTTCTATGTCGTATTGTCTATCTCTAATGCTCTGGCTCATTTCTTTGCAGCCCTCCTTATTTTCTTTCTAATCCTTTCAATTTCTCTTGGGTCGTTCAAATGAATCCTGGCGGGTTTAGTGTTTCCTGTTTTTTTGGCCCAGCCCCAGTGTCCATCGACTTTCTTGTACGTTAGGCCCATGGGATAGTATCTTCTGCGCCATTCCAAGCACCTCTTTCTTTGCCATTCCCGTATTGACTTGGGCCTTGGCGTTCTTCTTTTCATTTTTTGACCTCTTTTGCTATAATAGAGCTATAGAAATGCTATAGCTGCTACGCGTCGATGGATGTTAAACTCGTATATAAAGTTAACCGCCTGTCCGCTGCTGGAAAAGTCGAACCTTCGGAATTATTATTGAACTGCTTAAAAGACCATATAGTTCCGACGTTTAAACGCTTGAAATAAGCGGTTCTGATAGTACAACCAATAGGACTTTTAACGGTTAGACAACGCTTAAATAGGAGGTTAGACGGGAGGTCCGCGAGTTCGGAGCAGCTCTAAAAGCTGCCGAGCAGGTCTCCTTGCTCGCAGCCAGTCTGAACTATCCAGGCGCGGTTGTGGTGTCGTCGTCAGGCTGCTCCGGGCTCAAATAAGGAGAGATTAAGATGAGTCCGTACAAAAAGAAAAGGAAGCAAAAGAAATACCAACGCGAATACAAATGGGCAAAGAGACATGGAGCACCGTTCGTAAACCCGTTCAAAGGCATGCAAGCTATCGGCAAAGAGAAGATAAAGTGCAAGCCACGAATGATACCTCTTGCCAGCCGCAATGGAAGAAAGCCAGGGACATGGCTTAAAGCTCCTCCAAAGAGAGGTTCAAATCCAAGGAAACAGAGGTGATATAAGTTGATACCTAAACCAAGACCTAAATATAACGCAAGAAAAGCAAAAGCAAAGATAGAGAAACTTCATGCAAGCAAAGTGCGTTTCTTAACAGGGTTCAAAACAGCAACTCATTACCGCGGCGGTAAACTGAGGCCTGAGCCTCAAGCTTTTCCAACTGGTTCAATGGCAGGCAAGAAGCTTCCAAAGCTGAGATTCAAGAAACCTACACGAAAAGAGAAAGCAAGGCTGACGAAGCTTGAGAAGCGGACTTTGAAAGAAGAAGGCAACGTAAAAGCTGCTTTCGGAAAGAAAGCATGGGCTTGCGGCGTTACCTATAAAGACGGCACCATGGACATGTTCCCGGTAGTTGCATCTTCTTATGCTGAGGCAATTGAAAAGATAGGGCCTAAGATTGAAAGACCCGAAGACGTTGTGGAGATAGTCCTTTGCAACCCCCTTGGCGAGACTTTGCATAAAATAGGGAGAGCTGCAGTTTCAGCCGCGAGAAAGATGAGAGCGTTCGCAAGAAAAGCCGCTCGAAAGCTAGGAAGGATAGCCGCAATACCGGCAGAGCTCAGAGAAGAGTATGCTGCCGCAAAGAAAGCAAGGCCATGGCTTACTGAAGAGAAGTTTGCAAAAGAGAAAGGCATACCGACTACAGAAGCTGAATGGCGAGCAGAACCAACTCCTGAGGTCTACAAAGCTGAAGTGCCATCTGCAAGAGTTGAGCCAGCCGAAGAGCCAGCCGAAGAATACACGCCTTACCAGAGAAAACTGCTTGCAGCTGAGACAAAAGATACTTTGAGAAGAGAAGCTGAAAGAATAGCTGCACCAAGGATAGTAAGGCCAAGAATCAACGGAAGGTCGTGGAAACCTTTCGGGGTCCCGCTTTTGGATTATCAAAGCGGCATCTCATCAGCGCCGGCAGCCGAGAGAGAAGCGCAGCCATCTCGCGTAGGGGCAGCCAGGAGAAAAGCCGCCTGGACTGAAAGAGCACCTGTAAAGATTGAGAGATGATTTCTATGACTGAAACAGTGCACGCCTTGTCATTGAAGTCAAAGCAGGTGCATGTAGAATGAGATGGCTCAAAAGAGTAAGAGGAACGTCTGCTCAGCTCGGCAGGCCATTTCCTATTTCCGGCGAGAAGAAGCTGCCAAGGCTTGATGTTCCAAGGCGGTTCAGGCAGCTCAACGCAGCGTCGAATGTGCACAGAATCATAAGGGTAAACCCAGACGAGCTTGTGTTCAGAGAGAAAAAGCCAGTAGACCTGCAAAGACGGGCGCAGTATTTCATAAGGATGCACATGGACGGAAGACCAATACCTCCCATATTGGTTTACAAAATACCAGGAGGTCGCTATAAGATATATGACGGTCACGCTAGAGTCTACGCCTTCAGGCTGCTTGGGATTAAGTCAATACCGGCCATACTGAAGAAAGACAGCAGCGGCATAAGCTATAAGGAAAACAGGGCGATACGAGAAGGCCTGATGGCTGATGCCAACTGACTTCAAACGCAGGAAGCATGGGACACTTAACCAGCTCGGTAAGCCTTTTCCTGTCTTTGATGGAGAAATACCTGAGGAAGTAAAGCAAAGAAAAAGGGCATGTGCTCGGCAATGGAATGAAGAACATGAAGACCGCTATCAAGCAAACAAGCGCAGATGGCATCTGAAGAAAAAGCTTGAAGGTGCAAGAGGACTGACCTCAGCACCTGTTGATGCAAAGCATAAAGGAGTTGATAAACGTGCAAAAGAACAGTTCAAAAGAGAGACTAGGGCCAAAGGGCAAGACAAAGCTGGAAGAGCATACCCACAAAATATCAGGCGCGACTCCCACTGAAAGGTTATTCGTGTCAACAAATAGAACACTGACGCGCTATGACGAGAAGAAAATGGGAGTATTCACTGATAGCAAACGCTGCATGCACCGCATAATGGCCGGGAAGAGAAAGCCAACGCATAAAGAAAAAGCCGAAGCTGAAGGATGGGTATTTCTTGAATAGGATTTCAGTGTGGATGTTTTTAGTAAAAATAACTACACTGAATCAAACGTAGGTTCAAAATCTAGTGTAGATAATTTTAGTAAAATTAACTGCTCTGATTTTCGTAGCCTTATTCTCTTGGACCTGCCGGTCCTTAACTGTGTAGATAATTTTAGTAAAATTTATTACACTGCTTTCCCCAATAACCTCTATGCCAAAGGAAAAACGCATAATGCCTCTACCGCTTCAGAATAAGACTATCCGAAGAACCCTCAGAAAAGCAAATCCTGACGTTGACGACATAGATTTTGAAACAGAGAATATCTTGCCGGACAGGGAGAATGAACTTTGTGATTGGACAAGCTGTTTGGAAGAAGTCAGTCTGCCTGAGAACATAAAAATCTTGGAAGACCGCTTCCCCAAATTCAACTGGCGGCTTCCGAAGAAGCAGAAAGGGCCTCCGAAAGGACCCAGGCAATCGATGAAAATGTACAAATGCCAAACGTCTGAGGGACCCGGCCTATGTGCAGACGCAGTAATAGTAGTTATGTCACACAAAGTACCCGACAAGAGGGCCAGAGTAGTCAAATCGTTTGGGCGTGCTGTAGAGTATGAACCTGGACGCTTGCAAATAACAGTTCCAGGAGAGCTGATAGGCATAAAGGCCAAAGTCCACATAGAGTTCCCGAACGCTCCAGAAATCAAGAAGAAGCGCAGGCGAGGAAGGAAAGTCTGCGACTACTGGCAAGGATTCTAACAAACATCGACTCTTTATTTTCTTTCCGTCTAACATGTGCAAGGAAGCTTGACAGTCCTAACGTACAGCTGTTGGAGATTACTTGCAAAACAGAAATCTGATGGGGACCCCTGTGCGTGTGTGCTCCTCCCTCCTCCTTCCTCTCTCTCCCTTTTTGTTTGTTTCTTTCTGTCTGTCTGGTTGTTTGTTTGTTTGGCTTTGGCTTTCTCTTTATTTTCCTTTTTTTGGGGTTGGTTGGTTGGTTGGATAAAACTTTACCCCAACAACAACCAACCTGACGACGACGACCACAACGGACTACGACGACCACGACTAACCACGACGAACGACGACGACCACGACAACGGCCACGGATTAACTACCCATATCCCTGCCCTTCAAGGGAAGGGTTACACTCCATCCGATGCTGTGCTCTCGTCTTGGAATGACCTCCCTTAAATTTATCGTCCAATATATCGTCTAGACTACCTACTGTTGAAGAGAGGAAGTTTATGTAGAAAGCAAAACGGCTCAGCCTTCACCGTCCTGAGACTTTGGTTCTTCTTGACCCAATAGTTCTACGTGTCTGATATCTGTGAAGAACCATGAGATTGTTAGTATCAATATGCCCATTATGGTGCAGGCTAGGAAGAGGTTGGCGGTTTTTGTCAATCCTACGATGACTCCTGAGAGGATCATGCCGAATGGTTGTGCGGCTGAGGCCAGTGCCGTTGCAACTGAGCCTACTCTGCCCTGCATTTCCAGAGGGACGGCTGTTTGCATTATTGTTTGGGTCGAGACGTTGGCTATTGGGAGACAGATGGCTAAGATTAGCGCGCTTGTGGCCATGAACCAAAATAGGCCTGTGGGCGTGAGGGCTATTAGGCCGTAGCCTGCGAATATGACGTATATGGAGATCACGATTGCGGTCATTTTGTTTTTGAAGCCTTTTGTTATTGACATCAGCAGGCCTCCTGCGAGTATGCCTCCTTGGAGAAATACCATGACGAAGGCTAAGTCTGTGGCTTCTCCGAGGTGGTCGAATTTTACGTAGTAGGGTAGCAGAGTGGATAGAGGTGTTAACAAGAAGTTTAGTGCGGTTGCCAAGATTAGCATGGATAGGAGCCCTCTAGCTTTTTTTATGAAGGTTAGGCCTTGGATAAGTTCGG
>Ga0315294_10005585_pt1 | contig 13800 bp, 10 predicted proteins | sample YL17G13_40_MG_FD_203626 | JGI IMG/M metagenome (GOLD analysis project Ga0315294, IMG submission 203626) | Sediment microbial communities from Yellowstone Lake, YNP, Wyoming, USA - YL17G13_40 | ecosystem: Environmental > Aquatic > Freshwater > Lake > Sediment | place: USA: Wyoming | collected... | reverse complement strand
AGAGGAGCCGGTGCTCGTGCGCGTGCACGACGAATGCTTCACGGGCGACATCCTGGGGTCGCTTCGCTGCGACTGCGGCGAGCAGCTCCAGCGCTCACTGCAGATGATTCAGAAGGCAGGCAAGGGACTCGTGCTCTACATGCGGCAGGAAGGGAGGGGCATCGGCTTGGAGTCCAAGCTCCACGCGTACGTGCTCCAGGACCAGGGGCTGGACACGGTGGAGGCGAACATCAAGCTCGGCTTCCCGCCCGACAAACGCGAGTATGGCGTGGGCGCGCAGATTCTGCGCCATCTCGGCGTGCGCAAGATGAAGCTCATCACGAACAACCCGCGCAAGTTCCACGCGCTCGCCGGATACGGGCTGGAGATCGTCGAGCGCATCCCCATCCAGGTCAAACCGCGCAAGGAGAACATCCGCTACCTGCGCGCCAAAAAAGAGAAGCTCGGCCACCTGCTGGACCTGGACGAAGACGGCGGCGATAAGTGATAGAGTGATAAGTGATAAGGAACGACGGGCTCACGGCGAGCAAAGGCGGTTCCAAGTTCAAGGTTCAAGGTTTCAAGGTAACGGCAATTCACGGACGCGCGTCGGGTTCGTCGTTGAGGGCTTCCTTATCACTCTACCACTTATCACTTATCACGTCTTTTGGCTGGGAGGATCCAGAGCATGAAGATCTACAAGCACTGGGCCAGGGCGACCGCCGAGGCCCGCACTGAAGGTGGCACGTTGAAGGTGGAGTGCCTCGGCGCCTCGGAAACAAGCCCCGAGGACGCCGCCGCAAAGGCGCGCGAAAAGGCGGCCCACGCTGCTGAGCGGAGGACGCGCGGCGAGCCGCCGGCTCAATATCCTTACCCTGACCGGCCTCTGCGCGAGGAGCTTGTGGGGGAAATCACGCGCGAGGGCCAGCTCATCGGCGCCGTCACGAGGAACTCGTACGGCTCACTCGTCCTGAACAGCGCCAGCGTGATGTTCGTGGACATTGACCGCCCGCGCGAGCCGGCGTTCGCCTGGCTCAAGCGTCTCTTTGGCGGGCGTGTCGAGGGAGTGGAGGAGAAGGTCGTCGCACGCGTGCGCAACGTCGTGGACACCACGCCGGGGCTGGGCCTGCGGCTGTATCGCACCGCCGGCGGCTACCGGTGTCTTGTCACAAGCGGCACCTACGACCCAACGTCGCCAGAGTCGCGGGCGCTGCTCGAGCGCTTCGGGAGCGACCCTCTCTACATCAGGCTGTGCGAGGTGCAGGAGAGCTATCGCGCGCGGCTGACGCCCAAGTTCTGGCGGTGCGACGCGGCTGCGCCGCCGACGCGTTTCCCCTGGGTGGACGCCGACCACGAGGCGAAGTACAGGGAATGGGAGCAGAGCTATGCGCGCCACGTGGTGGGATACGCGACGTGCGCCCTCATGGGCAGCTTCGGGACGGCGGCGGTCGTCCCCGAGGCACAGCAGATACTCGACGTGCACGACAAGTTCGCCTGCACAGGGGCCGACGAGCTTGCGTGAACAGGACGAGGCCCGTCGAACGGCTGAACGCGGCGGCTGAGCGACAGTGCAGAGGTATTGCTCCGCGGGTTGCGCGCTCGGCTATGATGGCGTACTCTATTAATAGGCCGAATAAGCAGAAGCGATGGGGGAGGCCAGAGCACCAGTATTATGGAGCATCCCTGAATACCCACGCGCCAGAAACGACGCAGCTTTCAAAGTGCGGATTGAACCATAGTTTGTGTTCTGCAGGAGAAGAGAGTTGTGAGAATTACCAAGAAGTACGCCTTCATGTCTGTCGGGGTTCTCCTCTTGGCATCTGTGGCAGTTGGGCTTGCCGCCGAGGACGTTGAGGACGGTGCGGGACCGCCTGAAGGCGTTGACCCGTTTATCAAGCGGGTGGTGCCATGGAAGCGCCTGAGGGAGCTCAGAGGGAAAGAGTTCGTCCAAGAGTGCCGCCTGCTTGTTGAGCCTATGCACGCTCCGGACTTTGACCCTGATGAGTTGTGTGAAGTTCTGTGTGGGCGCCTTCCCACCCTGGGGCCTGAGGAACGAAGCGCGGCTCTTGCTGCGCTCGCCAGTTGGGGACGCTGTGACAGGTCCGGTAAGACGCTGGTCGTGCTTGAGCGGCTGTGGCGAGACAGCGAGGCGGGCAAGAGGACCGAACTGGTGGCGCCACTTGTCTCCGCGATGGAGGGCGTGGAGAAATACGACCTTAGGGAGGAAATCTTGAGGCATCTGGCCGGCTGCAAGCTCTCGGAATTCGGGTCAGAGGATTTCCGGTGGGTGCAGCGACTCCTTCGGGGTCCTCGGGCAGACGGACAACTGCCTGACCACTTGGCTGAGGGGATAGATGGAAAGCTCTGCGCGCAACTGGGGGACCATCTGGCAGAGCAGATAAAGGGTGGCGCCATCCACCGGTTGGCGCTCGCCGGCGCTTTGTCCTTTGCCAAGGTCTTGGGACAGAGAGATGAGGATGTGCTTATCATGTGTCAAACCTGCGAGGGGACACAACGTGGCGCACGGTTTCCGTACGCGGAACGTCCCGAACTTGAAGTGGAAACCCTCCGCAAGATCGCCGATAGGCCGCCCAATGCGGGGGCCGTGAAGCTTTGTGAGCTGTTTCTGTCCGACAGGGACGAGCAGGTAGCGCGTGAAGCAAACAATGCGTACCACAAGCTGGTCAAGGCTGGAGCAGAAGCCGAGACGGATGCTTTTTACCTGGGCCTTTTCCGCGTTGGGTGGGGAGGCGATCAGACTGTGCTGCCTGGGACGGATCGGTACGCAGAAAGAGGTGAGCTGTATCAGACATTGGAGGCCGTCGCAGTGAGGTACTTCAAGGCCCAAGCAGCGCAGGACTTGAAGGGTTCTGTGGAACGGCTGAGGAAGGCCGGGGTTTCCTTTTCGCAGGACGAACTTCAGCGGATGTCCAAGCGTGGCGTGCCAGAGGAATTCGTCAAAGCATTCAGGAAGTAGTCGGTGTTCTGCCTTGTGCGCGGCAAAGCACTCGTGGAACGTCTATAGGGAGCTTCCGCGCCTGCGGTCATCGCTGAGGCCAAGCTGGTGCCAGGGGTGCACGACAAGTTCGCCTGCACAGGGGCCGACGAGCTTGCGTGACGGGGGTTCTGAGCGCCATTCGCGGCGAACCAACCGCAGCTTTCACTGCTTGAGGGGCTTGTAGACCAGCACGGGTCGGATGATGCCGCCGGTGCCTAGCTCGTTGGGGAATGTGTTGTTCACGGCGACGACGAGCGTGTTCGGCCCCTCTCGAACGACAGCCGCCGAGACATCAACCTCGTACGGCCCGAAAACGACGCTCTTCTCACCCAAATCCTTCCCGTTAAGCCAGACGTGTACGAGTGTGTCCACGCCGCCGAACCAGAGCTTGAGCGCTTTGGCGTCCCGTGCCGCCTCCGGGAGCGTGAACTGGTGGCGATACCAGATGACGCCGCGGAAGAACGTCAGGCCCTGCTCATCGAGGGTGGCCGAGTAGGTCTTCAGAGGCCGCCACGTGTCCTTCTCCGCATCCGGTATCTTCCCGGAGGGCTTGGCGCCTCCCTCGACCGGTTCGAGATGCGCAAGCAACTCGTCCGGGAACTTGTAGACCACCGTCCCCTCCCGTGCGACGCGACCCGCGTCCTTGAACGAGGAGTTGTGGAACAGCTCGAAGTAGCGCTCAGGATTAGGGGACCACTGCATGTTGGGGGGGAAGAACAGTGGGTACTTGGCATTGCCCGCCTTTAGGTTGGCCATGAAGGCCGCGCCCTGCCTCTCCGCTTCGGCCAGGTCAAAACGGTTGAGCGCGTCGCGCGCAGCGAACCAGAACTTGGCCAAGCTCAGGCTGAATCGCACGGTCTCCACACGCTGCTCGAAGACGCCTTTGCCCTTGGCCCGCTTCTCGGCCTCCGTGGCCGCATCGTCCAACTGCTTCATCACCTCGGGCGTGAGAATGCGGTGCATGCCCCATGTGTTGCCGGCGAACACTTTTGTTGATTCGTACGTGTTCTCCAGTGTCGTGTCGTACCGCCGCATCGCCTCGGCCGCAGGGCCGTAATAGGCCGGGTAGAACTCGTCCAGCAGGGCCTTCACGTCCGTCTTGGTGTCCCACAGCAGCCGGGCGGCGACGTAGTTCGCCGGCACCATCGTGTGCCAGTTCGGGTGCGACTCTATCGTCATGTCCTTGACGCCCAGGGCGTAGAGCTTGGGGAAATCCTTGGTCCAGTGCACCCGGCGCGTGTAGGGCATGGCCATGTCGGCAAGGTTGAAGTTGTAGAGGTACATGCCCACGCGCGGCGACACCGCCGTCCACCCCTTGACCACCTCCTCCAGCAGTTCGGAGGTCGGCGCGCCGGGCGTGCCCATGCTCGTGTAGCGGTTGAACGTGATCGGGGCGATGATGGGGATGATCCGGGGGTCCGGCTTTCCCTTCTTGGGCGGCATGATGTAGTTCATGTAGGCCAGCGATGCGAGCGTGAACTTCGTGCCCGGCGCCTGCTTGTCCATCTCGGCGCAGACCCTGGTGAGGAACGTGAACCACGCGTCAGAGAAGTTAGCCATACCCAGGATTGGCTCGCGGCCGGGGCTGTTCATGGCCTGGACCTCGGGCCTGTCGTCGAAGAGGTATCCGTCGTCGGGCGAACCACCCAGGGAGCTGGTGCCTCCCGCGATATCCGCTAACCCCTTCTTCGCCCAGATCTTCGCGACCTCAGGGTTGGCCAGGTTGCACTGCCAACTGGGCTTGCCATCAAACACGCTGTAGTACTCAGGGTGCTTCTCCTGCCCGCCCTTGCCGAGTTCGTTCCAGCCCGGGAGGCCGGCGTTCCAACCGTGGCCCCCTTGGTGGCAGGCGAGCATCGGAGCCGGATGGCCCATGCGGTTGCGGTAGGCCCAGCGTGTCTGCTCGGGGCCATACATCCAGATGTTGCGCGTGATGAAGTCCGGCGCGGACTCCGTACGACCGGCCTCTACGCTGACGGTCTTGCGTGAGGGCACGACCTCCCCGATCTCATCCGGCGCATACCAGCGCACGCCAAGCGTGTGCAGCAGGTGTGAGGCGGCGTAGTACACTGCGCGGCGCGACTCGCCGTGCAGGATGATACGCTTATCGGTGATGTCCACGACGTACGCATCGCCGAACTCGGTGGACTTGGCAAGTTCCGCCCGCTCCGGCGAGCAACCTACGTAGATGGGCAGCAGACCTTCGACGGGTTTGTCGCCGACTTGCACCTTCGCGCCGCTCATCTTGCCGAGATAGGTGGCCAGGTCCTCGGCCGCCCATTTCAGCAGCGTGCTCTGGCGGTCCCATTTCGTGACGGCCTGCTCCTGGAATGTGTTCTCGGGGTTCACCACGACGCAGCACTTCGCCTCGTCGTTGGAGACCAGGGTCACAGGCCCACTGAAGGCGCAAGACGTGCATGAGAGCAGCGCAGCAATACAGGCAACGTGCAGGCGAATCGGGCCTTTCATCGTTCTCCTCCGATTGTGACTCCATCGAGGATCCTGGAACGCAACATGAGCGAGAGCATACCCGTGCGGCGAAGCACTGTCAACGATTCCTGCCCGGCGGTTGCCCCCTCGGGGCACGGCGCTATAATGGCATCGTGCGGGCTCGCATCATGTCTCTCGCCCGCAGCCAGCAAGCAGCGAGGAGCCTCACATGCCCATCCCAACCATCGGCGTGCGCATCCACGGCGTGCGCGACCTGAGACTTGAGAAGTTCGATCTGCCAGACCCGGCCGACGATGAGATTGTGGCCGAGGTCGTCTCCGACAGCGTCTGCATGTCCTCCCACAAGGCGGCCGAGCAAGGCCCTGAGCACAAGCGCGTGCCCAAAGACGTGGCGCAGAACCCGACCATCATCGGCCATGAGTTCGCGGGGCGACTGCTCAAGGTCGGCAGGAAGTGGGCGAAGCAGTTCAAGCCGGGGCAGAAGTTCGGCATCCAGCCCGCGCTCAACTACAAGGGGTCGCTGGAGGCGCCCGGCTATTCCTTCCACTACATCGGCGGCAACGCGCAGAAGATCCTCATCCCGCAGGAAGTGATGGTGATGGACTGCCTGCTGCCGTATGACGGGGACGCGTTCTTCAAGGCCTCGCTTGCCGAGCCGATGTCGTGCATCGTCGGCGCGCTGCGGGCGGAGTGGCGCTATGCGCACCCGGGCGAATACGATCACACGTTCGGCATAAAGCCGGGCGGGAACTGCGCGCTGGTGGCGGCCGCCGGCCCGATGGGGCAGGGCGCCATTGACCTCATCATCCACTGGGAGCCGAAGCCGAAGCTGCTGCTGGTCACGGACATTGACCCCGCGCGGCTGGGGCGTTGCCGACAGCTCTTCCCTGAAGAAGAAGGGAAGAAGCACGGCGTCAAGCTCGTCTACCTCAACCCGAAGGACCTGCCCGGCGGGCCTGACGCCGTCCTCGACTACGTGCGCGAACTCACCGGCGGCGAGATGATGGACGACGCGTTCGTGTTCTTTCCCAACGCAAAGATCATCGAGCAGGCCGACGCAATGCTGGGGCGCAACGGCTGCCTGAACTTCTTCGCCGGCCCGCCGGACAAGGAGTTCAAGGCCGCGCTGAACTTCTACAACGTCCACTACGAGCGCCATCACATCGTCGGCACGAGCGGCGGCAACACTGAGGACATGCGCATCTCGCTCAAGCTCATGGGCGAGGGGCGCATCAACCCGGCGGGCATGATCACTCACGTCGGCGGGCTTGACGCGGTCGTGCAGACCATCCTGGAGCTTCCTCACATCCCCGGGGGCAAGAAGCTCATATACAACCACGTGCGCATGCCGCTGACGGCCATCGAGGAGTTCGGCGCGGCGGCCGGGCAGGCCAGGGAGCCGCTCAGGAGCGTCTTTGCCGAGCTTGGCCGCATCTGCAAGGCCGCAGGCGGCCTCTGGTGCACCGAGGCCGAGGAGTTTCTCCTGTCGTGCAAGGACATCCGGTTCGAGGACGTGTAGGGGCGACACATCAACCCTCCACAAGGGCGCGGGACCATGGTTCCAGGCAATCCAGCTCATGCTCGTCGCTTTCTCCTTTTGGCCGTGTTGCTTGTTGCTGGCGCGTCGGTCACGTGCTTGTTCGCCTCTGGGGCTGCCAACGCTGCTGACCAGCCCAAACGCCTCCTGCGCTTTGTCCAGATGAGCGATGCACACTTCGTGATGCCCGAGGACAAGGCGAATGTGAAGGACTTCGGCACGCGCGAGCTTTCGCGCAGCACGGACAGCCTTCAGGGCGCGACCAAGTTCATCGCCGGCGAGCTGAAACCCGATTTCGTCATTTGCACCGGCGACATGGTGGAGAACGGCGGCTGGAAGACGGGGGTGCAGGCGATGCGAAAGGCGAAAGAGATGATCGAGGCCGCTGCCCCCCGGGCCTTCTTCATCTATGGCAACCACGAGGTGAATGAGGACAACTTCCGTGAGGTCTTCGGGGCATCCAACTACACCTTCCGCTGCGGGAGCCTTCAGTTCGTGGCGTTGCAGGCCAACGGGGGCTTCCCGAGACTCGACCGCGTCATGTCGCTCATACCCAAGCACGTCGTCTACCAGTTGGACGACCTGCTTGCGACCTGTGAGGGCAACGTGATCCTGATGCTGCACGACCCTCTGGTCTGCGGGGGAGGCGAGGAGGGCTGGGCCAGGCCGGAGAACCACATGATCGTCAACAACGTGCTTGCGAGGCACGGCAACGTCGCGATGGTGCTCCAGGGGCACACGCATTTCTACTTTCACGAGCGCCTCAATGACATCGAGTACCTCATCTGTCCTGGCATGGCGGACAACGGCGACAAGACCACGGGCCTGGGCCACAACGTCCTCGTCTACGATGTCTATGAGGACCGAATCGAGTGTTCGGCCTACGGCGCCAAGAGCACCGACGATGCCGCGGCCGGCAAGTTCGTGAAGTCCACCGAGATCAACGTCTCCGTGCCGCTGAAGAGGAAGTTCGGTGGGGCCAACATTGCGGACGTCAAGGTGCAGCCCCTGCCCACGCCTGCTCCGAGGTACGACGCGGAGATAGAGAAGGCGATGCGCGGCGCCGCCCTCATCCTGAGCTCCGGCTGGAAGACCCAGGAGGACTTCGAGAACCGCGGGCTGGAGCTCAACTGGCACCTGGCCGAGTTCGACGATGCCGCATGGCAGGCGCACAAGGGCTTCCGCAACTATTGGACACACGCCGATAAGCCCAAGGGGTTCATCTGGTACCGCGGCCGCTTCAAGGTGCCGGAGCACCTGAAGGGCGAGGCGCTGGAGGTCGTCTTCGGACGCGTGTTCGATTGTGACGAGACCTACCTGAATGGCCAACTGGTCGGCCGCACGGGCACGACGCCGCCCGGGCAGGTTGACCTTGCGCCGAGCGGCCGCTCGCGCGTCTATGTGCTGCCGAACGAGCACCTGCGCTACGGCAAGGACAATGTGCTCGCGGTCCGCGTTTACGACGAAGGCGACCGCGGCGGCATTCGCGACATCCCGATTGTGCGCTTTGCGGATGAGGACGCGGGCGCCAAGACCGCCCCTGCCAAGTGATAGATGGCCGATGCTGAAACCATCATTGCGGTCTCAACGCCGGCGGGCTACGCGCTTCGGGCCGTGGTGCGGCTGAGCGGGCCTGAAGCGCTTGCGGTCGTGGAGCGGCGGTTCGAGCCTGCGGCGGGCGGCTCGGGATGGAGTCGCACCTTCCGGGCCACGCCCGGCGCGCTGCGGCTGGACGGCGGCGCTCTATCGGTCCCCTGCACCGTCTACGTCATGCGCGCGCCGCGCTCATACACCCGCGAGGACGTGGTGGAGGTGCACCTGTGCGGTTCGCCCGCGCTGCTCGACATGGTACTGGACGAGCTGCTGGCCGGGGGGGGCGCGGTGCGCGTCGCGCGGCCGGGCGAGTTCACGGAGCGCGCGTTCGTCAACGGCCGCATTGACCTCGCGCAGGCGGAAGCCGTGCTGTCCGTCATCCGCGCACGCAGCGAGGCCGAGCTGATGGCCGCAGCCGCGAAGCTTGAGGGAAGCGTGTCGGACGAGTGCGCGACCGTTCAGAACGAGCTTGCGGAGCTGCGCGCGCTCATCGAGGCGGCGCTCGACTTTGCCGAGCACGGCATTGATCTCATCACGGAGGAGGATTTCCTGGCGAGCGCCATGCGCATCCGCACGCGGCTCGAGGCGGAAGTCGCAAAGGGCAGAGGCGAACTGGCGAGCGACGGCCGCGTCCACGTGGTGCTCTGCGGGCCGCCCAACGCCGGCAAGTCGAGCGTGCTGAACCGGCTTGCCGGGCGCGAGGTGGCGCTCGTGCACGAGGCTCCGGGCACGACGCGCGACCCTGTGCGCGGTGAGATTGAGGTCGAGGGCATCTGTTTCGCCATCACGGATACCGCGGGGTTGCGGGAGGGAGCGCAGGGCGTTGAGGCGGCGGCTTCCGCGATGGCGCGGAGGCTTGCGCGCAACGCGCAGCTTCTGGTGCTGGTGCTCGACGGCGCGGTCGCGCTCCCGCCCGGCGCGGTGGACGTTGCTCGCGGCGCGGGCGCCGGCCGCGTGCTGTGCGTTGTCAACAAGTGCGATTTGCCGCAGGCGCTCGACGAGCGTGCACTGGCGGACGTGGCAGGCGAGGTGGTGCGCGTCTCCGCGCTCACGGGCGAGGGCATCGAGGAGTTGCGGGAGGCGCTGGGGCGCGTTGTGGTTCAGGGCCGGCTCGACGCTTCGGCCGCCGACTGTCTGTTCAATGCCCGGCAGCGGGAGGCGGTGCGGCGCGCGCTGTTGCACCTTGCGGAGGCCGAGGAGGCTGTGCGCTCCCGGATGGGCTATGAGTTTGCCGCGCTTGATTTGCGCGAGGCCACGGACGCGCTGGGGGAGGTGACGGGGCGGGTCGGCGCACAGGACGTGCTCGACCGCATCTTCAGCCGCTTCTGCATCGGAAAGTAACGGATTCGCCACAGAGCCACAGAGGACACAGAGAACGGCCAGGACGGACCACGGATTCCACGATAATGTGCGAGCAGGGAATCGGCAATCCTACAGCTCCGGATGGGGCTTCTCTTCCTGTGGTTCCTCGTCAAGCCCATCGAGCGTCTTGACAATGCTGATGATAAGGGCTTTCAGCCCCTTGCCCGTGATGGCGCTGATGGGAAGCACCTCGACGTCGAGCGCCTCGCGCAGCCGCCTCAGGCCGTGCTCTGCGCCGTGCAGGTCCATCTTGTTGGCCACCACGATCTCGGGCTTCTCGGCGAGCAATGGGCTGTACAGGCGCAGTTCCTCGCGGATGGCATGATAGGACTCGACGGGGTCGCTCCTGTCCACGGGTGCCGCATCCACCATGTGCACGACGATGCGCGTGCGCTCGACGTGGCGAAGGAACTCGTCACCGAGACCCTTTCCCTTGTGCGCGCCTTCGATGAGGCCCGGCAGGTCCGCCACCGTGAAACGCCGGTACTGGCCTACTTCCACGATGCCAAGCTGCGGCTCGAGCGTCGTGAACGGATAGGAGGCGATCTTCGGGTGCGCGGCGCTGATGCGGGACAGCAGCGTGGACTTGCCTGCGTTCGGCTTGCCGATGACGCCCACGTCGGCGATGAGCTTGAGCTCCAGCTTCAGGTGGCGCTCTTCGCCCCGCCTGCCTGGCTCGGCCTCCATGGGGGTCTGATTGACTGACGTTGCGAAGGTGGCATTGCCGCGCCCCCCGCGCCCGCCGCGGGCCGCGACTATGCTCTGCCCGTGTTCGATCATGTCTTTCAGCACGACGCCCGTGTCGCGGTCGCGCACGATGGTGCCGACAGGCACCTTGATGACAATGTCAGAGCCGTCTGCGCCTCCGCGTTTTCGCCCCGCGCCCGGCTTGCCGTCCTGTGCGTGGTGGTGGGCCTTCGAGGCGAGGTCGAGCAGTGTGCCAAGGTTCTCATCGGCCTCGATGATGACATCGCCGCCATCTCCCCCGTCGCCGCCGTCCGGGCCGCCCTTGGGCACGAACTTCTCCCTGCGGAGACTTACACAGCCTTTTCCGCCATCGCCGCCTTTGACCTGGATTTCGGTTTCGTCAACGAAGTGCATGGAGAGCAGATTTCCGATTCTGAATTGCCGATTGCCGAATTCAACGACAGGCGACCGCACGGTGAACGGAGTGGCACACGAACAGCATAATGCACGCGGGGCTTACTAGGCGAGGGAACGCTGCATCGAGGAGCTTGGCCTTCGCTTGGGTGAAATCCCGCTACTCGGGCAGCACGTCAACCCTGCGGCCGGGCCTGAAACGCACGACGCCGGCCGAGAGCGCGAACAACGTGTAATCCTTGCCGCACCCCACGTTGTGGCCGGGCTTGAACTTCGTGCCGCACTGGCGCACCAGTATACTGCCCGCCGTGACGGTCTGCCCGCCGAACCGTTTCACGCCCCGATACTTCGGATTGCTGTCGCGAAGGTTCCGTGTTGAGCCTTGTCCCTTTTTATGCGCCATGTCGCACCTCAGCCCAGAATAATGTCCTTGACCACGAGCCGCGTGTAGCGCTGACGGTGGCCCTTCTTCTTGCCCAGGCCGTCGCGGTACTTGACCATCAGAAGCTTGCGACCTTTCTCGTGGCGCACCACCTCGACGACCACGCGGGCGCCCTCGACGGTCGGCGTTCCGACGCGCAGCTCGCCCTTCTTCAGGCCGCCCACCAGCAGCACTTGGTCCAGCTCGACCTTCTCGCCTGGCTCGGCCTTCATGAGGTCCACGACGACCTCCTGGCCGGGCTCGACCTTGTATTGCTTTCCCTTGGCTTCAACGATCGCGTACATGATGCAGACCGGAATACGAGGTATGGGAAACGACTTCCTCATGCTATCAGGAACACAGGCTTGTTGCAAGCGAACGCGGGCCGCACAAGCGCGGCGATTCAGTGAACGGCCTGTGCCGCGCAGTCCATTCCCCTTGACTTCGCGGTTGGGGGCCTTATACTCCATGTTTCACGTCCCCGCCGGTGGGGCAGGGCGGCCTGCACCGGCATGACGGCGGGGCCTTTCCAGCCGCGAAGGAGCGAAGGATGAAGCTCGGCTTTCTGACGCAACTGACGGAGGCGGAGTGCAAGCTGGCTGCACAGATCGGCTATGACTGCATCGAGGCCCATGGCGCGTGGGAGCCGAAGGACCTGAAGAAGAAGGAATTCCGCAAGGCAGAGGCGGAGAAGGTGCGCGCGATGCTCAAGAAGGCCGGCATCAGCATCTCGGCGATGGCCCTCTATCGCGCCGGCGCTTACAAGGTCAACGAGCGCGTCGAACTCTACAGCGCCTACATTGACATGTGCAAGGAGCTCGGCATCGGCGTCATCACCGCCATGAGCGCAGGCGACCCCGCCGCGAAACTCGAAGATAACCTGGACGCCTTTGCGGCTGTCTTCAAGGAGGTCGCGCCGAAGGCCGAGGACGCGGGCATCAAGATCGCGTTCGAGAACTGGCCGGGCCTGACCAGCGGCTTCCCGCCCATCGGCACCATCAACTTCGGCTATTCGCCCGTCATATGGGAGAAGATGTTCGAGCGCGTGCCGTCGAAAGCCATCGGCCTGGAGTACGACCCGTCGCACCTCGTGTGGCAGTTCCTCGACTGGGCTGAGGTGCTCAAGCGCTTCGCATCGCGCGTCTACCACGTCCACGCCAAGGACACGGAGATCTTCCAGGACAAGCTCGCGGCGAACGGCTTCTTCTCGGGCGGCTGGTGGCGCTATCGCCTGCCCGGCTACGGCGTGGTGGACTGGTTCAAGCTGACGTCCATCCTCAAGGAAAACGGCTACGACGGCGGCATCTGCATCGAGCACGAGGACCCGGTGTTCAGCGGAGCCCGGCGCGTCGAGGGCCTCGAGAAGGCCTGCCGGTACCTCAGGCCGCTGGTGTGAGGGAAGCTGTCGGCTGTCAGTCTTCAGCCATCAGCTGCAACCTGAGAACGCGTGGGTAGCGATGAGCAGGCCGGTCGCGCCCTCGCTTAGCTTCGGTCGGCTTGCGCCAGCGTGAAACGCTCGCGCAAGCCGATAAAGCGCTTCCTTCGCTCTGCGCGACCGGCCTGAAGCGCGGCCCATAGGCGACGCCGTTGCGGAGCGGGCCAATGGCGCGGTCTTGAAAACCGTTGTCGTTTGGAGCACGACGTGGCCTATGGGACGCCCTAAACCGACTCGGCTCCGCGCGTCAGGCCTACAGTTCAGTACTAAGTTACTTACCACCCGCATCTAACGGGCGTCCTTACATAGCAAGAGTTTCACAGGAGGATGCGTGCGTGCGGTGTCGCTCAGGCCTCACGCCGCCGTCTCTTCTGGTTGAGCGCTGTCTTTTCCGGCCGGGGCATCCATGCACAGTGTCCTCTATTTCCTGTTCCGGCTCGCGGGCAGGGCGATGTCGCTCCTGCGCAAGGGCTGGCCCATCATCCGCGAAGCGCTCGCCCACGTCGTCGTTGTCGGCGTGCTCGTCCTCTACGTTGTCGTCGAGGTGTGCAGCTTCACGCCTGCCTACGCGGAGGTTGACCCGGACGGGTACCTCGTGCTCGCAAAGCGCATGGCCGAGCACCAGCCTCTGGGGCAGAAAGCCAAGAACCTTTTCCAGTATCAGACGCACGTGTGGGTGGAGAACTCGCGGGGCGAGGTGGCCGCGAAGTTTGCGCCCGGCTATCCGGCCCTCATGTCCGTGGCTTACAGGCGGTGGGGTGACGAGGGCATGTTCTACGTCAGCCCGTTCTTCGGCGCACTGGCGCTCCTGGGCATGTGGTGGCTCTTCCGGCAGTGGGGCATGGGGCCGCTTGCCGCGCTCTTTGCCCTCGCCACTCTCGGCCTCAGCCGCATGTACATGTTCTACACGGGCTACCTGCTCA
>Ga0315294_10005584_pt1 | contig 13802 bp, 15 predicted proteins | sample YL17G13_40_MG_FD_203626 | JGI IMG/M metagenome (GOLD analysis project Ga0315294, IMG submission 203626) | Sediment microbial communities from Yellowstone Lake, YNP, Wyoming, USA - YL17G13_40 | ecosystem: Environmental > Aquatic > Freshwater > Lake > Sediment | place: USA: Wyoming | collected... | reverse complement strand
GGGAGGGGATTTCTTTCTTATTCCAATATGTTTGCCCTCTCCCCTGGTGGGAGAGGGTAGGGTGAGGGGGGAGGATGAAAAAGGAAATTCCTATACAATTGAATTATAAACCCAACTTCCGAGACGCGACCCGAACCCCCTAAGATTTGCGGGAGGGTTATGGATTTGTTCGAGGACATGGGAAGGAATATAGCCAAAGGCCTATTCCCTGTCAATGACTCCTCCCCCCTTACTCCTCAAGTCCGTCGTCCCTAACGGTCTCAGACCCCCCCTTCATTACAAACAGCGGGGCGTGATTGGAGGTAAATAGGGGCGGGTCTCTTCGCAGGATCGGCGCGATGGCCGGGTGTCTTTTAAATTCCTTGTCCAGGAATTGCCTGACCAAATTGCGGTTCCATCCCCGGGGGTGTGAAAAATTCGTATAAAGGGTCAGGTCCCCTTCGTAAAATTCTTTCGTTTCCATCTTCTGAGCCTCCCGCCCGAAAACCGGTTGGTTGAATACGGCCAAGTTTAGGAAACGAATTTCACCATGATGCCGGACGGTAAATTCAAGAGTCTTCCGGGCTGCCGCCATTGTTTCCATAGGGGTTCCAAAGAGAAGATAGACATACGTGGCGATGCCGGCCTTTTTTAAGGCCTTTAAGGCCTGCGAGGTCATCCCCAGGTCAATCCCCTTGTGCATCTCGTCGAGCACTGACTGGTCTCCGGATTCCAGTCCCAGTTGCAGCATCACGCACCCAGATTCTTTCAGGGCCAGGCAAAAATCCGGATCGGTCAGATGGCGGGAAATCCTGGCGAAACCATACCAGGGCACACCGGGAGGGTGGACAGCAATCTTTTCCATCAGGGCCGGAGGGATGGCATTATCCAGCAAATGGATCAGGACGGGTTTCATTTTTTTAATGAGGATATTCAGGTCCAACATTACCCGATCAACCGGAATGGGGTGATAGGGGTTTCCTTCTGCCCTTTCCGGGCAGAATAGACACCGATTCCAGTAACAGCCGCTCGATGAACTGTAGGGAAGAATCCTACCGGGGGCAAAGTAATCCTCCAGGGGTAGATAATCATAATTCGGCCGGGAATGAATATCGTTTGTTCCTCTTGGAATATTCATCATACCCAGTAACGGATATTCTCCAGGCCCAGCCACAAGAGCATCGACCAGGCCCTGGAAAGGATTTTTCCAGGAGGGCCTCCTCATCCATGAAGTAACCAGGCCTCCGCCCAGGGCCAATTTTATCCCCGGGGAATGCCTTTTTAAAAAACCGATCATGGCGAAAGTGCACAGGGCCTGGCTCAAATAATTCAGAGAAAATCCCAAAACCGATGGTTGCTCCTCCTCCAGAACCTGCCGAAGCCTCTTCGCTAAATAAGGATAAAAGGGATTTTCCTCGGGCCTCTCCGCTGCCCGGACAAGGTCCGAGGAGCGAACTGGAGAAAGCTCCGGATGTTGGTAATTGGCCAGGCTTAAACGGTACCCTTTCGAATTCTCGCCCACCCTAAGGAGATGGTCCAAATCCAGGACCGCCCGTTTATAGCGGGCCAAGTGACCGTAGACCGGCCAGCTTCTTAGCGAAGCCAGATGGACGGAAAGATTCCGGGAAGCGCGATGCGTCCAGGCATCGGTTGAAGTCCGGGGTCCATGCAGAAGGTTCAGAAGACTTTCCAGGTTCGCATCGAGGATTTTACACCTTGCCTCGTGGGATTTGAGGGCGCCCAAGAGTCTGGCGATGCCGGCGGGAGGTTCACAAGGCTTGGCCACGGGGGGATGAACAAGAATCATGCTCGGTTGAGGGGGAAAGCGCAGGGCCTCACCTGCCAGCTCATAAAACATTCAACCGCCTGCGACCTGCGTCATCATTTTTTCGGGGAGATTCTCTTCATGCAGAGCCACTCACAATCCGCTCCGCTGTAATCCGTCAGGTGGGGATGGGCGCAACTGATGCTGTGCAGGATTTTTTTTCCTTTTTGCACCTTCCACTCGAGCAAAAGTTCCGCCTCCCCCTTCTCCTCGGGGCATCTCATTTGCCGGATGGCCCATTTAGATTTTTCGCTCATGGTGGACCCCCCTCCCTAAAAAATAAATATAGGACTATTTTAACAGAAATGAATCCCGAGGTCTATATCCACGGCAATTCCGCGGCAAACGACATTCAAATCCCCCCAACCCCCCTTTATTAAAGGGAAGGTGTGAAAATCCCCCCTCACCCTACCCTCTCCCGCCCGGGGAGAGGGTAAATATATTGAAATAAGAAAGAAATTCCCTCCCCCTTGAGAGACTGTGTCGTAATTGTGAAAAAGAGCCGTCATTCCGGCGAAAGCCGGAATCCAGTTGCAGTTTTATTGAATAATTCCATCTTCCTGGATGCCCGCCTTCGCGGGCATGACGAATTACGACACAGTCTCTGAGGGGGGAGGGGAAGCCCTGCACCACGTAGGGTGCAGGACAATGCCCTGAACCTCACATGGTTCAGGGGGTGGGGGTGATTCAGGGGATTATTTCACAGCTTCAGGGGGGCGAGGGGAAATTTTCATGGTTTGTGGGGAGAGCGAGCGGCCATAAGCCGTTCCAAAGGTGGAGACCCACGTGACGGGGTTCATCCGTTTGGAGCACCTCTTGCGTTATCGGAAAGAAGGCAAGAGGCGTAGCCAAAGGAAGGGAGTTTTCGACGGTCTTTTTATTTCATCCTAGAGGAAGGGTCGAATTTTTTCAGGCAGGTCTGCATTTCGTAAGGATTGGCCACGTAAAACTCTATTTTTTTGCCAATAGGCAGAGCCTTTTTCAAATCCTCCATGATATAGAACGTAGGCTCTGCCAGAGCCAGTTTAATCATCCTGGGATCATTTTCCAGTACGACGATCATGTTTTTTTGAGCGTATCTCTCCCCTATTACTTTTTGCAGGGCCGCAGTCGGGAGAAATTTGCTGAGGGAGATGATGGGCATGTTGAAAAACTTAGAGAGGGCCTTCAGATAACCGTTGTCACTGATATAGCCCAGCTCCATCGCCAACGTTGCCAAAGGTTTGCGGACCCCCTCCTTCCTCAGCTCCCTTTGTTTCTCGAGAGCTGCTTCCAATTGCCGGGGGGTTACGACCCCTGAATCGGTCAATATTTGGCCGATGCGCTTTCTTTTATAAAAAGAATCCAAGGCCTTATTGATTTCATCCTGCGGCACCCCCATTTCCAATAATATTTCTCCTAAATATTTACCTTTTTCCACCCTCTGCCGCCCGAGCGCTAATTCAAGCTCTGTCTCAGTGATGATATTTCTTTCCAGGAGAATCTGGCCTAACGCTTTTTCCTTCATTTTTGATCCTTTCTGGGCCCAATCTTTAGGAGAACTTGTCGAAATCATAGCCTAGAAATCGCAATCTCTGTGCCGCCCCGACGGTCATCCCCAAAAATTGTCAGGTTCTCAATATTCTTAATCTTAATGAATTATCGCCTGAATTGCCGAAAGCTTAAATCCACCACAGGCCTCAGTGGAATAAATCTTTCACTTTGTGCAAAATTTTTTCCACTATTTTGGAGCACCTATACACCCGATGTCGGGGGTTTTTCCAATCGCCGCCTAAACTTTCCCATATTTTTCACATTGCAAGCTTGCTCTACCCGCCAATTCTTTTCCAAGGATTGAGTTGACAAGTTGTTAATAATCGGATAATTTAGAATTATTTCCCGGTTCGAAAGGGAATTCGTTCCTTCTGCCAACTCGTAGCATGTACGAAATCAAGATAAAAGGTGATTTTGCCGCAGCTCATAACCTTCGGGATGTGGGTGGAAAATGTGAATCGCTCCACGGCCATAATTTCACCGTGGAGGTCGCTGTGGAGTCTGAAGGCCTCGATGAACTGGGAATGGTCATGGACTTTCGCCTTCTCAAGGCCAAGACCCGGGCCATTCTGGATAATTTGGATCACCGCTATCTGAACGAACTCCCCTTTCTCCGGGAAACAAATCCCTCATCTGAAAACCTCGCCGCTTACATTTTTGCGGAGCTAGCCCGACAGGTCGACCAAGGTTCCAGGCGGGTCAGTTGGGTTTCGGTCTGGGAATCGGAGACTTCACAGGCGACGTACCGCAGGTTGAAAAAATGATCGATATTCAGAATCAAATGGACCACCGCCACGTGGAAATCAATAAGGTTGGGGTGAAAAACATCGAGTACCCCATCACGGTCCTGGATAAACGAAACAAAGTCCAGCACACGGTGGGCAAAGTAAACATGTATGTGAACCTGCCTCAGCATTTTAAGGGCACCCACATGAGCCGCTTCATCGAAATTTTGAATGAATACCGCGGCACGATTAATATCAAGGCTATCGCGAAGATTCTGAATAAAATGAAAGAAAAGCTCAATGCCGAATCGGCCTATATGGAAGTGGAGTTCCCTTATTTTATTGAAAAACGTGCTCCCATCTCTAGGGCCAAAAGCCTCATGGGATACACCTGCCAGTTCCTGGCCTCCCTGACCGACGGGCACCACTCGCTGGTCGTTGGAGTGAGAGTCCCGGTGACGACTCTCTGCCCCTGTTCCAAGGAAATCAGCAACAAGGGGGCCCATAACCAGCGCAGCCTCGTGGGCGTGAAGGTGACTTTCCGCAGGTTCTTCTGGCTGGAAGATTTGATTCGGATGGTGGAAAACTCGGCCAGTTCCGCCGTCTTTTCTCTGCTCAAACGGTCAGACGAAAAATTCGTCACCGAGAAGGCCTATGATAACCCCATGTTCGTCGAGGACGTCGTCCGAAATATCGCCCTCCGCCTCAGTTCTCATCCCAACATAACCTGGTTCAGCGTGGAGTCAGAGAACCTGGAATCCATCCATAACCACAACGCCTACGCCTGCGTGGAAAAGGAACGGGGTTAGCGTTTCATGGACTGACTGATGAAGTCCAAGGCGTCCAGAAAGCCAGGCGGAGCCCTGTACAATTGTTTAAACCAATTTATTAGATCAAAAGCTACAACCTTCCGGAAGTAATCATAAAGTTAAATCGACCAAAATTTTAGATTCTCCGATAGCAGCGGACGGGTAAGAGACGCCCCGGCCCCGGAGCCGGGGAAGGGCATGGAATGTTACAAGTCCTTTTTGGCAGGTCTGTACACGGCCTTTCCCTTCACGACCTTTTTAAGCGCCGTTGGTCGGAGAGTTCCAGCTGCAAGACATACCGTTCTTCGGTGACCGTTTGCCCCCAGAGCTTGCTCGTCTTTTCTTCGGTTTTTTGAAACCCGGACGATTCATAAAGATGCGTCGCAGCCGTCAAGTAGCTGACCGTCCAAAGGTAAATGTCCCTGTAACTGCATTGCCGGCAGAATTGAAGCGCCTCCTGCAGAAGGATTCGCCCGAGGCCGAGTCCCCGCCAATTCGGGCGGATTAGAAACCAGCGCAGTTGGGCTTCGGACTCCGGACGCCTCACAATCGCCATCGAACCGATTGTCTCTCCCCCCGCTTCAGCGATCCAGAGCCGATCCTGATGCGGTTCGAACGAATGCGCAAACTCTGCGATGCCAGCCGCAACATAGGCCTCGAATGTATGGTCATAATCGTATTCCCGGGAATAGAGGATGCCATGGAGTGATACGACAGAACCGATATCACCCGGGCGAAGATCATGACGCACTTTTACTTGGTCCAGAGTGGGAGAATGTGTCTGGTTCGGCACGAGAATGTCTCCATAATTTGATTGTATAGGAATTTGCTTTTTGGACACGGATGAATTCGGATTATCAGGATAGGCGAAAGAAAATGATTATCTGTGTTCATCTGCGAAAATCTGCGCCCTATTAAATTTGATGGAATCGTAAAAAGTCGTCACTCCGGTGGAAACCGGAGTCCAGAGAATTTTTAAGTACTTGAAATAACTGGATTCCGGCTTTCGCCGGAATGACGAAAATACGTCTTTTCAGACTTTTTGCGAGATCATCAAATTTGATGAACTCGTAAAAAGTCAAAAATAGCCCCTCTCCCTTGACGGGAGAGGGTCAGGGTGAGGGTGAACAATCAAGAAATTTCAACAAGTTATTTATCCCCCTCCCCTTCATCCCCTCCCGCCAGGGGAGGGGAAATTTTACTTTTTACGAGATCATCAAATTTGATGGAATCGCAAAAAGTCGTCATTCCCGCGTAGGCGGGAATCCAGGCCCCACGAAACCTATTGAAAAGACTGGATTCCCGTTTCCACGGGAATGTCAGGAAAACGAATTTACGGACTTTTTACGAGATCATCAAATTTACCTTTGCCAGTCTTCTCGCTGCTGGACGATCTTGTTCACCCTAGCCAGGCATTCCGTCGCGTCTTTGGCCATAGTGTCCAGAAGCTCCTTACAACTTAAGACCTCTTTGATCAGGCCTATGGATTGCCCCACCATCAGGGGGGCATCATCCACGTTTCCTTTCTCCCACGCCTCTTTGATCCTATCTCCAGAAAGAAGAGGGATAAGCTCCCGCAGCCCGCCGCCCCTAGCTTCGATGGCGATGATTTCTTCGATCACCTTGCTTTTTAAGGCCCTCCCCTGAAGCCCGATCGATTTCCCGAAGAGCATCGTTTCGAATTCTTGCCTCCGGATCAGTTCCTGCTTGATATTTTCGTGAACCACACACTCCTTGGTGGCGATGAAGCGGCTGGCCATCATGACCCCCTGGGCCCCCAGAGTCAAAGCGGCGGCCATGGTTCGGCCATCGGCAATGCCACCCACGGCCACGACGGGAATCTTCAGCGACTCAACGACCCGTGGGAGGAGAACCATGGTGGTTACGTCGTCGCTCAAGGGATGTCCCCCCTCTTCGATCCCTGCGGCGTAGATGCCGTCATACCCCGCCTTCTGGGCGTGGAGGGCATGACGAACGGAACCCACCTTGTGAAAGAGTCTTACCCCCGCTCTTTTGAGCTTTTCAACAGCCGCCATTCCGGCAGCTTTATCCAGGGGCGTACCGGAAACTTCGATCCCGGATACCTTTTCCTCGGCACATACCTTTATGTACATCTGATGGTGTTCAGCCGTAACCCGGATGGAAGGAAGGAGAGTAATGTTCACCATGAAAGGCCTGTCCGTGAGCTTTCGGGTTTCACGGATAGCGCCGCGAAAATCTTCTTCAGTCGCATAATTACCGGCCGTAAGGTTCCCCATCCCCCCGGCATTGGAAATAGCGGCGCAGAGGGATGGCTTACACAGCCACATCATCGCTCCGCAAATAATGGGATACTTGATCCCAAACATCTCCGTGATCGCTGTTTTGAACATGAACTCACCCTAAAAAACAAAAATGACAGGTCCCAGGTTTGGGGTTTTGGTTCGGAGTTCGCAGCGAAGACAGTTCCAAGCAAGAAGCCTTCCGAATTCCAGATTATTAACTCCGAACTCAAAACTCCGAACCTGTTCGGGGGTATAGCACATTATCCGATTCGGTTCAAACCATTTTAAAAATTTTACTGTCCGCTATAACGCCCCTGACCTTCCCAGCCATGAAGTATCCCCCATAAGAAGTTCGTGATCAAATTTGGATTGACGTAATCAAAAAATTACGCTATTTTTTAAATGATGATAAATCCTGACCCTGCTCTTGAGCCTAAATGAGCAAGCTTCCAGAAAAAATCAGAAAAAGGCTTAAAGCAGAAGGCCGGGAATGGGATGCTTCCGTTGCCAAAGAAAAGCCAGAAAAGGTTATCGAGCTCCTGGATGAAGCAGAATTTTTCGGTGCTCGTCGACCTACCCGGAAACCGGTTTCGCTGCGAATAGATCCCTTTGACCTTTCTATGTTGAAACGCATCGCTCGCCGCAAAGGAATTCCCTTCACACAGCTTATGTCCATGTGGCTCCACGAAAAAATTGAACACGAGAAAGCCGGAACCGATGCATGAGTCACACCCGTCAATCGCGGCTCTCCATAGGCCATGGCCGCAACTGCTCCCGTAATAAGGTACGGGATTTGAATGCCTTCGAATACAACGACGATCTTTTGCAGCAGCTCAAACAATCCCATGCGATAATCTCCTGGCAACCTCCTTTTCAACCATTTCGATGCTCCACTCAGGGTGGGTCTTCTTCAGATAGGCCAGTAACATATCACGCGCCGACGTCCATAGACCGAACCCTATCTTAATTCTCTCTTGCGGCGTCTTGCGGCGTAACACTTCCGCTAAGGTGTCATCTATCACTTCAATTTGTCCTGGATCTAATCTCAAGGTCCCCATTTCACTATTTCCTGGTTTTCACTTTACTTTTCATTTTTCACTTCGCTTTTTTCACCATTCACTCTTTGACCACCACGTCCACCATCGCTTTCCGTGCCGAGCTCGTGGGTTGGGGGACGCCCTTAAAAAAGTCAATATCTCATTGGATAAGCCGAAAGCCATTGTCACGAGCAATGGCCTTCCCCTTTGTGCGGCATAAGCGACCCCAGCCGGTCTTATTCCTAGACGCTTGGCTAGAGCAGCCAGGGAATTCCCCAATTTCCTGGAGCGTTACTGATCTCCGCATAGTCCCTTCCTTATCGTGCGATCTCCTTTCATGCCAACTGAATTATTTAAGGGCGTCCCCCCTGCCCCCACGGTCTCAAACATCAGAAACCTCCGTTCTGACGAAACGAACCTCCCGTTCCTAAACCATCCCAATTCCTCCCTTCGCCGGTTCATCCCCACGTGTATCGGGAACACATAAAATTCCGGACGAATCCACCGCAAGCCGCAGTCTTATGTTCCAATCCCTTCCAGGGTTCGTAGGGGAAAGGGATAGGAATAGCGATCTGGATTTATTCCCAACCTTGAAGTATGATCATAGCCCGATAATTCTTCGGAAAAATAAATCTCCGGTAACCCTTGGGGGCATGGAGCCAAAAATATGAATCCCTGGATATGTGCTTTGCTCCTCGGCCAATTCAAGGACGAGAGTTTGATATGGGCTTATGCGAATAATCCTTGTCTCTTGCCGGGCAGAATATCTTTCCCAATCGTACTACCTGAGTTGCCTGTTCGGGACTTTTACCTCCAGGGCCCTGTTGATCAATCCCTTGAAGTCCCATACGGAGGGGTCGATGCCGCAATGCATTTGGGACCCCATCTTCGAATGTCAATTTCAATATCCGTTTACCAATGGTCCGATGAAGCCTGAGGCTATGACCTTCTTTAACCCACCCTTCCGGGTTTTCTCCTTTTTAACTACCGCCCCATGCTTTTTATTGCCAAACTTGGTTAAGCGATGATCACATAGTAGGGAGGGGTTCATCTTCCGGCCCCCCCAATTCCCTTTGTTTGGCTCCGGGGACTTATGAATTTCCTTGACTTAAACTTTTCAAATCCTTAATATAAAAGTAGTTTTCAAGAGGAGGCTTTTCATGGTTACCGTCACAAATATTAAGCAAATCAAAAAAAGCATCCAGACCCATTTGCAGGCTGGCAACCTGGAGCTGGTTGTCCTTCCCAGGATCGAATACCAATCCCTGCTTGAAAAGCTCGATGATTTAAAAGATCTTCGCGACTCCATAGAGGCCCTCAAGGAATATCAATCAGGGAAGTACATTTCTTTTGATCGATACGATGCGCGCAGGAAGGTTAAGCGTGTATAATATTGACCTGCCCAAGCGAGTTGTAAGGCAACTCGATAAAGTTCTCTCAAAAGATTACCCTTCAGTTTCAAAAGCGATACAAAACCTCAGAGAAACACCTCGCCCCACAGGCTGCAAGAAATTACTCGAATCCTTTTATCGAATTCGCATCGGTGATTATCGAGTCATCTATTGGATCGATGATGCCAACAAAAACATCGTAATCACCAAAGTGGAGAGGAGAAAAGAAAGGACTTATAGACATTTTTAATACTCCAGTTTAATCCCCAAATAATCTTCCTTATCTTCACCCTCACCCCGGCCCTCTCTCATCAAGGGAGAGGGTGGTTCAGGATTTTGTATTTCCCCAGGCCGAAGCTTGACGCTTTGCCTACGTGCACGTATTCGCCCAGAAGCAGATAGGGCCAGAAAGGGGTCAGGACGCCGGAGAAGGTGATTTTCCCCACGAAGCCTCCCATCTTAATCTTTGTCTCTTGCCTCCTCGAATATCTTTCCCAGTCGTACCACCTGAGTTGCCTGTCCGTGACTTTTACCTCCAGAGCTTTATTGATCAATCCCTTGAAGTCCCACACGGAGGCGTCGATGCCGCAGTGAAAATAGGAGAGAAGGGAGAGTCGGCGCAGGAGCTGGTCCATTTGTTACTGGTCAAGGCGCTGATGGTATTGGCCGGACAGGGTAAATTCTATTTAGGACGCCGCTCCTTTTTTCCATATCCGCCGCCGCCTTCTCTAATCTGGTGGCTTTCTCTCATTGAATTCCTGACAGGAATCGAATATTTTTCTTCTACGGCCAATCGAGTATCCGGGGGAATATTGGCTAATTCCTCAACCACTTTTCCGCAATCCTCTTTTATCCTCCTAAGGATATATTCTTTGCTCTTTCCTTTTGTTTCCCGATAAAAGGCTTCCCGAATTTTATGAATTTCCCTCATGATATTTGATTCTTCAATCATTTTCGATCACCTCCATAGGCGTACAGATCTCTATCTCATGAAACCCCTCTAAGATATTGACGGGAAAAGCGTTGGTTCAAAGACAACTTATTAATGCTGACAATTCAGTTTTGATTATTTTCTGAATTACCATACATTTCTTTTTCGGCCGCTCCAATTCCCCCTCCCCTTCAAGTTAAGCCCCCTCACCCTTCCCCTCTCCCCCGCAAACGGGGGAGAGGGCGGGGGGGGAAGGATAAAAAAGGAAATTCCTATACTATCCAGTTAACCACAGCAAAAGTTGCTTTTGAACCAACGTCCTTTTTTTCCCACGCTGGTCTTGAAAATTCTTTGACACAGAAGAAGTAATTATTTATACTCAATCAAGACAAGAGCAAGTCATGGGCAATCAATTCAGGAGGAAGGAAAATGCTAAAAACCAAACTTACCACACTGCTGGGGATTAAACATCCGATCATTCAGGCCGGCATGGGTCCGTTCAGCAACAATAACCTCTGCGTGGCCACGACCAATGCGGGAATACTCGGACTGCTTTCCACCAGCGGACTTTTCAGCAAAACCGAGCAGCCTTGGATCTACAATGCGTTTGTAGAGAGTGGGGAAGCATCGCCGGACGATGATATGGCCGGGGTATTGACATCGGTGCTGAAACGAACGTATCGCTTGACCAAGGACAAGGGCGGTGTATTCGGCATTAACGTGATGGTGTCGGCGGAATTGGTTGATTTATCAGCCATCCTCATCGATACGGCCATTAAGATCGTAGAAGAAAACCCCGCAATGAAAAAGCATTTCAAAGTGATCTTTACGTCTGCGGGCGACCCGGTTCCCTGGCGCGATAAGATCAAAAAAGCCGGATTTACCTGGCTGCATGTCGTACCATCGGTAAAGGGCGCCCTGAGATGCCAAAAGGCGGGGGTGGACTGCATCGTTGCCTCCGGACATGAAGGCGGCTTTCATACTGCCTGGGAACCGGTTCATTCCATGACTTTATTACCCGCCGTAGTCGATGCCTTGGCCGGTTCGAATATTCCCGTGGTGGGTGCAGGTGGGTTCTGCGATGGCAAGACTCTCGCAGCCGCGATCGCTCTGGGGGCGGCCGGCGCTCAAATGGGGACAAGATTTTTGGCGACCCAGGAAAGCGACTTTCATCCGCTCTGGAAGGAACAGGTCATAAAAACCCCGGATCGGGGAACCCTGGTGGCTCGCGGTATGGTGGGACCCGCCAGGTGGTTGAAGACCCCCTCAAGTTTAGAGCATCAAAAAAATACGTTGCGTAAGTCTCCGTCGATATATTTAGACACGCCTGATGATTATAGCACCGCCGGTGCGCAGGAATTGGTCACGTATGAAAGGAAAGGCATCAAAGCCGTGGTTACCGGTGATCGAGAAAACGCGCTAATGGCGGGAGGCGAATGTGCCCAGAGGGTGAATGACCTGCCCAAGGTTCAGGATCTGGTGGACAGGATCATGAGGGAAGCGACAGATGTTTTAAAAAATGCGCCCAATTGCGTAATTGATGAATAGAGGATGTGGCACTCCATCCCTTAGACATCGAAGGGACATTCTTTATAACCAGCATTTAACCCGCAGGTTCATAGGCAAAGGGATAGGAGAATCTCTGATCCCTTTTTGCTGCACCCGCCAGAGCGCACGCCTTAGCATAAAGAGGTGTAAAGAGGAGTCTTCCCCGATCCTGATCCCTAGAGAAGATACGTCCCCGTTCATTGCCCCGCGAGGTAATATGATAAAAGGCACCTGAACATTGGATCCGCAAAGGCCGCGCCATCCAAACTATTCCTTTCCTTTACGGAAAACATGTCGAGGATATGAAAAACCTATATTCTTGTCCGGTATGTAGGCTTGCCCCCTTTTCGATTTCTATTCTTCTGTTGATGAGCTTCGGATGGGGACTCGGCAGCATCACATTCCTCAAATGTGGTCCGCCTTGGCGGGCCGATTCATGACTGAGCTTGGGATACCTTTGGCGGAGGCCGCCCGCCAATTGGGAGTTTCCACCTCTTCCATTTCCAAGACTATGCTGCGGAGGAAGAAAAGGGTCATGTCAACCTAGTCAACCACGTCCCCTAAATCCACAAAATATACGCCTGGTCTTTGATACCCAACTACGTCCGTCTCCTTCGCGGAGGTCGCCCGGCAATTGGGAGGTTCCACTTCCTCCATTTTTAAAACTCCACTGCGGAGGAAGAAAAATATTATGTCAACATAGTCAACAACGTCCCCGAAACCCTATTCCTTTCCCTCTTTTGGCTCTCCCTTTGTCATTTCGTCTATCATCTCATGTCTTTTACCAACCTGTTCCTTAGTGCCCAAAACACCCTTTTTGAGCTCAGTGTAGGCGTTATTGATGAAATCAAGATAGGAATACAGGAAATAGACAAGAACCGCAAGGGTTAAAACAAGAAGAAGAAGAGAACCTATTTGCCGGTGGCCCATGGCCCTGCTGATCTTTCCGATTGCTAGGAAAAGAACTATAAAGGCCACTCCGATTATAATCGGCTTTACCCAGGCATACCCCGAAATCCGGTTGGATGCCCATGCATCGCTGAAGACCTTTCTCAGCCTCTCCATAATTCCGACCGGTTTTTTCTCCTGCTCCACGGTCCTGTCCTCTCTCTCCGGACGGACTTCCTGAGTAAGCGGGCTTTTCTCCTTAAGCTGTTTATCTCTCTGCACCGCCTTCCTGCGGAACTCCTCCGGGACAGACCCCGGATCATCCGTATACGCTACGTGACCATTTTTATCAACATACTTGTATATCTCCGCAGAGGCGACCCGGGGAAATATAGACCAAACGAGAATGCTCAGTAGCACAAGATAATTTTTCAAAATTTAACTCCAGGTATAGCTAAATTCAACGAAGAGAAATGGTATTTGGCCTTGCCAATTGACAAAATCGCAATCCTTCATAATTTTCTTTTCATGGGAAGACCGCTGCATTTTCACTGATTTCCTTCTCTAACCTTTTTACCGGGACTTTCCTGGGCCATGGCATCGAGGGAAATGGGGTCAGACTTCGTTATTTCTTTATTTTGCTTTTGCGGCCCTCGACCATATTCTTTTCCAACCAATTATATGATAAAGTGCCCCCGGAAGTGAACTCTTGGCTTCCTCGCCATAAGGGCAGATTACCCAGAAAGGGGCGGCCAGTCAATACCTAAATACCTAAGCCCCATTCCATGATTGAACTTTCCCGATTTGAGGTCGGACCTCCAGGCAGAAGGGGAAAAACAAAATCCTTTGAGATCCTTTTATTGACATACGGG
>Ga0315294_10005582_pt1 | contig 13804 bp, 11 predicted proteins | sample YL17G13_40_MG_FD_203626 | JGI IMG/M metagenome (GOLD analysis project Ga0315294, IMG submission 203626) | Sediment microbial communities from Yellowstone Lake, YNP, Wyoming, USA - YL17G13_40 | ecosystem: Environmental > Aquatic > Freshwater > Lake > Sediment | place: USA: Wyoming | collected... | reverse complement strand
ATATTATTTTTCCTTCGATGTCAGAGTTGCCGCTTTCTGTTCGGCGTCTTCAATTGAGCCGACGTACATAAACGCCTCTTCCGGCAGCTTGTCCCATTTGCCTTCGCATATCTGTTTGCAGCTTTCAACGGTGGAGGCACGTTCGACGTATTTGCCTTCGAGACCCGTAAACTGTCTTGACACGAAAAACGGCTGTGAGAAAAATCTTTCGAGTTTTCTGGCCCTTGCGACGATTGTCTGGTCCTGTTTGCTCAATTCATCGACGCCGAGAATCGCGATAATATCCTTAAGGTCGTTATATCTCTGTAGAAATTCGAGGACCATCTGGGCGGTTTCATAATGTTCTTTGCCGACGATATTCGGGTCGAGCAAACGCGATGTGCTTTCGAGCGGGTCAACGGCAGGATAAATACCTTTCTGGGTTATTGCCCTGTTGAGCACGACAAAGGAATCGAGGTGCGTAAACGCAGCAGCCGGCGCCGGGTCAGTCAGGTCGTCGGCGGGGACATAAATGGCCTGCACGGATGTTATCGAGCCGGTCTTCGTGGAGACAATACGTTCCTGCAATTGCCCCATCTCCGTCGCCAAGGTTGGCTGATAGCCGACCGCCGACGGGATACGTCCGAGAAGCGCGGATACTTCCGAGCCGGCCTGTGAGAACCTGAATATGTTATCGATGAAAAGTAGCGTATCACCCACGCCGCTTTCGCAGAAAAATTCCGCCATAGTCATCGCGGTAAGCGCGACTCTCAATCTTGCTCCGGGCGGCTCGTTCATCTGGCCGAAAACTAAGCAGGTGTGATTAAGAACGGTGTCCTCGCTGCTGCCTATTTTTGTCCTCTGCATTTCGAGCCAGAGGTCGTTTCCTTCTCTTGTTCTTTCGCCGACGCCCGCGAAAACAGAATATCCGCCGTGTTTTGTGGCGATTCTGGCGATGAGTTCCTGAATGATGACGGTCTTGCCGACGCCTGCGCCGCCGAAGAGACCTGTTTTGCCGCCGCGGACAAACGGGCAGAGCAGGTCAATGACTTTTATACCCGTTTCAAACATTTCCGTTTTGGCGGAGAGGTCAATGAGTTTCGGCGGGTCCCTGTGAATGGGTTTTGTCATAGATACCTGTATGGGACCTAACTGGTCAATCGGCTCGCCGAGAAGGTTAAATACCCTGCCAAGCGTTTCCTTGCCGACGGGGACCATCAATGGCGAACCGGTATCGATGACCTCCATACCGCGTTTGAGGCCCATCGTGCTGCCGAGTGAAATAACGCGTACTCTTCCACCGCCGAGATGCTGCTGGACTTCGCCATAGAGTTTTGTCCGGCCTTTGCCGAAATCGCCCGGTATCTGCACCGCGTTGTAAATAGAGGGCATTTTTTCCGGGTCAAATTTAGCGTCAAAGACACTGCCTATCACCTGAATTATCGTTCCTTTATTCACGCCAGATCTCCTGTTCCGCCAATAATATCGAGTAATTCTCCGGTTATCTGCGTTTGTCTCGCACGGTTATATTCCGTGGTCAAATCCTTAATCATCTGGTCGGCGTTTTCCGTCGCGTTTCTCATCGCGACCATTCTCGCGAAGTGTTCGCTCAGCGCGGCATCCATGAAACACGCCGATATCCAGGCGGACACAATCATTTTGGCAAGTGATTCCACGCTCTTGTAAATCGGGGGAGAGAAATAGAAATCCTCAAAAGAGAGGTTCCATGGCCATATAGGCGTGGACCTTGTCGCCAGCTCGGCAATCAAATCCGTCAGGGGCATAATCGTGAGCGATTGTGCCTGCTGGCTGGAGGCGGAGTGGTAATGCGTATATACCATCGAGAAATGTTCGAGGTCACCTTTTATATACTGGTCGATAAAGTCGTCGGCTATTTCCTCGATTTGAAGATAAGTGGGCATCTCATCGAGTTCTGTGTAAACTTTTTTGGGCGTGACGCCGTAATGGTTGAGCGAGTTCAGCAGCCGGCCTTCCGGGAGATAAATATCAAGCTGCTTTCCCGCCGCCTTGGCCATTTTAAGATGGATTGAGAGGAGCTTGAAAATCTCCGAGTTATAAGAGCCGCACAAACCGCGTGTTGAGCCGACGGCAAGAACCGCCCATTTCCCCTCGGAGTTTTCGCTCATCAGAGGATGCGTCAGCGCGGCCTCGCCGGTAGCCATAAGGTACCCGGCCCTGGCCAGGGCGTTGTGATAATCGCTTACGGATTGCCACAGGCGATTATATGATTTAAATCTCGCGGTGGATATCATCTCCATCGTCCTGGTGATACGGCAGATGTTCTGTGCCGCTTTGCGTCTCCGAAGTATTTGTCTTATGGCAGCCATTGTTCAGCGTATCTTTACTTGCGTGTTTCCTTGAATTTCTTGATAGCCGCGGTGATATTTGCCGCCAGTTCATCGCTTAATTTGCCGGTTGTATTAATTTCGGTTATGAAAGCCGGATGTTCTTTTGTAAGCCACTGGATAAGCGGAACGCCGAATTCATTGACCTTGTTGACGGGGATATCGTCGAGGAGTCCCGTTGAGCCGGCGAAAATAGTTACGACCTGTTCGCCGACGGTCATCGGGGTAAATTGCGGCTGTTTAAGCAATTCGACCATTCGGGCGCCTCTATCGAGCTGTGCCTGCGCGATCGCGTCAAGCTCGGTACCAAGCCGGGCGAAATTGAGCAGTTCGTTATAGGAAGCCAGGTCAAGACGGAGCTTCGCGGCAACCCTTTTCACCGCGGCGACCTGTGCGTTTCCGCCTACTCGGCTGACGCTTATGCCAACGTCGATGGCGGGCCTGATGCCTGCGTGGAAGAGGTCCTTCTGGAGATAAATCTGGCCATCGGTGATTGAAATGACGTTGGTGGGAATATAGGCGGAGACCTGACCTTCGAGCGTTTCGACTATTGGCAGCGCGGTGAGCGAGCCGCCGCCTAATGCGTCGGAAAGTTTCGCGCTTCGTTCAAGAAGCCGGCTGTGCAGATAGAATATGTCGCCCGGGTACGCCTCTCGGCCCGGAGGACGCCGCAGCAGCAAGCTCAACTGGCGATACGCGACCGCGTGCTTGCTAAGGTCGTCGTAAATGCAAAGCGTGTCACGGTGCTGCTCATACATAAAATGCTCCGCTATAGCGCAGCCCGCGTAAGGCGCTATGTACTGCATAGGTGCGCTGTCGGCGGCGGCAGCGGCAACCACGACCGTGTAATCCATCGCGCCATGACGCCTGAGCGTCTCGACTATTTCGGCGACGGTGGATTCCTTTTGGCCGATGGCGACGTAAACGCAGATTACATTTTGTCCCTTTTGATTGATTATTGCGTCAACGGCGATAGCGGTTTTGCCCGTCTTGCGGTCGCCGATAATAAGCTCTCTTTGTCCCCTGCCGATGGGTATCATTGAATCAATGCTTTTTATGCCCGTCTGAAGGGGCTGCTTGACGGGCTGCCTTTCGGAAATGTTTGGGGCTTCAGATTCGATGAATCTTCTCGCGGCGGAGGTTATGGGCGCTTTGCCGTCAATCGGCTCACAAAGCGGGTTTACGATTCTGCCGATTAATTCGGGGCCTACCGGCACCGAGAGCAACTGGCCGGTCGCATAGACATCCGAACCTTCCTTGACACTCGTGCAATCGCCGTAAATGACGGCCCCTATGGAGTCCTCTTCGAGGTTGAATACCTCGCCGCGAACATCGTTTTCGAAGCGAAGCATCTCGCTGGCCATCGCGTTTTCCAGGCCGTAGATACGCGCGATACCGTCGCCGACTTCGACAACCCTGCCCACGGAGGAGACATCGAGCTTGTTCTTATACCTGGTTATCTCCTGTTTGAGAATACTGCTGATTTCACTGATATTGGACTTCATCTTTTATCCTTATCTGTTTACATCTGTCCATTATCGTACGCACGGCGCGATACAGCCGACCTTTTATCGAATTGTCGATAACGCTTGCGCCGTATCTTATTACCGCCCCGCCCATAATTGCGGGCTTAACGTTCAATCTAATCTGTACCTGTTTGCCCATCGCTTTAGAGACAGATTCGGCAACATTGGCCAGTTCGCCCTGGCTGAGGTTTTCGTGAAACGTCAGCTCGACAATGCTGATGCCGTGATGGGCATTCCATATTTCGCCGAATCTTGCTATCATCTGCGGAAGATACATCGTCCTGTTGTGCCTGTCCACTTCGAGCAGAAAATTCAGGGTCAGCTCATTTATTTTCCCCGCGAACATTTTGTTCAGAAGCGACTGTTTATACTCGGCGGCGAACTGCGGCGAGGACATAATATGCAGAAACTCCCTCTCCTCAGCGATTAACGTCTCCAGCAGTTTCATTTCGCCTTTCAACTCTTCGACTGTTTCGAACTGCTCGGCAAGCTCGTAAATCGTTCTGGCGTAGAGATCGGCAATGTGCAAACCAATGTCGGTTCCTGTCATCGCGTATCACCCGATTGTTCGCGTTTGAGCTTTTCTATGGATTCATAGAGGAGTCGCAGGTTGTCCTCGTGAGTAACCGCCCTGCCGACGATTTCACCGCTGAGCGCCAGCAGCATATCCTCGGCTTCCTGCCACATCTGCTGCGAGGCGGCGATTCTGGCATATTCAATATCCGACTGCGCCCTGCGTTTCATCTGGGCAATTTCGTTGCCGGCCTTGCCAATCATTTCTTTTTCGAGCAACTGCGCCTGCGCGGTCAATTTGTTCACTATTTCGATGCCCTGCTGTTTGTACTGGTCGAGCAGCTCTTCGGCGTGCTTTCGCGTGCCTTCCGCGTTTTCTATCTGCTGCCCGATATAATCCTGTCGCGCCTGAAGCTGACCAACCAACGGCTTCCACGCCACTATTCTCAGGATTAAAAGAAGCAGCAGAAACGTGACCACCGTCCACAATGAATCTGCGAACGTGCCGCTGAAGATGCTTTTTTCTTCAGCCGCCGCCTCGCCGCCTGACGCCAATGCGCATACGCTTATTAAAAACGCCAGCAACACAACTACCGTTGTTTTCGATTTGAGCATTTATGCGCCCTTTCCGGCTCCGGCTCCCCCGCTGCTTCACCTTTGCCAAGCAAAATGGCGGGGCCGAGACGAGTTCTTTTATCCTTTCATCCAGAAGATGGCCAGGAAACAGATAATCAGCGCGAAAAAAGTCAGGCCTTCTATCAGTGCCGCGGCGATAATCATCGCCGTCAGGATTCTTCCGCCAATCTGGGGCTGTCGTGCGATTGCTTCGGCTGCTTTGCCGCCTATAAATCCGATGCCGATACTCGCGCCGATGATGGCCATACCGCAGCCGAAGACGGCTCCAAATATTGCCAAGCTGTTGCTGCCCGGCTCTCCCGCCGCCAACATACTTCCTGCTAACTCAATCATTTTTTCCAAACCTCCAAAAGCATCCGTCTATCAAACATGTTCGGCTTCTATTGCCAGACTTATGAACAAGGTGGAAAGCAGGGTAAAGATATACGTCTGTATAAAAGCAACAAGTAATTCGAGAAACGACATTGCCACTATCGCCGCGACCGACCCGACGGCGACGCCCCAGCTCTTGAAAATAACTATCAGTCCGATGAAAGTGGCTAATATGATGTGGCCGGCGAGTATGTTGGCGAACAAACGAATCGCCAGGGCAAAGGGGCGGACCAGGGCGCTTACTATCTCCAGCACGTAAATCAAGGGCAGAATCGGCAACGGCACCTTAGGCGCCAGATGCGAGAGATATTTTAGCAACCCGTATCTTTTTATTCCGGCAGCGTGGGTAAGAATGAAGGTCACCATCGCCAGGGCGCCTGTAATCCAGATATTGGTTGCGGCGGCGCCGCCAAAGTGGTTCTCCCTGCCCGTTATAAGATAATAAGCCGATTCAGTGGGTACCATACCAAGCAGATTGAGCGTCAGAATGAAGAAGAATATCGTCCACACGAAAGAGATGAATTGGTCGGTGCTTTCACCTAAGGCGGGGCGGGCCACTTCTTCCCGCAGGAATACGCATATACTTTCGATAAGATTTTGCAAGCCCTTCGGCCTTAAACGTTTCTTTCCCGCACCGAGAGGAACTATCATCAACAAAATAACCGCAGCAACCGTCACCATCAGCATATGGTTGCTGAAGACTATAACGTGACCACCTATTGAAAATTGAAACAGCGGCGCGGCTATAACCGGCCTAAGCGGGTTTACCTCAGCCAAAAAAACACTTTGTAGTATCTGGCTTCCCAACACTGCTATCCTGTCCTATTAGGCATCCTTATATCTATTCGGCAAAAATAAGGCGGATTCGCCAGTCAATTTTGCCACGGGCAATGGTTGTTGACCTTTGCGGGACATAGCGGTAAGCTATGACCCGTATCTGTATATATCAGGACACATACGGGAAAAAAGCGTCAGGTTTGAAAGGAAACAAAGATGTGCAATACGTGTGGATGCAAGTCGGGAATGAAAAAGAGCATCAAGAAGGCAAAGAAGAGCAAGGCAAAAGGCAAGAAGAAGTGATTGCCGATTTCCGACTGGCGATTGCCAATTGATTACAAATTGTCCGACGAATCTGGTCCGCTATTCGAGGATGCGATGAAGGGTCGTTTCGTCAATTGCCGTTGCGGGGACAAATCGGTCGGAGTTCATATACCGTAACAAACTGTGCAACAACTGTCTTGCTTCGGGTTTATCCTGTATCGCCGGCAGGTTTATTGAGCAGACAAGCAGTTTGCCCTTGCCCATTTTAACTTCAAAGACATTGCCAAGTTTTTTCGCACGTTCGCAGTTGTCGATGACCTGGACAATCGGCCTGTAGCCGGCGGGCATAGCGTCGAGAATCATCGTGCGGGAACTGCGAAGCAGATTGAACCACTGCCAGTTGGAATGGAACTCCGTAGGGAAATCGGCAAAAGCCGGGTGATTCGGGTCGCACAAAATTCCCAGAGTCCCCGGAGCGACAGGGACTTTTCTCTCCTCAGCCAGTTTCTTGAACATTCCGTAATTCCAGAAATCAGAGGCAAACATACCAGGGAGCGAATTGTTAAGGTCGTTCGGCTCCGGTATGAGCAGAACGCTTTTGCCGGTATTCAATGCCTCTCGCGTCGCATCGTCATATTTTCGGCTTACGAAACAATCGCCCGCGGATGTATCGGCCTTATCAGGATATACCCAGATATTATATGAATTGGTAAACTTTGTGCTTTCAATCGCAAGCGTAAGCTTGAGCTTTACCGGCGAAGCGATATCCTTAAGAGAAATGTTGATACCACCGAGCGACGCAAGCACACCCTGAGATATATTTTGAGCCGGCAGCCGTCCGGCGGCAAAAGTGTCCCCTTTTGAGTTTTGCAGGACCCAGACACCTATGGCACCTTTGATGTCCGATGGTCCGTAATGCGCAACTTGTGCCTTGGCTGTAAAGGTTTCTCCGGCGGTCCATGTGTATTTGCTCATACGGACAAGAGGCACGGTCTCGGAACAAAATTGTCGCCACTGGGCCGGCTCGATGAGTCCCTTGGATTCCATAAACGCGTCGAGTATGCCCACAAGCGCAGTGCCCTGCCCGGGGAAATCCTGCAAATCGAGAAGCTGGAATCCGCCAAAACCGGCGGTTCGCAATGCCGCCTCGATATCTTCACGATAGCACAGCACTGCCAACGCGCCCGATGCCCTGAAGAAATCATCGCCACAGTCGAGCATTCCATTTTGTTTCAGCCGGCCGCGGAAAATCTCGAAATTGCGTGCCCGAATAACGCCGGTGTATTTGTCAATTTCACGGTAGTCGGGGTATATCTGGTATTGGCCTATTTCGGTTGATATCACAGGCACGGTAACGCCCTTGATTTCGCGGGTGTAATCTTTTTCTGTCCCCGGCGGGCCGACCTGAATATGTCCCAGCGGGGTATCGACCGCAGCGTATGAGCCGCGGATTTTCTGCCAGCGAACCTGCCAGCTCACCCAGAAATCGTCGTTGGGGTCAACCATACCAAACCAGTTGTTGGTGCCCTGGGCGTAAAGATGACGTGAGTCGAGCTGACGGAAGTGCTTTACGACCGGCGCCATCAGCTCCTGTTTGCCGCCCAGCTCGTTTCCCAGCGCAAGCATAACAAAAGACGGATGGTTGCCAAAAGTTTTCAGAAGTCGTTCGCCTTCCGCCCGGCAGAAGTTGTCGTGGTTTGGCTCGCCGAAGTTGGCCCAGTTGGGCAATTCCGGCTGAAGATAAATACCCGCCTGGTCCGCGGCCTCGAACGCCGCTTCAGGCGGACACCAGGTATGAAAACGATAATGATTTATGCCGTATGATTTAGCGATATTGAAAACCTTAAGCCAGCCATCGACTGTCATAGGCGGATAGCCCGTAAAAGGAAAGACGCAGGCGTCGTGTTTGCCTCGAAGAAAAGTCGTTTTGCCGTTGACGCTGAATTGCGTGCCCTTTGCCCTGAAGTCACGCAGGCCGAAGGTAATATCCCGGCTATCGGTAAATTTGTGGCCCGTCAATGAGGCATTGAGAGAAACATTAAGTTTGTAAAGCACAGGAGAAAATTCGTCCCAGCATTGTGCGGTATCGCCAAGGGGATAGTTGACTTCAACTATCGCGGGTTTGTCGCCTGCCGGGAAAGGAATCGAAACGGGCTTGCCCTGCGGCGTCCCGTCCGATTTAGATGCGTTGAGCGTCAGGGTGGAATTGGCCAGCAGACCCGTTTTGTTGACTACTTCGACTCGAACTCTGATTGTTTTTGCGGCGACGTCGGGATAAGTCTGGGCGTCATTGATATAGACAGGGTCGGTCGCGAGCAGACCGATTTTGCCGATGACGCCGTTCCAGTTGGTCTGCGTATGGTCGCTAATCTGGTGAGCGTCGCCGATGGCAGGATATTCAACGTTATTGATTCGCAACGTCAACTGGTGCCTGCCGGGCGTCAGCAAACCAAGTGCATAAACGTGAGGGGCCACGAGTGAATTCTGCGAACCGAGACCATTGCCGTCAACCCAGACCCGGCTGTTTTTTGTGCGTTCGAGAAACAGCGTAATACGTTTGTTTGACCATTCAGCCGGTATATTTATATCCTGCTGATACCAGGCGGAACCGGCGAAATGATAAATTCGTGTCAGCCGGCCTATTTCCCGGGCGTTGTTTAGCTTGCCCTTGCGGTTTTCGTCGGTAGTGCCGGGCAGTTGAATGGTATCGTCTAAGGATTTCTCGAACCATTTTTCTTTTACGCCGGCATTGTTTACATCGAGAGCAAATCGCCACTGGCCAGCCAGAGGAATCCAGTTATCCGCAGCCAAAACAGGTGCGGCACAAAAGACCAGTATCAGCACAATTAAGGTTTTACTCGCTATTCTCATAACACATCCTTTTATTGGTTGATTGTGAGATTATAACTTTGGTTCGCCTCGGTTTTAAAAACCACGACATTGGCTTCTGGTCTGGTTAGCTCAACAGCTTTTCCTTTCAAGGTGACATTTATCGGCACTGATGTGCGAATGCTAACCGCGTTGCCGTTTATCGATTTTATAGTTGCGTTGTCTAAGCGACCATCCTTCCACGCAATATCTACCTCGAACCCGCCTCTCGCCCTTAATCCTTTCACCGAGCCGGTTGGCCAGGCCTTCGGCAGCGCGGGCAGCAGTTCGATTTCACCATTTATGCTCTGGAGAAGCATTTCCGCTATGCCCGCTGTGCTTCCGAAATTGCCGTCAATCTGGAAAGGCGGATGTGCGTCGAACATATTCGGGTAGGTGCGATCCGGGGTAATCAGCATACGGAGGATTTTATAAGCGTGCTCAGCGTCGTGCAGCCGTGCCCAGAGATTCAATCGCCAGCCGAGTCCCCAGCCGGTGGCGTCATCGCCGCGAATCTCCAGCGATTTGCGGGCTGCCGCGGCAAACTCTGGCGTCTTGCGCACTGAAATCTGGTCGCTCGGGAAAAGCCCGTAAAGATGCGAGACGTGACGGTGATGAATCTCCGGTGCCTGCATATCCCAGTCATCGAGCCATTCCTGAAGCTGACCCGCTTTGCCGATTTGATTCGGCGCAAGACGCCCGCGTGCGACAGCGAGGCGTTCGCGAAAATCTTTGTCAATGCCGAGAATTTCCGATGCGCTTATGCAGTTAGAAAATAAATCACGCAGAATCTGCATATCCATTGTCGGCCCCGCGCAAATGCTCACGCCGCCGACCGGATGAACGTTTTCAGGCGACAGCGACGGGCAGGTAACAAGCCAGTGATGATTCGGCTCCTCAACAAGGGTATCGAGAAAGAACTGAGCAGCGCCTTTCATAACAGGATATGTCTTTGCCAGAAATTCCTTGTCGCAACTGAACAGGTAATGTTCCCAGATGTGCTGGCAAAGCCACGCCCCGCCCGTAGGCCAAAAGCCCCACAGCGGGCCATCGACCGGCGCAGTAGCACGCCACAAGTCCGTGTTATGATGACAAACCCAGCCGTTGGCATCCCAATTCACTTTCGCGGTGTGAGCGCCGGTTTCATTCAAATCCATTATCATCGCAATTAACGGCTCGACACACTCGGACAGATTGGTCGTCTCCGCGTGCCAGTAGTTCATCTCGGTATTGATGTTAACCGTATATTTACAGCCCCAGGGCGGATTTGTGCTTTCGTTCCACAATCCCTGCAGATTCGCCGGCTGGTCACCCGGTCGTGAACAGCAGATAAGCAGATAACGCCCAAATTGAAAATATAAGGCCGCAAGCTGCGGGTCATTGCCGGACGCGAAGGTTTTGATTCGCTCGTCGGTCGGGCGTTTGCTCGCTTCAGTATTACCGAGGTCTAACTTTACCCGGCTAAACAGCCGCTGATGCTCGGCTATATTGTCTTTGCGAAGGGTCTCGTAGGATTTCTTGATTGCACCACTGATATGCTTGCGGGTAATGGCGTCCGGGTCGCCGGTAACATCTTTGAAACTTTTATAACTTGTCGCAACATCGACCAGCAGCATCGCGGAATCCGCTCCTGTAACGGAAAGCTGGTTCTGGTCATTGCTGATTTGCCCTCCGGCAACAATAACTTTCAAAAGGGCCTGAAATTTTAACGCCCCCCTGACGCCTGCCGACTGAGGGTTGACGCCGCGCATCACCACTGTATCCGGCGCCTCCACCATTACGACTGCTTTCTGTGGAGTGCGCATCGTCGCGGCAAACGAAATCCTTCCCGGCTTGTCCGCGGTCAGGCGAATAACAATTACCTGGTCGACCGGGCTGGAAAATACTTCTCGCGTGAAATTCACATCGCCGACGCTGAAATCCACACGGGCAATCGCGGTATCAAGGTCAAGCTGCCGGCGGTAATTGACTGCCCCTTCGATATTCGCAAACGTAAGATACAAATCACCAACCGTCTGATACGGCATCTGCGTTATCGGCCTGCCCATCATTTTCGCGCCGATAAGCTTGTTGGCTTCTTTAAAGTCGCCCGCGAAGATTAGCCGACGCGCTTCAGGCAGCGCAGCGGGGGCATTAGGATTAGTCGGGTCGTATGGCCCGCCCGCGGAAAGGGTGTCCTCATTAAGCTGGATGCGTTCCTTTTCTATGCCGCCAAAGACCATCGCGCCGAGCCGGCCGTTGCCGATGGGCAGCGCCTCGACCCATTGTTTCGCCGGTTGAGTGTACCACAGCGTCAGGTCATCAGCGAACGCACCCTTGCCAAAACCCGCAAAGCAAATAACCAACACGCAACCTATAACTTTCACGGTATTGTTTCTGTTAAGATTCATTTTTATTGTCCCCCGACTACGCTTATGGTTTTTTCGAGTTTGGTTTCTCCGGAAGACCCGCCGAGCATTATCCTGATTTTGTCCCGCTCCACAACAAATCGCTGCGCATCCGTGTTCCAGTAAGCAAGCGATTCGGCCTTCAACGGTATCTGGACGGTTTTCGTTTCATTCGGCTGCAACGCGATTCTCCTGAAACCCTTCAGCTCTTTAATCGGCCTTTGAACCTCGGAACCAAGGTGCCTGACATACATCTGAACGACTTCGTCGCCGGCGAGTGAGCCGGTATTTGTAATATCCACGCTTACAGTAATCCGGCCGTTTTCAGGAATGCTGTCGGAGCTTGTCCGCAGATTCGTATATTTGAAAGTGGTGTAGCTCAGACCATATCCGAACGGATAAAGCGGCTCGCCTTTGAAATACATATACGTCCTGCCGTCGCGAATGTCATAATCCATCATAGGCGGCAACTGGTCAAGAGAGCGAGGCCACGTCTGGACGAGCCGGCCCGCCGGATTGTAATCGCCGAACAAAACGTCCGCCAGCGCGTTGCCAAGCTCCTGGCTGTTGTGCGTCATGTGAACTATCGCGGGGACATTATGCTGCGTCCAAGTAATCGCGTAGGGGAAACTGCTGATTAACACGACAACTGTATTGGGATTCGCGCGATATACCTTTTTTATCAGCTCTTCCTGACTGAGAGTGATGGTTCTTCGGTCAACCGCTTCCTTGCCCTCGCCGGGATTCGGGCAATTCCCGAAATTGGCGTCGCAGGTCGTATGGTTGCCTACGCAGATAATAACTACGTCGGATTCTTTCGCCAGATTAATCGCGGCGTTGTCGTTGTTGGTATCATCAATAGCGAGCCGCACCGTCGCCCTGCCCTTCAGTTTATTTTTTATTCCTTCAAATGGTGAAACCGTATAAGGCGGCGTGCCGCTATACCAGTCCAGCAGAACCTCATCGGCACGCGGGCCGATTACCGCGACGGATTTCAGTTTGTCCCTATCAAGAGGCAATAAGTTATTGGCGTTTTTCAGCAGGACGATTGACTTTTGCGTAATCAATCGGGCAAATTGTTTGTGCTTTTCCGAAAGCCAGGGAGCTTCTGCTTCATTTATGCCGATTTTGGCATAAGGGTTGTTATCAGGCGGGTCGAACAGACCAAGCCGAATCATAATCCTGAAATTACCCTTTATCACGTTGTCGATATCCGCCTCGGTCAGCAGGTTGTTTTTGAGAGCGTCGTTTACGCCCTCGCGGTACTTGTCCAAAAACTGGTTGATGCCCGCCTTAATACACGCCGCGGCAGCTATATCCATTTCGAGATAATACCTGTGCTTAGTAACCAGATTTTTATAAGCGCCCGCGTCGGTGCAGATTATGCCGTCCTGTCCCCACTCCTTGACTGTGATATCTTTTAGAATCGGGTGAACCGTGCAGGGTATCCCGTTATACGCGTTGTATGAGGCCATATAAGCGCGGGAGCCGCCCTCGACAACGCCCATTCTGAAGGGAACCGAATAATACTCTCTCAAAAGGCGCTCGTCAAAATTGGATGACGATTTGCCGCGGTCGTTCTCATTGCTGTTGGCCAGGAAGTGCTTCATAAGCGCAGCCGTCTGCCAGTATTTCGGATTGTCCCCCTGAAGCCCCTTCACGAAAGCCACGACGAGTGTCCCGTTGAAATACGGGTCCTCGCCGTAACATTCCTCGGTCCTCCCCCATCGCGGGTCTCTGCCCAAATCAGCGTTCGGCGCCCTGACGACAAGCGCGCCCCTGTTTAACTTCTGGAATGCGTATCGCGCTTCGCAGCCCTCGACTTCGCCCGCCTGTTTTATTATGTCTGTGTCCCACGTCTCTGCCATACCAATCGCCTGTGGAAATTGCGTCGTCAAAACGGGATTCCCCCTGCCCCATCCGCCCGGCCCGCCAAGCGCGACCCCGTGAAGCCCCTCGATATGCCGGGAACCCTTGATACCGAGCCGCGAAACATTGGGGTCGGTACTGAGACAGGATATTTTTTCCTCCAGTGTCATAAGAGAAACAATATTATTCACCCTGTCTTCTATCGGCAGATTCGGGTCTTAGAAGGGATTTGCCGAATAAACATTTG
>Ga0315294_10005581_pt1 | contig 13807 bp, 9 predicted proteins | sample YL17G13_40_MG_FD_203626 | JGI IMG/M metagenome (GOLD analysis project Ga0315294, IMG submission 203626) | Sediment microbial communities from Yellowstone Lake, YNP, Wyoming, USA - YL17G13_40 | ecosystem: Environmental > Aquatic > Freshwater > Lake > Sediment | place: USA: Wyoming | collected... | reverse complement strand
CTCCGGTCCGTGCGCGGTGGGTCTCCTGCCCCACCGCGCCGAGCGCCAGTCTCGGCGCCAGGGCCGCAGTTTCTGACGCGGTGGGTCAGGAGACCCACCGCGCACCAGTCAAAGAAGCGCTGTGGTACTAAACGGCTTTCCATTCCTGGCGCAGGAACTCCAGCGACGGCGCGAGTTCTACTTTCATATCTTTCCAGTTGCATTCGATGCTGATCCGCGCGTCGTAGCCGATGCTCTTCAAGGTGCGGAAGAACGGCCGGTAGTCGGTCATGCCCGGCTGGGGGGCCACGCGGCCCACGGGCTCGGCGATGTGCACGTGGGTCAGGAGGCCCTGCGTCCGCACGAGGCTCTCCAGCGGCTCCTTTTCGAGGGTGAAGTGGTACAGATCGCACAGGATGGAGATGCCGGGGGCATTGGCCCGGCGGATGTACTCCATCCCCTCGTCAAGCGAGTTCAGGATGTTCGATTCGCCGCGGTTCAGGTGTTCCATGGCGATGGTGACGCCGGCCGCCTTGGCGACGGGCCCGACCGCACACATCGACTCAACGACCTGGGCCTCGGCCAAGTCGCGCGGCCAGCCGTCGGGCACCTTGCGGGCGCCGCCGGAGCCGAAGACGATGATGGAGGAGCCCATGTCGCGGGCCCGCCGGCACGCCCGCTCGGCGTACGCCTCGACGCGCGCCAGGTCCACGCCCGGCCCGGTGATCCTGAGGTCGGCCGGGAAGAGACAGTTGTACGCCACCAGGGGCAGGGCGAGGGCGGCGCGCGGCACGGAGGGCTGCCACGTCTCGTCCATCGGCTTGAGGAAGTTCTGGACGTGGCCCTCCACGAAATCGGCACCGGCCTGCTTGGCACAGGCGAAGTCTTCGGGGTTCGCACAGACGCCGAATTGCATGGTCGCCTCCTTGCAGGATGCGCCGAGCACTTTAGCCGCCCAGCGCCGGCAAGTCAACGTTTCGCCGCCGCCGTTGTTTACCCGTCGCCGTTGTTTAGCCGTCGCCGTTGTTTAGCCGTCGCCGCATACGGCGACGAACAACAGTCGCGGCCGTATGCGGCCGCGGCTAAACGATGCCGGGTGGCATGGCCACGCGCCGTTGCGTGGCCATGCGCCCCGAAGTTCGCAGGAACATGGCCACGCAAAGGCGCGTGGCCATGTCACCCGGCGCGAAAACGCTGGATAAATCGGCGCCGGCGGGACTATAATCGGCCAACGGCGCTCGGCGTAGGCGGGGAGATTCCTGCATGCGGTTCGCGAAACTGCACGGGGCGGGGAACGATTACCTTTATGTGAACGGGTTCGAGGAGAAGGTGCTCGACCCCGCGGCGCTCGCCGTCCGCATGAGCGACAGGCATTTCGGCGTGGGCGCCGACGGGCTCATCCTCGTCCTGCCGCCCCAGAAGGGCGGCGATGTCCGCATGCGGATGTTCAACGCCGACGGGTCCGAGTCCGAGATGTGCGGCAACGGCGTGCGGGGCCTCGCAAAGTTCGCCGTCGACCGCGGCCTGGTGAAGGCGGACCTGGGCGGCCAAACCATCGGCAGCTCGCGGGCGGGCGTGGTGCGGGTCGAGACGCTCGCGGGCCTGCGCGAGATCGAGCTATGGCGCGACGCCGGCGGCCGCATCGCCCGCGGCACGGTGGGCATGGGCCGGCCGATCCTCGAACCGGCGAAGATTCCCGTACGCCTCACCGGCGAGCGGGCCATCAACGTGCCGATCATCATCGACGCGGAGAGCCTGCGGATGACGTGCGTCAGCATGGGCAACCCGCACGCGGTCTTCTACGTCGAGCAGGTGGCCGACTGGCCGCTCGCGACGCTCGGGCCGGAGATCGAGCGGCACGAAATGTTCCCCGCCCGGATCAACGTGCACATCGTGCAGGTGGTGTCGCCCCGCGAAGTGATCATGCGGACGTGGGAGCGCGGCAGCGGCATCACGCTGGCGTGCGGGACGGGGGCCTCGGCGGTCTGCGTGGCGGGCGTCCTGACGGGCCGGACCGAGCGGCACGTGCTCGCCCACGTTCCCGGCGGCGACCTGGAACTCGACTGGCCGAGCGACGACGCCGAGGTTCGCCTGGCCGGGCCGATGGAAGAGGTGTTCACGGGCGAGTGGCCGGAACGATAAATCGGTCGAGAGGGCTTGCGCGGCGGGTCAGGAGACCTTATGCGTTAAGCGCCGTTTCTTTACATGTGCCACGGGTTGGCAAGTCGAAGAACCGCCGTGGCGGGCAACCCGTGGCACATGAAAGGCGGTTACGCTGGACATGTACGGAGACTCGCCGCGCGACGTGGCGCTATAGCGTGGGTTGGTCAGAATGACGAAGGAATGACGAACCGGCAATGACGAACAAGGATGTGCTCGGCGTTGCGTTTCACGGTCTCACGGCTTGCCTCCAAGCCGTGATCGTCGGCCTTATCACCTCTGCTGCCGCCGGCGAGTTGACGGCCTTCACGCCCGAGCAGATGGGCGGAACGCTGCGCCAGAACTTCAACGCCGAGCCCCAGACCCTCAACCCGCTCACGTACAAGGACCTGTACGCGCGGATGGTGAACGAGCACATCTTCGAGTCGCTGATCGAGCGCGACCCCGACACCTTCCAGTTCATCCCCATGCTGGCCGACCGGTGGGAGGTCTCGGCCGACGGGCTGACGATCACGTTTCACCTGGACCCGCGGGCGAAGTTCTCCGACGGCGAGCCCGTGACGGCCGACGACGTCGTCTTCACGTACGAGACCATCATGAACCCGAAGATCGACTGCCGCTCGACCGCCTCGTATTTCGATGATTGCAAGAGCTGCGAGAAGATCGACGAGCGCACCGTGCGGTTCACCTGGAAGAAGCCCTACTTCCTGAGCCTCGAGGTCAGCTCCATCGGCGTGCTGCCGAAGCACGTGTACCAGTTCCAGGACCCCAAGGAGTTCAACGACATCAACGACAAGCTGGTCGGCACGGGGCCTTACAAGTTCAAGGAGTGGAAGACCGGCGAGCACGTCATCCTGGAGCGCAACGAGGCGTACTGGCGCCCGGGGGTGGCCCCGGACCGGATCGTGTACCGGTTCATCCTGGAGGAGCAGGCGTCGGTGCAGGCGCTGCTGGCGGGGGAGCTCGACGACCTCGGGGTCGCCCCGGAGTGGTGGGTGAAACTGAAGGACCGCCCCGATGTGCAGGAGCGGTTCCAGTTGCTCCGCTACTCGACGCCCTACAACGGGTACTCGTACATCGGGTGGAACAACGCGCGGCCGCCGTTCACCGACCCGCGCGTGCGGCGGGCGATGACGCACCTGGTGTGGCGCGGCCAGATCCTGAAGTACATGCTGTACGACATCGGGTCGGTGGCCGCCGGTCCGTTCTGGCCGTACAGCCCGCAGAACGACCCGTCGATCGAGCCGTGGCCGTTCGACCGCGAGGCCGCGCGGCGGCTCCTGAAGGAGGCCGGGTGGGAGGACCGCAACGGCGACGGCTGGCTCGAGAACGCCGAGGGCAAGCGGTTCGAGTTCGAGTTCTCCTCGGCCGCGGGCGCCCAGGGCACGCGCGACATGGTCCGCGTCATCGGCGAAGAGTTCCGCCGCATGGGCATCGACATGCATATTCGTCTGTACGAGTGGTCGGTGTTCACCGTGAAGCTCGACAACCACGACTTCGACGCCATCATGCTGGCGTGGGGCGGGGGCGGAGTCGAGGAGGACCCGTACCAGATCTGGGACTCCCGCGAGATCGCCGGCCGCGGGTCGAACTTCATCAGCTTCCGCCACCCGGAGGCCGACCGCCTGATTGAGACCGCCCGCATGACCCTCGACCCGGTGAAGCGCAACGACCTCTACCACCAGTTCGCGCGGCTCCTGCACGAGGTGCAGCCGTACACGTTCATGTTCGACCGCGAGAGCCTGCGGCTGGTCTCCAAGCGGGTCAAGGGGGTGCGGGTGTGCAAGCTCGGCCTGGAATGGCGCGAGTGGTGGATGGGCAAGGACGGGGCCGCGCCCCAGGGGGGCAAGGCGCCGTGAGAACCTACATCCTCAAGCGGCTCTTGCTGATGATCCCCACGCTGATCGGCATCACGATGATCACGTATTTCATCGTGCGCCTGGCGCCGGGCGACCCGATCGAGGCGATGATCCGCAACCAGTCGGGGAACATCGATCCGAAGGCGATGAAGGAGACCGCCGACAAGATCCGCGACCGCCTGGGCCTGAAGGAATATCACTACGTGCGCGACTGGCTGTTTCCGCCGGCCGCCGGGGCCGAGAAGTCCGGTGCGGAGAAGGTGGGTGTGGAGAAGGCGCCGGCCGAGGTGCCTGGCGCCGAGAAGCCCGGCGGCACGCTGCGCTGGACGGCGGAGGCCGCCGACAAGATCGCGAGCGCGGGCATCGGCTACTGCGTCTGGTTCGGCAAGCTGTGCAGGGGCGACTTTGGCGAGAGCATCAAGTACCGCACGTCCGGCGGGAGCCGCAATCCGCTGGCGCTGATCGGCGAGCGGATTCCCGTGACCGCCACGCTGAACATCATCGCCGAAATCCTGATCTTTGTGGTGGCCATCCCGGTGGGGTTCGCGTCGGCCCGGTACCAGGGCCGGGTGTTCGACCGCATCGCGTCGCTCTTCCTGCTGGGGCTGTGGAGCGTTCCGAGCATCCTCGCGGCGACCGTGCTCCTGGGTTTCCTCGGCAAAGGCGGGTTGGGGGTGCACTGGTTCCCCATCGCGGGGCTCCACTCGTTCGGCTACGAGAAGCTCTCGTGGGGCGCCTACACGGCCGACCTCCTGTGGCACGTGGCGCTGCCGGTCGTGTGCCTGGTGTACGGCGGCCTGGCGTACCTGGCGAAGATGGGGCGGGCGAGCCTGCTGGAGAACCTGCGGGCCGACTACGTCCGCACCGCCCGCGCCAAGGGGCTGCCGGAACGGCGCGTCGTGTACCATCACGCCCTCCGCAACAGCCTCCTGCCGATGATCACCACGATGGTCCTGACGCTGCCCGGCCTCATCGGCGGCAGCGTCATCATCGAGAGCATCTTCAGCATCCAGGGCACGGGCCTCTTGCTGGTGGGGGCGTCGCTGGCCATGGACCTGGCGCTGATCATGGCCGAGACGCTGCTGTACGGCGTGCTGACGCTGGTGTTCCTCCTGATCGGCGACATCTGCTACGCGTGGGCCGATCCGCGGGTGCGCTATGAGTAGCCTGGTGCCGACATCCGAAACAGGGCCGACGGCGCGGTCGCGCTCGTACGGGGCGATCGTGTGGGGCCAACTGCGCCGGCGCGCCGGCGCGATGATCAGCCTGGCGATCATCCTCCTGCTGGCCCTGGCTGCCGTGCTGGCCCCGTTCTTCGCGGGAGAGGTGCCCATCCGGTGGGAGGAGAAGGGCGAAGTCTCGTGGCCTATCTTCCATTACCTGACGAACCTGGAATACGCGGGCATGCTGGCGTTTGTGCTGGCGATCGCGCTGCCGCTGACGCGCCGCCTCGTGCGGGCGTGGGCCGAGCGGTCGGGGGTAAGCCCGCTCGGAAGGGCAGTGGTCATCCATGCGGCCGTCTGGCTGGTCGTGGCGCTCTCGCTCCCTGCCGTCCGCGAGCCGGAGCGGCGCTACGGCAACTTCATCGAGCGCCGGCCGCAGGCCGAGTCCGCCTGGTTCCCGCTGATCCCAACGCCGCGGCACCCGGGGTACGAGTCGCTGCCGCACCGCGACGAAGCGCCGTCCTGGCAGCATCCGCTGGGAACGGACCGGTTGGGCCAGGACATCGTGCTGCGGATCCTGTACGGCGCCCGGACGGCCATGACGATCGGTTTCGTGGCGGTGGCCATCGGCGCGGGCATCGGCGTGGCCCTCGGCTCGGTGAGCGGCTATTTCGGGAAGTGGGTGGACCTGATCTTGATGCGCGTGGCCGAGATCTTCATGTTCATCCCGCAGATTGTGCTGATCATCATCATCCTGGCCGTCATCCCATCGTGGCTGGAACCGCTGTGGGCGGTGGTCGTGGTGATCGGCGTGACAGGGTGGACGGGGTCGTACCGCCTGATGCGGGCGGAGCTGCTGCGCATCCGCGGCGAGGACTACATCACGGCGGCCCGGGCGCTCGGCATCCCCACGTGGCGGCTTCTCCTGCGGCACGCCATCCCCAACGGCCTGGCGCCGATCCTGGTGGGCGCGACCTTCGGCGTGGCCGGGGCGGTCTTCATGGAGGCGGCGCTGGCCTTCCTGAACCTGGTGCAGACGCCCAGTTGGGGCGAGTTGCTGAACGACGGGCGCCAGCACCTGGGCACCTGGTGGGCGTGGGGCAGCGCGGGGGCGGCGATCTTTATCACCGTGCTTGTGTATAATCTCCTGGGCGAGGCCATCCGCGACGCCATCGACCCGAAGTTGAAGATCTGACGTTTGGCCGCGGCCCGTACGGCCGCCGGTCCCGCGCGCCGGCCCGTCGCCGTGCCGGCGACGGCTAAACAAGGCGCGCGTTCCGCAAGCCGAACGCGGCGGGCAGTCTTGCCCGCTGCGAGGAAGTGCAGCGAGGAGGCGCTTGTGCCGCCCAACGACATTTTGCTCAGCGTCCGGGGCCTGACGACCCGCTTCTTCACCGAAGAGGGCGTCTCGTACGCCGTCGAGGACGTCTCGTTCGACCTCCCTCGCGGCCGCACGGTCGCCCTCGTCGGCGAGTCGGGCTGCGGCAAGACCGTGACGGCCCTCTCGATCCTGCGCCTCGTGCCCGACCCGCCCGGCCGCCTCGTCGCCGGGGCGGTCCTCATGGACTCGGCGGACCTCGTGAAGCTGCCCGAGGCCGCGATGCGCGAGGTGCGCGGCAACCGCATCTCGATGGTCTTCCAGGAACCCATGACCAGCCTCAACCCGGTCTTCACCATCGGCGACCAGATCGCCGAGGCCGTGACGCTCCACAAGAGGGCGGGCCGCGCCGAGGCGCTGGCGCAGACCGTGGCGATGCTCCGCAAGGTCGGCATCCCCGACCCGGAGGCCCGCGTCCGCGAGTACCCGCACCAGATGTCGGGCGGCATGCGGCAGCGGGCGATGATCGCCATGGCCCTCGTGTGCGGGCCGCAGCTTGTCATCGCCGACGAGCCCACGACCGCCCTCGACGTGACCATCCAGGCCCAGATTCTCGACCTCCTGAGGGGCCTCCAGGAGGAGATCGGCATGAGCATCCTCCTCATTACGCACGACCTGGGCGTGGTGGCCGAGATGGCGCACCACGTGGCCGTCATGTACGCCGGCCGCATCGTCGAGCAGGCCGACGTGCTGGAGCTTTTCGACAATCCGCTGCACCCGTACACGGTGGGCCTGTTCCGCAGCCGGCCCACGCTGGAGCACAAGGGTCCGCTGGCGGCGATACCGGGCCAGGTGCCGAGCCCGCTGGCGATTCCGTCGGGGTGCCCGTTCCATCCGCGATGTCCGCTGTCGGATGGGGTCAAATGCGTTCACGAAAGGCCGCCCCTGGAGCCGAAAAAGGAGGGGCGGACGCCCGCCCACGCCGCGGCCTGCTGGCACGCCGGCCGCGTCGCCGAACTACGGACGCGCCAGGAGGCGCTCTACCCCTCATGATCGCTGCGCCGCCGAATCCGCCGCGCGAGGAGGTCCTGCTGGAGGTCCGCGACCTCCGGACGCATTTCCCCGTGCGCCGGGGCCTCCTGGGCCGGACGGTCGGCCACGTCCGGGCCGTCGACGGCATCTCGTTCACGCTCGGCCGCGGCAAGACGCTGGGCCTCGTGGGCGAGTCGGGGTGCGGCAAGACCACCGCCGGGCGGACCATCCTGCGCCTCATCCCCGCCACGAGCGGCGACGTCCGGTTCGAGGGCCAGGACGTCTTCGCCCTGCCGGCCGGCGCCCTGCGCCGGCTCCGCGAACACATGCAGATCATTTTCCAGGACCCGTACGGCAGCCTGAACCCGCGGATGACGATCGGCGGCATCATCGGCGAGCCCCTCAAGATCCACGGCCACGCCCGCGGCCGCGAGCTGGAGCGGCGCGTCGCCGACCTCCTGGACCGCGTGGGCCTGAGCCCCTCGTACCGGAACCGCTACCCGCACGAGTTCTCCGGCGGCCAGCGCCAGCGCATCGGCATCGCGCGGGCCCTCGCGCTCGAGCCGCGCCTCATCGTCTGCGACGAGCCCGTCAGCGCGCTGGACGTCTCGATCCAGGCCCAGATCCTGACGCTCCTGGAGAAGCTCCAGGCCCAGCTCAGGCTGGCGTACCTCTTCATCGCCCACGACCTGGCGGTCGTCAGCCACATCTCGAACGACGTGGCGGTGATGTACCTCGGCAAGATCGTCGAGAAGGCGCCGAGCGATCGCCTGTATGAGAACCCGCTGCACCCGTACACGAAGTGCCTGATGTCGGCGATCCCGAAGTCGCACCCGGCGACGCCGCGCCAGCGCCTGGTGCCGAAGGGCGAAGTCCCGAGCGCCATGCGCCCGCCCCCGGGCTGCCCGTTCCACCCGAGGTGCCCGTGGGCGTTCGACCGGTGCCCGGCGGAGGTGCCGGCGCTCCGGCCCGCGGCCGGCGAGGCCGATCATCTGGTATCGTGCCATCTGTATCACTAGACTTTGCGCGGTGGGTCTCCTGACCCGCCGCGCGTCTGGCGCGCAACGCAGTCAACCCTCTCCCTTGAGGGGAGAGGGTGGCGAAGCCGGGTAAGGGTGATCGCGGAGTGGCCCCCTCACCCCCAGCCCCTCTCCCGCGAGGGGAGAGGGGAGTAACGAGAACAGCAACGTTGGAGTTTGAGGAGAACGCATGAACGCCCGCATCTATTTGGCCGGCCTGGCGGTGACGGCGGCGCTGGCGTCGGCGCTGGCCGCGGCCCAGCCCGACCCGCGCCTGGAGGCCCTCGGCCTGGTGCCCAAGGAAGCCGTCGCCTTCGTGAACATCCCGAGCCTCCAGGCGCTCGAGGGGGACCTCAAGCGCTTCGCCCGCGAGACGGGCTGGCAGATCGGCCACGGCGCGCATCCCGCGCTCGACATCTTCGCGCACCGCACCGGCATCGCGGAGGGACTCGACCCGGCCGCCGGCGCCTGCATCGCGTTCCTCGACCCCAAGCGGTTCCGCGAGCGCTACACCGTGTACGTGCTGCCCGTGGCCGACTGGGACGCGCTCCTGAAGTCGACGGCCGGCGAGGAGATGACGCCCGGCCTGTACGCCCTGACCGGCACGGCGGGGCCGCGGTTCGTGGCGCGCCGCGGCAAGTTCGCCCTCGTCACGAGCTCCATCCGCACGCTCGACGCGCTGGCCGACGCCCCGCCGCTCCTGGCGACGCTGGCGCCCGAGACCGTCGCCCGGGCCGCCGCCGCGCCGGCGGTGTACGTGAACGTCCGCCGCCTGAAGGAGATCTACGAGCGCGAGATCGCCTCCTGGTTCCGCACGGCCAGCGGGCAGATGTACACCCATCCCGAGGCCGTCGCCTATGCCGATATGTTGGTAACGTATCTTCTCGGCATCGCCGACCTCCTGGACCAGACCGAGACCGCCGAGGCGGCGATCCGCTTCGGCCCCGACGGCCTGGCCGTCGACCTCTCGGTGCGCTTCGTCGAGGGGGCGGGCGTGGCCGACTTTCTTTCGGCCCAGACCCCCGGCGCGACGCCGCTGCCGGCCGTGACCGGCCGGCCCGTGGCCTCCCAGGCGACGCTCCGCCTCGACCCCAAGACGCGCACCGATTTCCTCATGAAGATGACCAAGTTCTTCCTGGACTCGGCCCCGCGCCCCGAGCCGCTGCCCGAGCCGACCAAGGAATCCGTCTACGAGGCCGTGAAGGTGTTCGCGGGGTCCCTCGGCGAGCACATGACGTTCCTCTCGGCCCCGGCCGAGCCGGGCCTGGGGCAGACGTGCGAGGTGACGGTCCTGGACCTCAAAGACCCCGCCGAGTTCCGCCACGGCATCGACCTCATGGTGTCGTCCTGGGAGACGCTGGCCGACCAGTTGAACCTGTACCTGAAGTTCACGGAGGTGCCGGAGACCGCGCTGTTTGACGGCGTGGAGGTCGTCTCGTACCTGCCGCGGTTGCGGTTCGGCATCCCGGCCCGCCACGTCGAGTTCCGCGAACGCCTCAAGAAGGTCTACGGCCCGGAGGGCCTCGTGTACCGCGTGGCCGTCATCGGGAACCGGGCGGTTATCGGCACGGGGAGCGATCTGAGCCTCTTCCGCCAGACGATCGGCCGCCTCAAGGGGGGCCGGGAGCTGGAGCCGGCGCCCGCCGTCCGCCGCCTCGAGCAGCACGTGCCCGCCAACCAGAACCTCTTCATCGCCATGAGCCTGCCGATGGTCATCGGCCAGTCGCTGGAGCGCGGCGGCACGCCCGCCGACCGCGTCGGCACGATCGACCCCGGCCACGAGGTCGCCGGCATCGGCATCCAGGGCACAGGAACCGCGCTCCAGGTCACGACCTACTGGCCGCACGAACAGATCCGGCTGGCGAGGGAGCTTCTCAACCGCGCCGCCCCGGACGTGGCGGACGTTCCGAAGTCGCTCTTCGAGCCCGCCCCTGAAGGCCCGCCGAAGCCGGAGCCGGCGCGCCCCGCGCCGCTCTTCGGCCCCGGCCGCAAGATTCCCCCGCCGGGCGAAAAATCCAAGGAAGGTCCGCCGGAGAAACCGAAGGAAGGCGCGCCCGCCGAGAAGCCGAAGGAACCTTCGGCGGCGCCGTAGGGGCACGGTTAGCCGCGGCCGGTACGGCCGCGATTATTGTTCGTCGCCGTACCGGCGACGGCTAAACGCCGGCTACCTAATACTACAACGCCACTTAACCTCGTGCGCGGTGGGTCTCCTGACCCACCGCGCGGCAATTGCCCCCGGCCGGCGAGATAACGGTCGCCGCGCGAAGTGGCGTTGTAGTATTAGCCGCGGCCGCCTGCGCTCGCGATCATCGTTTAGCCGCGGCCGGTACGGCCGCGATCATTGTTCGTCGCCGTACCGGCGACGGCTAAACGCCGGCGGCGGCTAAGCGATGGCGATGGCTACACGCCTGCGATCTCACTTCCCGCTCAGGAACGTCCCCAGGATCATCAGAACGTTGAAGATCGCGTGCGTCACGACGGGCGCCACCAGGCTGCGCGTCCGGTAAGCCACGTACCCAAGAGCCAAGCCCAGGAAGAAGAGGGGCAGGACGGCCTGCGGCTCCATGGACAGGTGAACGACCGCAAACAGGGCACTTGAGACGACCAGGGCGCCCAGGATCCCCATCTGTTTCAGGAGCGTCATCATCAGCACGCCCCGGTACAAAAACTCCTCGGCCAGCGGCGCAAGCACGCCCGCCTGGAAAACGGCCACCGGGATGACCCACGCCTCGTGCGCCGCCTGCACCGTCTCCAGCAGGGGGTGCGGCACCACCGGCGCACGCACGAGCGACATGAACACCACGCTCGCCACCAGGGCCGCAAAGCAGACCGGCAGGATCGTCGCCAGCGCCACCAGGCCGTGAAGCGCCCCGCTCCGCGGCCGCCCCCATCGCACGCCCACCGCCTCAAGCCCCGCGCGGCCGAACCGCGCCACGAAGATCAGGCCCAGCAGGGGCGGGAGCACCTGGCCCAGGAAGACGCCGGGGCCGAACATCTCGGGGATCGCGAGCGGCTCCCACGGCAGCAGCTTGGCTTGCGCCGCCGCATGGTACCCGTCGGCCAGACCCATCGTCAGGAGTTGCATGGCGAGGAAGAGCACGATGCCCAGCCACGCCGGCCACGGGACGGGCGTGGGCGGCCCGCCCAGCGGCGGGGGCACGCCCTCGGCCGAGAGCCACCACCGCCCGACCCGCCTCAGCACCAGGATCGAAACCGGCAGGCACGCCGCCACCGCCACGAGCAGCCAGAGGTACGAGTGGAAGTCCGCGAGGCCTTGGGGCGGGTCTTGGGTCATGGATGTTCCTGGGCGGCCGCGTACGCGGCCTTCAATACTACAACGCCACTTCGCGCGGCGGCGACCGTTATCTCGCCGCCCGGGGGCAATTGCCGCGCGGTGGGTCAGGAGACCCACCGCGCACGAGGTTAAGTGGCGTTGTAGTATTAACACGCCCTCGCCATTGCAGTTTCGTCATTCATTCGTCCTTCGGACTTCGTCATCCGCCATTCCCTCGGCAGGGGGCCATGCCCTCCCGTCGTGCGCCGGCATCATTCCCATTCAATCGTGCTCGGCGGCTTCGAGGAGATGTCGTACACGACGCGGTTGACGCCCTTGACCTCGTTGATGATGCGGTTGGCGATGCGGGCCATGGCGGGCTGGGGCAGGCGGGCCCAGTCGGCGGTCATGCCGTCGCGGCTTGTGACGGCGCGCAGCGCGATCACATTGGCATAGGTCCGCTCATCGCCCATGACGCCGACGGCCTTGACGGGCAGGAGGACCGCCAGGGCCTGCCAGACCTTGCGGTAGAGGTCCTCGCGGCGGAGCTCCTCGACGAAGATGGCGTCGGCCTCGCGCAGGAGGCGGAGTTTCCGCGGGTTCACGTCGCCGAGGATCCGCACCGCCAGCCCCGGCCCGGGGAACGGGTGCCGCCAGATCATCGGTTTCGGCAGGCCCAGCTCGCGGCCGACGCGGCGGACCTCGTCCTTGAAGAGGTACCGGAGCGGCTCGATCAGCTCGAACTTCAGGTTCGGCGGGAGACCGCCCACGTTGTGGTGGGTCTTGATCGTGGCCGACGGCCCGCCGCGCGGGCTGCGGCTCTCGATCACGTCGGGGTAGAGCGTGCCCTGGGCCAGGAACCGCGGCGTGCCGAGGCGCCGGGCCTCGCGCTCGAACACCCGCACGAAGACCGAGCCGATGATCCGGCGCTTGCGCTCCGGGCTCTGGATGCCGCGCAGCCGCCGCAGGAACTGGCCCGAGGCATTGACATGGTTGAGGCGGATGCCGAGGTCCTCGCGGAACGCCCGGCGCACGGTCGCCGACTCGTGCTTCCGCAGGAGGCCGTTGTCGATGAAGACGCACTCGAGCTGGTCGCCGATGGCCCGGTGGAGCAGGGCGGCCAGCACCGTGGAATCCACGCCGCCGCTCGTGGCGCACAGGACGCGGTCCGGGCCGATCGTCTCGCGCAAGTTCCCGAGGGTCGTCTCGACGAAGGACCGGGCGGTCCAGCGCCCGCGGCAGCCCGCGATGCGCAACAGAAAGCTCGAGAGCATCTCCTTGCCGCGCGGCGTGTGGGCGACTTCCGGGTGGAACTGGACGCCGTAGAGGCGGCGCCGGGCGTCGGCCATGGCCGCGACCGGCGACGTGGCCGTCCGCGCGACCACGCGGAAGCCTTTCGGGACCTGCGTGACCTCGTCGCCGTGGCTCATCCAGACGGCGACGTGGTCGGCCAGGCCGCGAAGGAGGTCCGCCTTCCCGAGGACCTGGAGCGTGGCGTGGCCGTACTCGCGGCGCGGCGCCGCCCAGACGCGGCCGCCCAGCAGCTTCGCCATGAGCTGCATGCCGTAGCAGATGCCGAGGATGGGCAGATCCAGCCGGAAGATGGCCGGGTCCATGGTCGGGCTGCCGCTGGCGGTGACGCTGGCGGGCCCGCCGGACAGGATGAGGGCCGCCGGGCGGCGCCGCGCGATCGCCGCGGCCGGCAGGTCGTTCGAGACGATCTCGGAGTACACGCCGCACTCGCGGACCGCCCGCGCGATGAGCTGGGTGTACTGGGACCCGAAGTCCAGGATGAGGACGCACTCCTGGCCCTCGGGGGCGCTATGCCGAGGCTGTGCGCGCTCCCGAGGCTGTGCGCGGCGGGTCTCCCGACCCGCCGCGCGCGCTGGGGGCACTTCCGACTCTGCGCGGCGGGTCTCCCGACCCGCCGCGCGCGCTGGGGGCACTTCCGACTCTGCGCGGCGGGTCTCCTGACCCGCCGCGCGCGTGCGCTCCTGGGGGCG
>Ga0315294_10005577_pt1 | contig 13812 bp, 9 predicted proteins | sample YL17G13_40_MG_FD_203626 | JGI IMG/M metagenome (GOLD analysis project Ga0315294, IMG submission 203626) | Sediment microbial communities from Yellowstone Lake, YNP, Wyoming, USA - YL17G13_40 | ecosystem: Environmental > Aquatic > Freshwater > Lake > Sediment | place: USA: Wyoming | collected... | reverse complement strand
TGATCCGCTCGCCGAAGATGCACAGCGAGGGATCGCCGTTCGCTCCTTGGACATCGCCCAGCACCTGGTCGTACGTCCGGTTCTCCTTGATGACGTAAATGACGTGCTTGAAGACGCTCGGCTCGCCGATGCGCTCCGGGATGGGGCGGGACGGCTGGCCGGGGCGCGGCGGAAGCAGGGCCGCGGCGATGCGGTCCTTATGGAAGTTCTCCCAGACGAGGGCCGAAAGCCGGGGCAGTTGGGATGTCTTGGGAACCGGCACGAGGGACAGAGAGCCGTGGTACTGGTGGGAATTGAAACCCGTGCCGCCGCTGCGCTTGTCCTGGCCCTTGACCGTCTCCAGGCCTTTGATGTTGGCCACGCAGAGCAGATCGAGCCCCTCGTGATAGAGGATCGCTCCCGGGAACCAGCCGACGGGGATGAGGCCGAGGAACGTCGAAGCGCGGTCGGCCGGCTTGAAGCGGACGACGGCCACGGCGTTCTGGGTGCCGTTCGCGACATAAAGATACCGACCTTTCGGGTCGAAGGCCAGGGCGTTCGGCGAGGCTCCGAAAAGATCGGAGGGGTTCGGCTTGGCCCAGATGGTCTCGACGACCGTATCGGTCCGGGTATCGATGACACTCAGGTTGTCGCTGGCGGCATTGGCGCAGACGACGTAGCGGCCGCCTGGGGCCACGGCCAGGGCCGAGGCGTGGAGCTGGACGAGAATCTCCGCGGAGGGCCGGCCCGTTTCCAGGTCGATCACGCTGACCGATCCTTCATTGGCGATATGGGTCTTCGGATCGACCTTGACCAGCGTCCCCCGGCCGGCCGGGCCGGTCACATCGCCCGGCTGCGGCCGCCGTCCGCCCCAATTGCTGACGTAGGCCTTCTTGCCGACGAGGACGACGTCGAAGGGGGCGACGCCGACGTCGAACAACCGGAGCAGCCGGCCGCTCGCGGCTTCGAACTCGCCGAGCCTGTTGGAAAGATTAAGGGCCACCAAGAGGCGGGCGCCGTCGGGAGAGACCGCGATCCCGGCCGGGATCTCCTCCTTCCGGCGCGGCGCCCCGGCCGGGGGCAGAGGGATCGAGACGAGACCCGTGATGGCGCCGTCCGGGCCGACGTCGAACACCTTGATGGTTCCGTTGACGTTGCTCATATAGAGGCGCCGTCCGTCCGGCGAGAAGGCCAGCCCGGTGTAGCTGACCTGGCCTTTATCGTCGGGCTTCAGGATGTTCTCCGACGGGGCCGAAGGTTTAGTCTCGTCCGGAGGATCGGGGGGAAGAAGGACGCGCTGCCGGATCCCGCCTGTCGCGGGGTCCACGACCACGAGCTCGGCTGTCTTGCCGGATACGACGACGAGGCGGCCGTCGGGGCTGAGGGCCAGGGCCTGCGGCCGCATTTTAGGCAGCTCCAGTTGGCGGCCCATGGGAGTGACGACCTGGTTCACGGGAAGCGTCGTTCCTTGAGCGGTCGTCGGATCCGTTGCGCCTTTCGAGCAGGCGGCGAGGAGGACGACGGACAGGATCAGAATCCCGGCCGCGCATCTCAGGTTCAGGCTGAGATCACTTCGTCCAGGACCGCGGGACTGTTGGGAAGATGATGAAAGCGGATTGTTTTTTTGCGTCATGGGAGTTGAATTGTATGTGAATCCAGCGGGCGACACAAGACCGCGCTTTCGTTTTTATTGAAAGGACTTTGGGGACACGCCGGATGTCGTATCTGGAAGGGGCGAAGGCTGTAATCTCATTAATCCGCTTCAGAACCGTTTTAAGATACGGAGGGCGACCGATTCGGGTTTTTAAAAGATTGAAAGCCGCGCCCTTGACCTGGACCGGAAAAAAAGATATCTATTCAAGCATCGACATCCCGTCCCTGAAGGAGGAGGTTCATGAGATCATTCCCGAAAAACGTCGTTCTCTTCGTCCGGCGGACGCCGGCCGTCAAGGCGCCCCTGGCGCTCGGACTGGCCTTACTGTTGGTCTGTTCGGCCGCTTTTCCCCAGAAGATTCATGAGGAATACACGAAAAAGATCCGTGAATTCACGACGGATCCGCATTTCTCCACCAAATACGTGGATTACCTGCCCTTCAAGGCGGGCGTCCCGACGCCGCTCGATGTCCTCGGGCACATCGTCGGCGCGCCCAATGTCCTGAGCTATTCGAGCGATGTCTATAAATATTTGAGGGCCTTGGAGAAAGCCTCGCCGAGGGTCAAGATCTTCACCGTCGGCAAGACCGAAGAGGGGAGGGACTGGATCCTGGCCGTCATCTCCGACGAAGCGACGATCAAGAACCTCGGCCGCTACAAAGAGATCACGGCCAAGCTGGCCGACCCGCGGAAGATCACCGACGCCGAAGCCCAGGCTTTGATCAAGCAGGGCAAGCCCATCTATTGGGCCACGGGCGGCATGCATTCGGGAGAGACGGGATCGGTCGAGATGCTGATGGAGCTTGCTTATCGCCTGGCCGTCGATGACGCGCCGTTCGTCAAGGCCATCCGCGACAATGCCATCGTCATGATCACCCCGATCCTGGAAGTGGACGGCCGCGACAAATACGTCGATCTGGCCATGGCCCCGCGCAAGGATCCGAAAGCCGTCCTGCCGAGGAGCCCGCTCTGGTGGGGGAAATATGTCTCCCACGACGACAACCGGGACAACATCGGGCAGGCTTTGGCCTTGACCAAGCACATCATGAAGGTCGAGCTCGAGTACCATCCCCAGGTGATGCACGATCTCCATGAATCCGCCTCGCACCTGTACATCTCTACGGGTTCGGGCCCGTACAACGCCTGGCTGGACCCGATCGTCGTCGACGAGTGGCATCAGCTCGCCTATCATGAAGTGGACGGCATGACCAGGGAGGGAGTTCCCGGCGTTTGGACGCACTCCTTTTACGACGGCTGGGCCCCGAACTACGCCTTCTACGCGGCCAACGGACACAACGCCATCGGCCGGTTCTATGAAACCCAGGGCGCGGGCGACGCCGGCAACCGGATCATCACCAACAACACGGACCGGGCCTGGTACCGTCCGAACCCGCCCGTGGCTTCCACCCTCTGGTCGATCCGGAACAACGTCAACCTGCAGCAGAGCGCCATCCTCATCGGCATGAACTATATCGCGACGAACCGCGAGAGGTACCTGGAGAATTTCTATCTCAAAGGCAAGCGCTCCGTGGCCAAGCCCAAGAACGAAGGGCCTTCCGCCTACATTTTTCCGGGCAATGATCCGCGGCCGGGACAGCAGGCGCGCCTCCTGCGCCTCCTCCAAGGTCAGGGCGTCGAGATCAGCCGGGCGGACAAGGCCTTCAAGGCGGGCCCGGTGGAATATCCCGCCGGCAGCTATGTCGTCCGCATGGACCAGCCGTATTGCCGGATGGCGGACATGCTCCTCGATAAGCAGTATTTCAACGTCAAGGATCCTTCGCCTTACGACGATGTGGGCTGGACCCTGGGTCCGCTGTTCAACGTCAAGACCGTCCGCGTCGACGATGTGACCGTCCTCGCGGCTCCCATGACCCTGGTCAAGGGCGAGGTCAAAGCGCCGGGCGGCCTGTCGCGCCTCGGAACGGGCGCGGCCCAGGCTTACCTCATCAACCACAACGCCGACAACGCCATCGCTTCCTTCCGCTTCAAATACAAGGACCTGAAGATCCAGGCCGCGGAAAAAGCCTTCGAATCGAGCGGCCGATCGTTCAACGCCGGGACCTTCGTCCTCAAACCGGGGGACAACGCGGCGAACCTCGAGAGCGTCCTTGACGGCGCGGGCAAGGAATACGGCCTCTCCGTTTATGCCGTCCCGGCGGTGCCGTCCGTGGCGACGCACGAAGTGCCCGTTCCCCGCATCGCCCTGATGCACACCTGGCAGAACACCCAGACCGAAGGCTGGGTGCGAATCGCCCTCGACGAACTCCAGATCCCCTATGACTACGTTTCCGTCCATGCCGTCCGCGACAACGCCAAGCTCCGGGACAAGTACGACGTGATTCTCTTCGGGCCCTCCAGCGCGGACGCTTTGAGCGTCGTCTCGGGCGTCAGCGGAGCCCAGCCCATCCCCTGGAAGAAAACCCCGCTCACGCCCAATATCGGCTCCGAGGACTCGACCGACGACATGCGCGGCGGGATCGAGCTGGACGGCGTTCTCCATCTTCGGGATTTCGTCAAGGCCGGCGGCCTGTTCATCACGATCGGCAACAGCTCGGCCCTCCCCATCCAGTTCGGGCTGTCGGGAGGGATCTCCATCCGCCAGACGCCGAACCTGTGGGCCCGCGGCAGCGTCTTCAAGGCCGACATCGCGGACAAGACGAGTCCCATCGTCTACGGCTACGATGACTCCTTGGGCATCTATTTCAGCCAAGCGCCGGTGTTTGGAGTCGGCGGCGGATTCGGCGGCGGCCGGGGCGGCATGATGGGGGCGGGCGGCGCCGCGGCGGGCCGGCCGTCCGGCCGAGGAGATGCCAAGGATGCCGATATCCCCCAGGGCCGGCCGCGTGACATCGGCAAAGCCTCGGTCGACGAGTTCCGCAAGAACCAGCCGCAAGGGGCGGGGGCACCGGCCGAAGGCCGCGGCGGAATGGGGGCCCCGGCGGCTCCGCGCTCGAGGACCATCATGAACTTTACTCGGACTGTCGCCGACCTCCTGATCAGCGGCGGCCTTGACGGCGGCCAGGAACTGGCCGGAGCGCCGGCCCTCGTCGATGCGCCGCTCGGCTCGGGCCACGTTGTCATGTTCAGCTTCAACCCCATGTGGCGCCACGAGACTCACGGCTCCTTCTTCCTCGTCTTCAACGCCATGCTGAACTACAAGGACCTCGGTTCCGCTCCGGCTCCAGCCCCGGCGGCGGCGCAGAGATAAGAAGGGCGTTCGATTCCGGTGGCAGGCCCGTCGCGCCTGTCACGGCGGCCGGGGCCCCGGGCTTTGCCTGGGGGTCCACTTCCGCCGTACTCGCCCGTGGATAAAAGCCACGGGCGAGTGGCGAGCCGAAGGCTCGTCCCTTGACCGGATCTTCTTCGCGGAGGTCGACGATCATGTCCGCTCCGCCGGCGATGTTCACCCGGCGCGTTCTGGTGAACGTCGTGTAGTTGTTCGGTTTCAAAATCACGGTCAGTTTGATCACCGCGGCGCCGGCCGGAAGGACGATCTCCTCGGGGATCTTGAAGATCCTCTCGAAACCGGACTTGTCGAGCCTTTGGCCGTCCAATCGGAGCTCGGCGGAATAGGAGGACAAGAGGACCTTCAGAATTCTCGGGGAGGATTGGTGCTGGCCGGCCGCTGCTCGGCTCCAGACCGAGAGGAGAGCGAAGGCCAAGTCCAGGATCATACCCAGCGGATTTCTTCTTCCGGTTCCTCTCTTCTCCATGGCTGTGTTCGCCTCTGAAAAATGATAATCCATGTTCTTGTCTCGAGTAAAGCGGGCGTTGAAGACGCTCGCCTCAGCGGCGAATCTTAATCGGCGGCCTCGTCTGCCGGGAGCTTCTCAGCCCGGAGTGGGCGGTACGCTAACGCCCGCCGGGGAAAGGTCAAGAAAGCGAGCTTGAGTCCTTCGACGCTCCGGATGGTCGAGGAGGAGCTCCGGTAAGTAAAAAAACACTTGACAAATAGTAACCTTTAGGTTATATATTGGGATGTATTTTACTCATTGTGGGCGTTATGGGTGAATAAAATGCTGAGGAGAACGGAAATGAAAAGCATTGAAAAGGCGCTCATGATCCTGATGATCGCCGGATTGTTCCTGCCTGGAAGAGCTGACGAAATCCAGGCCGTTCACTCCCTCAAGGGGCATCAGGAAGAAGGCCGGTTCATTTATTACATCAATGAAGAAAAGGTCGGGACATCGGTCTGTCGATGGGCCCTTGACGGGACGATCACCTGCGAGTCCCAGGTATCCCTGGCCGGACAGACCATGTCCAGTTCGTTGGCCGTCAAGGTGGATCAAGACGGATTCTGGACCGAAATCACCGCCCGCACGTTCCGGGGAACCGCGGTCGTTAAAAGAACCGGCGAAAAGACTACCGTCACCGTCGGAGCCGAAACGTCCCCGCTTGCCCTGGAAAAGGGAACGTTGATCATGGAGGATATGTGCCCGATTCTGATGAGTCAGGCGGTCAGGGCCTATGATCAGCGGAAAGGGGGCGACCGGTCTTTTCCGCTCTTTTTCATTCCGGCCATGCCGCTCAAAGCGTCCCTTGAATTCCTGGAATCTCTCGAACGGACCGTGGCCGGCGAAAAACGGCTTTTCCGAAAATTCCTCTATCGAATGAACCCGGTATATGACGTGATCATCACCGTCGACCGCCTCGATTGGATTTGCCTGGCCGAATACCCGGCCCAAAACGGCCTGTTCGTTCGCCAAGGTTTCGAGGCCCTGCGGCCCGGCAAATCTCCGGCCGACATCCTGTCGACTCCGGAACACGAGGTCGTCGTCGATAAGGACATCGGGATTCCGATGAAGGACGGCCTCGAATTGGCAACCGACATCTACCGCCCGGCCGGAGTGGGGAAATATCCGGTCGTTCTCGCCCGCACGCCCTACAAGAAAGAAAACCTCGAGCTGCGGGCCCGTTTCTATGCCCGGCGCGGTTATGTGTTCGCTGCTCAGGACGTGCGCGGCCGTTTTTCTTCCCCCGGCGAGTGGCGGCCGCTGATCCACGAGGCCGACGACGGATACGAAACGATCGAATGGCTGGCCTCGAGACCCTGGGCGAACGGCAACGTCGGCATGATCGGCGCTTCGTATCTCGGATGGGTCCAGTGGCTGGCTGCCAGCCGGCGGCCGCCGCATCTCAAGGCCATGATTCCCAACGTCTCGCCTCCGGAAGCCTATTTCAATTTTCCCCATGAGAACGGCGCCTTGATGCTCGCGACCTCCTTGTGGTGGTCCAACATGGTCGAACGAAACGCCACCTCCGACATCACCGGATTCGCCTTTCAAGAATCGTTATCCGTCCTGGATCAACAAAAGCTGATGCGCCTTCCGGTCGTCGAACTTGATGAAGCCCTGTTCGGCCGGAAAATCGACAACTGGCGCGAATGGCTTCATCATCCCGACTACGATGCCTACTGGCAGAACCTCGGCTTTCTGAAGAAATTGAAAGGCCTGGATATTTCGGTCTTCCATCAGTCGGGATGGTTTGACGGCGACGGCATCGGGTCCAAACTCAATTACCTGGGGATGAAAGATCTCGGTCAGAAAAATCAAAAACTCGTCCTGGGCCCGTGGGGGCACACGGACAGCTCCGGCCGTTTCGACCCGCGCGGAATCGACTGGGGGGAAAAAGCCCAGGTGGACCTGCAATCAAGCTACCTGAAATGGTTTGACCGCTGGCTGAAAGACGGGGACGACGGGATTGAAAATGAACCGTCGGTGGAATTGTTCATTATGGGACCCAACGACTGGGTCTACGGCAACACCTATCCGCTCGAAAACACGGTCATGACCAAATACTACCTGAGCTCCCGGGGAAACGCCGCCGGCCCCGAGGGCCGGGGAATTCTGACGACCGTTTTGCCGGACGAGCAAAACGGCCTTCCGGCTAAGTTTACCTACGACCCCGCCGATCCCACCGGCTCGAATCCCGAAGGGCGGACGGATGTCCTGATCTATCAAACCCCGGTCGCCGATAAACCCCTGACGATCGCCGGCCCCGTTTCCGCCGTTCTGTATGCTTCGACGTCCGCCATGGACACGGACTGGGTCATGCGCCTGGCCCGGATCGATCGCGATGGACATCCCCTTCCCCTGGCCGAAGGCATCACCCGGGCCCGTTACCGGGAATCGTTTTCCCATCCCCAGCTCCTCGAACCCGGAAAGATTTATGAGTATCGGCTCGATCTGTGGCAGACGGGCATCACCATCAAACCGGGTGAGCGGTTGATGCTGGTCGTCTGTTCGGCTCTTTTTCCCAAATTCAGCCGCAATCTCAACACCGGCGGCCACAATGAGCTGGAATCCCGGTTCCTCAAGGCCGACCAGATCGTTTACCACGGCCGATCCCATCCTTCCCATGTGCTCCTGCCCATTCTGAACATGGAGGAACAGAAAAAGCGCCCGACTGGAAATGAAAAGGAGAAATGAAATGAATCACGACATCGAAGCTCTTGATCGGAAACGGGGGCGGAACATCAAAACGTACATCGCGAGCCTGGCCGTTTTTCTTTTATCTTGGATACCCAGGTTGATCCTGAAAAGCATGGGATCAATTCCTGTTACGGCGGACAGGATCTTGATCGCCGTCCTGGCAGCGACCCTGCCGTTCCAGGCGTTTTCCTCCTTGAGCCTGGCCGCCGGCGCCCGCAAAATTAAAAAGGATCCCGTTCTGAAAACCGCTCTCTACAACGAGGTGTTCCAGATTCACGACATGAAAGCGTGGAAAACGGGCTTCTTTTCGATGGCCGCGTGCCTGGCTGTTTTTTCCATCTTATCCGTGTTTCTACGGTTCGACGTCATTTCCGTGGCCGTGACCGCGTTCTTAATCGGAATCGGCGGCTACAACATTTCTTTCTACTATCTGGACAGAGGCTGACATGGGCGGAAACGTCTTGAAGAACCGGATCAAGGTCCAACGGGCCATCAAGGACTGGACCCAGGAGGAACTGGCCCATCGCGTGGGCGTGACCCGCAAGACCATCAACACGATCGAGAACGGAGTCTATATCCCTTCCACGTACCTCGCTTTGAAAATCGCCAAGGCCTTTGGAACGACCGTCGAGGACGTTTTCCAGTTCGCCGAAGATACTGTAAACGAGGGCAAATAAATTATTCTTTAAACCTAACAAGGTTTGATAAAAACCTGGTTCTAAGGAGAAAAAAATGCGTGCATGTATTCTTTTAGTATTTTCGTTGTTTTTCACATCCATACTTTCTATGGCCTCAGCCGTCGATCCCAAGGAGATCCAGCAGATCCTCAAAGATGCGGTGGATAATCGGCGCACGGTCGGTATCGTGGTCGGGATCATCGACTCTAATGGCAAAAACATCTACAGCTACGGCAAAACCGCCAGCGACGGCCGCAACGTCGACGGCGACACCGTGTTCGAGATCGGTTCAACGACCAAGACGTTCACGGCGACGCTGCTGGCCGACATGGTCAAGCGTGGACTTGTTGGCCTGGACGACCCCGTTGCAAAATACCTGCCCAAGAGCGTGAAGATGCCGTCGCGCGGGGGAAAAGAGATCACGCTGCTTGATTTGGCGACTCACAGATCCGGGCTTCCGCTCATGCCGGCCAATACCAACCCTGCCCAACCCCTCTATCCATTCGCCGATTACACAGCCGAGAAACTGTTCGAGTTCCTCTCAAATTATACGTTGCCCAGAGACATCGACGCGAGCTATGAATACTCCAATCTCGGTGCAGGTTTGCTCGGCGAAGTGCTGGCGCGCAAGGCGGGCAAGAGCTACGGGGCATTGCTCACCGAGAGGATTTTACGCCCCCTGGATATGAACAGCACCGGCATTGTGTTACGGCCTGAGATGTCAGCCAGGCTGGCCATGGGGCATTCGCAGAATCTAATGCCGGTAAAGAATTGGGACTTTGATGTCCTTGCCGGCTGCGGAGCGATCCGCTCGACCGTGAACGATATGCTCAAGTATGTGGCGGCTTACATGGGGCTGAAGACTTCGCCGCTCTTGAGTGCGATGGCCATGGCCCAGCAGGAACTCAAGGATACGGGTACACCTAATTTACGTATCGGCCTCGCCTGGCATATATTCAAGCTCCCGAATGCGGTGATCGTGTGGCATAACGGAGAAACCATCGGATACCACAGCTTTGTCGGGTTTGATTTAAAACAAGGGATGGGAATCGTGGTTTTGTCAAACTGCAAGAGCGACATCGACGACATCGGCCTCCACCTGTTGTACAATCAGATACCGCTGACAAAGGTTGAACCAAAAAAAGAGCGGAAAGAGATCGCGGTGGAACCGGGGCTGCTGGATGCCTGCGTGGGCGAGTACCAACTGACGCCGAACATTGTTTTAACGGTCACGAAAGATGGGAATATGCTGTTCTTGAAGTCACCCGGGGAATCCCGCCAGCGCTTGCACGCGGAAGCGGAAACGGAATTCTTCCTGACTGAGGAGGATACCCAAGTCTCTTTTGTGAAGGACGCGACAGGCAAGGTGACGCACCTTACCCTTCATACGCAAGGACAACACATAAAGGCCGACAAGATTAAATAACCGATTTATACATAACCTATCCCCATTTCCGGCAAGCTTCGGGGTCAGGAAGGGAATGGGGACGCCCATTAGAAGGTCACTGTCAAGTAGGTAGAACTATATTTTCTTATTTTTTTTAGCAATGCGTTCGAGCGCAATAATCAAGGATGTTTTTGCGGCCTTGATTCCGGTGGCAGGCCCGTCGCGCCTGTCACCGGGTTTTATTGGGGGGAGTCCTATATGTCCGGCTTCAGGGTCGGATCACTTGATGATCCACAAGTGAAGGGGGTAGACAGTTCCGTCGTCCGCCCGCACGTTCTCGGTCCGGTCCGGCTTCCAGATGCCCATGGTGAAGTAGCTCGAGACGACCCGGGACCCCGGTTTGAGAGTCTTCTGGAGGACCGGCCGGAGGGCCAGGTTGAGGTCCTGGCCGAGGAACAGGAGGACGACGTTCGCGTCCGACAAATCTTTGATGTCGAGGACGTCGGCCCGGCGGAACTCCACATTATTTTCGACTCCCTCGTTCCGGGCGTTCTCCCGGCTTTCTTTGATGCGCGCGGAATCGATATCGATGCCGACGGCCCGTTTGGCGCCGTACCATTCCACGGCGTCGATGACCAGCCGCCCGTCGCCGCAGCCGAGGTCATAGACCGTATCCTTCGGCCCGACGCGGGCCAGCTTCAACATGGCGTTGACGACCTCGGGCGGCGTGGAGATGTAACGGATGAAGATCCGGTCGGGCCGGCGAGGATCTTCTGCACGAAGGTCGACGATCATGTCCGCTCCGCCGGCGATATTCACCCGGCGCGCTCTGGTGATCGTCGTGTAGTTGTTCGGTTTCAAAATCACGATCAGCTCGATCACCGCGGTGCCGGCCGGGAGGACGATCTCCTCGGGGATCTTGAAGATCCTCTCGAAACCGGACTTGTCGAGCTTTTGGCCGTCCAATTGAAGCTCGGCGGCATAGGAGGACAAGAGGACCTTCAGGATTCTCGGGGTGGAATGGCGGGGGCCGGCCGCCGCTTGGCTCCAGACAGGGAGAAGAGTGAGCGCCAAGATCAGGGCCGCCAAGGCCGACGTCCTTCGTCCCAGGCCGGGCTCAAGCATGGCTTGGTGCGACTTAACGGAACTCTCTTTCATGTCCATCGTCCGAGCAAACCCGGAACTGAAAAACGAGCTCACCGGAGATCCTATTCCCCGGACTCTTCGGCGGCGCGTTGAAAGACATCCGCCAGCGCGCGCGCGCTGACGGTCCACTGAAAGGCGGCCGCTCGGGCCGCCCCCGCCTTGGACAATTCCTGACGGAAATTCGGATTTTCCAGAATGGACAGGATCCCGTCGGCGATGCTCTCCGGCCGGAGAGGGTCGGTGTACACGACGGCCTCGCCGCCCACCTCGGGAAGCGCTCCCCGCGCGGATGTCACCACTGGGGTCCCGCAGGCCATCGCCTCGAGGACGGGAATGCCGAATCCTTCGTCCAAGGAGGGGAGGACGAAAAGCTCCGATTCCCGCATCAGAGGGGCCCGGTCTTCTTCGGGAATATAGCCCAGAAACTTGATCCGGCTCTCCAACCCCAGTCGGCGCAGCGTCGCGGTGATGTCCTCGTTCTTCCAGCCCTGTCCACCCGCGACCACGAGAGCGAACCGCTTCCTGACGCCCTCCGGGAGCAGGGCGTAAGCCTCGATCAGCCGGGAAAAATTCTTGCGCGGCTCGAGCGTGCTCAAGGAAAAAAGATACGCGCCGTCGAGTTCATATTTTTTCCGGATGGCCAGACGTTGCGCCTCGGGAACGTCCGGACGGAATGTGTCATGATCGACCGCGGGGTGGACGACCGCGATCTGTTCGGGCGGGATCCCGTACGCGTCCTGAAGTTCCTTCTTCGTGCGATTCGAATTCACCACGACCCGACTGGCCCGCTTCAGCGTTCTCGGCAGGTACCGTTTCAAAAGGAGATGATCCCGGCCCTGCAGGCGGTCAGGAAAATGAAGGAACCCGAAGTCGTGAATGAGTGGAACGCATCGGGAGCGGAGCAGGGGTTCTCCGACGAAATTGGGGAAGAAATAAAGGGTTCGCCGGCGAGGCCGGAAGAGATCCACGGGAAGCGGCAGACGCAGGCCCAGGCGTCGGAGCCGGGCATAGACCAGGCTGGGGAACGGCCGGCGGCGGAGTTCGAGCGAGGCGCCCAGACTCGCGGCCAAATCGGCCAAATGCTCCTCCTGAGGATTCCGCCCCCGTTTCAGGAAAAATCGATAGGCCAGGATCTTGACCGGATAATGATCGGGAAGCGCGCCATAGGATTTCAGCAGTCCCAGAGTGTAATAGCCGACGCCGCTGAGCGGCGGATACAGGGCGCTCGATTCGACGATAAGGTCGGGATCGGTCCGCTTCATGAATGGAGCTTAGGTCTTTAAGTTATAGACAATCCGCAAATTATCACAGGGATGGAAGCGGCGTCAAGTTGCCTGGGATTATAGGAAATGGCTCTCATTCGAATCGTTGAACTATTTCCTTTTTAAATTCGTATATCAGCCTGAAGAAGTCGAATGCCGCCCAGGAGGTTTGTCCATGACATTCCGTAAAATCGCCGGCGCCTTGATTGTCGTCCTCATCGGAATCCCCGTCCTCTTCGGGGTGACCTGGGCGGTCGGCCTGGTCCGGGCTTCCCTGTCGCCCGAATTTCTGGTCGATCTACCCCGGGCTATCATTGCCGATATTCCCCGCACGGCGGATGAAATCTTCCGGGCCGTCCAGGACGAGAGCATCGTCGCCGACCCGGAGACGAGGGCTTGGTTCCGAGCCGCCGCCAAAACCGGAACTTCGCCGAAGGATTTACTCGAAAAAACTGGCATTCTCGCCTGGATGAAGGGCGAGCTGTCCGATTCTCTCCGCAAACTCGGGGAAGTGCTTCGGGGCGAAGCGCCCGTCCAACAAATCACGATCGATATGCGGCCATTGAAACAGGCCCTCCTTCATCCGGAGATGGACCGTTTTCTCGAAGCGATTCTGGCGAACCTGCCGCCCTGCAACGAACGGGATTTGAAGATCTGGCAAGACCGCGCCTCCGGATTCTGGCGGGGGGACCTCCCCGCCTGCCGGCCGGATTCGGTCGCGGCCAAGGATATTTTTTTCCGCGAGCGGAAGCTGGCAGTGGATCGAATGGACGACTCAACCCAGGTATTGGAGGGCATCGAACCCTTTCCCTTCCAACGGTTCGGTTTTTCCAAATCTATGACCTTGCTGTCTTATCTGCTTTTTCTATTCCCGGCCTTGATCATCCTGATCGGAGTTCTGATCGCCAACCGGTCGGGCGCCGGACGGCTCCGCTGGTCGGGGATCTCGGTGCTGGCCGGAAGCCTTCCGGTTTTAGTCTTGGCTTTCGGGATCAAGAAATTCGTCCTCTGGGGACTGCACGGCGGAAAGTTCACCTGGCGTTCTCCCTGGGCGCATGATATCGATGCGGTCGTCCTGGACAAGCTGAGTTGGATTCCCTCCCGATTTTTCGACGCTTTCTTCTCCCCGGTGATCGGCGTGGCGGCTTTCGTTGCAGCCGCGGGTATCGTCCTTATCGCCTTGTCATATTCGTCCCGCCCCGCGGTGAAGGCGCCGACTCACTAAGAAGATCCGCTTTTCATCAAGTGGGTTTTCGGAGACGCGCGGAGAGACGGCG
>Ga0315294_10005576_pt1 | contig 13818 bp, 9 predicted proteins | sample YL17G13_40_MG_FD_203626 | JGI IMG/M metagenome (GOLD analysis project Ga0315294, IMG submission 203626) | Sediment microbial communities from Yellowstone Lake, YNP, Wyoming, USA - YL17G13_40 | ecosystem: Environmental > Aquatic > Freshwater > Lake > Sediment | place: USA: Wyoming | collected... | reverse complement strand
CGCGTTGTGGAAGGGCTGGTAGCCGCCGGCGAATCGGTCTCGGGGCATTACGAGCGCAGTTCGCGCAAGGTCTGCAACATAATGAACCTCCTTACCCGCGTGCTCGGCATAGGAGAGGAGGAGCAGCAGAATCTCAAACTCGCCGCCATGCTCTACGAGGTGGGAAAGTATTATGTGGCGACGGACATTCTGAACAAGGGCGAGGCGCTTACGGAAGCGGAAAAAGAACACATGAAAAAGCACCCGCAGGTTGCCCTCGGGATTTTCGAGAGAGTCCCTCTTCCACCCGGAGTCGTTAACGCTATCGCCCACCATCACGAGCGGTATGACGGCACGGGCTACCCCGACGGGCTGAAAGGCGAGTTTATCCCCGCGGGCGCGAGAATGCTGGCCATCGCGGACGCGCTTGCCGCGGTTACATCATCCCGCCCCTACCGGCCCGCAATGAGCACCCCGCAGGCGCTTGATGAACTGGAGAAGAACGCGGGGACCCAGTTCGATCCAGCCATGGTTGCCAAGTTCGTGGATTATTGCCGTCTGCATTCCGGCGAACTGCGGGACGCCGTCAACCTGAGGTAGGCCGCCAGGAGGATGCTTTCTTGAACATCAGTTCTTCTTCACAACGCTATCTTACTGAATTCCATGCGCGGGAGATTCCCCACCAGTTCGCCGACGTCGTGGTTGTCGGCACCGGGGTGGCCGGGCTGCGCGCCGCCATTGAGGCCGCGAAATACGGCGGCGTCCTGCTGCTGTCCAAGCAGTCCTGCGAGGAAACCTCCACCGCCTACGCCCAGGGCGGAATAGCCGCAGTCCTTGACGCCGCCGACAGCGTTGACCAGCACGTGGACGATACCATAAGGGCCGGCTGCGGGCTTTGCGACCCGAAAGTTGCCCGCGCGATCGTCTCGGCCGGGCCGGACAGAATCCGCGAACTGCTTGAGTGGGGGGCGCAATTCGACCAGGACCACGGCCACATCGCCTTCGCCCGCGAGGGCGGCCATTCCCGCGCGCGAATCCTGCACGCCGATGGCGACTCCACCGGCCTTGAACTGATGAGCACGCTCATACGCACCGCCCGCTCCCAGCCGAAAATCGCCTGGCGCGACAACTGCTTCGCCATAGACCTTCTTGCCGAGGACGACACCTGCCTCGGAGTCATGGCGCACGACCTGAAGGGCTTTTTCATCGCCCGCTCTCACAAGGTCATCCTTGCCGCCGGCGGCGCAGGCAGGGTCTATCGCGAAACCACGAATCCTCCCATCGCCACCGGCGACGGGGTCGCCATGGCGTACCGTGCGGGGGCTGACATAGAGAACATCGAGTTCGTGCAGTTCCACCCGACCACGCTCTACCTCGCGGGCGCATCGCGCGCGCTCATATCCGAGGCGGTCAGGGGCGAAGGCGGGCGGCTCGTCAACAAATCAGGGCGCGCTTTCATGAAGGATTACCACCTCGCCGTCGACCTCGCCCCGCGCGACGTCGTCAGCCGCGCCATCCTTCAGGAAATGGACAAGACCGGCGACACGAACGTGTATCTTGACCTGTCTCACATGGACCGCGAAAGCGTCTATCGCCGTTTCCCGCGCATCAAGAAACTCTGCGAGGCGTGCCACCTGGACATCAGCCGCCACCCGATACCCGTGCGGCCCAGCGCGCACTTCATGATGGGCGGCGTGAAGGCCGACATCAACGGCAGGACGAATATAAAGAACCTTTATGCCGCCGGCGAGACCGCGTGCAACGGCTTCCACGGGGCGAACAGGCTCGGCTCCAACTCCCTGCTGGAAGGCATCGTGATGGGCTGCCACACCGGCGCGCTCGCCGGTGACACGGCTTCCAAGCGCAAGACGCCGTTGAAGCCTGTGTCCATCGATAGTCCCGCTCTTGCCTCTCCCGCCGGGGAACTTGACCTTGCGGACCTGGAGAACTCGCTGCGCAGCCTCATGTGGCGCGTGGGCGGCATAGTCCGCGAGGGCAAATCTCTCGAGGCCGGGCTGGAGCGCGTGCGCTTCTGGCAGAGTTACGTTCTGAACCGCCGGTTCAACGAAAGCAGCGCGTGGGAATTGCAGAACATGCTGACCGTGGCGGAACTTATTCTTCGCGCGGCGCTTATTCGCGAGGAAAGCCGGGGCGCCCATTACAGAAAGGATTTTCCGGAGACGGACGACAGGAAATGGAAGAGGACCATCGTATTGAACGTTAAAAGGCCGGGGTCGCAGGGCTTTCCGGAAGGCAAAGAATGAAGCAGATGAAGAGCACCTATGCCTCTCCCTACGCGGAAAAGGCGCTGCTGGTTGAAATGATGTTGAAGACCGAGCGGTCGTATCAGAAGCCGCTAGAGGAACTGATTGCGCTGGCGCGCACGGCCGGCCTCAATGTCGTGGACGCCGTGGTCCAGCGCCGCCAGCGGCCTGACACGGCTTACTGCATCGGCATGGGCAAGGCGGAGGAACTGGCCGCCCTCGCGAAGGAACTTGATGTCGATGTCGTCGTCTTCGACAACGACCTCACGCCTGCGCAGGTGCGCAACCTGGAGGAGATGCTCGGCTCCAAAGTCATCGACAGGAGCGAGGTAATACTGGACATTTTCGCGACGCACGCCCGCACGGAGCAGGCCAAGGCGCAGGTGGAACTGGCGCAACTTGAATATTCGCTGCCGCGGCTCAGGCGCATGTGGACGCACCTTTCGCGCATCGAGGGAGGCATCGGGCTTAGAGGCCCCGGCGAAAAACAACTTGAAGTGGACCGCCGGATAGTCCGCAAACGTATCAGCGACCTGAAACGTATCATAAAAGCCAACGAGGCAAGGCGGGTGCGCGAGGTCGCCGGCAGGCGGGAGGAGTTCAGCGCTTCCCTCGTCGGATATACGAATGCCGGCAAGTCCACGCTGATGAACGCGTTGACGCACGCCGGCGTGCTGGTGGAAGACAAACTCTTCGCCACGCTGGACACGAAGACGAGTTCTTTCAAACTGCCCGGCGGGCGGAAGGCGCTGCTCAGCGATACGGTGGGTTTCATAAGAAACCTGCCGCACCATCTTGTGACGTCCTTCCATGCGACTCTGGAGGAGGCGCTGCAGGCGGACCTTCTGCTGCACGTGGCCGACGCCGCCCATCCGGACGCGCGGATGCAGATAGACACGGTTGAAGGCGTGCTCGACGAAATCGGCTGCACCGCGCCGCGCCTACTGGTCTGCAATAAAACGGATTTGGTGAAGGAAGGTATCGAGTTGCAGGCCTTGCTGCGCGAGTTCCCGGATTCGGTGGCGGTTTCCGCGCGCAGCGGCGAGGGGCTGGAGGATTTGAGGAGCGCGATAGAGCGCTTCATCGACAGGGGCCTCGTTATGGCGGAAATCAGCCTGCGCGGAGATTCGGCCCTCGCGGGGCGCGTTCGGGCGGCGATAATGAAGGGCGGAAGGATTCTGGAAGAAATGACGGAAGACGGCCTGATTACGATGTGCGCCCGTATGAAGGACGAGGACTTGGGCCGGCTGGGGAAAATTTCCGGCGTGGAGGTGCGGCGGTTGTGATGCCGGTGCGCGCCGCGGCGACAATTTGCTGAAGCGGAGGTATTCAATGATGCAAAGGATAGCAGCGCTGACCTTGGTTTTGTGTCTGTTGCTGATGACCGGCGTTCCCGCGATTCGCGGGGACGAGGCGGCTCCCCCGGCCCCGCCCGCCGAGGGGCCCGCAAAGAAACCCGGCGAGGTTGACGAAAAGACGCGCGCCGCGATTGAGAAAGGCTTGAAATACCTGGCCGGGATTCAGGAAACAACAAGCGGCGCGTTCGGCGAGCAGAACAAACTGGCCGCCACGAGCCTTGCCGGGATGGCGTTTCTTTCCGGCGGGAACGTTCCCGGCCGCGGGCTGTATTGCAAGAACGTCGAGATGGCGATTGATTTCATCCTCAAGAACGCCGTCACTCCCAGCGGATACCTCCAGTTTCAAAATTCCAACATGTACAGTCATGGTTTCGCCACTCTGCTCCTTGCGGAGTCCTACGGCATGATACCGCCGTACACCCAGCAGGGTCCGAAGGTGCGGAATGCGCTGACCAGGGCCATAAAACTTATCGAGAAGAGCCAGAATGCCGACGGCGGGTGGTGGTATGACCCGATCAAGAACAGTTCCGGACAAGGCGCGGACATATCGGTTACGGTGTGCGAGGCGAACGCGCTTAGAGCGGCGCGCAACTGCGGCATCGCGGTGGACAAGCGCGTGGTGGAAAACGCGCTCAAGTGCGTCAAGTCCGCGGCCAACGACGACGGCGGCTTCAGTTATCGCGTGATCAGCGGCAAGAAGACGGAAGGTTCCGCCTTTCCGCGTTCCTCCGGCGCGGTCTGCATATTGCTGGCCCTGGGGGCCTACGATTCCGTTGAAGCGAAAAAAGGAGTTGAATACCTCTTCCGGACGGCGATGCCTGAGAAGGGCGGACAGCAAATGCAATTCGCCGGCTCTTATCTTTACTACGCCTCCTATTACGCCTCGCAGGCGATGTTCATGTCCGGCGTGCAGAACTGGGACAAATGGTGGCCGTTTATACGTGATATCATGCTCGGCCAGCAGGACGCCCGCGGCGCGTGGCCCCAGGCAAACGAAGGCGGCAGCAGCGCCTACAGCACCGCCATCGCGCTGATTGTGCTTCAGATGCCTTATCGCTATCTCCCCATTTATCAGGAGGGCGTTGACAATGCCGCGGGAACACCGCCGTCTCCGTGAAGCGACGAGCGATCTTGTCCGTACGCTGGTCGATACGAAAATCCTCACCAAAGAGCAGGCGAAGGACATAGAAGCGCTGCTTTTCGCCGGCAAGCACGAGAAGGCGGGGAAGTTGCTGGGCAGGTATCTTGACGGCAAGGAAAAGGATGGTTCATCGAAGGATTAGCGTCCGGCGGTTGAAGGCGAATGCCGCCGGAACGTTTTCGCGCCGTTGTGCGCGGTCTAGGGATTTTGGCCTTGCAGGGGTTCTCATTATGCGAATTATGCGAGTCATCTGTTTGCTTCTTGCGGCGATTGCCTGCGTGTCAATCCCGGCGTGGCCGCCGGCTTTCGGCGAGGGAATCAAGAAACCGCCCGAGGATCCGAAACTGCGTACCGCCATCGCGAACGGCATCGAGTACCTCGTCAAGGTTCAGGACAAGAACACCGGGGCGATGGAAGGGCAGAATTATTTCCAACTGGCCGCCACGAGCCTTGCCGGGATGGCGTTTCTTTCCGGCGGCAATCTGCCGGGGCGCGGCCAGTATTGCAGGAATGTTGAGATGGCGTTGAATTTCATCCTTGAGAACGCCCTTACGCCCAGCGGATACATCCAATATTACAACTCCAACATGTACAGCCACGGCTTTGCGACGCTGTTTCTTGCCGAGGCGTACGGCACGCTTCCCGCCAACAGCCAACTGGGGCAGAAGGTGTACAAGGCGCTGAAAAAATCCGTTCAACTGATGGAAAAATGCCAGACCGAGGAAGGCGGCTGGTGGTACAATCCGCTGAAGGATTCCGGCCCCAACGGCGCGGACATATCCGTGACGGTGTGCGAGACCAATGCATTGCGGGCCGCGCGGAACTGCGGCATAGCGGTGGATAAGCGCGTGATAGAAAAAGCGCTCAACTGCGTTAAGGCGGCGCAAAATGACGACGGCGGCTTTTCTTACCGCATTGGCATGAACGGCGTCATGTTCGGGGGCGGGGGTTCGGCCTTCCCGCGCTCCAGCGGGGCGGTCTGCATATTGCAGGCGCTGGGCGCGTATGATTCGCTGGAGGCGAAACAGGGTCTGGATTACATCACCGCCAAGGGCCTGCCGACGCCGGAATCGATGAACGGTTCGGGCGTTTCGTATTATTCCATCTACTATTTCGCGCAGGCCATGTTCATGGCCGGCAGCGATTACTGGGATGAGTGGTGGCCCAAACTGCGGGAACACCTCCTGGCGAAACAAGACACCGACGGCTCCTGGCTCGGCGAGGGCGGCGAGGCCTACGGGACGGCCATTGCCCTCATAGTCCTTCAGATGCCGTACCGGTATCTTCCTATTTATCAGGAAGGCATTGAGGGCCCCAAGACCCCGGGCTCTGAATGATTGCGCTCTGTTTTTCGGGGGACTTGGCGGAGCGGAAACTTTTACTGTCGATATCATCCGCGTGTCCGTATAATAAGGTGTACAAGGCAAGTTTGTCCTTGCGGAAAAATATCTGTTTGTGAGGTCAGTCTCATGCGAACGATAGGCTTATCACTGGCAATACTGCTGTTCGGTCTGCTCCTGACGGGCGCCGCGGCGTTTCCCCAGGGCGCTCAGCCACGGCCCGCGCCTCCGCCGGCCGCAATAACCGATGAGGCCCTGCGCAACGGCGTACAAAGGGGCCTGGACTTCCTGGCCTCCGTCCAGACGCCGCTGGGAGATATGGGCGAGCAGAACAAACTCGCCACTACGAGCCTCGCCGGCATGGCGTTCCTCTCCGGCGGGAACGTTCCCGGACGCGGGAAATATTGCAAAAACGTCGAGATGGCGATACGCTTCATCGTGGAGAACACCGCCACGCCGGGAGGATACTTTCAGTACGAGACTTCCAACATGTACAGCCACGGCTTTGCCACGTTGTTTCTCGCCGAGGTGTACGGCATGATTCCTCCTTATCTGAAACTTCAGCCCAAGGTGCTCAGGGTATTGAAAAAGTCCGTTGACCTGATGGAGCGTTGCCAGAGCGTCGAGGGCGGCTGGTGGTACAATCCGCAGAAGAACAACTCCGGACAGGGCGCGGACATATCCGTGACCGTGTGCGAGACGAACGCGCTTCGAGCCGCGCGAAACTGCGGCATCGCAGTGGACAAGCGAGTCATAGAGAAGGCGCTCAAATGCGTCAAGCAGGCGCAGAACGGCGACGGAGGCTTCAGTTATAGGGTGTACGTTGAGCGCGGAAACGACGGCGATTCGCAACTCCCGCGTTCCGCGGGCGCGGTCTGCATACTTCAAGCGCTGGGCGCATATAATGACCCCGAAACGCAAAAGGGGCTGGAATATCTTATGAAAAACACGGAGGGCGGCTTTAAGAACGCTTCGTGGAGGTTTTACGCCGCGTACTACCTCTCGCAAGCCATGCTCATGGGAGGCGAAAAGTACTGGGCGAAATGGTGGCCGGTGGTAAAGGCCGACATGCTCAGCACGCAGCAGGGCGACGGTTCATGGCAAGGCGAGGGAGGCAAGGGATACGGGACGGCCGTGGCGCTCATCATACTGCAGATGCCTTACCGCTATCTCCCAATCTACCAGGAAGGAATCGAGAACGCCGACAACAGGCCCGCGGGCGAGACCCCGAATCCGTAATTGGCCAAGCATAGATTCGCGCGGGCTTGGGAAAAGAATTTTCCGCAGTGGTTGAAAGTCTTTTAGGAGTTTCACCATGCGCTTTGCAAGTCTGGCTTCACTGTTAGTGCTATGCGCCGCGCTCGGCGGCCAATCTGTCTTTGCCGATGAGCCCGCGCCGGTGCCAGCCCCGCAGCCCGCGCCTCCGGCGGCCGCGGCCACTGACGAGGCCCTGCGAAACAGCATACAAAGAGGCCTCGACTATCTCGCCTCCATTCAGACTGACCAGGGAGACATCGGCGAGCAGAACAAACTCGCCAGCACCAGCCTCGCGGGCATGGCTTTCATGTCAAACGGCAGCCTCCCCGGCCGCGGATTATACGGCCATAACATCGAGATGGCCGTCAAGTGGATTCTTGATAACGCCTTCACTCCTTCGGGGTACTTGCAGTATCAGAATTCAAATATGTATAGCCACGGTTATGCGACCATGTTTCTCGCCGAGGTTTACGGCACTATTCCGCCCCGGATGGGGTTGCAGCCGAAAGTGCTCAAGGCGCTCAAGAAAGCAGTTGACCTGATAGAAAGGTCCCAAGGCAAGGCGGGCGGATGGGTCTACGACCCGACGCCGGCCGCGGGGGACTCGGACCTCTCAGTCACCATTACTGAGTCTACCGCCCTGCGCGCCGCGCGGAACGCGGGAATCGCCGTGGACAAGCGGGTGCTCGAAAACAATCTGAGATGCATCAGGAACGGCCAGAACTCGGAAGGCGGGTTCTGCTACAGAGTGGGAGTGGGAATGACCGGCGGGGGATCCTCGTCGCTTGGATGCACCGCCGCGTCCGTCTGCGTCCTCCAGGCGCTCGGCCTGTACGACGACACGGCCACAAAAAAGGGCCTTGAATTTCTGAAAAAGAGCCTTCCGAAAGGGCTTGATGAATACCAGTGGTGGTATTACGGCGCGTATTACGTCTCGCAGGCGATGTTCATGTCCGGCGAGGAATACTGGAACAACTGGTGGCCGCAAATAAGAGACATGCTGCTCAAGAGGCAGCAGGGCGACGGTTCGTGGCTTGCTCCGGAAGGCGGGCGCGGATACGGCACCGCAGTGGCGCTCATCGTCCTCCAAATCCCGTATCGCTATCTGCCGCTGTACCAGGAAGGAATCGAGAACAAGCCCGCGGGGACTTCGACGCCTTGAGCGTCAGAGTGAATCGCGGATCCCTCTAAGTATCTTCAGCGCAAGGTCTCGCAATGCGCGCGGCGCGAGAATTCGCGCTTTTTCTTTGAACTTCAGCGTCCACAGCACAAGCGCGTTCGGGTCCGCCTGAAAAATTTCAAGCACGCCGCTCCCGTCGCGGCGAAACGTGAAACTCTCCCGCGCCTTCCCGCCCGCCGCATCCGCGCCCTCCGCTATCATCCACGCGATGTCCGGATGGAACCATATCTTCGCCCGCGTCCGCTTCCGCCCGCGATACAGCAGCCACTCCGGGACGCCGATGTAATCCTCCACCCGAAAATCCTTCGGCGGCTCAAAATCCGCGCCGGCCGAGGCGGGCTCCAACTCCTTTGCCGCCCCGGTCATCCTCTCCACGTTCCATACCCTCAGCGCGTCCCGCTCATGCGAGCGCCCCGCGAGATACCACCGCCCCTCGAAAAGCGCCATCCCGTAAGGATCAACCGTCCGCGCGCGGGCGCTCTTGTCCTCCAGCGACCGGTAACGGAAGCGCACCGTCTTGCGCCTCAGGATCGCCCGCCTCAGCGCTTGCAGATTGTCGCGCTCCCTGCGCCGGGAGTCCCTTGCCGTATCGAGAAGAAGCGCCGGCGCTTCCTCTTCACCAAAAGCCTCCGGCGCGGTCGCCCGCAGTTTCAGCAGCGCCGAGCGCGCCCCCTCCAACATCGGGTCGGCCTCTTTCCCGCCCGCGAGGTTGGAGATGCAACTCAGCGCAAGCGCCTCCTCCGCCGTTATATCGAGCGGCGGGAGAAAACACTCATCCCGCGCGATTGTGTAGCCCTCGTCGTGCGCCACGCCAATCGGCGCGAAGCGCACGGGGACGCCCATCGTGCGCAGTTCATCTTTGTCCCGCTCGAAGCGCCGCTTGATGGCGTCGGTGTCCGCGTCATCGTCGTAACCCACCACGGTGCCGCAAATCTTCGACCACGGCACCGGCTCCGGCGACTTCAGCAGGTACGCCACAAGGTTCAGCAGCCTCTCATATTTCGGAATCTTCTCCATCGCGTCACTCATGTTGTTCCCGGTTTTCCTCGGAAGAGGAAGTCAGACAAGAGGGTCAGGTACGATTACGGAGCGCAGCCCCCGATATTTATGCGCCTTTGGCGCATTCCTTATTATCATTACAAATGAAAGATCGGGGCCAGCTCGTAGATTGTACCTGACCCACTTGTCCCGACATTCCGCATTATCATAAAGGAAGGTCGGGACATTGTCTGACCCTGGCGAAGACCGAAAAGCGCCCACCTCGTAGAATGGACCCGGTCCACAAACCCAACTGGACATCCGAAATCCTGAATCTGGAATCCTGAATCTCGAATCTTGAATCTGGAATCCAGTTATCCGGTTGTCCAGTTGTCCAGCCACCCAGTTATCCCGTTAATCCAGTGATCCAGTGAGAATTCCTGAGAATTCACCCGGACTTCTTGAGATTTTATGAGAATTTATGAGAATTAGTGAGAATTAGTGAGAATTACTGAGAATTAGTGAGACAAACCCCACATCCGCCCAGTATCGTTACGTCTTGCCACATAACATGTTAGGATTTTCACCAGCCCGATTTTGAGACTTTCCGGTAACTTTTCACGAATTTATTTTTCCCTCACCACCGAGCACGCAGAGAACACAGGAATACAGACTGTTAGACATTTAGACTGTTCGACTGTTAGGCCTGACAGTCTAACGGACTAACAGCCTTCCTTCGGCCTGACACCTATTAGTGTGTATAGTATACACCATAAAATGTGGTTTGTCAAGCGGAAAATTATTTTTACCGCAAAAATTTTTCGCCACGGATTGCCCGTCCTCTGGCGGGATTGCCACTGATGGCCACGGATAAACGGAAAGGCGGGAAGTGTTCCGTTGACTTGCGCCCGCACGGTGATAGAATATCTTTGGTGGTGTTCAGTAGTTCCCCTTAGCGTTCTTGGCGTCTTGGCGGCTTGCCAGCCTATGGCTGGTTCATTTTCGGTGTGGGAGTATGCAATGAAAAAAGGAAGCGGAACAAAGGCGAAGCCCTCGCCGCTTGTCGATACGCGCGTCATCTATTGCGGCGACAACCTTGAGCAACTCAAAAAATTCCCCGACGAATGCGTTGACCTCATCTATATCGACCCGCCGTTTAATTCCAACCGCAACTACGAGGTATTCTGGGGCGAGGCGAAGGAGAAGCGCGCGTTCGAGGACCGGCACGCGAGCACGCAGGCGTACATCGACTTCATGCGCCCGCGCTGCATGGAGTTGGCACGGGTGCTCAAGAAGACCGGCTCCTTTTATTATCACTGCGACTGGCACGCCAGCCACTATGTGAAGGTTATGCTCGACCAGATTTTCGGGGAGAATAATTTTCAGAGCGAGATTATCTGGAAACGAACGAGCAGTCATAATGACAGCAAACGGTGGGGCCATATTCACGATACCATATTCTTCTATGGGCAAAAGGGTTTCCGCTGGAATCCGGTTTTTCTCGGCTATGATGAGAAGTACCTAGACACCTTCTACCGTTATGAGGATGAGAAGGGGAAATATCGCTTGGACCATATAATCCGCTCGGCAACAATGGGACCGCGTCCTAATCTATGCTATGAGTATAAGGGATACAAGCCTGAGTGGGGCTGGCGCGTTATAAAGGAAAAACTTGAGGCCCTAGATAAGGAAGGCAGAGTGGCGTGGTCAAAAACAGGGCGGCCATATCTCAAAAGATACCTTAGTGAGCAAAAGGGAACACCAGCGACCTCTCTCTGGGACGACATTCCACCCGTGCAAGCGCAATCAGATGAGCGGCTTGGTTATCCCACACAGAAACCGCTGGCGCTTTTGGAGCGCATCATCAAAGCGTCGAGCAATGAGAATGACATTGTGCTGGACGCCTTTTGCGGATGCGGCACCGCGCTTGTTGCCGCCGAAAACCTCGGTCGCCAATGGATCGGTATCGACATCTCGCCTACCTCCTGTTATGTAATGGCGAAAAGGCTTAAGGACGTTTGCCATCTGCCGCAGAGCGCAGCGCAGCAACTTGTCGGTAAAGGATTCATTGTGCAAAATCTGCCTCAGTCCGAAGAACGGCTGCGCAAAATGCCGCCGTTTGAATTCCAAAACTGGGCCGTCAACGAATTGAATGGTGTCCCAAACAAGCGGAAGACTGGGGACATGGGCATCGATGGGTGGATTTTCCTCCCTGCGGCGGCGGCACCGAAACAGCGAGGGGCGGCAACAGGAGAACTCTCTCTTACGGACAACTGCTATCTTGTTCAAGTGAAGCAGAAGGATAAAGTCGGTCGGCAAGACATTGAGTTGTTTGAGGTCGCGCTGAAACGTGATAATAGACCGCGCGGTGTTATGGTCGGCTTCGACTTCACCAGCGACGCACTCACAGAGATTGAGCGTTTTTACCGTAGCGAACACCGGCTAATCAAAGCTATGACAGTGAAAAATATCCTTGATGGTGATATTGCGCGTACACTCGCATAGTTCTGACAATCAAGGAAGACGTTTTATGAACAATGAACCACAGAAGTCCGATTTGACCAGAGAAAGAGAAGAGTATCTTTCTCACTTGAAACTGCTGGAGGATACGTGTGCTCATGCAAACGATCAGTATGACAAGATGATGCTACCAGTCGCAGGCGGAGCGCTATTTCTGTCAATGGCCTTCTTGAAAGATATCGTTAAGGAACCCCCGTATATTTGCCCAGGCTGGTTAATAGCCGGGTGGTTCCTGCTAGCATTAGCTCTCCTCGGTACCTTGTTTTCCTTCCTTGCAAGTTATTATGGCACACGCGACCGTGTCCGAGAATGGAATCAAGAGTACAACACAAAACTGCGCCCTGAACCGAGAATATTTTGGACGAAAGCTACTTCAGGATGTAATATCATTTCCTTCTCCGGCATACTGCTTGGTATAATCTGCATCACTATATTCGTCTGTGTTCAAATAACTATGGGAGGGCTAGCACATGCCAGCAAATGATAAGCCGCGTTATATCAAGGGAATACCACCCGCAAGCGAAAAGTTCGGGCGAATTCCGCCGTCTCCGCCAGAACCGGTGATCAAACCCGACAGTGGCAGGATTCCACCTGCCCCACCAGAACCAAAACCTGATCCGCCGAAGAAAAAATAATATAAACCGCTATTACGGGCATGATATGACAAAGGCGGTGGCGTTCGATTTTTCAAGCGACGCGCTGACGGAGATAGACTCCTTCTTCCGCAAAGAGCACAAGGTAATCATCCCGCTGACGGTGAAGGAAATCCTCGAAGGTAACATCGCCCGTAAACTTGCATGACGACCGTATACCGGGTATCACGGCGTGTGTTCTGAATGCGCCGAAAAAGGCTTGACAGGGAATCCGCGTCCATCACGCCGGCGGCGGAACGCGTTACATGGCCTTCATCTTTTCGGAAATGCCGTGAAGCAGAGCGCCGAAGGAATCGGCGAAAGCCTTCACGCCTTCGTCTTCAAGTTGGCGCGTGATTTCCGCGAGGTCTATGCCCGCCTTCGCAAGCGCGTCAAGGGTCTTCGACGCGTCGAGCACGTTTTCCCGGAGGCTCTCGCGCGGCGTTCCGTGGTCGCGGAACGCGTCGTACGTCGCGGGAGGAATCGTGTTGACGGTGTCCGGCCCGATGAGTTCCTCCACGTAGAGCACGTCGCGATACTTGGGATTTTTCGTGCTGGTGCTAGCCCACAGCAGCCTCTGCATTTGCGCGCCCTGCTTCTCCAGCGCCGCAAAGCGCTTGCTTGAGAAAATGCTTCTTCCCTTGAGATAGGCGATTTTCGAGCACGCTATGGCCGCCTTTCCGAGCAGCGACGCAAAGAAAGCGCGTTCTTCCTCGTTTCGCGCCGCTTCCATTCGCTCCGCGAGCAGGCTGTCCACTTTTGTGTCAATCCGGCTCACGAAAAAACTCGCCACGGACGCCACGCCGGAAAGCGCCCCGCCCCGCTTGCTTTCGCGGGCCGGGCGTTTGGACGCCGCGAGTTTCTCAAGCCCCGAAATATAGGCGTTTGCGACAGCCTCGTAGCGGCTGATTGCAAAGAGAAGCGTCGCGTTTACATTAACGCCCTCGGCGGTCAGTTGCTCAATCGCGGGGATCCCTTCGCGAGTGGCGGGAATTTTTATCATTACATTGTCGCGGTCGGCGTCCTTGAAAAGCCGCCTTGCCTCGGCGACCGTCCGCTCGGTGTCGTAGGCGAGGACGGGCGATACCTCGATGCTCACGAAGCCGTCCTTTCCCTCCGACTTTTCGTACACCGGCCGCAGGATGTCCGCGGCGCGGCGGATGTCGTCG
>Ga0315294_10005575_pt1 | contig 13818 bp, 9 predicted proteins | sample YL17G13_40_MG_FD_203626 | JGI IMG/M metagenome (GOLD analysis project Ga0315294, IMG submission 203626) | Sediment microbial communities from Yellowstone Lake, YNP, Wyoming, USA - YL17G13_40 | ecosystem: Environmental > Aquatic > Freshwater > Lake > Sediment | place: USA: Wyoming | collected... | reverse complement strand
CCAGTCATTACTCCTCGGCTATAATAATCAATCCCAAAATTCGGGTTGCCGTCAACAACATCACAAAGCTGGCCAATGCTTCCAAAACCACAAGGGTCCGGCCCTCTATAATCAGGGCCGCCACCAGACAGGTTTTGTTTATCTCTATAAGCAACTATCGCTTTGGCAAGATTGGCATCGTTGTAATCGCTTTCTCTAAGCGAAACCCACGGCAATTGAGCTATTACATACGCAGGTGCGGTGTTGATATTTATTCTGCCCTTGACTCTTGTTTCAGCGGCATTGGTCGGATGGTCTATAACGGTCAGGTATTTGAAAATCTGCTGGAAATCAGAGTCAGCCAGATTCAGGCGCACTTGTAATTCTGTGTCAAGGCCGTTGTAGCCTATCACATCATTTGAGTCACCGCCGGTAAGGGGATAATAAGCCGCTTTTCGTAAAATCATTCCTATTTCGCCGCTATTTGTAAACAGGTCATTTTTCGGATGAGCCTGGATAAAACATGGGTCTCCATTGATAAATGTATTATCTTTCCCAAGCGTTGCTTCCCTGTCAGTCAAGTCCCACAAACGTCTTATACATTTAGCCGGCGTATTATCTCTTTGAATACTATGAAAACCACCATCAGGTGTCATCCAACTGCTCGGAACACTAATAAAATCAACGACAATATTATCAACTCCAACCTCACGTGTTAATGAAATTTCACTGCCTTCATTAAAAGCAGAAGTATATGTTTCATCTTGAATTGAGGCATTAGGTTCTATATTTAACCGGACATCAGAGTCTTCCCACTTTATAACGTGATACGAATTTGCATCTGAATTCCAATTAATATTATATTGTGTGCCATCGATGAAAAGTTTCCACCTGTTATCAGGAATGCTATCTGCAGAATAAGGCTTATACAGCTCAACTGCATAAGAGTTTTTACCTGGAGTATTACCATCACCTCTGTATGCCAGTTCCGAAATATAAACGCAGGGCCGCTCGAAGCCGTAATATCTTTCTGTTCCCAAATCGAAATAATTAACGTCCGAATCGGTGTCCCTGTAATCAATTATATTAACCGCCAACTGCGCAGCTACTCCATTGACATCATAAGAAGGATTGGCATCAAGAAGGCCTCTGCAAATACTGCTGTATAAAGCATTAACATTAGCATCATTTATATTAATCATTTTATTGCCGGCAGGGTCGATAATCCTGTCAAGATTCAAGGTTGTCAGTAAATGCCTCCGGTCGGCTTTGGGGTCATTAGGTTCCGTAATTCTTCTTTGCCAATCCTCCAGCCGCCAATTGGAGAAACAAGGATCATTAGGCTGACTAGATACATCACCATCATACAGATTACCAAAATTTCTATTGCCTGCACCTTCAGCCGTGTCCGGCATTTCCACTTCAAATCGAGAGATAATTCTGCCATCTATACAATAGCGGTATCTTAATTCAAGCTCATCGGATATATCGAAGGGGAGATAATTGCCGTACACAGGGCCGTACCGCCAGATAACATTTTGAATGTAATTATTCCAATCAGCAGCTCCCCCGCCGCAGCGGGAATTGTGCAGCGTGGTAATGCTATCACCGGTCTTTAACAGGCCGGCAAGATTTATCTGCATCTGGGTTGAGCCGTCAATCCTCGTTTCGTTATTGCTGTTGGCGTCGAAACTGTGAGCGGTATTGATATTGACCATTGCGCTATTGTCAATCACGCGCACGGCTGCGTAAATCGGATTGCCTTTGGATGTCCGCAAATCCGCAAGTTCAAACCATTTTGAATCAGCTATTCCGTCGCCATCGGCATCAGCCCAAGTATCATTATCTTGAATAGTACCATCCAGCTTTAGTTTTATTTCAGGATAGTCTTTAATAACAGTGGAACCCGGCGGATCGGTATCTACATTAATTGTAGAGTAGCTGTGTTGATGCAGATAATTCGTTACATCGCTTATTTGCCACCAGTAATAATCGGTTCCGGATTTATAAGGCTCGAGACTTGCGAGCCAGGCATTATTTGCATCGGGATAATCGTAATACTCCTGTGATGGTGTTGCTACGCCGGGCGTATCGAGAACAAGCTGGTTATTGATAATTGCGATAATGGATTTGGCCGCTGAATCGAGCATTTTGTTGTCTGCGATATTGCTCGTGGCGGCCATATCCATCCTTGCTACGGCCACAAACATCACGGCAACTATCGCAAGCAGGACAGTCAGGACAACCGTCATTATAAGGGCCGAGCCCAATTGACCCGTCTTAAATCGTTTTGCTATCTTCTCTAACATTTTTCTACCATCCTTTACAGAGGACAACTATGCAACCAATAAAAATCCTAAATTCTAATTTCTAAATCCTAAACAAATCCTAATGACCTAAATCCAAATAACCAAAACTTATTCACTTGTCGTTTTGAACATTTGTATTTCGTATTTTGAAATTGTTTAGAATTTAGGATTTAGTGCTTCGGATTTTCCTTATTATTGCCCTATATAAACAATATGTTCAAATCTTCTGCCGCCTTTGAGAATTCTTTTGGAGTCGTAAAGAGTAAACGTAAATTTAAGAGCCTTGGGCCAATTAGAACTCGTAGGCGAACAGGTAGTCGTTCCCGCAGTTGCAGACCAATTTATTCGATTGCCGGTGAAAGTTCCATCGGTCCATTCAATCTTAAGACTGCCGACATTCTGCGCAAAAAGACTCCTTACATTATTCGCATCCGGAGTAGAATTCGTATCCGGCCTGTCGCTGGTAAGCACCAGACAAGGGTCTTCTTTGAGCTCATTCTTAATATCGACCTGACAGGCCGCAAAATTGGCATCGTTATAATCAAGGCCGCGATAGCCCGGCGTTAAAAGATGAGCATCCCTTGCCAGATTGCCCGGCAGTTCGCCGCTTGTAAAAGTTGTTCTATCATGACCTAAAAAGATTCGAGCGATATTTGACCTTCTGTCCGAGTCATGCCACGATTGAAAATCGCCCGTGCTGAAGAAATAGAGGGCGTCAACGTTGTTGGTGTCAGTGGGACTAATTTGTTCCGACTGCAGAATTAAATAACCATCCGTCCTAAGACCTTCAAAGTCAATGTTAATCTGGCCTGTAATAGCCCGGAGGGTGCGCATAATGTCGGCAGTAGCCGAGGCCATTCTTTGGGCATCTATAGAATAATTAAAAACCATTCCCGCCGCCGCAAGCACAACCGCAAGCAGACCGACCGCTACCAAAAGCTCAGTTATTGTAAATGCTTTTTTCATTTTTTTTTTTAGCCACTAAGGCACCAAGACACAAAGTTTTTTAATTACATCTTTTCTTCGTTCCTTTGTGTCTTCGTGGCTCCTTAAAATTTCATTATTCTCTGATACACCTCGATATCCGCATTTTTGCCGCCGGTATTCGGCGGCGGTATAACCAAGAAAATTTTAATAATCCCACTCATATCCTCAGCCCAATCCCGGTCAAGTGTAATTATATTGCCAACTCTGTCCACAATGCGGTATAATCGGCCTGAATTATTCCAAAGTATCGTAGTCGGCGGATTAATACAATTCTCATTTGGCGGTTTAATTCTCAACTGGTTATTTTCAAGTCCTGCTGGTTTTTCAACCGCAACTGCCATTGGTTTGGGGACTGGGCCAGATCGGTATATTAGATTCGGGTTTGTCTTTCTGGCTACAAAAACCGTTATCAGATATTCAGTATCATTGGCATTTATCAGCTTGTAGAGTGCCGACCAGTAATACTGGCGATTGCCCGTTGCAGGGTCAACAGATGGGTATGAAAACTCGTTGGGGTCGATTTCTGCCGGGCCAAGTGTATCTTCATAATCAAAACACACACAAGGGTCATTATAAGGATCAACAATACCGTAAAGCTGGATTTTTGCAAAGGCCTCATCTGCGACAATCGCAGCCATTGTTCTTTCCGACGCAACGGTCGTAAGGTAAATCGCCACCGGAAACATCGTGGCTATAAGCATCATTCCCACAGAAAGTATGCCGACAGCCATCAGTACTTCGGTCAAAGAGAAACCAACATTTTTTGCTCTAATCATCATTTCCGCCACAATATCATAAAAGAAATTGAAGATTTAAGATTGAAGAATGAAGATTTGACGAAACGGTTTTTAAATTTGTAAATTTTCAATTTTAAATCTTCAATTTTCAATCAGCTCTCCGGTATAGGGATTTACATACATTGGCTTAAGGCTATCCAGATAAATTATTCTTTGACTGCTCGTCGTTAAATTTTTAAACTTGGTTCGGTCATATAAATAAAACTCCCGCCGGCTGGTCTCAACGCCTATGCCGTACTCGTCGAAATCATCCTGTATTAACATTCCTACAGGCGGATTTTTCTCAACATTATTTTTTGTATTAAAAATATCATCATTGCTGCTATCATCATTACGGTTTGCGGCATTTCTATTTCTGCATCTTACTTCATGAATGACAAGTTTGCCTGCAGGAGAAAACACAATTGAAAAAACAGAAATATCGGTAATATTCCTGTTATTATTATTAGGGTCAAGGTTTTCCGGTACACTGTCATTCAAATTTGGTTCTTCCAGTGCCCTTTCGTGAATTTGATTACACGGGTTGGGGGCTGGATTGTAATCAGCTCTTACCATTTTATCAATCACACTTACATTTTCCGGCAGTTTCATAGGTTTATAACCCTCTACCGCAATAAAGCCGCAAGTAAGACCTGACTTATCTTCATCATAGATAATAAAAATCATATACTGATTGGCCTCAAGAGGACCTTTTTCACTATAGGCCTTTTGGAATCTAACACCGGCATATTGCTGATGACTGATTGCAAGCGTTCTTGCGGTCGCGAGAGCTGCGCTAATCATTCCCTCTGCGCCTGTGGAATTGAAAGACTTCTGCATTACCTTTATCGCAGGAATGGCAAGGCCAACGAGGATGGCGATTATCCCGATAACGACAAGCATTTCGACCAGCGAAAAGGCGGCTTTTCGTTTCAGGTTTTTTTCTATCACAAAGTTCACGGATTCAATCAACCACAAACAAACATTATTTATATTGAATATTGAAGATTGTAGATTGAAGATTTGTGGAACCGCCTGCGGCGGAAATATTTAATTCTTCATTTTTCATTTTTCAATCTTCAATTTAAAGTTATTTACTATCTGCTGCTGATATTATCTTCAGTTTTATTAAAATCCCTGTCCGGGCCGGCTGATTCTATTAACGGAAAATTATTGTCTTTTTTGTATGTATATCTAAACGGACATTTCCAGGAGTCAATAATATGTATCAGCGGATAATTCACTGTACCGGCACTGAAACGGAAATAATATTCTGTGCCTTTATAGCCTTTGTTGGTAAGCAGCGACTTGTTTATGGAACTGATAATCTTTTTGCCGGCCGGGAATTTATTCAGAAAATAATACAAAGCCTCGCTTGATGCGTATAAGTTGTTATAGTCCGTGACACTTAAAGGATTACCGTTTTTATCTACAACAATGCCATTAAGACCATTAGTATCATTTAACTCAAGCTGGGTTCGGCCATAATCTGTGCCTGCCAGGAAAGGAAATTTGCCGTAAAAGTCGTGATACTGCTCAAGGGCGGCAGAGAGGGTTTCGATTGTCGATTTGGTAAGCTTTATTTTAGATTGCGGCTCAAGATAATTACTGACGGAATACAGCCCCGCCGCCAGAATCGCTACTATCGTAATAGCGACCATAATCTCCACAAGCGTCAGGCCGTTTTTGCTTTTTTTTCTTTTCATTGTCAAGAACAATTAAACACATCATTTAATTAGGCAGATTAGGGTCAAAATTACAAATATCGTCTTTTGTGCCGTATAAACCGTCATTGCCTGCGGAAATCAAAAGAAACGATTCCGGCCGAACAGGCCGGTTAAGGTTCGGTATCATCGGGTCTCCGATAAACCCGTAAAACCGTTCGCCACTCCGCGCTTTAGTCATATCTGTACCAACCGGGCAGAGCGGATGTTCCTTCCCATCAGCTATTTTTCCAAGAGACATAAGCCAATAATTATCCCTCCAGTTATAGATGTTCTTTGCAAGCTCTGTCGCGGCAGCGTTGGGGATAAGCTCCTTATATTCCGCAGAAGGGTTTGCCCTGAAATACAGGACAGGTGTGCCGACCTTATAAGTTTTTCCATTTATTTCTCTGTTTGCAGAGGTGAAAACATCACAAATCACATACCTGTCCGATACCAGCATATTGGAAGAATAAGTATCTACTTTATTAAATATATCGTAAGGCGTAAAAACGCTGATATTTGTCCTGTCAAGGTAAGGCTCTTTGCGTTTGCTAAGACTCGTAGTCCTATCTAGATCTGGCATCGTAGGATAGATATAAAGTTTGGATGTATTGGGGATGGTATTGTCTTTGCCTTCATTGATATAAGTCGATTCTGTATGAAAGCCAAGCATGTCCTGGCCAAACATCGCCTCGGCGAGTGTCTGGGCGCCACAGTAAGAAAAAGAATAACTGTCAGCCGGGGCATTTGAGCCATGAGACGGCGGATATTCGCCGAAATCGTTTTTGTAGATGGTTACGCCCATCTCGATACTGACGATTTGAGCCTTTTGCTTGACATCCTTTGCAAGCCTTTTTACCTTAGACAGTGCCGGCATTAAAATACTAACCATAATCGCGATTATCACCATTACGGTTAAAATCTCCGGCAGCGTAAACCCCTTAATTTTCTTTGTCTTCATATCTTTACCCCTTTTTGGTTTACAGTTGACAGTAACTGTTCACTGCACATTGTTCACTGTAAACTTTTTTTTCTTACTGACTAAAATTGTAAATATCGTCAGGCGTACCGAATATGCCGTCGAAGCCTGCCGACATAAGGATGAAACTTGTCTGGTTGTAGGATCTTCTCTGAGTTGTAATCGTGGGATTCGTTATCGCATCATAAAACTTGGTACGTCCCTCTTCCGTCCCGCCTTCATCCTTATCAAAATTATGTTTTTTGTTCTGGTCCATCATTGTGCCCAGCGCGAGCAATTCCTCATTATCAAAACTGTTGTAGATACCTTCCGCAGCGCAAGGGTCTGACACAGTTTGAGCTCCTCCGTTCCCGTTCTTGGAGTTCTCAAATATCCTCGATGTAATATTTGCTCTGTAATAAAGAATCGGCGAGCCGGCCTTTACCTGTTTGCCGTTTGGCAAAGATATTGCCCTTACACGATAAGAATCGGTAAGAACAGGGGCAGGAGAATAAGTTGTACTTGGGGCACTACCTGTCCTGTCAAGATTGCCGGGATAAACATTGCCCGGGGCAGTTGTGATTTCATATAACTGCTGAATCTGATAAGCCTCGACACTGTCAGAACTTAAATAGGGGCCTTTTCTGCGGTCAAGACTTTTGGTAACCTGGTCAGGAAGAGAATTTTTCGGCGGCTCTTCGCTGGCATAGATATCTTTATATTTGCCGAGCGTGTCATCTTTTTCCGAGTCCCAAGTAGTCCACGGGTCAAAACCGAGCAAATCCCTGCCGACAAGGGCTTCGGCAAGATGATGAGCGCCTACAGTATAAGGACCGCTGCCTAATGGCCTGTTGTTCGTTGAATCCCAGGGCAGTATGGTAGAATCGGGATACTGTTCCATTTCGCCGGAGTAAGTTTCCAGCCCAACATCAATACTGTGAAATTGCGCTCTTTGTCCCGTATCCTTGGCAATCCTGCGCACCATACGAAGAGCAGGCGAAAGAATAGACAGCAGAAGCGCTATAATAGCCATAACCGTCAGAAGCTCAACTATTGTAAAACCTTTCTTTTTCATTTTCGTTTCCATCTTATGACCTTTCAATAATAACTTTTTTTATTTCTTCTTTACTTCTCCCCGCCTCCGCGGGGACAAGTTTTACATCAGCGACGTAATAATCTTTATCATCGGTAAAAAGATGCTCAATACTATCACGCCGACAACGCTGCCGAGCAGGAGAATCATCATCGGCTCGAGCAGCGACATTAAAGAGCCAACCGCCACATCCACCTCTTCATCAAAATTGTTCGCAATCTTCAGAAGCATTTTGTCCATATCGCCGGTTTCCTCGCCGACGTCAATCATGTTTACCACCAGACTGTCGGTACTCTTGGACTGCCTGAGCGGATTTGCGAACGTATCGCCCTGGCGGATTGCGTTGTGCACCTTGCGAAGCATGGCCGAATAAACCTCATTGCCGGCAGTTTCAGCAGTGATGTTTATCGCTTCGAGTATCGGTACACCTGCACCGATAAGCGTGCCCAGCGTTCGCGTCCAGCGGCCGACAGCGGTCTTGTAAACAATCGCGCCGATAACCGGCATTTTGGTATAAGCTGTGTCAAGAATCATCCTGCCGAGAAGAAATTGTTTTACGAACCGCAGCAGAAAAATAAATGCGAACGGTATCGCAATCATCACCGCCCAGCCGTATTTAAATGCAATCCAGTTACTGATTGCTATAAGAGCTTTCGTAAGGCCCGGCAGTTCGCCGCCGGTCATCTCCTTGAGAACAGAGCTGAATTTCGGAATAACCCCAATCATCAATCCCATAACTATGCCAAACGCAGCAGTCAGAACGACAATTGGGTACACCATAGCGCCTTTAATCTTGGCCTTGAGCCGCTGAGCCTTTTCCATAAAGTCCGCAAGTCTTGACAGAATGACATCAAGCACGCCGCCAACTTCTCCTGCGGCGACCATATTGACAAACAGTCTGTTGAAGGCACGCGGAAATTTGCCGAGCGCCTCCGACAAGGTCGCTCCGCCTTCTATATCATCAGCTACGGCGCCAATAACACGTTTAAACGTGCCGGGCTTCTGCTGCTCTTCCAGAATACGCAGCGAACGAAGAATCGGCAGACCCGCATCCTGAAGCGTCGAAAGCTGCCGTGCAAACTGTGTAAGCTGCTTTACTTTTACCTTGCCGCTTGCGCCGCGACGAGTCTTGGGCTTGGCCACTTCCTTTTTTTCACGAGTTCCACCCTTCGGCTTGGGAGACTTGGTGGGAAAATAACCCATATTGCGTATCTTGCTGAGAGCCTCTTCGCCGCTGAGAGCTTCTATCTGGCCCTTTACCTCCTGACCTTTCGAATCCAACGCTTCATATTGAAAAACCGGCATATATCACCTTTTCTAATCTTGAATCAATTATACTTCTTCCGTAACCGTTTCCTTGACAACCTCTTCAATGGTCGTCAGACCGTTATATATGGCATTAAGACCTTTCTCACGAAGCATCCTCATCCCCTCCTTTCTGGCAGCGTTGCGCATAACATTTGTAGAGGCATGATTCATTACCAGCTCGCGCAGCTCATCGTTAAATATCATTATTTCAAATATCCCTATTCTGCCCCTGTAGCCGGTATTGTTGCACCGGTCGCAGCCGCGGCCGTAATAAAACATCTTGCCCCGCACAACATCAGGCGTCAGGCCAAGTTCCAAAAGCTGCTCCTCTGTCGGTTCATAAGCCTCTTTGCAGTGCTTACAAATCTTGCGAACAAGCCTTTGAGCAATAATACCTTCGAGAGTCGCCGTAATCAAAAATGGCTCCATGCCAAGGTCCAGAAGTCTTGCTATCGCACTGGGAGCGTCATTGGTGTGAAGAGTTGTAAAAACAAGGTGTCCTGTCAGAGATGCCTGTGCTGAAATCTGGGCCGTCTCAAGGTCACGAATTTCACCGACAAGAATAATATCCGGGTCCTGACGCAAAATAGACCTCAGACACCTTGCAAACGTCAGACCAATATCAGGCTTCATCTGCACCTGAATAATACCGTCAATATCGTATTCGACAGGGTCTTCGGTGGTAATCAGTTTGCTGTCAATCGTATTGAGCTCCTTCATCGCCGAATAAAGCGTCGTGGTTTTTCCGCTGCCGGTCGGACCTGTTACAATCAGAATTCCATTGGGTTTTTTTATCAGTTGACGGATTATATTAACATCATTTGAATCCAGCCCAAGATTATCGAGCTTCAAATCGAGCTGCGTCCTGTCAAGCACACGCAGCACCACGCTTTCGCCAAACATCGTCGGCAGAACGCTGACACGAAGGTCAACAGGATGGCCTTGAACCGTCAGCGGAATTCTGCCGTCCTGCGGCAGCCGTCTTTCCGCTATATCGAGATTTGCCATAACCTTGATTCGCGAACTTAAGGCCACGGCAATACGCTTGGGAGGCGGAATCATTTCATAAAGCACACCGTCAATACGATATCGCATCTTGAACTCACTCTCAAAAGGCTCAAAATGAATATCCGATGCCTTGTCCTTGATGGCCTGAAGCAGAACAAGGTTAAGAAGCTTCTTTACAGGATTGGACTCTGCCAGTTCCTTTAGCTCATCGAGGTCTATGCTCTGGTCTCTGCCCTGAAACTCCGCCAGAAAATCATCCTGCTCCAATTGATCTATAAGGTCATTGATACTCTCTTCTTCCTTCGAATAATACTTCTTAAGAACCTCATCAAGGTCGGCTGGGGAAGCAACCCTTGCCTGGACCTTAAAACCCATCAGCGTACTCAAATCATCGGTAGCCTTGAAATTATCGGGACTGTCAATAGCTACTACCATACTGTTATTTGATTTGTCATACTGGAGAGGCACAACACGATAAGCATTGGCCATCTGGGCGGGAATCTGTGCGATAATCTCGTGAGCCAGTTCTACGCCAGCAAGGTCCACATATTCCATCCCACGCTGAGCCGCCAACACCCTGCGAAGCTGCTTGTCGTCTATCAGGCCAAGCTCGAGTATCACCTGACCAAGCGATTTCCCTCCACCTTGTTTCTTTTGGACAGAAAGACATTCGTGGACTTTCTCTCTTGTTAAAATCCCCATCTTTACAAGGATTCGACCAAATGTTCGGCCCCGTAACTGTTCTATCGGAATGTCTTTAGCCATAACAGACCTCCGCAATCAAAAATAGCCCATAAAACTTTTAATCCATCTTACGCCATTAAATATACGTTCATAAAATCATAATAGCAAGAAAATTATATATACGACATATGGTTTTTGCAAAATACAATACCTTTTAAGTATAGTATTGCTATGTCTATCTTGTGTTTAAAATCGGCAAAATAACCTATCAGGTATACTTAATTTATGACATAAACCCCACAATTTAGGAAGGTTCAGATTGACACAGAAAACAACTAAATAATCAGGAATTATCTTGTCTGGATTATGCCATAACAGGCTTGACTTTTCAAAAAAATCACTCGGAAGCCCCGAGAACCGGCCCTAAATTATCAAGTTCTTTCCTGATTTCTTCGGTTCTACCACCGTGCTTTTTTTCCGCCTTTTCGAGCATAGCGTTCGGCTGTCTGGCTTTGTCAAGCATCTCTTCGAGACTTATTTTATCCTTGTCATAAAGCTCCCATAGATGGTCATCCAGCAGCTGCATTCCGAGTTTTTTGCCTGTCTGGATACTCGATTCAATCCTGTAGGTCTTGTTCTCGCGGATAAGGTTTGCAATCGCAGACGTTACAACCATAAATTCATAAGCTGCAACTCTACCTTTGCCGTTTTTTAACGGACATAACGTCTGGCTGAGAACCGCAAGGAGATTGGTGCTCATCTGAACACGTACCTGCTCCTGCTGGGCAACAGGGAAGGCATCAATTATTCGGTTAATCGTACCCTGACAGCCGGTAGTGTGAACCGTGCTGAACACAAGGTGCCCGGTCTCGGCGGCACGAATGGCATTTTCCATCGTCTCAAGGTCGCGAAGCTCGCCGACAAGAATTACATCCGGGTCCTGCCGCAGAACCCTTTTGAGAGCCTCGGCAAAAGTAGAAGTATCGACGCCGACTTCACGCTGACTTACAATTGATTTTTTATGCAGATGATAATACTCAATCGGTTCCTCAACTGTAACTATATGCTTGTCGAGCGTCTCGTTTATATAGTTAATCATACTCGCAAGCGTTGTGGTTTTTCCGCAGCCTGTAGGGCCGGTTACAAGGAAAAGACCTCTGGGCCGACGACAAAGAGCCGAACAAATCTTCGGCAGACCAATCTCCTCAAAAGTCAACAGCTTATAAGGTATAAGCCTTAAAACGATTGTAACATTGCCTTTTTGTTTGAAGATAGCCGTTCTGAACCGGGCCATGTCCCCAAATGCAAACCCAAAGTCTGTGCCGCCTTTTTCCTGCAGTTCCTGCTGTTTTTTGTCCGGCGTGATACTTTTCATAAGTGCGGTCGTATCTTCGGGCTCAAGTACCTTGGTCTCAAGCGGCCTTAACCTGCCGTTAATCCTCAATACGGGCGGCCTGCCGACCGTAAGATGCAAATCGGAAGCGCCCATTTTCATACATGCCTCAAGAAGCCTGTCTATATGTACCGTTGCCATATCCAAACCCTGTCAAAATTGTGTTATTCGAGCACAAGACCTTCCGCCTGAGATTGCTGAGCCACTTCTGAAGGCGTTGTTATGCCCTTGAATATTTTGTCTTTACCGTCTTCAAACAGAGATTTCATACCGCTGGCCTTGGCAGCCTTGCGAAGCTCCGATGCCGAAGAGCGGGCAAACGCAAGCTCTCTTAACTGACTGTTCATTTCAAGTATCTCAAAAATGCCCTGCCGGCCTTTATAACCGGTATCGCGGCATCTGCTGCAGCCGGCACCTTTATACACCGGATATTTCCTTATCTCATCAGGCCCGATATTTAACAGCCGAAGATAATGCGGGTCCGGATGCTCATCCACAACCTTGCAGTTGACACAAATCTTTCTTATAAGCCGCTGGGCCATTATAGCCTGAATCGAACTGGCGACAAGGAAAGGTTTTACGCCCATATCAATCAGACGCGTAATAGCACTGGAAGCGTCATTTGTGTGCAGAGTGCTGAAAACCAGATGTCCCGTCAGTGCAGCCTGTACCGCTATATCGGCAACCTCAGCATCACGAATTTCACCTACAAGAATTACATTCGGAGCCTGACGAAGCATTGACCGGAGTATCCTTGCAAATGTAAATTCTATCTCCTCCTTGACCTGACATTGATTGATTCCTGCAACATTATATTCGACCGGGTCCTCGGCCGTGATGATTTTCTTGTCCGGACGGTTAATCTCCTGAAGCGCCGAATAAAGCGTCGTACTTTTACCGCTTCCTGTAGGACCCGTTACCAGGAATATGCCGTTGGGCCTTTTGATTATCTTCATGAATTTCTGATAATCGTCATCACTAAGGCCGAGCGCCTGAATACCTACATTTATCGACTCCGGCTCAAGGATACGAAGAACTATACTTTCGCCGTGATAACCGGGAAGGGCTGAAACACGAAAATCTATCTTCCTGCTATCGATTTCCCGCTTGATTCTGCCGTCCTGAGGCAGGCGCCGCTCTGATATATCCATACCCGACAAAATCTTCAGACGAGCCGTCACAGATGCCTGCATATTCTTGGGAATGTTGTCCCGCTCGCTGCAGACACCGTCAACACGGTAGCGAACTCTTACACGGTCAGTCATCGGTTCAATATGAATATCGCTTGCCCGCATATGAACCGCCTCGTCTATAATCAGATTGACCAGCCGAATAATCGGTCCTTCATCACCTTCAGCCGCCTCGTCAGCGCGCCGAATCTCGGCTTCAATCGTATGCCCCTCTTCGGCAAGCTCCGCAGCCGTCGCATCAATACTGCTTCTGACCTCGTCAATACTGCGGTCGATGAAGGCTCGAATCTTTGTCGGACTTGCAATACAACAGTCAATTTCGCTGTTAAGACGAAACCGCAGCGTGTCCAGCATATCCAAATCCAGCGGGTCGCTGATAATGAGTTTTAACCTGCCGTTCCCTTTGCTCAGCGGCAGAACGCCGTAC
>Ga0315294_10005574_pt1 | contig 13819 bp, 13 predicted proteins | sample YL17G13_40_MG_FD_203626 | JGI IMG/M metagenome (GOLD analysis project Ga0315294, IMG submission 203626) | Sediment microbial communities from Yellowstone Lake, YNP, Wyoming, USA - YL17G13_40 | ecosystem: Environmental > Aquatic > Freshwater > Lake > Sediment | place: USA: Wyoming | collected... | reverse complement strand
CCATGGTCTCGCCGTCGTTGAACTCCGAGACCTCTATGTTGCCGGGGCCGATGTTCAGTAACTCACAGACCCTGGAGGCGAGCTCACGATTGGCGTTTCCAGAGAAGACCTTCAGTTCGTCCATCTCACCTCTCCATTGAGAAAGTGACCAACCAGAGTACAATCCACGACAAACAAAAACGTGACCCATTCACGTTCGCGGGGCCACATTTCGTGACGCTTACGGAGAAGGCCATTCTGGGGCGGGAGGATTCGAACCTCCGAATGCAGGATCCAAAATCCTGTGTCTTACCGCTTGACGACGCCCCAAGGCCTCAACTTCGTTGGTTCTTCTGCCCGCTTCCGCACCAGGACAGTCGTCTCGACGGCGTTCTCAAAACTAGTACGGGGTATCTCATCCGCTCCCTACGAGGCTGTGCTGCTTGGCTTTCTCCTCCCTGTATGCGCCGAGGACGGCATCTTCGAGCTCTCTGCGGCATTCGTTGTTGATGGGATGCGCAATGTCCTCGTACGTGCCATCAATTTTCTTCTTGCTGGGCATCGCAACAAACATCTTGCGGTCGCTGCCCTCAATGACTTTGAGGCCTCTCACCACAAAGCAATTGTCGAGCGTGATGCTCGCGAACGCCCTCAGCTTCTGGTCCTCCCTGAGAGTGATTCTGACTTCCGTAATCTGCATCAACCGTCACCGCCTTTGAAGCCTTCGTGGCAAATCTGGCCACGGCCAATCAAGGTGCACAGGGCAGCCTCCGGGCAATCTAAGACGCCCTCGACAAAACACCGCCGGCAGACGATTCTATCCGTGCTTCACTTCGGCCCAACCTCGTTGCTCGGGGCCCGCCGCAAAAACGGAAAGGCCTGGACAGCGGACTTCTGAAGCCACTGCGATCGTAGAAGTCTTGTCCTGAGTCACGCCAAAAACCGCCGGTCCGCTTCCGCTCATTAGGCTTCCCATGGCACCCTGTGCCAAGAGGTCGGCCTTGAGCCGGCTGACCACGGGATGACTCTTTTCCACACCCTCCTCCAGGTCGTTCTGGAGGATTTCCACCACACTGGCCGCATCAAGGTTTGTGCTCAGCAATGTCATTCTAGTAACGTGTCTTGCACTTGTCAACCCCATTTTGACCACCGAATACGCCCAAGCCGAACTGACCCTGAGCTCCGGAACGGCAATCACGAACCATGCCCGGGGCAGTCCCTCGAGGGGCGTCAGTTTTTCCCCCCTGCCCTCGGCGAGCTGGAGACCGCCGCGCACGAAAAAAGGCACGTCCGATCCGACCCCCGCCGCCACACCCGCGAGCTCGTCCTCCGTGAGCCCAAGACCCCAAAGCTTGTTGAGTCCCGCCAGGGTGCACGCCGCGTCACTGCTGCCCCCGCCCAACCCGGCCGCGACGGGGATCCTCTTGGTCAGACGGATCTCTGCTCCCCGCCGGACGCCGGTGTGGAGTCTTAGCGCGTTCGCCGCCTTCCAGCACAGGTTCTCGGGCCCGGACGGCACGCCGGCAGAATCGGCGCTGACAGACAGGTCGGAGCGCGAATCACGAATCTGGACGTCGTCAGCGAGGTCGACAGTCAGCATGAGTGAACGGATGTCGTGGTAGCCGTCCTCTCGCCCGCCGAGGATCTGCAAATAGAGGTTGAGCTTTGCGAATGCCTTGAGAGTGATTCCGACGTCGGTCATCTGGGTTTACCGTGCCAGGGCGCCCGCGCTTCGGCGCAACGCAGTCGCAGGTAGGAGCAACTCTAGGATAGAAAAAGCACCAGCACGACGCTGACAAACCAGAGCATGACGGCTGCAATCAGGGGCAGGTCCGTGAGCAAGAGTTCGGAAGGATTTCCGCCTTCCTTCTTCTGGGTGACGAGGAAGGTGTACCTGAATATACCGTAGACCACAAACGGTATCGTCAGCACCATGTTTGTCGAGTGAAACTTCGCCATGGTCGCGGGAGAGATCGTATAGATGGAATAGGAAATGAGCGTCGCGGCCATAAGGGCGTAAATCAGGCCGTCCAGGAAGCTCAACGAGTATTCGCTCAGGGTGCTGCGGTGCTCGGTCGCTCTCGAGTCAAGAAGAACGATCTCGTGCCTGCGCTTGCCGAAACCAAGAAACAGGGCCAGGAATAGAGTGCACACCAGGAGCCAAGGCGAGAGCTCGATGCCCGGCACCGGCGCCCGCAAGGCCTCCACACCTGCAATCGCCCTCAGCACGAAACCCACGGAGATGACCAGGACGTCCAGGATCATGATGCGCTTGAGGTAAAGCGAGTAAAACACTCCCAGGACGAGATAGATCGCCGAGACTCCCGCGAAGGAGGGACCCAGAAACAGGGACACGATCATGCCCGCGACTATGAGGACCCCGGACCCGAAGCTCGCGGCAGTCACGGTCAGTTCTCCCATTGCCAGCGGCCTCCTGCGCTTGGCGGGATGAAGCTTGTCCGTATCGAGATCGACTATGTCGTTGAAGATGTAAACGCCGCCGGAAAGGAGGCAGAACGCCAGGAAGGCAAGGCATGACCTCAAAAAGAGAGGGCCGTGTCCCAGGTTCTGAGAGAAAAGGAGTGCAGCGAACACTATGAGGTTCTTGACCCACTGGTGCGGTCTCGCCTCTTTCAGGACCAGAAGAAATGAGCGCATCTGTCAAACCCTCGCTCGCTTCCCCACTAACTTCTCGACAGGAGCGTCACACCCACGCAGATGGCGGCGAGCCCCGCGAATCTCATGGGACCCACCGGTTCCTTGAACAGGAGCCACGAAAAGAAGACCGCAAGCACGTAGCCCATGCTCACGAGCGGATAGGCGTAGCTCAATTGAACTCTGCCGAGCACGATGAGCCAGAACAGAGAGCTCAACCCGTAGAGAAGAAAGCCGGTCAGCACGAAAGGATTCGTGAACGCAGAGACGAAGTAAGAGTATACGCTCGACACCTCACCCAGCCTCGCCACGAGACGCGAGGACGAGATGCCGTGCTTCATCGTGAGCTGGCCCAAGACGGCGATCAACACGCTGATGAATATCAGAAGAAAGTTCTTCATTTGCCTCCGAACATTGCTTTCTCCACCAGAAAGCAGATTGAGTGACCCACCGCGATGTGGGCCTCCTGGATGCGCGGGCAGTCATCAGACTGGACCACAAGGCACATGTGACACTTCCTGGCGAAAGCCGCGCCCTTCGCCCCTGTGAACCCGACGGTGAACATGCCCATCTTGCGCGCGGTACTCACTGCCTTGAGCACGTTGGGCGAGCGGCCACTCGTAGAAAACGCGAGCAGGACGTCGCCGCGCCGCCCCAGTCCCTCTATCTGTTTCGCAAATACGCTATCATAACCGTAGTCGTTGGAGATGGCGGTGAGCGCGGAGGGGTTGGTCGTGATCGCAACGGCCGGGAGCGGCCGCCTCACAAGATAGAACTTACCCGAGAGCTCCGCGGCGACGTGCTGGGCGTCGGCGGCGCTGCCTCCGTTTCCGCAGCAGATCACTTTCGCTCCCTTCTCCAGTCTCTTGACGATCTGGTGCGCCGCCTCCGCTGCCCATTCCGCAGACGCCTCAGCCGTCATCCGGAGCAGCTCGGCTGAACTCCGTAGGGCCTGTCTGGCGTGGCCGTCGTACTGGCTTCTTTTCACTTCGAACTCCCTCGTAAAGGAGTGGTTGTCTCGCCTCGCCCCCACCAAGAAGCGTTTGTGCCGCTTCGCCCTCGCTCTGGTTTCTCCCCACTCGAAACTCGCCGCACTCACGACTGCGCTGCGCGTCCTCACTTCAGCTCAAGATACTCGGCGAGCGCGTCCTTCCAGTGCGGCATCGAGAAGCCGAAAGTCGACTGAAAGAGCGACGTGTCCAGAACGGACATGGCCGGTCGTTTTGCGGGCCGGCCCAGTTTCGCGCTGTCGATCGGAAGTACCTTAGTCTTCGCGTTCCCCCACGCCCGCAGGATTTCCTGCGCAAAATCAAGCCAGGAACAGGTCCCGTCGTTGCAGGCGTGATAAGTTCCAAACTCATTGCTTCCCACCACACTGGCCAGGCCGCGGGAGAGGTCCCGCGTGAAAGTCGGGGAACCCACTTGGTCGTTCACGACCTCGAGCGTGTCCCTATCTTGCCCCAGCCTGATTATGGTGTCAACAAAGTTCCTACCGTGCAGGCCGAACAGCCAGGAAGTCCTGACTATGAAGTGCTCGGGCACCGTCTCCCGAACACGTTTTTCTCCCTCCAGCTTGGAGGCGCCGTAGACACCGAGGGGAGAAGGAGTGTCGTCCTCTCTGTAGGGTCTCTTTGCTCTGCCGTCGAACACGTAGTCCGTGCTGATGTAAACCATCGTGGAGCCGGCGTCCCTGCAGCCGAGGGCCACGTTGCCGGTGCCCTGCGCGTTCACCAGGAAGGCCTTGTCGGGCTCGCTCTCGCTCCTGTCGACGTCGGTGTACGCGGCGCAGTGCACCACGCAGTTGGGCGCGATCTTCGTGACGAGCTCGCGAGTCTCATCGCGCATCGTGATGTCGACGTCCTCGATGTCAACGCCCGCGACGTCGTGCCGGCTCGCTAGGACCTCGCACAGATCGCTGCCCAACATCCCTCGTGCACCAGTAACCAGTAGTTTCACGACTCCTCACCCCGAGAAAAGCCGTTCCTGTCCGGCGCGTTCCGACCCGAGAGCCGAGGTCCCGGATACCATTTCGCTCGGGAACGAACCCGCCTCGCGTCAAGTCTCCGCGCCAGAGGCGGACTCTCGGTCACAGAACTTCGATCTTGCTGCTGTCGCCGACCATGAACATGAAACAGCGGGGCTTCCGGCCCGGCCTTGTTATCTCTGAATCCCTGCCGATGAGGCTGCCCTGTATCCTCGCGCCGATCCCAATGATCCTGCTGCCGTTCAAAACGATGCTGTGTTCGATCTCGCTCTCTTTCACCTGGACGTTGTCGTGGATGGACGTGAACGGCCCGACGTAGGAGTGCTCGATCCTACACCCGTTCCCTATTATCAGAGGTCCTCTGAGCACGCTTGCCACCACCTCGGTCCCGCGCCCCACGACCACGTGCCCTTCGACCGTCGAGTCAGGGTGTATCGTTCCCTCCACGTGTTTCGGGAGGTCTAGAAGTATCATCCTGTTGGCTTCGAGGAGGTCTTCGAGTTTGCCCGTGTCCTTCCACCATCCCGTCACTATGTGGGAACGTACGTCCAGCTTCTTGTCTATGAGCCGCTGTATTGCATCGGTTATCTCCAGCTCGTTCCGCCACGAGGGCTTTATCTCATCCACCGCATCGAAGACGTGCGAGTCAAACATGTAGACGCCCACGAGGGCGAGATTGCTCGCCGGCTTCTTGGGTTTTTCTTCGAGCCGCACCACTCTTCCCTCTCCGAGCTCGGCGACGCCGAACTCGGACGGGTTGGGCACCTCGGCCAGGAGTATCATGCAGTTGGGCTTCTCCCTGTTGAACTCGTCCACGAGCGCGGTTATGCCCTGTCTGATCAGGTTGTCGCCGAGGAACATCACGAAGGGGTCATCCCTGAGATAATCCCTGGATATCTTGACCGCGTGGGCCAGCCCGAGCGGCGCCTCCTGCTCTATGTAAGTGACCTTGATCCCGAAGGCGCTGCCGTCTCCGACCGCGGCGCGAATTTCGTTCCTGGTATCGCCCACGACGATCCCGACGTCTCTGATGCCCGCGTCCCGCATCGCCTCGATTCCATAGAACAGGATCGGTTTGTTGGCCACCGGCACGAGCTGTTTTGCGCTCGTGAAAGTGATCGGACGCAGCCGCGTTCCTTTTCCTCCGCTAAGAATAAGACCCTTGATAGGAATCACCCCCCGTGTGTTCTGCGTGCTCTACTTGTTGTGTGCGTTATGCTTGTTCCATGTGCCCTGCGCGCTTTGCGCCTCTTGTGTCTTCTCTGTGCTCTGCGCACTCTAAGTTTACTCGACGCCGAGCAACTTGTTCGGGTTGTCCTCGAATATCGTCCTGGCCTGCGCCGCGCCCGCTATCTTCTCTATTGCCGCCCTCGCTTCTCTGGCCGAGAAACCACGGCTCCCCGAGTTGTGAGCGTCGCTGGCCACGAAATGGCACAGGCCGGAACTGACGAGGGAATTGGCCGTCCTCCTCACTTCCTTCCCGAAAGACCCGAGGAGACTGCCCGAGTTGATTTGAAAAAGCACGCCCGCCCTGGACAGAGGATACAGGACATCCGGGTCCCTGATGACCTTCAAGTTTCTCTCCGGGTGGGCGAGCACAGGCGTTATGCCCTCGGAGGCGAGGGACACGAGCTGCGGCTGGGCGTGCGGCGGAATATCGTACATGGGAAACTCCACCAGCACGCAGCGCTCCGGACCTTCGAGCAGCACCGGATTGAATTTCACGAATTCGTACAGGTCCGGCCCGATGTAAACCTCCGCGCCCAACCTGAGCTCTATCCCCACGTTTCTGTTCCTCGCGTTTTCCCTGAGCACCAGCAGGGCGTCCTTGACTTCCTCCATCTTCGTCGGGAGGTCGGCGGTCACCACGTGGGGAGTCGCGACTATGACGTTTATCCCTTCCCTCCGAGCGCACTCGAGCATCTCGAGGGAGTCCTCGAGCGTCTGGGGACCGTCGTAGTCTACGAAGGGAAGCACGTGGCAGTGTATGTCAATCATGACCGGAATCGCAGTTCGGCTTGACGCGTGGCTCGTCGGCAAGGGACTCTGCGAACGTGATTCTCCGCAACATATATGTATGTTTCAGTACTTCCGCCGGCAAACGCCCCGAGATTCCCCGAACGCTACGCTTCCACTGCGGCAGCCTCAACCACGGAAATGAATGGCCTCGGAGAGTTCCTTGAGAAAAGACAGCTCGCCAGTCGCTTCAAGGGCGTTTCCGACGACCACAAAACTGGCACCCGACCGGGCGAGTCTTCCGGCTTCCTCGGGTGTTCGCACGCCGCCACCTACCGCGACCGGAAGCTCAGTGGCGAGCGAGACGGCCCGGACCATCTCAGCCGGCACCGGCGCTCCTGCGCCGCTGCCCGCTTCAAGGTAGACGAGTTTCATGCCCAGGTACTTGCCGGCCAGGGCGTGCGCCACCGCGACGTCGGTTTTCTCCCGGGGTATCGGAAGGCTCTGCGTGACGAACTGAACTGAGGTGAGCGTCCCGGATTCCACAAGGAGGTAAGCCGTGGGTATCACTTCTATGGACATGCGATGCAGGAGCGGTGCCGCCTTCACGTGCTCGCCGATGAGATACTCGGCGTTGCGTGAGCTCAGCAAAGAAAGGAAGAGAATCGCGTCGGCCCGTTCCGAAATCTGACACGCGCTGCCGGGAAACAGGATCACAGGAAGACGCGAGAATTTTTTCATGGCGGCTATCAGCGCGCCGAGACTCCCGCAGAAACCCTGACTCCCTCCCACAAGGAACGCATCCACGCCTGCTTCCTCGAAACGCCGCGCGAGCGAGCGCGCCTGAGAGGGGCTCGTCTTGTCGGGGTCCACAAGCACGAGAAATGCGCTTCCGTGCCGCGACGAAGCGGAAAGGAGGCTCGAAAAGACTTTTCCTGGCTCGGTCTTTGAATTCAAATAGACCCTCTGTCAAAACTAGGTTCGGCCGCACAAACGTGAGCCACAGCCGTCACGGGCCGGACGGCCCGACCTTCCGGCCCTGCCTCGTCCTACCTAATCCGCTCCAGTATGAACTCGCGTCCCCTTGCCAGAGCCCTGTCCAGGGCCGCGACGTCGTGCCCGCCTGCCGTGGCCATGTGAGGTTTGCCGCCCCCTCCTCCACCCACAATCTTGGCGGCTTCCCTGGCCACGTCCCCGGCAGCCACCTTTTTCTCGGAGAGGAGTGAGTCACCCACGAAGGAAAGGAGAAGTACTTTTCCTTCCATCACGGCTCCTATTATGCCGGCTCCCTTCGCGAGCTTCTGCCTCAGGAGGTCTCCGGCCTCGCGCAGCATGTCTTGTCCTGCTATCTCCACCCTGGCCGCGACGACCTTGACACCCGAGACGTCTTCGGCAGAGGAGAGTATTCTCTCGACCTCCCCGACAACTTTGGCCTTTTCGTCCTGATGGGATTTCTTCTCCAATGTCTCTCGCGCCTTCACCAGCTCCGAGATCGTGGAGAGAAGTTCTTCCCTCCCTCCACCGACGAGCTCCCTTATTCCCTGCAGAACCTTTCCCCTCTCCACTATTCTCGCGCGGGCCTCGGTTCCGGTGACCGCCTCGATTCTCCGAATGCCGGAGCCGATCGCGCCGTCGGAGACTATTAGAAAGTGACCGACTTGACCAGTCCGCTGGACATGCGTGCCGCCGCAGAGCTCCTTGGACTTCATGCCTACAGAGATCTGCCGCACGCGCTCGCCGTACTTCTCGCCGAAAAGCGCCAAGGCTCCGCCCTGTATGGCCTCTGCGTAGCTGCACACGTTCTCACAGACCGGCAGGTCCTCCAGGATCAGTTCGTTGACGGTGTTCTCGACCTCCTCGAGCTCTGAGCTCGAAGGGGCCTGGAAATGCGTGTAGTCGAACCGCAGTCTGTCAGGCGCGACCAGAGAGCCGGCCTGCCTGACGTGGTCTCCGAGCACCGCACGAAGCGCGCAGTGAAGAAGATGCGTGGCAGTATGGTTTCTGGCGGTCGGTAGCCGCGTGCCCGCGTCCACGACAGCGTCGTAGGGACCGGGTTCGACTACACCGCGCAGGAGCTTACCACGGTGGACGATGGCTTTGCCGGATAGCATGGCACCAGTGACTTCTATCGTAGAGTTCTGCGAGATGAGTCTTCCCGAATCTCCCACTTGGCCGCCGGACTCAGCGTAGAACGGAGTCTTGTCCAATATAATCTCGACTGCTTCCTGCCCGGCTGCGTCCTGGCCGCCCGTGCGCCGGAATTTCCTTATCTGTACTTTCTCCTCGAGTCTCTTGTAGCCGACGAACTTCGAGTGGCCGCCCTTGGACAGGGTCTCCCAATCTCTGGTATCCAGTCTCTTCTTGTCCTCTTTAACGAATCGTGACTTCACCTGGGCGGCGCGCCGCTGCTTCTCCATCTCTTCTTCGAAGCCGGCCGAGTCGGTCTCGAGCCCCCTCTCACGCGCCATTTCCTCTGTGAGGTCAGGGGGGAAACCATACGTGTCGTAGAGAGCGAACACGTGCTGTCCGGACAGTCTCTTCTCTCCCGACGCTTCGAGCTTGGCCGCCAGCTCTTCGAACCGCCCGATGCCGAGCTCCAGCGTCTTCTCGAAGCGCTCCTCCTCGGCCTTCGTGATCCGCGCGATGTGCTCCCTCTTCTCCGATAGCTCGGGGTAGGCGTCTCTCATGGTGTCGGTCACGACACCGACCAGCTTGTGGAGGAGGGGTTTGCGGCCGCCGAGCGCCCTCATGCGCCGTGAAGCTCTCCGCAGAAGCCTCCTCAGTACGTAGCCCCTTTCCTCGTTCGAGGGCATCATCCCTTCTGCGAAGGCGAAGGCAAGCGCGCGGGTGTGGTCCGCTATCACATTTGCGGAAACAATCTCTTCACTGCCTCTCTCGATCTCTCGCTCGAGCAGTTCCTCCATCCTGTCTATGATGGGCTTCAGGAGATCAGTCTCAAAGACCGCCTTCTTCCCCTGCACTATCATGGCAAGTCTTTCCAGCCCCATCCCGGTGTCTATGCCTTTCTTCTTGAGCTCGCGGAGGCTCCCGTCTTCTTCCTTGTAGAACTGCGGGAAGACTAGATTCCAGAACTCGAGGAACCTCTCGCACTCGCAACCCGGCTTGCAGTCATGTTTGCCGCAGCCGATTCCGGGGATCACGGGGCTCCGGGCCGTCACTTCCGGGTCCACCCCGGTCTCGGAGTAGCCCGAGAACATCTGAGCTCCGCGCGAGACCTCGCCCGTCCCGGGTTCAAGGTCAATGTAGATTTCGGAACAGGGACCGCAGACTCCGGTCCTGCCCACCGGGCCCCAAAAATTGTCTTTCTTTCCCAGCGAAATCACTCTGGAGCGCGGGACGCCGATTCGGTCCTCCCAGATCCGCCTGGCCTCCTCGTCTTCCTCGTAGACAGAAATCCAGAGCCGCCCCGCTTCGAGACGGAGCACCTGCGTCACGAACTCCCACGCCCAATCTATCGTCTCTTCCTTGAAATAATCGCCGAAGGAGAAGTTTCCGAGCATCTCGAAGAAAGTGTGATGGCGAAGAGTCCTGCCCACGTTCTCCAGGTCGCTCAGCCTGAGGCATTTCTGCACTGACGCGGCTCGAGTGAACGCGAGGGATCCCTCGGAACTGTAGTACTCCTTGAACTGCACCATGCCGGCCGCGGTGAACAGGAGAGTCGGGTCGCCACTGGCGGCGAGCGGAGCGCTCGGGCGAATTGTGTGACCCCTCTCGCGGAAGAACGAGAGGAACGTTTCCCTGAGCTCACTGGATGACAGTTTCAATTCACTCTCTCCTCACTGCAAAGGAACGCCCGGCCTTTCCGGGCCGTAATGTTCTCAGAGGAGCCTCGTGGGCGCCCGCGGCGTCAGAGGGAAAAGGGCTGCTGCAAGTAACGGCAGCTAGACTCAGCCGCCCGGCACCGTGAAACGCCGCACTGTTATTGGTCGCGCCATCTCTCTTCTTCTCCGAGAAGCTCCGATATCGTGCCCGGCGAGAACCCGCGCCTCGCCAGAAACGAGAAAAGCTTCCTCCTGCGTTCTCCATCGGGAAGCCTTCCGTACACCCGCGAGGCCTTTGTCATTACCCGCCTTGCGACTTCGACCTCGGAAGTCAACTCAGATGACTCCCTGATTGCACCGCCCGCGGTCTCTCGCGATACGCCCTTCTTGATCAACTCGGACTGAAGAGACTTATAACTCCTGGGTCTCAGCTTGAGACTGGTTCTCAAGAAAGCGCCGGCGTATTCGGCGTCGTTTATGAGCCCCACTGACTCGAGCCGCTCAACGACGATCGACACTACTTCTCGGCCGAAGCCCTTTGCTGCGAGCTTGTCCCGGATCTCACGGCGCGTTCTCATCCTGTGCGCCAGGAACCTGAGAGCGGTCTGCCTGGCCCTTTCGATCGCCCGCTCGGAACTCTCGGAGCGGCTGGAGGCGAGGCCGGAGGAATCACCTCGGTCCCCGGTGTCGCTGTCTGAGCGGGCAGAGGCTTCGTCTGTGCGTTCGGCTTCCGAGGAGAAAAGGCTATCTTGCCGGGGCCTGCGACTTCTTCTCCTCTTCAACCTTCTCCTCCTTGCGGGCGAGGCCGAGGGCCTCGAGCACTCCGTGCCTTATTTTCTCGGCCACTTCGGGGTTCTCTTTGAGATAGAGCCGCGCGTTTTCCCTGCCCTGTCCTATTCTCTCGCCCTGGAACGAATACCAGACCCCGCTCTTCGCGACGATGTTCTTCTCCGCAGCGATGTCCACGAGCTCGCCTTCCTGCGATATGCCTTCGTTGTAAAGTATGTCGAACTCGGCTTCTCTGAACGGCGGAGCGACCTTGTTCTTCACGACTTTCACGCGGGTGCGGTTCCCGATTATCCTTTCGCCGTCCTTTATCGAACCGATTCGCCTGATGTCGAGCCGCACCGAAGCGTAGAACTTGAGCGCCCTGCCGCCGGCGGTGGTCTCGGGATTCCCAAACATCACGCCTATCTGCATCCTTATCTGATTGGTGAAGATGACGCACGTCTTCGACTTGCTGATGGCGCCCGCCAGTTTCCTCAGGGCCTGGGACATCAAACGCGCCTGTAGTCCGACGTGGGCGTCGCCCATCTCCCCTTCTATCTCTGCCTTCGGCACCAGTGCTGCGACCGAGTCTATGGCCACCACGTCAACGGCCCCGCTGCGCACCAGGTGCTCGGCGATCTCCAGGGCCTCCTCGCCAGTGTCCGGCTGGGCCACGTGCAGGTTCTCCACGTCCACTCCGATCCTGTGCGCGTAAGCGGCGTCTAGCGCGTGCTCGACGTCTATGAAGACCGCGTGGCCGCCCGTCTTCTGCGCGTGCGCGATCACGCTCAGCGTGAGCGTGGTCTTGCCCGAGGCCTCGGGACCGAATATCTCTACCACTCTGCCCCTGGGCAGCCCGCCGACGCCGAGCGCCGCATCGAGGCCCACGGACCCCGTGTGGATCACTTCCACCGGAATGCGCGCCGAGTCTGCTCCCAGTTTCATTATCGCCCCCTTGCCGAATTGTCTCTCGATTTGTGATATGGCGATCTCGAGGGCCTTTGCTTTCTCCTTGGGAATGTTGGAACTCATGTCTTTCAGCTCCCCTCTTCTTCACGAAGGCTAAGTAGTTGGCGGCGCCCGGACGGACGGCACGGAACGTGCCCCGGGCACGGCAAGACGTCAGCATGAACCACTGGAACCCGGTGCCTCGCGGAAGACAAAAAAAGTTGAACAAGTCGGGAAGAAAGAAGAACGTGTCACCAGGTTCTGGATCTGCAAAGCGGAATCAGTGCACGGTGCAGGCTCACCTCAACTTGACCACCCCCACGACCCAGGCCCTTCCGTTGCTACTGCTCAGCCACTCCGAGTTTCGCAACCACGACGGGCGAATAGATCGGCCCGCCTGGTCTAAGCTCGCTCTTCGTCAGAGTGAGCGCGTTTATCATAAACTCCGCACCCTCGAAAGTCAACGTGCGAATGGCCTCTTCCAGCCTCGGATTCTTCTGGGGAACCTTGACCCTGCCTATGGTGAGGTGAGGACTGAACGGTTTGTCGGCCCTGCCCAGACCGGCGTCGACGAATCGCCGCTCGAGGGCGTCCGCGACTCGCACCAACGGCTCTCTGCCCTCTTCGATTCCGACCCAAATGACTCTCGGCCGCGAGCTGGACGGGAATGCGCCCAGCGTGGCCAGACGCGCTGAGAAGGGGTTTTCCTGCCGCGCGGTTTCTTGCATGCAGGCAGCCGCTGCCTCGAGCTGGGAGTCGGTGAGATTCCCGAAGAACCTGAGCGTCAGATGGACGTTGTCCTTCTCCACCCACTTGACACCTGTGGCCGCCTTCATGAACTCTTCAGAGAGCTTCCAGATTCTCTCCCGGACTTCAAGCGGCGGAAATATCGCGGCAAACGACCTCGTCACGACTCACCCTCCTGGGAAAGCAGTGTTCTTCGCACCAGGTCGAGCGCGGCGGCAGATGCCCGCCTGATTATGAGCGCCCTGTTGCCCCCGAGCCTGAGCTCCTTCACGTTCGACGCGGATGCGCTGACAACAGCGATGTAGACTAGCCCCACAGGCTTCTCGGCGCTTCCCCCGTCCGGCCCGGCGATCCCTGTCGTGGCGAGTCCCACGTCACAAAGCCCCCTTTCTCTGACCCCCTTCGCCATCTCGAGGGCCACCTCGGCGCTCACGGCCCCCTTCTCGAGGAGCAGAATCTCCGGAACTCTTAGCACGCTCATCTTGGCCTCGTTGCTGTATGCCGTCACTCCCAGCATGAAATACCGTGATGCACCCGGCACGCTGGTCACGAGCCCTGCCACCGTCCCGCCGGTGACCGACTCGGCTATGGCGAGTGTGAGCCCTCTGGCGACGAGCATCTCCCCCACGACCTCTTCGAGTCTCTTCTCGACCTCTGCGTAACAGTACTGTCCGAGCATCTTCCGGAGCCGCTCCTGCACGGCGCGCTTGAGGGGGACCACCTGTTTAGGGTCCGCGCCCCGGAAGTGCAGTGAGAGATCGACTCCGTATTCGTGCGGGAGATACGCTACTGTGACTCCCTCCAGGGGTTCTTCCAGAGAGGCGACGTTCTCGGCGATCACCGACTCGGGGATGCCGGTTGTCCTGAACAGAAGCTGCTCGGTCACCCTGAGCGAGCCAGCAGCGGCGAGCCTGGGCAGAACTGACTGTTCGACCATCACTTCGGCCTCGACGGGCACACCGGGCAGGACGAACAGGAGCTTGCCGTTTTCCCTGATGAG
>Ga0315294_10005572_pt1 | contig 13822 bp, 9 predicted proteins | sample YL17G13_40_MG_FD_203626 | JGI IMG/M metagenome (GOLD analysis project Ga0315294, IMG submission 203626) | Sediment microbial communities from Yellowstone Lake, YNP, Wyoming, USA - YL17G13_40 | ecosystem: Environmental > Aquatic > Freshwater > Lake > Sediment | place: USA: Wyoming | collected... | reverse complement strand
CGTTCTCCTCGCCGGCTCCGAGGAAGCGCTGCTCCAAACCGGCCGGGCGTTCTTCCTCCGCTGGCCGTATTTCTGGGACATCTGGGGCCGGGAAGAAGGCTCGACTTACGCCACGCTTGAAAAGGACATCACCCACTATCTGGCCGGCGACGGGGTGAACCTTCAGCGGACGATCATCAAATCCGTCACGTACGAGTTCCCGCCCTTAAAAAAAGGGCCGGGATCGTTGAAAAATCTGTCGTTCAACGCGGGTGAGATCAAAGACCTGGCGGTCGACATCTATGTCACGGACGAAGACGACCAGGCGCGGGCCTCCAAGGCCTTCGACGCACTCCGCGATCAGCACCGCCGCGGCGAAAAAGCCGAGATTTTGTCCTATCCGGGCTGCGCCCAGCTGTCGGTTTGGCTCCGTTACGGCAAGAAAAACCTTCAGACCGTGCTCCCCCGCCTGGGAACCCCCCGCCGGATGCTGACGCCCTCGTTCAAGGACGCGGCCCGCGGCGACGGCGCCGGCAAGGAATTCGATCTGCCCGGACTTTTTTCGACCAGGGGATTTTACGGCGATATGGACCGGGACGGGATCCCGGACTCCCTGGACTCCAAGATCATCATTCCTCAGAACGGAGGGATCAAGGGCATCACCCAGCTCGCCTCCAGACTCGTCCTGAACACGGCCGGCGCTTCGTTCCCGATCGTTTATTTGGATAAGGAAGCGGACAATCGGAAAACCCTGATCGCGCCCGTGCTCGTCGGGCCGAACGCCCTCGTCCAGGAGCTCCAGAGGATCGGCAAATTGAAAACGCCCTCGCTCAAGACCGGCTGGGGAGTGATCCAGGTGGTGCCTCGGGCGTTCAACAAATCGAACGCCCTGGCTATCCTCGGAGCCGACGCCGTCGGGCTGGACAAGGTCCTGGCTTATTTCAATCAGAAGTTCCCCTATTTCGATGAATACGGGGACGGCCGGGCCCAGGTCGGCGATGTCGTCCCCGACCTCGAACGCTTCCTTAAAGGCGAAAAAGGCGCGGCCGAGGCCTTCTTCGCCCAGAGCCTGAGGAAGATCGGCGAGGAGTTCAAGGACCAGTCTTTCGAATCGTTCGGCGCCGAGCTTTACCTCCCCCAGGCGAATCCGAAATTCGAGGACGAGGTCAAAAAAAACCTGGCGACCCTGATCAAGGCCGATTCCGTCGGCGTCAAAAGCTTCGTCGTCAGCGACAGCAAGAAGATCTTCGAGAAGGACCAGGCCTTCTCCTGGGAAGGGGCCGACGCCGTCGCCCTCGTCCAGGAGAAGTTGAAAGGCCTCGACGCTTCGTCCGGGCCGTTCAAGGTCAGCCTGGGATTGAGCGAATCGCCCGAGACGCGCCTGAAGATCAAAAAGCAGGTCGAGACGCTTCTCGCCGAAAATCTCAAGATCCGGGCCGACGTCGACGTGTCCTCCTCCTACAAACAGGGATTCTATTGGCTGCTGGAAAAGATCGTTCCCGCCCTCAAAGGCAAGACCGTGCACCAGTTGGTCGTCCGCTTCGCCGAAGAGAAAGAGGACTTCAGCCGGCCGAAACGGTTCTATTCGGAGCCGGTCCGCTGGCTCCAGGAGCTCTATCCCGCGGATGAATTTCTGGCCCGGGACCTCGGCCTTCCGCTCGACAAGATCCGGTTCGAGATGACCCCGCCCCGCGAACCGGTCTACGAGGTCGTCGCCACGGACGCCAAGAACGCCGTGCTGCTCCAACAGTCCTTCAGCCCGCACGTCCGGGAGATCCCTTATATGAAGGCCCTTCCCGAATGGGGCAGCGTCAAGCTGACGACGGGCTGGCTCCGGATCGAAAAAGGCGACCAGACCGTTTACGACGGCCCGATCCAGGGCGACCTCGAAAAGGTCTGGGATTATTATCAGGACCAGGTCTTGGCTCCCGTTATTGCCCATATCCAGAAGAAGACGGGGAACGCTCCGACCTTCACCAAGCAGCCGTTCTTCAAGCAATTGAAGGTTGAGCTGTGGTCGAGCGAACCCGATTACAGGCTCGGGCTGGATGAAGAAATCGTCAGCTCTCTCGAAGCCCTGCACGACGAGATCTATTTCGACACGCTCGATGTTCTCCGGGGGATCACCGAGCTCGACGTGGAGGAGCAAGAGCTCCCTGAGGACACGTCGCGGTACTCGGCCCCGGGCAACGTCTTCCCCATGATCCATCCGTCCACCGAGGGGGAAGCTCCCCGGCTGAAAGTGACGTTCGAGGACTGGCTGGCGACTGCGCCGCACATGCTCATCAAATGGAAGGAAAAGGGGAAAGAGGAGGTCAGCCGGAGGGTCGCTTTCCCGTCGCTCAAAAGCAAACCGATCACCCTTCCCGCGCTGATCTACGACGGCTCCGAGGAGCGGATCGAAAGCCTGGTCGCGGATCTCGAATTTGAAAAAGAGGCCGACTACCTGGCCCTCCTCGACATTCTCGCCTCGTACAGAGAGCTTGTGGACAGAGGCCTTCTCCCCACGGGATTGAGTTATCCCGGGTTGAACTCGATCCGGCTCAAACTGAGCTCGAAGGACATGGCCAAGGAGGAGTCTCTCGCGGTCCTGCCTCCCGAGCCGGCGGCCAAGGCCGTCCTCCAGCCGCTCAAGCCCGGGGAGCCGATCGTCGACACCGGCCAGATCCTCTCTCCCGAAATGGTCCAGGACGTCGTCACCCGGCTGGGGCGTTTTCCCCAGATCCGGGCTTTCACCGGCGGCCGGTCCTACGAAAAAAGAAACGTCCCGGTGATCGAGATCTACAAACCCCTCGGCAAATATATCAGCGTCCCCCGCCTGATCGCCCAGAAACCGACCCTCTTCCTCAGCGGCCGCCAGCACGCCAACGAGGTCTCCTCGACGAACTATATCCTCAAGCTGGCCGAGCTGTTGACCTCGGACAAGACGTACCAGGATTTCGTCAACAAGATCAACTTCGTCTTCGAGCCCATGGAGAATCCCGACGGCGCCGCTCTGGCCTACGAACTTCAGAAACTGACGCCGTTCCACAGCCTGCACGCCGGCCGCTACGGTTCGCTCGGCATCGATGCCGGCTCCGTGGGCGGGTCGGCCCGGCCGCTGCTTCCCGAGGCGCTGGTGCGCCGCAGCCTCAACGCCAAATGGTTCCCGGACATCTACCTCAACCTGCACGGCTATCCCTCGCACGAATGGGTCCAACAATTCTCCAATTACTCGCCGTACCTTTTCCGCGATTACTGGATCCCCCGGGGCTGGTACACGTATTACCGATATCTCGAACTGCCCCTCTATCAGGTTTACAAGGAGGCCGGAGAAGAACTGCGGTCTTTCATCATCGGCGAGATGCAGGCCGACCCCAAGATCAAGGATTCGAACAAGAAGTTTTACGACCGCTACGCCCGCTGGGCGACCCGCTGGCAGCCGCATCTCGACTATCTGGAGCTGGTTGACGGCCTGAACGTGTATTCCAAGCGGCGCTCGTCCACGGCCGGCCGCCTTTCGCCGAGGACCCAGATGACGTTCGTCGAAGAGACGCCCGAGCTCATGGACGAGACCGCCCGCGGGGCCTGGCTCGATTTTCTCTCGACGCAGGGACTGACCTATCTCCGGGCTCACCTCAAGTATCTGGCCCAGGTCAAGTTCGAGACCGTTCGCATGGAAGAGGAGAGCGGGGAGCGGGTGCGCATCCAATTCCTCAGGGGACGGCCCGGCGCGGTCAAAAAATAAGATGATGTCCGCTTTACGGGACTGGTTCCCCAGGGAGCCGGGGGGCGACCCTGTCGCGAGCGCCCCCGAGAACGCCACTTTTAGATGTTTGTAAATCGACCCGTAAATTGCTAAGATAGTTCATACTCAACGCCATGCCGGATGAACACGTCGAGAACCTGCTGATCATCGGCAAGGAGCCGGTCCTTTATGACCTTCTTAAAAACTCCCCGGCAGCCTCGGAATTCCGGCTGCTGTTCTGCGGGACGGACGGCGATATCCTCGGATTCATAAAGGACAACGGCGTCCGCATCGCCCTCCTCGATTCGGCGGAAGCCCAGGCCGAGGACTTCACCCTCCTCGAAAACCTGAAGAGGTTCGATCCGATGCTGAGCGTCATCGTCGTCGGTCCGCCCGGCCACCCGGAAGAGCTGCTCGACTGGATCAACCGGGGAGCCGTCGATTTCCTTTCGCGGCCGCTGGCGGCCGGAACGGTGCACGCCGCGCTGCAAAAAGTCGTCGAAAAACGGGAGCTGCGGCGCGAGACGTTTCTCCTCGAGAAAAAGCTCGAAAAGAAGTACGTCTTTCACGGCCTGGTCAGCAAGAATCCCTCCATGTACGAGATCTTCGGGCTGATCGAGAACATCGCCAAGTTCTTCACCAGCGTTCTCATCACCGGCGAGACGGGGACCGGCAAGGACCTGGTCGCAAGGGCCGTCCACGCCCTAAGCGAAACCCGGAACCGCCGCCTCGTCGTCTGCGATTGCGCCTCTATTCCGGAGACCCTGTTCGAAAGCGAGCTCTTCGGCTACGTCCGGGGCGCGTTCACCGGCGCCGACCGGACGAAAAAGGGGCTCTTCGAGGAAGCCCACGAAGGAGTCATCTTTCTCGACGAGATCGGGGAGATCCCCCTCCCCATTCAGTCCAAGCTTCTGAGGGTGCTCGAAAACCGGCAGTTCCGGCCGCTGGGATCGAACGAGGTCAAGCTGGTCAACGTCAAGGTGATCGCGGCCACCAACTGCGATCTCGCCGCCTGCATCAAAGCCGGCTCGTTCCGCGAGGACCTCTATCACCGGCTCAACCGGGTCGAGATCCATATCCCCCCGCTCCGCGAACGGATGGAGGACATTCCTCTGCTCATCCGCCACACCCTCGATGCCATCAATAAAGCCTTCGCCAAGAACGTGAAAGGCGTCTCGCGCGACGTCCAAAAACTGTTCCTCCGCTACGACTGGCCGGGCAACATCCGGGAGCTCGAAAACGTCCTCCAAAGTTCGGTCATGGTCACGAAGAAGGATTTCATCGACCTCGGCGACCTGCCCAAGAACCTGCGGGAGACGACGCAGACGCGGATCAAGATCCCGCTCATCGGCGGCGAAAAGCTGGCCACGCTCGACGAGCTCGAGAAGGAATACATCGCCTATGTCTTGAAGTTCACCGAACACAACTTGAAAAAAGCGGCCAAGATCCTCTCCATCTCGAGGACGACGCTCTACAACAAGCTGGCCAAATACGAGCTCCCCCGGGACTGAAGGTCAGGCGGGGAAGGAAGCGTCATCGCGAGGATCGAAGCGACTCTTCGAGGCGTTATATGCCGCGCTCCCCTTTTTTTTTCGAGAGTCGATAAAGCGGCAGGCCGGCCAGGATGATAGCCGAGCCGATCAGCGATTTGACCAAGGACGAGAGAAAGACGTTGACGACGACCGCGGCCGAAATAATAAGGAAAGCGAGCGGGACGAGCGGATATCCCCAGGCCTTGTAGGGCCGGGGAGCGTCGGGCATCGTCCTCCGGAGGACGACAAGGGCCAGGGCCGTCAAGCCGAAGAAGATCCAGTCGCCGAACGTCACGTATTGAAGAAGTTGGCCGTACGTGTTCGTCAGAAGCAGGCCGGAGGCCCAGGCCGATTGGAGAACGATCGAGACGTACGGCGTCCCGAAGCGCGGATGGAGCCGCGCGGCTAAAGGAAAAAAGGTCCCGGCCCAGGGCGAAAAAGCCCGTTCCAAATAGACGACCTGGCCCCCGGACTGAGGGAACATAGCCCCGAGCTCGGCGAAGCACAGAGCCCCGAGAAAAGCGATCACCCCGCCGAGGATCCAGACCAGCAGGAGCTGGGAAGAGGTCTGCAGGAAGCGGGCGCTCTCGGCCGAGTTCATGAAGATCCCCGATCCGATCATCGCCCCGCTCGAGATCATGGCCGCGTCGAAGAGATTGAGCGAACGTGCCGAAGAGACCTTTTTCAAGTCGCCATCCTTTCCCGGGAATCCATTATTGTATTGGAAAAGGGGCGCACTTTCTATAAAATGAAGGTGGCCATCGGCTGGATCGCGAGATCCGCATAAAGGAGGAGAATGTGAAGAAAGCTCTGACGACCGGCCTCATCGGACTGTTCCTGATCGGAACGATCGCCTCTCTCGCCCCGGGCCAGACCGCCAAGGACGTTCTGGACAAGATGATCGAGGCCCAAGGGGGCCGCAAGGCCTTGGCTGCCGTCAAAGACTCGACCATCTCCGGCAGCCTCGAAATGAACATCATGGGCATGACCATGAGCGGTACGGTCACCATACATCAAAAAGAGCCCGACAAGATGCGAATGGACATGGCCTTTTCGGTGCAGGGAATGGATATGACCATCAGCCAGGCCTGCGACGGCGAGAAGGCCTGGACGACCGACCCCCAGTCGGGTTCCGTGCAGGCTCTGACCGGCAAGCAGTTGGAAGACATGAAAAAGCAGGCCCTGGGCACCGATGCCACGCTCCATCCCGACAAATACGGGATCAGCTTCGCTGTCAAAGGCAAGGAAAAGATCGAGGCCAAGGAGTACCTCGTCCTCGAGCAGATGTACAAGGACGGCGAGAAGATCACGATGTACATCGATCCCGCCACCTATCTCATCTTCAAAACCAAGGGGCCGGGCACCGATCCTCAGACCGGAGCCGAGGTCGAGGCCGAAACGTTCTTTTCCGAATACAAAAAGGTCGGCGAAATCACCATGGCCCACGTGATGAGCATCCATCAGAGCGGCGCCGAGTTCCTGCGCATGACCTTCGCCAAGATCGCCCTGAACACCAACCTGGACGACGGCATTTTCAGTCTGGGGAAATAGGCCATGAAGAGAACAGCCGTTCTCTGTTTCATCCTCATCCTGTTCGCCGCGGCCTGCGCCATCAATCCGGTGACGGGCAAGCGCGAGCTGGCCCTGATCTCGGAACAGGGCGAGATCGAGATGGGCAAGGAGACGGACGCCCAGATCGCCCAGGAATACGGATATTATGTCGACCCCGAGCTGACCAAGTACGTCGTCTCGATCGGGATGACGCTCGCGCCTCACACCCATCGCCCCAATCTCGTCTATCATTTCGCCGTGCTCGACACGCCGGTCGTCAACGCCTTCGCCGCGCCCGGCGGCTACATCTACGTCACCCGCGGCATCCTGGCCTTGATGAACTCGGAATCCGAGCTGGCCGTGGTCCTCGGCCATGAGCTCGGCCACGTGGCCGCCCGCCACAGCGTCAGTCAGTTGTCCAAGCAGATCCTGGTCGCGGTCGGCCTGGCCGTGGGCAGCATCGTCAGCGAAAAGTTCGCCCAGATCGCGGGCATCGCCGGGCTCGGCGCCCAGCTCCTGTTCCTGAAATACAGCCGCGACGACGAGCGCGAGGCGGACGCTCTGGGCGTGCAATACGCGCGCGCCGGCCGGTTCAACTCCGGCGAAATGGTGGCGTTTTTCTCCGCCCTCCAGAGATACGGAGACATGTCCGGCGGCAACAGCCTGCCGGGGTTCCTCTCCACTCATCCCTTGACGAGCGAGCGCATCCAGAACGTCAAGGCCATGATCGGCGAAAACGATGTCGCCTTTCCCGCCAAGCGCGACGAATATCTGGGCCGGATCAACGATATCATTTACGGCGACGATCCCCGTCAGGGATTCGTCGAAAACGGGGTGTTCTACCATCCGGAGCTGGGCTTCATGTTCGGGCTGCCGCAACAGTGGCAGGTCCAGAACACGCCGGTCCAGGTGACCCTGGCCGATGCCGACGGCAACGCCGCTATCCTCCTCCGGGCCGAAAAGAGCGGCGACGATCTGTCCGCTTACGTCCGGAAGCAGGCGGCCGCGATCGAGGGAGGGCAATTCGTCACGGAGCAGGCCGATGTCGTCAACGGCCTGGCCGCCCATCACGGAGTTTATAACATCCCCCGGCAGGACCAGGACACTCTTCGCGCCCGGCTGACCTGCATCCGGAAAAACGGCTATATATACACCTTTTCCCAGCTGAGCAAAGCCATCGACTTCAACCGCTTCGATCCGACCTTCCGAAGGGTCATCGCCTCGTTCGGGGAACTCCGGGATCCCAGCTACCTGAACCGGCAGCCGCAGCATCTCCGGATCGAGCGGGCCGACGGACAGCGCCCCCTGAAGGAGTATCTGAATTCGGCCAGCGTCAAGAAAGAGGCATGGACCTACATGGCCATCATGAACGAATTGAAGGATGCCGAGGCGGTCCCGCGGCGCAATCAGTTGATCAAGGTCATCCGCTGAGGCTCAGGCCGTCTCGATCTCTTTCAAGACGGCATAGGCCAGGCGGAGGGCCCGCAGCCCCTCTTCGCCGCTGACCTTGCCCATCCGCCCTTCCACCTGACAGCGGAGGAAATTCTCGAGCTCTTTCTTAAGCGGCTCTTCTTTCTTGGTCTTCAGGGTCTTGATGTCCGTTTGGCGTCCGCTGAGAGGAAAGACCTTGACCTCCTGGTCGATGTAGTCGATGGAATAATACGAGGTCGGCTCGAAGATCCGCAGCTTCCGGACCTTGCCCTGATGGACCCGGCTGGCCGTGAGCGTGGCCACGCACCCGCCCTTGAATTCCAGCCGGGCGTTGGCGATATCGACCTTATCGGACAGGACGTGAATGCCCGAGGAGCGGATGACGCCGACCTCGTCCTTGATGAGGGCGAGGATGATGTCCAGATCGTGGATCATGAGGTCCAGGACAACGTCGACGTCCAGGGACCGGGCCGAGAACGATCCCAACCGCTGGACCTCGATGAACTTCGGATCGGAGATCATGTTCTCCACGGCTTCGACGGCGGGATTGAACCGCTCCAGATGCCCCACTTGAAGGATCAGGCCGTTCTTCCTGGCCAGATCCACGAGCTGTTCGGCCTGCTCGATCGTCTCGGTGATCGGTTTCTCGACGAGGACGTGCTTGCCTCGCTTGAGGAGGTTCATCGAGATGTGGAAATGCTCGGACGTCGGCGTCGAGACGATCCCGGCGTCGATCTCATCCATCATCTCCTCGTAGTTCTGGTAGTAGCTGACGCCGTGGCGGTTCCCGATCTCCAAGGCTTTCTTGAAATCGATATCGGCCACGGCCTTCAGTTCGGCATCCTCCAGATAGGAGGCGATCCGGGCGTGCTGCATGCCCAGGTATCCCACGCCGATGATCCCGACCTTGACTTTGTCCATGGATGACGTCCTCGCTATGTTCTCTTAGCCATGACGACGATGCCGTGCCCGTCGGCCAGGGCCAGGGCTTCCTCTTTTTGGAAGAAGGCGACTCCATTCGCTTCGATACAGAGGGCCGCCGCCCGGACCTTGAGCAGGCTTTTGATCGTTTCCAGTCCGACCGCCGGCAGGTCGATCCTCGGGTCCTGCCGCGTTCGCCGGGTCTTGAGGACCGTCAGGCCCTCCCCCGCCAGCCGGCCGGCCCGTTTGATGGTCTCGTCCGTGCCTTCCATGCCTTCGACCGCGACGATCGCCCGGCTCTTGACGATGACCGTCTGCCCGATGTCCAGGTCGGCCACGGCTTTCGCCAGAGGCCAGCCGAAACCGATATCTTCCAGGATCCCGGTTGAAGGAGCCGTCCTCGTCAAGACGCCCTCCGGGCAGAAAAAAGGTTCCAGAAGGAAGGTCGGGTCTATGACCGCGATGCCCTGGGCGGCGAGATATTCGATGAGGGAGCTCAAAACGGCGGTCGGCGTCTTGTCTTTCGCCCGGACCAGAAGCCGGGCCAGTTCCTCGTCCTGGAGGTCCTTCTGAATGAGAACGCGCGGCTCGACCTTTCCGACGAGGACGGCCTCGCGGACGTCCTGGCCTTTGAAAAAGGTGAGGAGCTTGAAGAGCTCATCCGTCCCGACCCATTCGAAAGCGTCGGCCTTGATCTTGAGCTCGGGAAGGGCTTCGCCTCGGATCCCGGCGACGACGCAGGCGTAGCCGAGGCCCTTGGCCATGTCGAGGGCCTGCAGGGCAAAGCGGCCCGAGCCGGCGATGATCCCTATTCGTGGTCCCATGACTCCGTCGACTTCTTGACCAGGCCCCGTTTCGAGGATTGGACGAACCGGATGATCTCGTCCCGGTCCTCGCCGTCAGGGAAATCGGCCCCGAGACGTTCCAGGGCTTGCGGGGTGTTGAGGTTCGAGAAGAAGAAGATCTTGAACATGTCCTTGAGCGCGGCGATCCGCGCGTTCGTGAAGCCGTTGCGTCGGAGGCCGATCACGTTCAATCCCAGGACGAGGGGGGGGCGCCGACCGACGACCCGGGCGAACGGCAGCACGTCCTGGGTGATGATCGATCCGCCGCCTATGAACGAGAAGCGGCCGAGCCGACAGAACTGGTGGACCGCGCTCAGGGCGCCGACCGTGGCGAAGTCCCCGACGGTCACGTGCCCGCCCAGGGTCGCGCCGTGAAGGAAGATCGTCCGGTTCCCGACGTCGCAGTCGTGGGCGACGTGGGAATAGGCCATGAAATAGTTGTCGTCGCCGATCCGGGTGAGCCGATCCTGCTTGATCGTCGCCCGGTGGACGGTCACGAACTCGCGGAAGACGTTCCGCTCGCCGATCTTGACGCGCGTCTCCTCGCCCTTATAGCCGATATCCTGCGGTTCCCCCCCGACGGCGGAGAAGGGGGAAAAACGGCAATCCGAACCGATCTCGGTCCAACCGTCGATGACGACATGCGATTCGAGACGGGTGTTCCTATCGACGGTGACGTGAGGGCCGATGACGCAGCCCGGTCCTATCCAGACGCCCGCGTCCAGCTTCGCGTCGGGGTGGAGGGAAGCGGAGGGGTGGACATAGACCTCATTTCCCGACATTCATCTCCCCTCGGTCCATGAGCGAGGCCAGCATGTCGCCCTCGACCGCGACCTCCCCGTCGACCAACGCCTTGCCGTGAAGCTGGAAGAAGCGGCTCTTGAACTTGATGAACTCGCACTCCAAGCGGAGCTGGTCGCCCGGCACGACGGGCCGGCGGAACTTCATGTCGTCGATCTTGCTGAGCATGACGAACTTCTTCTCCGGGTCCGGGATCGAATTGAAGAGGAGGATCCCCCCCGCCTGGGCCATGGCCTCGACGATGAGGACGCCCGGCATGATCCGGACATCCGGGAAATGGCCCTGAAAGAATTGTTCGTTATAAGTGACGTTCTTGATGGCCACGATCGACTTGGCCTTTTCCAGGCTCAGAACGCGGTCCACCAAAAGGAACGGATAACGATGCGGCAGGAATTTGAGAATCGCTTCGATATCGAACAAGGAAGCGTCCTGCTATTTGCCGGTCGCCTTCGACGCGTCGTAGCGCTTGATCACTTCGGCCGTGTAATCGATGGCCGGGCTCCAGTAGACGGCGCCGCTCTTGGCCAGGTCTAAGATGACGTCCATGGCCTTCTCCTTGCCGAGCTGCTCGACGATGGGAATGAGCTCGTCCTGGAGTCTCTTGAAGAGCCGCTGCTGGAGCTCGTTGATGCTGGAATAGGCGTCCTCGGCCTTCCGCTTCCGGTCCGTGTTCTTCCGGTCCAGCTCCGAGGACAGCTGCATGACCGCTTCATCGGTCAAGGTGATGCGCTGGGTGTTGAGCTTCGTCTGGAGCCCGCGGATCTCGTCGTCGAGCTTGGCGATGGTCGCCGAGTTCTGCTTGTCGGCCTCCGTCAGGCGGGCGATGATCTTTTTGCCTTCGGACGACTTCTCCAGGACGTCCTGGGAATTGACGATGCCGACCTTCACCTGGGCGAAGCCCGCGCCGGCCAGGACTCCCACGAAGAGCGCGAGGCAGATGATCGACAGGATTCTTTTTTTCATGTTCAACCTCCTAAAGTTGACCGAACATTATCGTTTCTGTTTCAGAACGTGGTGCCAATCGCGAAACGGAAGGCGAAGTTGGAGTCGCTCTGGTAGATCAGCTTGTTATTATAGGAAAAAATCAGCCGGAAGGGAACCCGCAGAGCCGGGACGAAGATCCGGGCTTCCAGGCCCGTGGACGAATAGACGTTCTTCAGGCTGACCCGCTCATCGAGGGCGTAGGCATTGCCCATGTCGTGAAAGGCGATGAGGTAGAGAGGGCTTTCCAAACCGCCCACGTGGAGGATGAGCTCGGCATTGAGGACGAGCTGTTTCATCCCTCCGACGTTTGATCCGCTCGCGTCGCGGGGACCGATCGAATAGATCTCGTAGCCGCGGATATTCCGTTCGCCGCCCAGGAAGAACCGCTCCCAGAACGGGACCTGGGAGTTTCGGAGAGGCTTCACGACGGAATACTCGATATGGAAGCCCAGCGACATGACCCCTCTCTTGATAGGCTGGTAGTGAGTGAATTCGAGGTTCGGCTTGATCATGTGGATCTCGCCGCCGAGGAAGGTCCCGGCGTACTTGAGCGAGAACAGGTACATCGTGCCGCTCGTCGGCGTCAGCGGGCTGTCGATCGTCGACCGATAGATCGACGGCGAGAGCGAGCTCATGTTGTATTTCCCCCACCCGAACAGGCCGGAATAATAGGGGTCAAGATAGGGATTGGACGTGACCACGCCCCCGCTCGCGTCCGTGGTCGTGGACGTTTCCGTGGGCTGTTTGACGTCGATGAACTGGAAGCTGTAGGTCAGGTTCACCCGCCAGGGGAAGACGAGGATCGCGCCGAAGTTGAAATCGACGCCCCGGGATTTCTGGTCGTACAGATAGGGGTAGATCATGGTCCGGTCGTAGATATTGAACCCGGCGCTGATGGGCATGTCGAACAGATACGGCTCGGTGAAGCCGAAGACGTAGTTCTTGATCCGCTTCCCGTACTGGGCCGTGATCTCCAGGTTCTCCCCGGCGCCGAGGAAATTGACGGTGGAATAGCTGGCCGCGATGAACGTCCCCTCGTAGCCGCTGTAGCCCGCCGTGAACTGGATGTTGTTCCTTTGGAGCTCCTTGACGTTCACGTGGACGTCGAATTGGGTCGGGTCGTCCGCGGCGGGTTTGACCTCGGGGTCCTTTTCGAGGTCGACGAGGCCCAGCTGTTTGATCCGGAGGATGCTGTCTTTGAACCGGGCGAAACTGAAGAAATCTCCTTCGCGGAGGGCCATCTCCCGCCGGATGACCTTGTCCTTGGTGAAGATGTTCCCGCGGAACTCGAGCCGGCGGAGAAAACAGATCTCGCCTTCGGCGATCTGATAGGTCACATTGACGACCTTGTTCTTCGGGTCCAGGGTCTCGACCGGGATGACCTGGCCGTAGAGGTGGCCGAAATTGCGGAAGAGTTCGCCGATGTCCTCGACGCTCTTCTCCCGGACCTTGGTGCTGTAGACCTCGCCCTTTTTGAACTTCATCAGCAATTGGATCCCGGCCGTGCTGAAGGCCTTGTTGCCTTCGATCTTGATCTCTCCGACGCGATAGAGGTAGCCGGCGTTGACAGGGATGACGATCTTCATCATCTTCTGTTTTTTGAAGAAGGGGAACGATCTCTTGGTGATCTCCTCGATCTTCGGCTCCCCGACCGTCGCCTCCATGTAGCCGTTCTCCTGGAGGGCCTTCTTGATGTTGGCCACGTCATCGGGCAGTTTATTCTGTTTGTACAGGCTTTTGCCCGCCACCCAGGAGAAAAGGCTGAGCTGCTGGTTCTCCTTCATGGCCTCGCGAAGCGTGCTTTGGGGGAGCTTGGGTCTGCCGGTGAACTCGACCTCCCCGACGCGGACCTTGGGGCCTTCGTCGATCTTGAAGAGGATATCGAGCTCGCTTTTGCCCTTTTTGGCCGTTTCGATATCGACCTTGGCCGCGTGGAGGCCCTTTTCCGAGAGCAGGTCCTCGATCGTTTTTTTGATCTTCTGGATCCGGGAAGGACTGTAATAGGAGTAAGGAAGGACGTATTCGTCTTTCTCTTTGAGTTTGTTGACGAT
>Ga0315294_10005569_pt1 | contig 13828 bp, 15 predicted proteins | sample YL17G13_40_MG_FD_203626 | JGI IMG/M metagenome (GOLD analysis project Ga0315294, IMG submission 203626) | Sediment microbial communities from Yellowstone Lake, YNP, Wyoming, USA - YL17G13_40 | ecosystem: Environmental > Aquatic > Freshwater > Lake > Sediment | place: USA: Wyoming | collected... | reverse complement strand
GCTTGAAGAATTGGGAGGATTAAACAAATGAATAAGAGACTTCTAATCGGCTTTCTGACCTGTTTCTTGTTATCCGGCTTCGCGAATACGGCAAGAGCGGATCCTTGTCCGCCGCCATCTTGTCCTGCTTGTTATACTTGGAACGGGAGTGCGTGCGTCTACATTTGCGGGTGCTTGCCATCGCCCATCGGCTTCAGTGTTTGGCCTTCTACGAATGATCGCTACGTATGTATTGATGATACCATAGTATTCAACGCACAATGGCCTCTCACCTACGACGGTGATGGTTGTTCGCTGATTTATATCTGGAATTTTGGACCTGGTGCTTACGACATCGATTTAGGAGTAGACGGCAGCTATGTATCTTGCAGGTATGGTAGCGCAGGGGATAGAACGGTAACCCTAACCGTAACAAGAGTGACATCTTCTGACCCTAATTCTTGTTGTAGCACGCCGCGAACCGCCAGTTTCAGCCGGACTGTTACGGTAGTAGAGGTGGAATCCCTTCAGCCGGACCCGGGCCCAGATATAGAGGAAATCGACGATGGTGATGGCAACCCCAACACAAGATCGTTTCTCGTCAAGATTGCCGACTCCGGCGTAGTAACCGTAAGAGCGACGCCCAATCCTGTTGTTCCGGAACAGTGTCTGCCGGGTTACGGATATACCTGGGGCTGGTGGCTTGAAGGGGGGACCGGTAGCAGCTATCTTACCCGCACCGTTGACAGAACTACGACTGGGGTAACAACAATTAGCTGTGTTTGCGGCTCCTCGTCAAAGACAACAAAAATCTATGTTTACGAGGCGAAGCTGAAGCTCTATGCAAAGGGCGGCCTTTCTTATATACCACTCCTTGTTACTCTCGGCGATTTCGGACATAGTTGGTGGAAGCTGGAGTTCAGTCATCCGGAGCTACTAAAGCCTATCACACTCCGTCTCTACGTCGGTGAAGAAATCGGCTACTGGCCGGCCGAAGGATTCCCTCTATATAACCCGTGGGCGTTTGTCCCAGGAGATGTCCTTGTATATGACCAGGGCTGCACTGAATGGGCGACGGGAGAGTGGAGAATTGCGTGGTCAGAGCTTCGTGCTGCCTTGTACTATTCAATGATTCTGGATAATTCGCCTGGTGAGTTCTCTGCCTGGTATCACAATTGCACGGACGAGGCTGTGACCGCTGGCGAGGTAGCAGGTGTAGAAACGATAGACGCCAGTATTGACCCAACGTTGCCCTTGACGCTTTTTTTATATCTCTTGATTCATTAGCGGAGTCCAGTTATTATGTGTGATGTTATAAATAGGAGGCAGTCTCTATGAAAAGGAAGAAGATTGTTACTTTCGCGGCGGTGGGAATCGTCGGTATAGCTTTTATTACGTGCGCTCTGGCAGCCATCTATCATTACAGGGTTCTTTCAGCAACTCGGTTAACACAATCTGCGAAGCCAGAGGCGGTGCCCGCCTCCGAAATCCCTGCCAGAGATGTGAGCAGCCAAGTATCTGCAATGCAGCAATGGGTCACTGAGGTCAACACTCCGAAGGATGCTCAGCTCGCCTCATATGTTACCGCTGCGGTCCAGCAGGCTGGCCAATTGTGGCAGGAATGGCAAACCCTCGTCAATTCTGGTGAGGTCAGAATAAAGCCTTGGCAAGGCACCAATTTCACCAGCGGGGTATGGGAGTCCCCAGACGGAAAAACCAAAATCTCTCTTATATTCAGATCGAAAGAGAGACAGATCATACACAGCAAGAAAAGAATCTACTCTCCCGAGGGTAAAGTAGAGCAGTTCTACTGGCTTGCATACTATGACGATTCGGGCACGATAAAGCATTGTGAGTTGGATAGTCGGGAGGTACTTTTGTTCTACCCCGGAAACAAAATATCAAGTTACGCCCGGAAGGTTGATCCCGCAAAAGAAGGCTGGGAAACTTGGTACGAGATTGAATGGGACGAGAACGGCAAAATCGTCCGAGAACAAACCAGAACGTATGAGATACCCCAAGCTCCAGCGAGTTCCTAATCCTAAAGGTGCCGCCCGCCGAAAGGCCGCTCAAAATGGAAAATATACCGAAGGAGTAGAGAAATAGCACAATCGCCATCTTTTGTAACTGAATGTCGATCAACCATCGATATAAAGAAAAAGCGAGCAGCCGTAGCAAATAGCACCATTAAATAATCCGCAGTTTTTTCCGTTCTGTTTATTATATGGGGGTAAAGCCGTTCCAGTTCTTTGACAAGTTCAAACAGGCCGGCCTTGTTTTTATTGAAAGTCGAACAATGATTGGGTTTTAATCATTGTCACCTGGTCCGGATAGGCGGCGAAGGTGTGGATGTGCAATTCGGTGCGTCTTGCCTCGAAGTCAACATAGCAGAACGGCTGCAACCTGCCGATTTCCAATTCCGGGAACTTTACGAACAGGCCGCGATTTCGCGCGAATCGCTCAAGGTCGTTGTGGCTCTGCAGATACAGATTAGGACTCATCTTATCGACCTGAAAATCTGTCATATAACTTATCCCGCGGCTCAAGGTGCATTTATGACTGCGAGGGCCTCGGAACTGGAAACGCTCAATCAGCCCTCGATGCGGAAGCAACTGGCCGGGCGTGCTTACAACTTCACTAAGGCAGGCATCGTCGGCGAAAACACTGACAACGTGAGTGCAGCCAGTAACCCAGATAATCGCCTCGTATTTTTCTGTCCGCAAGTGCCGGCTGGCATAAATCTGGAAAAGCTCCGGATGCAACGGTCTTTGAAAAAGGCTGAATATCAATTCTTCAACAGCTACATTGATTTGCGGTAATTCCATCACGAATATCCCGATACAAAAACTGCTTTGCTAATCTTGCCCTTATTATACTAAAATCGCCGCATATATTCAAGACCAATATCAGTATTGATAAGCCCCATTACTTGCCTTATAGGACGATTATTTTGCAAACTCCGCAACTGGAAAGACTAATAGTAACGAAGTTTTTTTGAAAAAAGTTCAAAAAAATTGCCCTGACCCATTGATTTCAATACTGAAAAAAGGCTGCGTTCACAATGGTTGCGATAATATCATAAAAGGCATGAGTGCCGGCTGTGATTGCGAATCCGCGAATCGCAAAAAGTATCGCAAAGTAAACTCCTGCAATCGTTCGGAAACCGAACTCCGTCCAGTCAAAGGCCGCTGTTCGACCGAATTGTCCCTCCACAAAGACGATGTGATGATGGGCGCTGAATAACGCTGCAGAAATGAGAACCGAAAGTATGATTGAGTTCTTACGAGTAAGCCGCAGCACATCCTGGAAAAACAGCATCAGAAGGCAAATCAAAATCAGCCGAAAAACAAGCTCCTCGTAAATGCCGGCTCCGATGCCAGTAACAATATCGGCTAATAGCGATTTACTTTTCACTGTTCGGTGTGGGGGTCCTGTGGCTGCCAACAATAAGCTATCCCCTCCGCCTAAAGAGTGTATCGGTGCTGCCTCAACTTGTATTTGTGCTGCGCTATCAGCAAATTGCCTGATATTGTCCTGTGGTCCGGCTGGTCTATTCAGGAATAAACTCAACACAATCAACGGCACCGCAAGCAAGATGCACTCGACTGCCATTGGCAAAAAATCGCCAGCGCCGAAATGCCATTGCTTGCCCGACGCTACCTGCAGACCTACCAAAATAATCACAACCACTAAAGGTGGCGCCATCCACGCTAATCTGCTGCTGCCGCCAATGTATTCGAGCAGGTGCTGCAGCCATACAAATGCCACCACGCGAACCTGAGACTGGTTAAGGACGTCTGTATTTATTAAAAACGTCCCGACCTCATATAAAATGATAAACGGCAGCAGAAAAACTATGGCGTAAACCGGCCGACTCGTCCGCTCGAGATAGGAGTTTCGAGCGAAATTAAAGAATTGACTTGTGTCGTACCTGCGTCTGCCTTCCATTAGCGGAGGTTACCTGCCTGACCGTTCTGGCTTTTTGTCTCTAAACCCCCTTAGAAAAACGACTTTCTCTTCTTACGGGGTGAACATCAAAAATCAGTTGACCACATCGCTCAAATTTTGCAGAGTTTACTTTAATGGGCCTCAAATTACAATAGTTAAAAGTAAAAGTAGCCGCTTTTGGCAGGCCGTTATGAGTTCATAGTTCATCGATGAACTATGATTGCCATAGATTAAGTTCTGGCATAGTAATAGTTGTGAAGAGTTTGGCGAAAAGGAGTAGATTTTCTGCTTAAGAAACTGCCGAAATGATAGCTGAACAACTGAACGAAATTTATCAACTGCTTTTCGAGCGATTTGGCCCACAACACTGGTGGCCGGGCGAGACCCAATTCGAGATAATCACAGGCGCGATACTTACTCAGAATACCAACTGGGGCAATGTCGAGAAGGCAATAGCGAATCTAAAATCCGCCGGCCGCTTGACTTTTGAGGAACTCTATCACCTTGACCTTTCGCAGCTTGCCGAGCTTATTCGACCAGCCGGCTATTACAATATAAAAGCCAGGCGGCTCAAAAACTTTATAAACTGGCTCTTTGACAGTTACGCCGGCAACCTGATGAACCTCGAAAGCATCGACACCGATAAGTTAAGAACGGAACTTTTGGCCATAAAAGGTATTGGCTGTGAAACTGCCGACTCGATTCTACTTTACGCCCTCAATAGACCTGTTTTCGTCGTGGATGCCTATACCGCACGAGTAGCTGTCCGTCACGAGCTCATTGAGCCGAATGCTGATTACGAGCAGTTGCAAGAATTGTTTCAATCAAATCTGCCGCAGGACACCCGGCTTTTCAACGAGTACCACGCACTTCTGGTTCGACTCGGCAAAGAATTTTGCAGGCCGATGGCCAAATGTCCCGCCTGCCTGCTGGAAAAGCTCCCGCACACGCTCAAGCACGAATATTTTTAACCTCCTTCCCTTACAACAGAATTATCTGGCCGAATTAAGAAATTCTTGACGGCCTGACCTTTATAGCCGAAAATTTCAAGCAGTCCACCGACATTTTCGGCATACTTAAAAAAGAAATCCTCTGGATAAAGGAATACTTTATGACGAAAAAGATACTTTTCTTATTTCTGTTAGTGGCCGGCCAGGGCGTTCTATCCCACGCCAGTGATTATTTTAATCTTCCATACGGTCAGTGCCTTTCTGCCTCCACCGAGCGGGTCGGTCTGTGGTGGGCATCATCCGGATGGAAAATAAGTCAGGATAAGCCCTTGCCTGAGACAACTGCTCCGGCCATAACGATACGTGCCGCCCGAAATGAAGCCGAGGCAGCGCAGTTGGTAATTCAGCCAAAAAGTGCCTTAAACGGTTTTGTCATCAGCCCCAAAGCATTGGCCGGGCCAAGCGGCGCCATTATTCCCGCAGAGAATATCGAAGTGTTCAAAGTGCAATACGTCAATGTCACACAGCCCACCGACAAAAGTTCAGTGGCTGGTCTCTGGCCGGATCCATTATTACCGTTAAAGGGTCCCATTGATGTCGAAGCCAACAAGAATCAGCCGTTCTGGATTCGTGTGAAAGTTCCACGTGATATTCCCGCCGGAATATACACGGGCAAGATTCATCTTGCGGCACAGAATTACGGTGCCGATGTTACCCTGCAAGTGGAGGTGTATGATTTTGTCCTTCCTGACCGGATGACGTGCACAACCGCTTTTGGGTTCTCGCCTGATGAAGTATTCCGTTATCAGAAGCTCTCAGACCGCCAGCAGAAGCAGCAGGTGCTGGATAAGTATTGGGCCAGCTTCAGTGCCCATCACGTTTCGCCTTACGACCCTGCGCCACTTGACCCCATCAATGTCACCTGGCCCGACATCCGACCACCTCAGTCCAAATGGGAAGGCGGGCTGGTCGTGACAAACGAGAAGCACAACGGCCAGCGCTGCCTGCTTATCTTTGACGACCGCCGCGACGATAATGTAACCGTAACTTACTCGCCGCTGATTGAAATTCCTAAGGGCGGCCTGCGGATTAGTTTCTATCATCGCACCGCCATGCCTAATCAGATGTTCCAAGTGTCACTTAATCATTACGCCGCCTCCGGCAACTGGATATCCGGCAATAATAACGACCTTGTCGTCGAAGGCACAGGTAACTGGCAGCAGTTTGAACAACTCATTGAAAAATTTCCGCCGGCTGCTAAGTCCATTCGCCTTCATCTGCGCGCGACCCCTTGGACCGAGGCGGGCGAACGCACAGGTCTTGTATGGTTCGACGATGTGTCGCTATCCGACGCTGCCACTGGCAAAGGGCTTATTGAGGGCGGTGACTTTGAACTCCAAACATTGCCACCGGCCGAGCAGGAAAAGCTCCAGGTCAGATTCGACTTTGCCGGCTGGGACAATGCGATGCAGCGGGCAATTGATTACTACCATTTCAATTCCTTCCAGATACATATCTCCGGTCTGGGCGGCGGTACCTTTCATGCACGCAGCGAGCCGGAGCTGCTCGGCTTTACCGAAGACACGCCCCACTACAAAGTTCTCTTTGCCTCCTATTGCCGCCAAATCCAGGAACACCTCCGCAGAAAAGACTGGCTGGATGAGGCCTTCGTATATTGGTTCGATGAACCAGACCCCAAGGATTACAAGTTCGTTGCCAACGGCTTTGCCAAACTCAAAGGCGCAGCCCCGGATATCAATCGTATGCTGACCGAGCAGGTCGAGCCGGAGCTGGTTGGCGGACCAAATATATGGTGTCCTGTTACCCCCAACTACAACCACCAAGCCGCCGAAGAGCGCCGCAAGAGTGGTGAAAAATTCTGGTGGTATATCTGCTGCGGCCCCAAGGCCCCCTACTGCACGCTCTTTATCGACCATCCGGGCACCGAACTGCGGGTATGGCTGTGGCAAACCTGGCAGCGAAAAATCGACGGTATCCTCGTGTGGCAAACGAATTACTGGACAAGCTCCGCCGCCTATCCTAAACCTAATCAGCCACAGAACCCTTACGAGGACCCTATGAGCTGGGTTAGCGGCTACAGCACTCCTGAGGGGAAAAAGGAACCCTGGGGCAACGGCGACGGCCGCTTTATCTATCCGCCGCAAGCCGCTGCAGATGCTCACCCTGCCGAACCTGTTCTCGACGGGCCGGTCGAAAGCATCCGCTGGGAAATGCTTCGAGATGGTATCGAGGACTACGAGTACTTATCTATCTTGAGTAACCTCCTCAAAGATAAAAAAGATAAACTGACCGCCCAGCAACACGAGGAATACACGGCTTTGGTTGAGGTGCCTGAAGATATTACAAAGGATATGACGACTTTCACCAAAGACCCGGCACCTATTGAGGCACGCCGCGACCAGATGGCTCGCGCCATAGCTAATCTCAAAAAATTATGAGATTATGATTTCGTTGTAGGTTGCAAAGGATTTATAAAAAATTCGCTTGTGAAAGAGATACACATTCGCTAAACTACAAACTTAATATTCGTAGCAGCGTTGTCGGTTGACTTAATTTCTTAAGCTGATTGAAAGGGGAAAATATGGAATCTTGTTCTTGTGTTTGGGCCCAGCGATTTCCGGAAGTGAGACCAGTGTTTGCAATCGTATTCGCTTTTCTTGTAGCATTTGTTGTCCTGGTTGTGGTTGCAATAAAGCTATTGATTTGCTGCAAGATTTTCTCGAAGGCCGGCTATAGCTGGGCCCTCGGCCTGCTGATGCTCATCCCGATAGTGAATATAATTATGGCCTTTTTCCTGGCTTTTGCGGACTGGCCGGTCCAGAAGGAACTACGCCGTCTCAAACAGCAGCAATCGCAATCCTAAACCGCGGGTCGTGAGCTGCGGTTAGTGAACAAGAAGGCAAAACGACAACTGCAGGTTGCAAAAAACCAAATGCCGGAGACATATATAAGCACAAACCATCCGTGTCGGCTCAGTTGGCATCTGCGCCAGCCCGGGGCTTTTCAGGGAAGCCAAAAAGTGCAGCACAAAATAATTCTCGTCGCTTGTGTCGTTATTCTGTCGGGGGCGGCACTGCTCCACATCAGCGCCAACGACCTTTATCTCTTCGGGTACAAATGGCCTGTGAACTGCTTATTGTATCAAACTTTTGGAATAAAATGTTCGCTCTGCGGCCTGACACGCTCTTTCTGCTCACTGGCGCACGGTGATTTCCGGGCAAGTGTAAAGTTTCACCTCCTTGGACCGGCAATTTTTGCCTTTATTTGTCTTCAGATTCCATATAGAATTTACCACATAATCATTAAACCTGATGGAGTGAATAGAGTACTAACACGGCTAAACGTGGGTTTAGTCGTGATGCTTGCGATAGCGATTTTCGTTAACTGGTTTATCTACCTTGGAGGGCTTATTTATGACCTCGCAATACGCTAAAATAAGTGTGCTTGACCCCATTGCACCTGCTCTCGAAAGGGTAAAGACAATCCTTTTCAAACCCTTCGATTTGGGCAAGTGGTTTGTTATCGGTTTTTGCGCCTGGCTGGCATACCTGGGAAAGGGTGGGGGTGGCGGCGGAAACGGTTTTAACTTTCGACACGATGTTAAGCTGAACCAGGCCATCGAGCAGGCAAGACACTTCATAATTGAAAACCTCGTCTGGATTGTCCCCGTAGCCATCCTCGTGGTGATGCTGATAATAGTTCTATGGCTTGTCTTGACCTGGCTCAGCAGCCGCGGCAGATTTATGTTCCTTCACTGCGTTGCCGAGAACAAAGCCGAGGTCAAAAACCCCTGGACAAAATTCCGGCAGCACGCCAATAGTCTGTTTCTGTTCAGAATCGTGCTCGGCCTGATTAGCTTTTTCGCAGTCGCCTTGCCCATCCTGCTCGGCCTCGTTGCTTTAATCGCAGCGTTCAGCGTCGTCCCGCGTATCAGCTTTATCCTGGGACGGGTGACACTCGCTTTGGTTCTGTTTGTTGTCTCAATCGTGCTGCTGCTTATATCCAAATTCACAACAGACTTTGTCGTTCCTATAATGTTTTTACGAACGACAAGCTGCACCGCTGGCTGGCGTGAATTCCTCACTCTGTTGTCGGCAAACAAGGCCCACTTTGTGCTATACATCCTTTTCCAAATCGTTATAGGAATGTGTATCTGCGTAATTCTTTTTGCGGTTATGTGCCTTACGTGCTGCTGTGCCTGCTGTATCTTGTTGATACCCTATATCGGAACCGTTCTGCTTCTGCCCATCTTTGTCTTCAAACTTGCTTATTCTCTATGTTACCTGCGTCAGTTCGGCCCGCCGTTTGATGTTTTTGGCGACGAAACCGCCTGACCTGACGTGGAACCGCGAAGATTTTTACTTAAGCAGTCCTCCGTACAGAGCAGCGCCGATGATGATAAGAGCAGGATGCACCTTTGTTAGAGTAAACAGCACAAACGAAACGGCAATAACGGACAGATATTTGAACTGGAGAAAGTGGCTTTTGTCCACTAACCTGATTGCGACGGCCAAAACAAGCGCAAAAACAGCGTATTGGACCATCTCAAAGGCAGCTTTTATCGACGGGATGCTCCGGTATCTTGAATAAGCCAGTGAAGCAACTATCATAAAAAACACGGGCGGCAGCAGATTGGCAATGTTGGCCACTATGGCGCCGCTAACACCGGCAACCTTGTAACCAGTGTAAGTTGCGAATTTAATCGAGGTTTTGTGTGGCCTGTGGAACCGATTCGGGAACATACGTGGCCACGATTGTTGAGGTTCAGGTAGATAAGGAAAAAGGGCACGTTCAGGTAAAGCGAGTGGTATGTGATCAGGATATGGGTATAGTGGTTAATCCTGAGGAGCCAAGTTGCAGATGGAAGGTTGTATCACAATGGGGCTCGGCTATGCCCTGTCCGAAGGTATTCATTTCAAAGGCGGAAAGGTCCTCGACCTAAACTTCGATACCTACAAGCTTCCTCGTTTTTCATGGGTGCCGGAAATCGAACCGGTCCTCGTAAAGGCAGAAGACATATCTCCTCAAGGGGGCGGAGAGCCCGCCATTATTTGTATGGGTGCCGTGATTGCCAACGCTATTTACGATGCAACAGGCGCCAGAGTAATTCAGTTGCCCATGACGCCGGAGCGTGTAAAAAAAGTGTTCGCAAGCCGTTCCGAACAGGCAGTTCCAATGACTTAAAATGGCTTAAGATGACGTTGAGAATCTTTAGTGACTTTCAAAGCAACCTGTATTTGTGAAGTTTTCGAGAGCAAATATTCGATATATTGTGTATAATCTGAAGTTAAAAGAAGAATCGCTATAACGTAATTTGCTAACATAGTAATCAGAGTTTGAATAAGGAAATGTGGTACCGAACATAGCAAATTTTAGGATGCAAATAAGAGATAAAGGGATGGTTGTTCTAAGTTGATTTTCTTCTTGTCCGACTTGTTTAACTGCTCTGCGTCAAAAAACCAAGCGGTCTAATCACTTTATTAGGTTCTCTGTTGACGCTGATATTTGCAAGGAACGAACCGGCCTCCTTTCCGTTATTTAGATATTTGGCTATGGGAATATTGTTATGAAAATACTGCTTGTTAACCCAGATGCACCGGTTACGTTCTGGAGTTTCAAGAACGCATTGAGATTTGTCTCCAAGAAATCGCTTTTACCGCCGTTGGGATTATTGACCGTAGCTGCGATGCTCCCGAAGGATTGGGAAAAAAGGATGGTCGATATGACTGTAACAAAACTGCGGGACCGAGACATTCAATGGGCCGACTATGTATTCCTAACCGCCATGGTCATCCAGAAAGAATCTGTGCGGCGGGTAATAGACAGATGCAGGAAAATCGGGACCAGGGTGGTTGCAGGCGGCCCCCTATTTACGGCTGCGCCGGAAGACTATCAGGATGTTGACCACCTTGTGCTTAATGAAGCGGAAATTACTCTGCCACAATTCATAAAAGATTTGAAAAACGGCTGTCCAAAACCTGTGTACAAATCGGAACAATGGGCTAATTTGAGTGATACTCCGATTCCGCTTTGGGGATTAATTGGCAGTAAAAATTACGCCTTGCTGTGTATTCAGTACTCGCGGGGGTGCCCGTACAACTGTGACTTTTGTGATGTCACGATACTGTTTGGACATCGAATACGGACAAAAACCAAGGCTCAGATACTGGAGGAGCTGCAAAGTCTGTATTCTATTGGATGGAGGGGGCAGGTGTTTGTTGTTGACGACAACTTTATCGGAAACAAGGAAAAACTAAAAAAGGAAGTTCTTCCTGCCATCATCAGTTGGATGGAAGAGCGAGAATATCCATTCTCTTTTAATACCCAGGCTTCCATCGACCTTGCTGACGATGAAGAGCTTATGCGGTTAATGGTTGAAGCAGGTTTTGACGGCGTATTCATCGGCATCGAAACAGCCAACCAGGATAGTCTCATCGAATGCAATAAGGTTCAGAACAAAGGCCGTGACCTGATTGCCTGTGTCAGGAAAATCCAGGAATCCGGCATGCAGGTTCAAGGAGGATTTATTGTAGGATTTGACAGCGACCCGTCCTCAGTATTCGAGAGTCTGATTCAATTTATTCAGCAAAGCGGAATCGTAACAGCTATGGTCGGATTGTTAAACGCTCCCCGAGGCACGAAGCTTTATCGGCGGCTCAAGAACGAGAACAGGTTGTTAAATTACGTTTCGGGCAATAACACTGATTTTTCAATGAATTTCATTCCCAAAATGAATCTTGAAGACCTTCTCAAGGGCTACCAAAAAGTTGTAAGGACAATTTATTCGCAGAAGTATTACTATGAACGCGTCCTGACATTTCTTAAAAACTACAAACCTCTTGGAAAAACGAACATCAAAATTCATTTATGCGACCTTGCGGCATTTATCAAATCTATATGGCGTATAGGAATAATTGACAAAGGCAGGATTTATTATTGGAAACTAATCTTCTGGGCGATTAGACGCCCGCGACATTTTCATTTGGCTGTAACGCTTGCCATTTATGGATTTCATTTCCGCAAGATGTTCGAAAGCTATCGCAACGTATAACTGACTTTTGGCGGTTGTCCATCGCTTCGTGGTGACCAGGGCGATATTCCGCACCTTGTTATGATTTGATAGTTCGTTGTTCATCGAAAAACTACGAACCATGAACAATGAACTAAGAAGGGCCGATAAGGTCTGCAATAGCACTGCGTAATCGTTGTTGTCCAAAAAGATTTGCGGTTGGCGGATCCATCCAAAAAAGTGCCGGTTGATTTTTACCGATGTTCCAGTGTGACCCTGTTTTTAGAAAGGGCTATGGCTACCGGCGAAAAGTAATTATGAACTATTCGTGGTCTTTCAGGGGATAATTAAATGGACAATATGGTCGCTGAGATTAAACGGACCGACTATACGCTGCGGCATCTGGTAATGATTGCCGAACAGGCGGTCGAAGGGATTGTCGTGGTTGACCTCAGAGGGATACTTTGGTTTGTCAATACGGCATGGGCCAGGATGCATGGGTACGAGAGTAGTAACGAGCTGGTTGGTAAACCGATCAGCATGTTCCATACTGAAGGTCAGATGAAAACCGATGTGTTTCCTTTCATCGAGGAGACTAAACATAGAGGCCGGCTGGAGGGTCCGGTAGAACACTCGCGAAGAGATGGAGCGGTATTCCCCACGCAGACTAAAATGACCGCGGTGAGGGATGAAGCAGGCAGAACCATTGGACTCATTGTTTTTGTTACAGATGTCAGTGCAGGCAAGCAAACCAAGGAGCTCCTCAGGCAGCAGGCCGTCGGACTGAAGGCAGCTAATGAACAGCTCCAGAGTCAAATCAGCGAACATAAGCGGATGGAGAACCAATTACAGGAGCTGCGTAACCGGCTTGAGCAGCGGACTGCCGAACTGACGGCAGCCAACGAAGAGTTCCAAAGACAGACCGCTGAACACGAGCAGACAGAGAATGAATTGCAGGAATACTGCGATGGCATCGAGCAGCAAATTGCCGAGTTAGCTGCAGCGGTCAATAAGGTCATCCAATTCAGTGCATCGGCCCCTCAGTTGTTTTGCCACAGGACCCAATAAAATGTGAGGGGTTTGGAATCAGCCCTTCTGTGCACTATTACACTGCCCAAGAGTCGCATAAAATCTTTGCGCTTGCAATTCGGCCAAGCGAGTCTTACCATAGGTTACAAACGGAGTTGTTTGGAAGGATTAGACCTATGGGATGGGTTTTCTTATTTTTTCTGGTCGTGGCTGTCGCGTGTGTGGTCGGGGCCATCGGCTTTCGCACCCGGCGCATTAATTTCTTTTTCCAGCCGACTGCCCCTGTTGGAATGACACCTGCACAACGTCCGTTTGCAATTGAACCCCCGGAGCAGGATGATGTTTTCCAATGTGGCCCCTATAGAAGCATCCTGGCCAAAAGATGGGTGATGGTATGGGATTATCGAGACAAAGCAGGCAGATTGCATTCGGGCATAGCTGAATCCTACGAGCAAGCGGTCGAAGCCGCAAAAAGATTTGGGTATCAACCCGGCAAAGAAAACGGCAGGCCAATGCCGGTTGTGTCACTGACAAAACGAGCGACCTCGCAAGAGCCAGCCGATAGAGCTACGGCAGATGTTGACTGAAAACCCAACCCCTTGTCCTTCTGCCTTACCATCACTGCTCAGGGGGTCTTGGCCTTACTACGGTGTATCAGCGTAGAGGACAGCCGGAAGGTTTTTCGACCAATTCTTTGATTGAACCCTATCAGCCAGCTCGCAGACCGCCGCCTGCATAAAGAGCGTAATCGGCAGGCCTTCGGGTTCCAGATGGTCGCTATTCTGCACCTATTTCCATAACGACCACCAAATGCCTGCGGGCGATGGCGTTTAAGCCCGGCTTGCATCTTATTAGGAGGCCGAATTCAGTCTGAACAGGAGAGAGCAGCTCA
>Ga0315294_10005568_pt1 | contig 13829 bp, 16 predicted proteins | sample YL17G13_40_MG_FD_203626 | JGI IMG/M metagenome (GOLD analysis project Ga0315294, IMG submission 203626) | Sediment microbial communities from Yellowstone Lake, YNP, Wyoming, USA - YL17G13_40 | ecosystem: Environmental > Aquatic > Freshwater > Lake > Sediment | place: USA: Wyoming | collected... | reverse complement strand
ATGGCCGACCGGGCCACGGGACTCCTGAAAGAGGATGTCCTCAACGAGAAGGTGCTGTCCGCCATCCTGGAGCTGAAGACCCGGCTCCCGCACGTCCCGGCGGTCCTCGGCGAGATCGAGCGCGTGGCGCAGGAGGTGGACACCATCGTGAGCATCGGGGTGTCCACGCGCTGCGACGCCCAGGGAGACAACCATCTCGAGCCGGTGCTCGAGCGTGAAGGATACACGTTCTTCCGCGGCAAGACGAACCTGGGGCTGGGCCGGCGGCCCGTGACCGCCTGAGGGGCTGCGCCCATCGGCAGGCTTCGAGGGAGAAGGAGAACGCCCGCATGACGAACACACTCCACCGCTTCGGCGCGCGCGACAGCCATCAGGATGACTACATCGTCTTCGCCATGGCCTCCAAGGGGATCAACGACGAGGGGGTCTGTGAGAAGTTGCAGGCCTTCCTGCGGCTGGCGCTCAAGCACGGCCCCGTGAACCTGGGACATGGCCTCCACGGGGGGATGTATCGGCCGTCCGAGAACCTCACGCCCCTGGCCCACTGGTCCCGCTCCGACGAGCGGGACCCCGAGGCCGTGATTCGCGGGGTGGACGCTCCCTCCACGGTGGCGGCGGTCTTCGACGACCTGGCCAAGGTCGAAGCGCTCCTCAGGGAAGTCAAGGCGGCGGACCTCGGCATCTCCGTCAACATCAGCGGCCTGACGGACGAGGCGCACGCCTGCTGCAAACGCGTCGGGATCACGCGGCACAGCATCGAGTACTCGCTGGGCTTTCACGGCGACCTGAACCAGCTGCCGGACCGCCGCGTCCTGGAGCTCTCCACCATGTGCGGGCACGGCATGGTTTCGCACAACTTCGCCCGGAAGATGATCGACTTTGTCCGGGAGAATCGCCGTACGCCGCAGCAGGCCGCGGTCTACATGGCCCGGTTCTGCTCGTGCGGTGTCTTCAATCTCACGCGCGCGGTGCGCATATTGGAGCGGGCGCGCAAGGGGGAATGAGTACCGAGATCCGACGGTGCCGGCAGGGCCGCTCCTCTCGCTGTCGGCTGCCGCTGCCGCTGCCGATCATGGGGCTGGCGGCCGGGGATGGACCTTGCTAGACTCTACCGTCGAACGCACCGGTTCAGGGGTAGAGGACGTGGCCCTTTTCACAAGGAGGCTCCGATGAAGGATTCCCTGCAGAGCTGCATGAAGGTCGGCATCGTCCACTTCATGGCGTACCCCGAGTGCATGAAGGGGGAGGGTCCGATCTACGACACGGTGACCAAGGTGGTGGAGGACGAATTCTTTTCGGCGATCGAGATCACCTGGATCAAGGACCCGGCCGAGCGCCAGCGGGTGAAGAATCTCCTGGCCACCAGCCACATGGTGGTGGGCTACGGCGCCCAGCCGTGCCTGCTGAGCCAGAAGCTGAACCTGAACCACTTCGACGCGGCCGAGCGCAAGAAGGCCGTGGACCAGGTGAAGGCCTGCATCGACGAGGCGGCCGAGGTGGGGGCCGGGGCCGTTGCCGTCCTGAGCGGTGTCGATCCAGGCGAGCGGCGCGAGGAGGCCTTCAAGCTGCTCGTGGACTCGGTGAAGGAACTCTGCGGCCACGCCAAGGCCAAGGGCCTGCGCTTCATCCTGGAGAGCTTCGACAGCAAGTACGACAAGAAGTGCCTGATCGGACCGGCCAAAGACGCCCTGGCGCTGTGCAAGGCGGTCCGGAAAGACTACCGGGACTTCGGAATCATGGTTGACCTGAGCCATCTGCCGATCCAGGACGAGAGCCCGAAGAAGTCCCTGGGCACCTTGAAGAAGGACAACATCGCCCACATCCACATCGGCAACAGCGTGAAGCAGCAGGGGCATGTCGCCTACGGCGACCAGCACCCCCGCTTCGGCCTGCCGGGCGGCGAGAATGACGTGCCGCAACTCGTCGAGTTCTTGAAGACCCTGTTCGAGATCGGGTATCTGGGCAAGGGGAAGCGGCCGGTGGTGGCCTTCGAGGTGAAGCCGCTCGCCGGTGAGACGTCGGGGGCCGTGATCGCGAGCGCCAAGCGCACGCTGCTGGAGGCGTGGGCCCGAGTGTGACGGCGGAGGAAGGCGGGGCCCGGAAGCGAGCCTCAGGCTTTGCGCGGCTTGGCCGCAGCCAACTCCTCGAGGAAGTAGGCGGCGGAGAGGGTCCCGTGATGGAGGTTGTCCAGGTCCAGCTTCTCATTGGGGGCGTGGGCGTTCTCATCCGGCAGGCCGATCCCGAAGAGGAGGCAGGGGAGCTTCAGGAGATTGGCCAGCGTGGGGACGACCGGGATGGTGCCGCCGCTCCGGATATAGACCGGTATCTTGCCGAAGCCCTTGTGGATGGCCTGCGCCAGCGCCAGCAGCGACGGATGGTCGGAAGGGATCAGCCAGGGGGTCCCGCGGCCCGAGACTTCCGTCACCGTGGTGCGCACGGTCTTGGGGGCGAGGCGCTTGACGTGCTGGACGAAGAGGCGGGCGATCTTGATCGGGTCCTGGTTGGGGACGAGGCGCATGCTGACCTTGGCCATGGCGCGGCAGGGCAGGACGGTCTTGGCCCCTTCCTCGATAAAGCCGCTGTACATCCCGTTCACCTCCAGGGTGGGGCGGGCCCAGAGGCGCTCCAGAGTGGTGAAGCCCTTCTCCCCGTGGAGAGCGGGCACGCCCAGCTCCTTCTGGAACCGTTTCTCGCTGAAGGGGAGGTTGGCCAGGGCGCGACGCTCCGCGGCGAGGAGCTTGTGGACATCGCCGTAGAAGCCGGGGATCAGGATGCGGCCGTTCTTGTCCTTCAACTGTCCGAGGAGCTGGGCCAGCGCGAAGGCGGGATTCTCGACGGCGCCGCCGAAGCCGCCGGAGTGGAGGTCGCTCTTGGCCCCCTCCATCTCGACCTGGAAATACACCAGGCCCCGCAGACCGACGGTGATCCCGGGCACGCCCTTGGCGATCATGGCGGTGTCCGAGATCATGGCGAGGTCGGCCTTGAGCAGCGAGCGATGAGCCTTGATGAACGGGTCCAGATTGGGGCTGCCGATCTCCTCCTCGCCCTCGATCAGGAGCTTGACGTTGACGGGGAGCTTCCCCTGGGTCCGAAGATGCGCCTCGATCGCCTTGAGGTGCATGAAGGCCTGGCCCTTGTCGTCCACGGCGCCGCGCGCGAACAGTTGGCCGTTCCGCACCGTCGGGTCGAAGGGGCCGGTGATCCACGGCTCCAGGGGTTCCGCCGGCTGGACGTCGTAGTGGCCGTAGATCAGCACGGTCGGCTGGCCGGGGGCCTTCAGCCAGTCGGCGTAGACGACCGGGTGTCCGGCGGTCGGCAGGATCTGGGCGTGCTCCAACCCGATGGCGCGCATGTGCTCGACCAGCCACTCGGCGCACTTCTGGATGTCGCCCTTGTGGTCGGACTGGGTGCTGACGCTGGGGATGCGGAGGAGAGCCTTCAGCTCCTCGACAAACGCCTCGCGCCGCTCGTGAATGTAGCCGGTGACTGGGTGCATGGAATCCTCCGGGATCGCAAGCGGGAAAGGGCCGGGTCACGCGCTATGGACGATGCCCCCCGCCCGGACCACCGTGAGGCCGAGGCGCTGCAGCTCGTCCAGGAAGAAGTTGATGCCGATGGAATCGCTGGCCATGTGGCCGGTGACGATCAGGTTTCCGGCCAGCTTCTGCTCCTTCGCCTCGCGAAGGTCGGCCTCGGAAAAATGCATCGTCAAGACGGTGCCCACGCCGGCGTCGAAGTAGGCCCTGAGCACGTCCAGGCCGCCGTTGGTGTACCCGCCGACCGCCACCGCGACGCGCCCGGCGTAGTTCTCCGGCGCCCCCAGCCGCAGCGCGGGCCGTGTGGCTGCAGCGCGCTGCTCGGGGAACTCCTGGAGGGCCTGGATGACCTCCGAGACCTTGGCTCGACTGTGGGGATCGTTGAAGGAAGTCAGCTTCTCCGCAAGGAGGCGGCGCGTGATGAGGTCGCAGGGCCGGTGCACGTTCAGGAAGGCGAGGCCGAGCAGCTCGGCTGCCTGGACCACGCGGCCGTAATTGCGGGGATGGTTGTTGATGTCCACCTGCTGCAGCCGCCGCTGCACGGCCGCCTCGGCCCGCGCCAGGGGCACGCCCACCTCCACCAACTGCTCGATCTGGGTGCGGATAAGCTGCCAGCCTTCCACGATCGCGACCCCTTCCGGGTGATGGGTCAGGACGGTGTCGCAGGAAAGTTCCCTCGCCAGGAGCAGGTCCCCCACGTCGCAGTCGATGGTGGCCAGCACCTTCCGGACGCCGTCGCCGCGCACGTGGATCCCGGAATCCGGGGGGATCTCGGTGAGCCGCGCCAGGTCCAGGGCAACCTCCATCAAATCCTCGGTGGTCATGGTGTCCCCCTTTGGTTCGTAGCCGTCCCGCCCTTCGGATGCGGCGCCCTCGTATAACATGCTTCCGGCGCGCTGGGCAAGTCACATTCTGGCCAAACACAATGACCCATGACCTATGACCAATGATGATGGCTGACGGCCGATGGCGGCCTTGCCTTCAGTGGGAGGTGCGACCATGTACGTGGTCTGCGTCACCGTGAGGGTCGTACCCGACCAGATCCCTGGCTTCATCGAGGCGACCCTCGAGAACGCCCGCCAGAGCCGCAGGGAGCCGGGCAACGTCCGATTCGACGTGCTCCAGGCCGAAGCCGATCCCACCCAGTTCTTCCTCTACGAAGTGTACCGAAGCAAGGATGACTTCGTCCGCCATCAGCAGACCGCCCACTACTTGAAGTGGAAGGGGATCGTCGCCTCCTGGATGGCGGTCCCGCGCCAGGGGGTGCGCCACCTGAGCCTCTTCCCGGATGCGCAGGGGTGGGGCTAGGCCTTCAGGATGTCGATCCGGGAAGCGGAGCGCCCTCAAGACGCCGCTGGTTGACTACCGTTTCGCCTGCAGCCTCGCCAGGAACCGCTCGCGGGAGACGATCAGTCGCTGGTGGCGACCCTCGCCAACCTTCTCCTGATCGTCGTGGGCGACGAACGCGAAGGTGAGTTTCCGCCCCTCCATCGCGATCAGTTCCGCCTCCGCCCGGACAGTTCCGCCGATCGGTGTGGCGGCCAGGTGGGAGATCTCCAGCGAGGTCCCGACCGTCGTCTCGTCGGGGCCCAGGCGTCCTGCCAGTGCCTTGACGGCGGCGGCCTCCATCAGGGCCACCAGGGCGGGCGTTCCATAGACCGGCACGTCGCCGCTGCCGATGGAGCTGGCGGTGTTCGCGACGGTCACCAGGGCCGTCGCCGTTCCGCGCAGACCGACCGCGATCTCAGCCATCTCCGCCTCCCCCTCCCCACCCAGCATGAGCCATGAGTCGCCGAGAGACTCGCCTCTTGTAGCACGCTGCGAGAAAGAGGGTCAAGCGCCTTTCCTTGATTTGCGCCCGCACGGATGGACTGTTGACGGACTGTCGGTGGCGTGATATCCGAAAGCCTGCCATGGATCAGGGGACGAGTCATTGCAGCTTCCACCGGACGTGAGGAGACGTGAGGAGAGGTATGCGCATCCAGACGGCGACGTTCCTGAAGAGCGTGGGACAACCGGACCAGTTCCCGCGGGGGTCGTGGCCGGAGATTGCCTTCGTCGGCCGCTCCAACGTGGGCAAGTCCTCTTTGCTCAATCGCCTCCTCGGCCGCCGCAAACTGGCGCACACCAGCTCGACGCCCGGCCGGACCCGCACGATCAACTTCTACGAGGTGAATGGCTCGTGCCTCTTTGTGGACCTGCCGGGCTACGGGTACGCGAAGGTGTCGCGGGACCTTCAGGAGATCTGGTGGGCGCTGGTGGAAGATTACCTCGTGAACCGGCCGCAGCTCCGCGGCGTGGTCCATCTCGTGGACGCGCGGCATCCGCCGACTCCCGACGATCAGGCCCTGCAAGCGTTCCTTCGGTCCGTGGCGATGTCCTCCCTCGTGGTCTTGACCAAGGCGGACAAGGTCGGCCGGGGAGAGCGGCGAGCCGCGCAGGCGTCGGCCGAGAAGGTCCTGGGGCTCGATGCCGGCGCGCCCACCGCGTTCGTCTCGGCGGAGACGGGTGAAGGGATTCCCGCCGTCTGGCGAACCCTGGAGGCCTGGCTGGAGGCGCCTGCGCGTTTCGAGCCCTCGGGTGCCCCGTGCCCGTAAAGGCGGTCCGGCGAGGCTCGCGCACGGCCAGAATGCGATTGACGCCTCCCGGGCAGCCTGCTACATTCAATTCGGACTATAACGGCCGGGGGCTCCCCGGCCGTCGGTTTGTTCCGGTGGGGATAGAGCGATGCGTGCTGGTATGACGGCAGGATGGATGGTGACGGTGAGCTTGGCGGCAGGGCTCTTGCCCGGGTGCGCGGAGGTGGTCGCGCAACAGCCCGGGGAGCGCGCGCGCGAGGCGGGCCGGCCCGCCCTCTCCTCCAACCCGGGTCCGGTGGACCCCCGAGTGGACCGGCGCGCCTACTACGCCTACTCCCGCAGCGTGTGGGCCGAGATCCAGGGGGATCTGGACATGGCCGCCATGTGGGGGAAGGAGGCCCAGCGGAACGATCCGACCTCGCTCCACCTTCGGAGCCACCTCACCTCGCTCCTCCTCAAGAAGGGGGATTTCCGCGCGGCCATCCACGAGGGGGAGGAGATCCTAGCCCTCGCTCCCAACAACGTCCAGGCCCATCTGCTCCTGGCGGCGGCCTACCAGGGGCTGCGCAACGTCAAGGGGGCGGAGAAGCACTACCAGGAAATCATCCGCCTGGACCCGAGCCGGGCCGAGGCCTACCTCTTCCTCGGGAATCTCTACGTGGAGAGTCGGAACTTTCCCGAGGCTATCCAGGCCTTCGAGTCGCTGATCCGGGTCCATCCGGGCAGCCACCTCGCCCGCTACAGTCTGGGCCGGATCTACCTGGAATTGAAGTCGCCCGAGCAGGCCCGCGAGCAGTTCCAGGCGGCGATCGAGCGGAACGCGGACTTCGATCCGGCCTGGGTGGGACTGGCCGCCAGCCTGGAGGCGCAGGGGCGGCTTGAAGAGGCGGTCCAGGTGTACCAGCGGGCCCTGGCTGCCGACCCGCAGAACCGGGAGTTCCGCGAGCGGCTGGCGCAGCTCCATTTGCGACGCGGCGACCTGGAGGCCGCGCTCGCCGCCTACGAAGAGCTGCGACGCGGCGATCCGGCCAACCTCATGATCCTGACGCGCATCGGGCAGATCCACACAGAGCTGAAGCGTCCCGAGCAGGCCCTGACGATCTTCCGCGAGGTTCTCCGGAAGGAGCCGTCGAACGGCGAGGCCCGCTTGGCGCTCGGCCTGACGCTGGAGGGGATGAAGCGGTACGAGGAGGCGCTGGAGGTCCTGGGGAAGCTTCCGCCGCAGGACCCGCGCCACGTGGACGGCCTGCTCCATCGCGGCTACATCTTCGGGCAGCTCGAGCGGTTCGAGGAAGCCACGGCCGCCTTCACCGAGGCGGCCCGCCTGCGCCCCCACGAGGGGAACGTCCCGTATTACCTCGGGCTGACCTACATGCAGAAGAAGGACTATCTCCAGGCCATCGTGCACCTGGAAAAGGCCGTCGCCATGGATCCGGCCAACGTCCAGTACCACTATCAGCTGGGCGCCGCCCTGGAGCGGGCCCGGCAGATCGGCCGGGCGGAGGCCGTGTTCCGCAAGGTGCTGGAGTTGGATCCCAAGCATGCCGACGGATACAACTACCTCGGATACATGTTCGCGGAGGAAGGGATCAAGCTGGAAGAGTCCGTGGTCCTGGTGAAGAAGGCCCTGGAGCTGGAACCGGAGAACGGCGCCTTCATCGACAGTCTGGGGTGGGCCTATTTCAGGCTGGAGCGCCTGGACGAGGCGCTGGCCGAGATCCTGCGGGCCGTCCAGTACTCCCGGAAGGAAGACCCGACCATCCGCGAGCACCTCGGGGACGTGTACTTCAAGAAGGGCATGCTCCAGGAGGCTCTTCGCGAATGGGAGCGCGCGGTGGCCCTGGACGAGACCAACGCGACCCTCCGCCAGAAGCTGGACGACCTGCGCAAGCGTCTCTCCCGCGACGTTCAATGAGACACCCGCTCCTTTTCCCCGGAGCAGCGCTCCTGCTCCTGGGCGTATCCTGCGCCGTGGTGCCGGAGGGCCCGCCGCCCGCCCCGCCCACCCCGCCGGAGGCGGGCGCCGTGCGGGAACAGCTGCTCAAGGACGAGGCCGGACCGCGGACGATCCGCGGACTGGCGACGGTGCGCTATGAGGGGCCGGCGGGCAGCGGGTCGGCCACCCAGGCCGTTCTCCTGGCCGTGCCGGACCGGGCGCGGCTGGAGACGTTGAGCCCCCTGGGCACGACCGCCGTGGTCGTGGTCCTGCGCGGAGAAGAGGTGCGGGTCCATTCCCTCCTGGCCAACGCGTACGGGGTCGGGCAGGCCACACGCGAGACGGTGGGGCGACTCACCCGGATCCCCATCCCGCCCAGCCCGTTTCTGCGCCTCCTGGCGGGGCTCCCCCCGCTCCCTCTGCGGGCGAGCGATCCGCGGCTCCTGGTGACGATGGTCGGGGCGGCGGTCCGGGTGGACTCGGTGGACGGAGGCTTCTGGCAGCGCCTGTGGACCGAGCGGGACGGGGTGGGTGTGGAGGGGGGAGAACTGGGCGACGCCTCGGGCCCGCTCCTCACGTTTGCCTTCGCGGACCATCGGCCGGTTGGCGACGCCACCTTTCCGTTCGCCATCCGGCTGGAGAGCGTGACGACCGGGTCGCGGCTGGACCTCCACTACAGCACGGTCCGCCTCGGCGAACCGATCGAGGGGTCGCTCTTCGAACTCCCTCGTCCCACGGCCCCGGGCACGCGACTCCTCGACCTGGACGGACCGGGTCCGAAGGACGGCGGGCAGGGCTCCGAGTCGCGCGGGGGCATGCCGTGAACGAGGTGGTGGTCCCCTCGCCGGCCAAGGTCAACCTCTTCCTGGAGGTGCTCGGGCGGCGACCGGACGGATACCACGAGATCGAGTCCGTCCTCCAGCTGATCGACCTCTGCGACGAGGTGCGCCTGCGGTCTGGACCGTCCGGGATCCGGCTCCGCGTCACGGGGGCCGATCTCCCGGAAGGCGAGGGGAATCTCGCCTACCGGGCTGCGGCCCTCCTCCTCGGGGAGAGTCGGCACGGAGGCGGCCTCGAGATTCACCTCGCCAAACGGATCCCGTTGGCGGCGGGCCTGGGGGGCGGGTCGAGCAATGCGGCGGCCGTTCTGGTGGGGGTCAACCGGCTCTACGGACTGGGGTGGTCCCTCGCCGCCCTCCAACAACTGGGGGCGCGGCTGGGGAGCGACGTGCCCTTCTTCCTGACCGATGGGCTGGCCTTGGCGACGGGGCGGGGCGAGCTCCTGCGCCCCCTCACTCCCTGGTCGCCCCAGTGGCTGGTGGTGGCGAACCCCGGGGTTCCGGTGTCGACCGCGTGGGTCTACGATCAGGCGAGTTCGAAATTGACAAAAGACGAGGGTCACAGTACTATTCAACCCTTAATTAATGACGGCCGATTGCCGTGGCCACCAGAATGGGCCTTCAACCGGTTGGAGGTTGTCGTGCTCCCGAGTCGGCCGGAGGTGAAGGCGCTGCGGGACGTTCTGGTGGAAGGGGGGGGTTTGCCCGTCCTGATGTCCGGCAGCGGGGGGTCGGTGTTTGCCGTGATGCCGGATGCTCTCTCGGCCGCGGGCCTGGCGGCGCGCGTGCGCGCCGGCGGGGCGTTCGCGGCGGCGGTGCGAACCTTGGCCGCCAATCCGTTGCTCGTGCGGGGGGACTGACCGGCCCCGGGCGCCGGATCATCGCGTGTCGGTTCAGAACCCCTCGGTTTGGAGGGGGAGAAGGGGAAGTCCATGGGCGGAAACCTGGTGCTCACCTCGGGGAGGGCACATCCCCTGCTGTCGCAGGAGATCGCGACCTACCTCGGGGTCCGGTTGGCGGAGACGGAGGTCTCGGAGTTCTCGGACGGTGAGGTCTTCGTCCAGGTGAACGAGAACGTCCGGGGTGCGGATGTCTTCGTCATCCAGCCCACGTGTCACCCGGTCAACCGCAACATCATGGAACTCCTCATCATGATCGACGCCCTGAAGCGGGCCTCGGCCTGCCGCATCACGGCGGTGATCCCCTACTACGGGTACGGGCGCCAGGACCGGAAAGTCCAGCCCCGCGTCCCCATCACCGCCAAGCTCATGGCGGACCTGATCACCGCGGCCGGCGCCCACCGGGTGCTGACCATGGACCTGCATGCGGGCCAGATCCAGGGCTTCTTCAACATACCGGTGGATCACCTGTTCGCCGCCCCCGTGCTGCTCCAGTATTTTCAGACGCGTCAGCTGGCGGGGGCCTGGCGGGACCTGGTCGTGGTCGCCCCCGACGCGGGGGGTGTGGAGCGGGCCCGGGCCTTCGCCAAGCGGCTGGGAGCCTCCCTGGCGATCATGGACAAGCGGCGTACGGGCGTAAACGAGGCCAAGATCATGCACGTCATCGGTGAGGTCCGGGACCGGGACGTGATGCTGCTCGACGATATGATTGACACGGCGGGGACGATCACCCAGGCCGTGGAGGCCCTGAAAGCGGAAGGGGCGGGCCGGATCATGGCGAGTTGTACCCATGCCGTCCTCTCGGGCCAGGCCATCCCGCGGCTGGAGGGGTCGGCGATCGAAGAGGTCGTGGTGACGAACACCATCCCCTTGCGGGAAGAGCTGGCAGTCAAGAAGATCACGGTCCTCTCGGTGGCCCCGCTGCTCGGCGAGGCGATCCGCCGCATTCATACCGAGAGTTCGGTGAGCTCGCTCTTCGTCTGATGCGGCGAGGCGATCCGGCCGCTCAGCGGGAGATTCGTTCATTCGGAAGTGGAGGGACGCATGGCAACGGTGGATTTGAAAGGCGAAGTCCGAACCGTGGTGGGGAAAGGGGGGGCGAAGAGGCTGCGCCGCGCCCAGCGCATCCCGGGGGTGGTCTACGGCGGCCCGCGGGGTCCCATCTCGGTGGCGGTCAATCCGCGGGAACTCCTGGCCGCGCTCGGTGCCGGGGATAACGTCCTGATCAACCTCTCGCTGACCGGGGGCGAGACGCCCCAGACCTCCCTGGTGATCCTCAAGGAGCTGCAGCGGGATCCGGTGAAGGGGGGACCGCTGCACGCGGACTTCATGGAGATCTCCATGGAGCGGAAGATCCGCGTCGAGGTGCCCTTGGTGCTCGCCGGAGAGCCCACCGGGGTCAAGAACAAGGGGGGCATCCTGGAGCATGCACTGCGCCAGCTCTTCGTGGAGTGTCTGCCACTGAGCATCCCGGAGCGGATCCAGGTGGATGTCTCCGGGCTGGACGTCGGGCACGCGATCCACGTGCGCGACCTGACGGTCGCCGAGGGTATCCGCATTCTGGATGACGGCGGCCGGGTGGTAGCCTCCGTCTTGGCGCCGGTGGCCGAGGAAGTGGCGGCGCCCGCCGAGGAGGAGAAGCCGGCGGAGCCGGAGGTGGTCGGCAAGAAGGAGAAGGAAGAGGCGGAGGCCCCGGAAGAGACGAAGGGTAAGGCGGAGGCGAAAACCAAGTAGGTGGACGATTTCGGGGGAGTGTGCTGGCTGGTGGCGGGCCTCGGCAATCCGGGTCGGGCCTACGCCGGCACGCGGCACAACGTCGGCTTCGCCGTGGTGGAGCGGCTGGCGGCGGCCTCCGGGGTGACGTTCGGCCCGGGCGCGTTTCAGTCGCTGGTGGCGCGGATCGAGCTGGGGGGGGCTGCGGTCCTCCTCCTCGAGTCCCAGGCGTTCATGAATCGGAGTGGGTTCCCGGTGGCCAGCTGGCTGGCACGCTTGGACCTGCCGGCGGCGAAGCTGCTGGTGGTTCATGACGATCTGGATCTGCCCCTCGGCCGGATCCGGGTCGTGGCCGGGGCGGGATCCGGAGGCCATCGTGGTGTGGCCTCCATTCAGGCCGTGATCGGGACCCAGGAATTTCCCCGGATTCGCGTGGGGATCGGTCGCCCGGCGGGTGACGAGGCCGCGACGGATCGGGTCCTGACGGAATTTTCGCCAGGGGAGCTGAACCTCCTCAGTGCGGTGCTGGACCGGGCGGTCGCGGCGGTCCAGGAGCTGATCCGGCGTGGGCCGGATGCGGCCATGAACCGGTGCAATGTGCGGGCGGTCCCCGGGGAGGGGCTGCCGCCTGCGGATGGAAACGGAGACGCGTGCGAGAGGAGGTGAAGAACGTGCGATCGTATGAGGTGATCTTCATCCTGGACCCGGCCTTGGCCGACGACGGTATCGAGGCCGCCATCACGGCCGCCAAGGGTGCGGTGACGAAGGCGGGGGGCGAGGTGGCAGAGGTCCAGAAGTGGGGGAAGAAGCGCCTGGCCTACGAGATCAAGAAGCGCCGCGAGGGGCACTACGTCTACTTTCACGTCCAGGCGCCGGCGAAGGCTGTGGCGGATCTCGAGCGCCATCTGAAGATTGCAGAGCCCGTGCTGAAGTATCTCACGGTGCTCATGCAGGCGCCGCGGCGGAGAGCCGAAAAGACCCCGCCGTCTGTGGCGGTGGAGGCGGCGCCTCAGGAGGCTTGAGCATGGCCAGTTTCAATAAAGTCATCCTCATGGGCAACCTCACCAGGGATCCCGAGCTGCGCTACACGCCCAGCGGGGCGCCGGTGTGCAACTTCGATCTGGCCATGAACCGCTCCTACACCACGCAGGGCGGGGAGCGGCGTGACGAGGTGTGTTACGTCACCGTGGTGGTGTGGGGCAAGCAGGCGGAGACCTGTGCGGAGTATCTCGCCAAGGGCCGCGCGGTCTTGGTCGACGGGCACCTGCAACAGCGATCGTGGGAGACGCCCGACGGGCAGAAGCGCTCCAAGCACGAGGTGGTGGCGGAGCGCGTGCAGTTCCTGGGGCCGCGCAAGGGTCCGACGGGGTCGGCGCCGAGTGAGGAAGAGCCGGAGGCGCCTCGACCGCCGGAGCAGGACGACGTTCCGTTCTGACCCCCCGTGCGCGGGTGTGAGGGCCCGAGCAGAACGAAGGTGGCCGCCCCCAGGATGGGGCGAAAGGAGAGGGAAGCGTGCTGAAGAAGCGGCGGACGTATCGTCGGCAAAAGGTCTGCAAATTCTGCCTGGATAAGATCGCGCAGGTGGATTTCAAGGATGTGAAGCGCCTGCGCAGTTTCGTGAGCGACCGGGGGAAGATCATTCCGCGGCGTATCTCCGGCAACTGCGCGTACCACCAGCGGGAGTTGACGGTGGCTATCAAACGGGCGCGGAGCATCGCCCTGCTCGCGTTTGCGGCGGAACTCGCCTGAGGCGCGCTGCGAAGGGGTTGGCCGCCGTGGGGGTGCGAATCCAGGAGAGGCGCTGGTTGGCCGCAGGAGTGGAAGCCGTCCTGGCCGGCCTGCTGGCCGTTGGCCTGTTCGCCTCCGGGAGTGTCTTCCCGGTGTTGGGGATCGGCCTGAGCCTGTTGTCGCCCCTGCCCCTGGTCGCCCTCCGGCTGCGGCACGGACGGGGTGCCCTCGGGCTGGCTCTGGTCCTCGCCACCCTGGCCTTGGCCGTTCCGCTGTCCTGGGTGCAGGCCCTGGTGTTCCTGCTCGAATTCGGGACCCCGGCCCTCCTGCTGGCGGAGGGGATCCAGCGGGGGGCTCGACCGGAGGCCGTCGTCATCGGCGTGGCCATGGTCCTGGCATTGGGGGGAGTGACGGTGTTGGTCCTCGAGGCGGGCACGTGGGGACAGCCGCAGGTCGCCATCCAGCGGCATGTCGACGGGCTCCTCACGGAGATGGAGGCTCTCACGGCGCGCATGGGGCTTCCGGCGGAAGGGGGGGCGCCTGCGGAGACTCCCACGCGAAAGCTCCGGCCCGTTCTCTTGGCAGGGTTTCCCGGGTTC
>Ga0315294_10005562_pt1 | contig 13834 bp, 8 predicted proteins | sample YL17G13_40_MG_FD_203626 | JGI IMG/M metagenome (GOLD analysis project Ga0315294, IMG submission 203626) | Sediment microbial communities from Yellowstone Lake, YNP, Wyoming, USA - YL17G13_40 | ecosystem: Environmental > Aquatic > Freshwater > Lake > Sediment | place: USA: Wyoming | collected... | reverse complement strand
CCCCAACGGTGACCGGCGGGGGACCGCCCACCAACCCTGGGGCGTTCGCAGCCGTCGCGATGGCGCAGATGTTGCTGGAAATGATTCGGACCGAACAGAGTTACGCCATGTCGGAGGGCGGCCGGGTTACGGTTTACGCGTTGCTGGACGCGGTCAAGGAGCAGTACAGGCTGCCGGGAAGGAAGAGTATTCTCTATTTCTCCGAAGGTGTCGTCGTACCGCAGGAATTGCAGGATCAGCTCAAACAGATCCTCAGCATTGCCAATCGGGCGAATGTGAGTTTTTACACGGTTGACGCCTCTGGCTTGATGACCACCAGCACAAATCAAGCTGCCACGGACATGTTGAACGCCGCCGCCCAAAGTTCCCGTGACCAGGCTACGACCGTAAGTGGCCCTGTCAGCCCAGACCAGGCAAACGTCATAGATGCGGGCATCGGAAGCACCCGGGCCAACCCTCAGACCGCATTGGAAGAACTCGCCGAATCCACCGGCGGCGCGCTGATCGCCAACACGAACGATCTCCGAGGGCCACTCCACAAACTCGCTGAAGACATCCAGACCTACTACGAGATTAGCTACAATCCGGAAATCAAGACTTACGATGGGTCTTTCCGCAAGATCACCATCAAGTTGGCTTCCAGCGACCTGCGCGTCCAATCGAGGTCCGGATACATTGCCCTTCCACCGGCCCTGGCTAAAGGGAGCGTGCTTCGCTCCTTCGAGGTTCCCCTCCTAACTGCCCTGGACTCGCCTGAGCTGCCCAAGGCGTTTAGTTATGAGGCAACGGCCATGCATTTCCGCGGCCGGCAAGGCGAGCCTGTCTGCGAGTTGGTTATGGATATCCCGCTCGCCGCTGTCACCTTAGAGAAGCAGGGCAAGGGCGAGTCTTCCGGCCGCTTGTCCTACGTGGCTCTATTGAAGGATGGACACGGCGAGGTGGTGAAGAAGTTCCAGAATGAGAGAGCCTTCAACGTGCCCGCCGAGAAACTGGATGGTTTCAAGGCGAGCCACTTCATTTATACCGAACACTTCGAACTGCCACCCGGGCCCTACACGGTCGAGACCGCGGTGCTCGATGGTCGTGGTAACAAGATCAGTGCCCGCAAGAGTAGCCTGACGATGCCTCCGGCAGCCACCACCCTCGCTTTGAGCAGCGTTACCTTCGTACGGAACACCAGAGACAGAGAGGCGTCGAGTCAGGAGACGGACCCGCTGGTAGTCGGGACCACGGTAATTTCTCCGACGCTCAACCCCGTGGTTAGCAAGGCGGGCACGGAAGCTCTTCCTTTTTATATGGTCATCTACCCCGACAAGAACGCCCTGGAGGCTCCCCAATTGGTCATGGAACTCAGCCGGGAGGGTCAGGTTCTGGGTAGGGGCCCGGTACAACTCGGCCAGCCGGACAACGACGGTCGCATCCAGTTCGTCGCCACAGTTCCCCTCGCCCGTCTTGAGCCGGGCGACTTCACCTTGCGCTTTGTGGTGAAACAGGGAGCGGAAACGGCTGAAGAGACAGCTTCCTTCATTCTGAAGTAAGATTCGCGATCGCCACAGAATCGCGAGCCCAGAGAGCCCCCCTACCAAAAGCGCCGCCGAACACACGGGTGGCGGTCGCGAGAGGTTCGCAGCGCAGACTCTCCGCTCCAATAGAGGCGAGGCGGCGCGCCACTGGGCCGGATAACGCCCTTTGCGGACAGGATCTTTCCGCGTCCGGTAGTTGTTGTGAAATCCCCATCTCACCACCATGGAGCGACTCGCCCACATTCATGCTCGGCTGCAGCCGGCCGAATTCCGGAACTCTGCAATGAATGTTCGGGATGAGCCGCGGGCAGTCACCATGTGTTCCTTTACAACTGCGGAGTAGGTTGCCCAGTCTCCAAACGTCTTCCACACCCGGTCTTACACGGCCTCCCTGATCACTGCCGCGAACTGCCACTCATCTGGTCGCAGGGATGACTCATGGAGGCGCGAACTCGGCGCAGAGCTGAAGCGGTACTTGTGCAGTTACTGCACAAGCCGATGAGCCGCACTATCCGTCTCCCACAAACACTGCCGGCTTGGACGCGCGTAACCTCATAGAATAGCTGCCAGCACGTCAGGGTTGACCCAGGACGCGCCAGGAAAGGACCGGCAAGGAGAATATCCTACTCTGTCGAGATTGAATGATGAGGCGCTTTGTGACGTGTTTTGTGACGTGGCCAGTCCCGAAAGCACGATTGTGCCGCAGTTAGCAGTATTGACGGAAGTGATGTGCCAGTGCGATGAAACCCGCATGAATACTGCCCGGAACGCTACTGCTGCTCATCTCTGCTATCCTTATTTTCAGAATTGACACGGTAGAGGTCTGGGGTTCGAGTCCCCACGGGCCTACCAGCAGGCCCCCATGGGTTGCGTCTACATCCTCCAGAGTCTTTCCACCGGCCGCTTTTATGTCGGCTCCACCGTGGATTTAGAGTGCCGACTCGCAGAGCATCAGCGCGGACACTCCCCGGCCACCCGCGGCCGTGGGCCGTGGAGGCTGGTCTATCAGGAGTCCTTTCCATCCCTGATCGAGGCTCGCAGGCGAGAGCTCCAACTCAAGCGCTGCAAGTCAGCCAAGCTGATTCAGCAAATGCTCCAGAGCCCCAAGGGTTAGAGCGGGCCGACCTTGTCGGCCAGGTCTGGGGTTCGAGTCCCCACGGGCCTACCAGCCTTTGCCCCAATGCATGCTTCCTGGTGCGCAATCGGAAGAGGACCTCGCTCTTTTCCACGGAGGGGTGGAAGCCTTCGCGCAAGTCTCAGGCGTTCCTTGGCGTGGCAGAAGAGTATCTGGCCGACGCGACGCAGGCTCTTCCCGATGCCCACCGCTGTGCGGAGCTTTCGCGGCAGTCCTTGTATTACGCGCTGCATGCCGGCGAGAAGATCGAACTGGAGCGCGCTCGCGCCACCGTCCCGCGGAACGACCGACGGCCACACTTTTTCCTGGGCTGCGACATCCACGCCTGTTTCCAGATGGATGTCGCGTTGTTCCTGTCCCGATTCACCACAGTGCTCACTCCTCTGGCAGGAACAGCAGACCCCCGCATCTAGCCTCGATCAGTTGACGGGCAGGTAGATGAGGCGAGTCTTGTTGTCGATGCGGAAGCGACAGGAACAACGATTGGAGCCGCAAATCACGGGGTCAGTTCCGAGATACTGGGAAAGAGTAATCAGTCCCAAGGTGCCGCATGCCGGACAGGCAAGGACGGCAAAGAAGACGGACTCCACTGCGGCGCGCAAAGAGTCGGCCTCCTCCAGCAGGATAATGTCGGCTGGATCCATGGTGGCGAGGGACAGCTCGTCTACGTGATGCAGACGCGGAGGCTGTGAGCTCGGTTGCGGCCGCGCGGAACCAGAGCGCAGCTCACTCTGGCGGCTCCCCCGCCGTCTCCGGCTGCCTTCTGGTCCTTTACGCTTCCGCTCCACACCCGTCGATCCTTGTCCAGCAGCTTCGCGCCGCCGGGCGATTGGAGGGCTGCGAAGGGTGCTGACTGGCAAAGTTTTCTCCCTCGTCCGTCTTCCGAATATTGCTCTGGTCACCCGACTGCGAGGCGTCATTCCCAAAAGGGAACGGCCGTCCCAAATCGGTTCTGCGCGCCGTCCCTGGTCTAACTCGCCTAGCGCAAGCTTCTAGACCGAGACGCAATGTAGGGTATCGGCAGAATGGTCCTCGCACTTGAGGCCCGGCGAGAGCCCTCGCAGGAAATGAAGCGGGCCTCAGCGAACTCGGGAGAACGTGCGTACGGGCAGAGGCCTGCCGGTGCCGCCGGCGCGCACAACCACGCTAGTCAAACCGCAAAAAGGCCGCTCATGTTAGGGACGGAGGATCCCAGCGGGAAGAAGCGCCCATAATCGTAACACCCTTCCCAAAATGGAACTCCCTTGGTATCGCGTACACAGCCTTAGCATTGCCTGTTCCTAAAATATCCCGGAGAGATGCTTGTCACTATCCATATCGCGTCCATCCTGACGTGCGCAGGAAAAGCCGGGCAAACCGCAAGGAACAGGCATCAGCCCCTTTCCGATCCACACCGACGATCCCCCTAACTCATTGATGTCCGGGGGTTTCGTATCACTGATTTCTCCGGCAGGTGCGGGCCGCCTGTTTCCGTAACACGCTCTGCGGATAGCGAACGCACAAGCAAGTGGCCGCAAGCAACTAGCGGGGCAGGCGGCGCGCATCCGTTGCTTTCCCCGGCACGTTACCGCTGTGTCCTGGCAGCCCACTTGCATGCCACCTCCTACGCGACGCGCCCGATCGTCAGTTCGCTGAGATTGCCGGATGAGGCCCGCGGAGTTCATGCGGGCCACGATGGGTGGGCCTGCCTCGACGACCGAGACGAGGCTGCGGGCAGGAATTCTGTGCGAGGCAGAAACCGAGATTCCCGAGAAGCTGCCGCACTTGGCAGCGTTTGAGGTTTCGCATGGCAACGCAAGCTGTGGTGCCTGACCAATCGTTCTGGGGATCAATCCCCCTTTTTCATGTCCGGACCCACCCGGCTCTGGCCCCACCGCGGCTGGCCGCGAAGAGTCTCGTGCGGCTCGGCAGCGGAGAGCACCTTCGAGCGCTGCGGCAACACCTCGCCCGTCAGCAATTGGTGGTGAAACTCCTCCCTCTGGTGAAGCGGCTGGCGTTACAGGTGCGCGAGCGACTCCCCCAACACGTGGACGTGGAGGATCTGGTAAGCACGGGCGTGCTGGGACTGGTCGACGCGGTGCGCAAGTTTGACGCGCGCAAACACGTGAAACTGGAGAGTTACGCGCGGTACCGGATCCACGGCGCGATTTTGGACGGCTTGCGCGGCCTGGACCACGCCTCGCGCGACATGCGGAAGAAGAGTAAGAAGGTAGAGTCCGTGTATCGCAAATTGGAGGTCAGGCTGAGCCGCGCCCCCAGCGACGAAGAAATCGCCGCGGGTTTGGGAATGAGCTTGCAGAGGTGGTATCGCACAGTCCGCGAACTTCAGACCCTGGGGATGGAGTGGTTCAGGCCGATGGGGTCGGTGGGAAACAAGGAATCCCGGCAGGCTAGCGAAGAATCGCTTGTCGCTGACAATCAAGAACATCAATTTCATTCGTGTTACCGGCGGGAGCAAAGGGAGATTCTCGATCATGCTCTCGGCCGCATCCCCGAACGCGAACGTCAAGTGGTGCAGCTTTACTATGACCAGGAACTCACCATGAAAGAAATCGGAACGAAGGTGGGAGTTGATGAATCGCGCGTCTCCCAGCTTCATTCCGCCGCATTGGCCCATCTTCGCTTGCGGGTGCAAGAAATGGTGAATCACCCGCGGCCGCGCGCGCTTCAGTTCGCCTAGCAGTCCTTCCGCCGGGTCTCAGCAACCTGGCAGTTGTTCGGTCGGAACCCGCCTCAGCGGAAGGCCAGTCCGACGCGGAACCCCAGATAGTGTTCGGTGTCCCAAGTTGTCGAGACGTTGTCGCGAAATTCCAGGCGCAAGCCCAGATGTTCGCGGAACCAGTAGTTCACTCCGCCGCCGAAGTTGAAGCCGTTGGCTGTCCCGGAGCGAAAGAAGAGCGTGTAGCCCACGGTGGCACCCGCAGTAGCCAAGAAATGTTTGACGCGGCCGCCAAAGTCATCTAGCTTTGTGAGGCGCTCCGGAGGTTGGTTCAACCAATCGGCAGCAAGACTTGTCGATATCGCTCGAGATGTTTATCGCGACGATGGAGCGCTGGCCCCTCGCTTCCCGTAAGCAAGCCAAATCTGCAAGCGCCGGTACAGCGGCTCCTCGCGTGGCCGGCCAGGAGTGAATCATGCGACGCTGGATGGGAGTCTTTCTCCTTCTTGCCTGCGTTTCCCCGGTGCAGGGCAAGGTGGTGGTGTTCTGGCAGAGTGGGTTCCCCACCGTTGACAGTCAACCGGTCGAAGAGGAATCGCTCAAGGCGGCCCTGCGAGACATGCAACCGGTCTTCCTTGGCCTCGAGGAACTGCGGAAGCCGGGAACGCTGCGGGATGCTGACTTGCTGGTTCTCCCTTACGGCTCGGCGTTGCCGGCGGATGCCTGGCCGGCAATTCACGAATACCTGCAGGACGGCGGAAATCTCCTGACGCTGGGAGGGCGGCCGTTGTTTGTCCCGGTTTTCCGCGAGGGAGATAAGTTCACACCGGCCCGTCCCCAGAACACCTATTCCCGCTACCTGGGAATCTGGCATAGCTACGAAGTGCCGCAAAAAGACTGGAGCAAGTTCGTTTGGGACGAGAACTATTCCTTCCTGAACCCAGGGGAGTTGCACCCACGTCGAGTGTTCGTTGCCGGTGCGTGGTGGGATAGCGGTGATTATCGCGGGATGGGATTCCTGGTGAACACCCGCGGCGAGCGGGTGGCCGCGCCGGTAGTCAGCGAAGATTTCCGGGAACTGCGGAGCGGAGAGTCATCCCCGCTGCTCGGGACGCGCTGTGTCCTGCTGAATTTCGAACCTGAACCCGGCTACTGGGCCTCTCCGGCTGGCATCGTTCTGGTGCGCGCCGCGGCGGAATACGCCAGCCAGGGAGCCAGCCTGCTGTGGATCGAATTGGGAAATGCCACGTTCGCCGAAGGAGAAGCGCCGCAGGTGGTTGTCCACTTGCGCAATGTGCGTAAGCAGCGGAGAGGGCAGTCCCTCGGCGGAGTAATCCGCGTGGAACTCCTCTCCGGCAGCCAGGTTGTGGAGTCTACCCAGATCAATTGCTCCGGCGACACGATGGCGAGCAATGTGGTCTTTCGCAAGACGCTTCCCCCGGGCCTCTATGTAGTCCGTGCCCGTCATGAGGACGGAGGCAAGGTCCGCGAGGCTTATCAGACCGGTTTCTGGTCCCGCGATGAGAAACTGCTAAGGAGCGGGCCGGCGTTGGGAGTTGGCAGGACTTACTTCCGCAAGGATGGCACGCCATTCCTGCCCTTCGGCACCAACTACTTCACCACGGACATCTACCACAGCGGCTTTCTGGGCAGCGCGAACGCCTATGTCTGGGAGCGTGATTTCGCGGAGATGGAAAGCCACGGAGTGACCTTCGTGCGCACCGGAGTCTGGAACAACCACGCCGACCTCTTCGATAAAGTGACCGGGGGAGTCGAGGAAAGCGTTCTGCGGAGCTTGGAGGCGTTTCTGCTCTCGGCCAATCGTCACCAGATTCAAGTGCACTTCACGTTTTTCGCCTTCGATCCCCAGACTGTGCGGCGCTTTCCCGGCGAGTCGCCTCTGCAGTTCGGGCCGGGAACCAATCCCTACACCGACCCCATCGCCCGCAGGGCGCAGAAGAACTACATCCATTCCGTGGTGAGCCGTTTCAAGGACGTCCCGTACCTGAGCTGGGACTTCATCAACGAGCCCAGCTTTTCCAACCCCAAGCACTTGTGGCGCGGCAATACGCCCAACGCTGATCCGACCGAAATCAAGGCGTGGAACGACTGGTTGAAGCAGCGCTACGGAGACCTCCGCAAGCTGGCCGAAGCCTGGGGCGTGCCCGCAGAGGAGTTAGGCAACTTCGGCGCCGTCGCGTTGCCGGACCCTGACGATCTGGCCCTCAGCCGGTATGGGAGTGCCCGGCAAGTGCGAGCCATCGACTACAACCTCTTCGCCCAGGATATGTTCAACCAATGGGTCTCGGAGATGATTTCCACCATTCGCTCCACGGCCAGCAAGCAGCTCATCACGGTGGGCCAGGACGAAGGCGGCGTGAGCGACAGACTATTGACCCAGTTTTACGGCGGAGCCGGCGTCGATTTCACCGTCAACCACACCTGGTGGCGAGACGACGCCCTCCTGTGGGATTCCGTGGTGGCGAAGCGGCCGGGAATGCCCAACCTGATTGGCGAAACCGGCATCCAGCCGGTGTGGCGAATGGATGGAACCTGGCGCTGGGATGAGCTGGAGGGCCTGGGACTCTTCGAGCGCAAGCTGGCCTTGGGGTTTGCGGCCGCCAACAGCGGCGCGCTGCAATGGGACTGGGCCACGGGTGACGCCTTCGGGATCAAGCGTAGCGACGGTTCCAATAAGCTCTGGATGGACGTGCTCCGTGGAGTGGGGGAATTCGCCAAACAAGCCGCACCCCACCTGACCGACGAGAAGCGCCCCGAGATAGCTATCGTCCTGCCGCAGTCGCTCCAGCTTTCGGTGTTCAATCCCGCGGCGCTGGAAGCCCAGCAGAAATGCGTCCGCGCGCTTTACCATTATGCTCGCGCCTCGGCTTATGTGGTGGGCGAGTACCAGATTGAATTGCTGGAAAACCCCAAGCTCATCATACTTCCTTCCCCGTGGGTGCTCAGTCAGAAGGCCTGGGAGGCCATCCTGGCCAAAGTACGCGATGGGGCGACGCTCCTGGTCTCGGGCCGATTCGATGCCGACGAGCATTTCCATCCCACGCCACGCGCCCAGGAAGTGGGCTTTGATTGTCAACCGGGGCTGCTGGCCACGCGCGAGAACCTCGTCCAGTGGCCGGGAGGGGAGGCCTGGTTAAGCTACTCAGGAGAGAAGACCACCTATATGGAGCGCGCCTTCCTCGCCTCCGGCCAAACCTATGCGGAGAAGGCCCTGGGCAGGGGCAAGATCCTGTTCTTTGCCCTGCCGCTCGAGCTCAACGACAACTTGAAGGCTGTGGGGGACATTTACCGTTTCGCGTTAAGTCAGGCTAGAATCAGTCCGGTGTACACGACCGATGTGCAGGACCCCGGCCTGTTGATTTGCCCGACGCAACTCGAGGACGCGACGCTGTATGTGCTGACGTCAGAAACCTCCTCGGCCCAGCCCGCAGCCTTCCGCGACGCGGCCAGCGGGAAGAGCTTCGCGGTGAAGCTTTCCCCCGGCCGAGCGGCGCTACTGCTGGTCAGCCGGAAAGGGGACGTATTGAGCAGTTACAATCTGGATTCGGGCCGGTGAGGTTCGGCCTGCTGCGGACTTGCCTGGCAACCACCCGGCTGCATCGGAGGAGAGTCGCAGCCATGCTGGACTTCTTGCTCATCCAGGGCGGCCGCCAATCAGGAGGCTGATCATGCGCAGACAAACTCGCCGCGAGTTTCTTGCCTACGCCGCCGCAAGCGCCGCGACCGCAGGGGCCGGGCTAACTGTCTTGAAGTCGTCGTCGCTCTGGGCTGCTGGAGGGGATATTCCCCGTCGCGCGCTGGGGAGAGCTTCCAACCCCTAAGCAAGCCCGAAATCAGTTCCCTGCGCGCGCGCACCCAGCCGTTCGGCATGACCGGCCGCTACGAACCGTTCAAAGGCACTTCAAGCTATGACCACCCGCGTGTGGCTCCCCCGCCCTACGAGCCCTGACCGCGTCTTGTGGTCCCCCAGGACATCCCGAGACGACGCCGGGCAGAGAGCGGGGATGGTTGCGCTGGCCCGCCGTGGATGTTAGCCTCTTGTGACAATCTGCCGGGAGGCGGCGTGCCCTTGCCTGTCGGAGGATAGCAACGCGTTGTCCGAACTGTGGGAGCCAACGATGAACCGACACGAAACCAAGATCTTTGAAAACCAGCATCTGGTCCTCGACGACGGAGTGTTTATCAACTGCACGTTCAGAAATTGCAGCTTGGAATACTCTGGCGGCGATGTCTACGTGCAGAACTGCCAGGGCGAAGGGTGTCAGTTGGTCTGGCGTGAGGCAGCGCAGCGCACCGTCTTTCTCCTCCAGGGGCTGGGGTTGATGGCGCCTCCACCCGTGCCCCCTGCGCCGGAACCTCTCGGGCGCATCCAATAGGCGCCCATTACCTAGAGTCACCCGCGCAGGAAGAAATCTCTCTGGATTGGGGGATATATGGCCTGAGGCTTGCGGTGAGCCCTGAGATGATCCCGCCTTGCCACTCTGCGCCCACTGGTTTATGATTGGGTGGCGTGTGGCCTGCTGGATTTACTGATTTCAAAGGAGTTAACGATAAATTGAGACGCGTTGCGCCCTGGCTGCAAGAGTTCCTCCTGTGGGGTCTGATCCTCAGCCTGGCCTACCCCTGCCTCGCCTTGACACCGCCCTCACCGCAAGCCTCGCACAAGCCTATCAGCGAGTCAGACATTATTGATTTACTCCAAGCGGGGGTGTCGCCGACCCGCGTCGCCACCTTGGCGGATCAGATGGGAATCGACTTTGTGGTCACTGAAGATGCGGAGCGCCGCCTGCGCAACGCGGGTGCGACGGAGCCAATCCTGGAAGTCTTGCGCCGGCGCAGCGTCGCCTCTCCACAGGCCGCAGAGCACTTTGACCAGGGCCGGCGCCTGTCCCAGCAGGGAGATTACGGCGGCGCCCTGCGAGAGTTCGAGGAGGCGGAGAAGCTCGCACCCCTCTGGCCGCAAGTTCATTTGGAGCGTGCCGCGGCGCTGGACGCCACCAAGCGCCACGCCGACGCCGCACTGGCCTGGAAACGCTATCTGGAACTGGCCCCGGCGGCCAGCGACCGCAAGCAAGTAGAAGAGCGTCTCCAGGAGAAAATCCATGCGCTCCTGAGACAGGGCTTTGACGCTTTCACGAGCCGCCGCTTCGGTGAGCCAGAGGACGACAACGCTATCTACTGGGCACGCCAAGTGCGACGCATCGAGCCAGACTACGCCAGCGCGAAGGAATTAGAAACCCGGGCCGCCACCGCCTGGGAAAACCAAGCCAAACTCGCGCTTAGCCAGAAACAATTCGAGCAGGCTCTCCAAATCTACCAGAAGCTGGCAGCTTTGTTCCCGGACAACTCCACCTACATCGCCGAGATCGCCACACTGAATCGGCAGGCTCAAACGACGCCGCTGCTCGTCCGCGCCCAGAACGCCCTCAACGCCGGCCAATATGGAGAGCCCCCGGGAGAGAACGCCATTGAGCTTGCCCGCCAAGTGCTGCAAGCAGATCCGACGAATGCGGCGGCCAAGGAATTAGAAATCCGTGCCACTGCGGCCTACGAGGGGCTGGCCCGCCGCGCTCTGGAAGGCAACGACCGGAAACGGGCACTGGAAATTTACACCCGCTTGCTCAGCCTCTTCCCCGGACGAGAAGAATTTCGCCGCGGAGCGGAGAGCCTCCAGAGCATCAGCTTACGTGCCATGCACTACCACGGAGTGAAGAGTGTAGGCAGGTTTCCGTTCCCCAAGTTTGCCAACCGCGGGTGCTGGGGTTACCTCAAGCTGACAGCCCAGGGATTGCAGTATGAAGGTAGCGCGGGAAACGACGCACGCGTGGATAATTTCTCCATCCCCCGGTCAGCGCTGGGTGCGACCTCGGGCGCAATGGCCCGGCCAGGAGCTCTCGACGACGATTTCGCCGGCTCGGGAATCCACATGACCCACGTTATTACTGTGACGGGCCAAGGCGGAGAGAACAAGTTCTACGTTTCCGAGCAAAGCATCAGCGAGTTTCAGGCGTTCTCCGCCGAGTTCTGGGGTTGGAAGTGGGGACCTACCCAGCCCGCCACGAGCAGGCGGAAGAAATAGGGGCCTCTTCCCTGCTGTTCCGCTTCTCTCTCCTCCCTGGGAAGCAGCAAGACAATAAACTTCCTCACGCTACTATTGAACGGCGGGAGCCAGCGGCGGAATCAGCACGTAGCGCGGTCGCGTCTGATACTCGCGCAAGTACCGCTGGTGCTCGGGGCTGTTCGGGAAGCGCTCGCCCGGCCCGTAGGGATAATTGGACATCTGACGGAAAGGCAGCGGCTCGACGGTCCGGGAGTATGCCGTGTTGGGCTCGCCGTCCTTGGCCCAGCCATGCGCGTAAAGGAAGAAGGTTCGTTTCCATCCCGGCCTCAGCGCAGGGAGCCCGCGGGCGTCGAACTCCACAGTTAATTCGTCTCCCGTGGCCATCACCACCTGGCGGTCGTCCGCGTGGCTCACTAGTTCCTGCGTGTCTCCATAGCGAGTGTAGTTCCCGAACATGGGGTTCCAAGGGGCTTCCGCCAGGACGTTCGCGTAGTCGAAGTAATCCGGCCTCAGGTGCGCCGGATCGCTGACGGGCGTGGAGAAGCCGCGATAGTGCAAGTCGGCGGAAACCAGCGACAGCTCGACGGGCGCAGGCGCCGCTGCCTCCTCGGCGGTGAAGAAGACCTGATCCCAGTAAACGCAGAAGTTGGTTACAATGCGCACCTGACGCTCCGCGGAGAGAAACTTGCCGGTCAAATCGACCCGCATCGTGCGGTTAGTGCCACTCGGCAAGCCCATGTCGGGAATCACCGTGACCCAATTCCCCTGCGCCTCGCGCACCTGAAGATAGGGGGGCACCAATTGCAGTTGCGAATTCGACATCAGGGCCCGCGAGGCATTCGAGTCCGTCCAGAAGACCCATCCCCTCAGCCACAACGTCAGCGGCTTCGCCGCTGCCGCCGCGCCGAGATCGAGCGTCAGGCTGTGGACGTCTGCCAGGCCCAGGATTCGGTGCCGCCGAAAGTCGCTGGGATAACGGCCGTCCACTTCGCGGAGCAATGGCAGGACGTCGTTGCCGCGGTCGTCCACGGCCGAAACGGGAAAGTATTTCTGGCGCACCGCGTGGAGAGTCGGCCCCGACGGAGACGAAGAGAAGATTTCGTTGGCATAAATCTCTTCGGTTGCCGGATGGTCCACCGCGAATAGCCGCACCTGGTCGAAGTAATCAACCTCCCGCAACTCGTCGGTGAGCTGGAACACGTACTTGCCGTCCTGGTCGCGCAGGCCGTCGGGCAGACGTACCAACTCCTCAGGGTAAGGCCTGATCCGGCTGCCATCCGGCAAGAGTTCGCCCAACGGAGCCACGCCCAACACATCCGTCAGGAAGACGTGCCGCTCGCCATCCCACCCGTAAAGCAACGGGCAGGAACTGGCCAGCCGCTCCGATTCCCGCACCTCGATAGGTTTGTTGGTGGCGACATTCACCCAGTTCTGTACCACAGCGTTGGGCCAAGTCACGCGCACCACATCCAGCCGCGGGAGGTCACCCGTATAGACGCGCACGCGATCCCCAGTGACGATGACCTTGTGGTAGAAGTTCCCTGCCTTGAGTTCGACGATACTGCCAATGCCCAGCATGTTGCTCTTGAAGCCGTTCATCTTGACTTCGAGCCAGCGTGCCGGCGGTCCCTCTTTCTCGAAAGCCGTCACCTGGCCGCTGCGCGCGAGAGCGACAAGGTTCAGCTTGCCCGGGCTGCCTAACCACGTGGGCGCGACCGCGGCAACAAGTTCGCCCTTGCTCCAGGGCAGGCTGAGGCCTGCTTCCTGGAACCGTCCGGCGCGATTGGCGATCCAGTGCCACTTGCCGCCGGCATCGACGGCCAGCAGATCGTCAAAGCTATCGCCATTCAGGTCTGCCACGGTCCCCCGAAAAGCGAAGGGCCCCTTGGGAGGCGTAACGGCCGGCAGGCCCGCGACAACCGAGAACCTTCCGCCACCGCGATTGAGTAGCACCTGGTAGCCGGTCGCCGACCACAAGGCCAGGTCGAAGTTGCCATCGTGATTGAAATCGACAACCTGAGCGTCCAGCGCGGCAGATTTGCCGAGGGCGCCCGCCTCCGCCGTACGGTCCACGAACTTACACTCGCCCCGACCCAGGTAGAGGGCCGGCGGCGCGTCCTCGCGGACCAGGAGCACGTCGGTGTAGCCGTCGTTGTCGAAGTCACCCAAGACAGCCGTGCGCGTGCGCCCGACGCCAGTAATACCTGAGGAGGTCGTGACGTCGGTAAACGTCCCGTCGCCGTTGTTGCGGTAGAAACGGCTCTCGGCGCCGGGAAAGTCATCGGGGAAGGTGAAGGACGACTTAGCAGGCGGCGCGTTCAAGTCGGTGTACACCGTGACCAGGAGATCGAGAAATCCATCATTGTCCGCGTCGAAGAGCACGGCGCGCGTAGCAAGCTCACCAGGCCGGCCGCCGAGCCGCGCTTTCTCGGTTT
>Ga0315294_10005561_pt1 | contig 13836 bp, 23 predicted proteins | sample YL17G13_40_MG_FD_203626 | JGI IMG/M metagenome (GOLD analysis project Ga0315294, IMG submission 203626) | Sediment microbial communities from Yellowstone Lake, YNP, Wyoming, USA - YL17G13_40 | ecosystem: Environmental > Aquatic > Freshwater > Lake > Sediment | place: USA: Wyoming | collected... | reverse complement strand
TTCGCTTCATTCCACTAGGGAAATACCATACTGTGGTTTGTATGGGAACTGCCTGTCATTTGGCAGGGGGCAGGCTCATTCTGGAGGCGCTGGAGCGAGAGTTAGGTATCAAGGTTGGCGAGACCGCCGAGGATGGTAACTTTAGCTTGGAGAGGGTCGCTTGTATTGGATGCTGCATGCTGGCTCCCGTGATGGTAGTAAAGGACAAGATTCATCCTAAGATGACACCTTTTAAGGTGGAAGAGGCTCTTATACCCTACAAACAAAAGGTTCCCAAATCCTAAGCTCTACCCTGAATCAAGTTCAGGGCTAAACTTGAGGTACAAACCAGCATTCTTTTTGCCTCCACTTTATCCTTGAGAGACCTGGAGCCATACAAGCCAACAGTCAACAGTAGTTGCCCAATCTATTGGGACTTGCCTGATAAATCAGGCAACTGCACCAGAACACTTGCTCCGGTTACGGCATTGACAAGGGGGGATGCCGGGGTTCATAATAATTGCAAGTGAAAAGCATTAGCAACAAACAAAGCAAAAAACAACTGGGTAAAAGCAATCGCACCATCTTGAAAGTAGCTGGTAAGAGAATCACCAGTCAACGGGCCTTGATTCTGCAAATTATCCGGCAAGGAGAGGGGCATCTTGATGCCGATGAAATCTATCGCCAAGCCCGTGCTATACAGCCCCGCCTCAGCCTGTCAACGGTCTATCGCACCATAAAGATCCTAAAGAAACCAGGGCTGGTAGAGGAACTTCATTTTGATGACAGTCATCATCACTATGAGATGAAGTCAACTAGCAAGCATCACCATCTGATATGTCTTGGGTGTGGCAAAGTTGTCGAATTCCAGTACCCACTGGCTCGCTACGTTAGCAGGGATGTCCCTGAGGCCAAAGATTTTGAAATTGTTGATGCTGAACTTCACCTGACAGGCTATTGCTCCCAGTGCCGACGAGTTTAAAAATGTAGTTGCCCAATTTATTGGGCGATTGTGCCTGATGAATCAGACAACTGCTAGATCAACTCCAGAATGACCTGGACGAAAGGGCCGAAGGAAAAGACGGGATTTATGCCTGATGAAAAGCAAGTAACCTTAACCCAGATGTGGACAGTACAGACTGGTATAGCAGTGCAGGTTCAAGGCGGGCATGGTGTGGTGAACCGTCTAAGTGCTCTAGGTATTATACCGGGTAAGAGAATAACCAAGATTAGCTCCATGCTTATGCGAGGGCCGGTAATCGTTGAGGTGGATAGAACTCGGGTAGCAATAGGTTTCGGCATGGCCGCCAGGATACTGGTCCAGCTAGATAATAAGGCAACAGAATGAAGATACTACTGATGGGCAATCCCAATGTGGGAAAGAGCGTCATCTTTTCCCGACTGACCGGGGTCCGTGTGATTGTCTCCAATTATCCGGGAACTACAGTGAGCTACACTCGAGGGTTAATGAAGCTAGGAGATGAGACAGCTGAGGTTATTGATGTGCCCGGCACCTATACCCTGGAACCAACAAGTGAAGCCGAAGAAGTAGCTTTACAGATGCTTGACAATGGAGGCATAGTGATAAATGTGGTAAATGCCACCAATCTGGAGAGAAATCTTTATTTAACCTTACAGCTATTGGAGAAAGGTGTCCCGGCAGTAGTTGCTCTGAATATGTGGGATGATACCAAGCATCAGGGGATAAATATTGACTTAGACAGACTTAGAGAACTTCTAGGAGTGCCGGTCATTCCCACGGTCGCCGTAACTGGTCAGGGGATGAGAGAGCTGGTGGAGAATATCCCCAAGGCTACCTCACCTGGTATTCCCACCCGCAGCCGCGATGAGCGCTGGGCGGCTATTGGCAGCATTATAGACCAAGTTCAACAGGTTACCCACCGTCATCATACCTGGTGGGAAAGACTTTCAGATGCCAGTGTCAAGCCACTGTCCGGTGGTATCATCGCTCTAGCTGTTTTGGCCATATCCTTTGTGGTAATCCGTTTTATTGGGGAGAGCCTAATTAGCTATGTACTTCACCCCTTATTTAATAACCTGTGGGCACCGGTGTTATCCAACTTAAGTAACCTCCTGGGAGGCGGTGGTTTCCCACATAATGTCGTAATTGGCAAACTAATTAACGGCCAGGTGGACTTCGTTCAGTCCTTCGGGCTACTTTCCAGCGGACTGTACGTCCCCTTTGCCATGGTCCTGCCTTATGTTACTTCTTTCTATCTGGTGCTCGGATTCCTTGAGGATGTCGGCTATCTGCCGCGGCTGGCGGTCTTGGTGGATACCATCATGCACCGTCTAGGCTTACACGGATATGCCATCATTCCCACCTTGCTTGGACTCGGCTGCAATGTGCCGGCTATACTAGCTACCCGTATTCTAGAAAGCAAAAGAGAGCGGTTCATTGCGGCAACACTAATCTCGATTGCCATACCCTGTGCTGCCTTGCAGGCGATGGTCTTTGGTTTGGTTGGTGCACACGGAGGACAATATGTTGCCATTGTCTATGGGGCGCTGTTTATCGTCTGGATTATTTTGGGCACTATACTCCGCTATGCAGTAAAAGGGTTCACGCCTGAGTTACTGGTTGAAATACCACCCTATCGCCTGCCGCTGTGGCGAGCCATGTTACAGAAGTTATGGATGAGAATCTATGGCTTTCTGGCGGAAGCAGTTCCCATAATCCTCGGAGCTGTCCTGGTAATTAACCTCCTTTATTTCATCGGTGTTTTTGAGGTTATTGCTAACTTTACTGCACCGGTAATAACCAATCTACTGGGGCTACCAAAGGAAACAGTAACGGCCGTAGTCATCGGTTTCCTACGTAAGGATGTGGCTCTCGGTATGCTGGCTCCCCTGGCGCTAAGCGCCAAACAATTGGTCGTGGCCAGTGTCGTCCTGGCAATGTTTTTCCCCTGTATTGCTACCTTTGTCGTTCTTCTAAGGGAGCTTGGGGTAGTGAATACGCTAAAGTCAGCCGGCGTAATGATTTCTGCCGCACTGATCACCGGCGGGATATTAAACCTGGTCTTGTGAATTAGGGATTACTTGCATGATATACTTTGATGCTCCAGCTTCTGCGTAAATCACGAACTTAACTTTCTTGCCTGTAAGGAGGTACTGCTCAGACTCCTTCCGAAGTCTTTTAAAATCAGCAGTCTGCAGAAAGAGCTTCAGAGTCTCTAACCTCTTCTGAAGCTCTTTATTAGCTTCTCCTGTCCCAAGAAGCTGCTTGAGCATATCCTCGTATTCTCTTCTGGCTGCGGTTTCAATACAGTGGGAGAGGTCAGGAATCAGTTCAACGTGAAGCATAATGTTCCTCGATAGTAGAATAAATCAAGCCGGCTATGGCAATGTAAGCCGGGTACCTGCATTATTTAGGAAGAAACTACCTTCAAACTCTCGGGCCAGTCGTGCAGAGGCATGGAAGCCCGTACAATGGGAAACACCCAGCCTCTGGATTCCGATTTCCTTGAGGTCGGCTATGGTTTGCTTGATACGTTCATCCGATGTCCGGAAGAGGTGGGTACCACCAATGGCGGCGTACACCAGGTCTTTCCCCATTAAATTCTGCGCGTGGCGTAGGGTGTTGATTATACCTCTATGAGCACAGCCCAGAATGACTACCAGACCAAAGTCAGTGTCAATAACTAGAGCCAGGTCATCAGCCAACCTGTCTGGTCGGAGCATGTCACCTTCTTTGACGAATAGGTTATCTTCAATTTCCTCATAATCTGAGAGCATGGGAATTTCCCCGGTGGTCATGACGTGCTCGGTGATGTGGGCGGGTTCCCTCACCAAGTTAAATCGGGCGCCCCGGCTTTCCAGTTCTTCTCGTGAAAAAGGAATGCCAATGTATTGCTCTTTCTCCTGCCTACGGCGACGCGTGTATTTTGACGCCCAGACATCAGGGTGAGCAATTACCTCGACCTTGCCTCTTATCTTTAGTACTTCCCGCAGCCCTCCGGTGTGGTCGGCATGGCCATGACTAAGTACTATTCGGTCAATTGTAGCGAGGTCTATTCCCATTAGCTGGGCATTGTGTACTGGTGAGAAGCTCAGGCCTGTGTCCACCAGAATCCTCACCCCATCCACCTCAACGAGAATACTGAGTCCCCACTCGGCAAGAAAGCCGTAGTTTGCCGTGTTCTCACTCAGCGTGCTTATCCGGATTTCCATAACTTATCCCTCCCCTTCTGGCCTACGCCGGCGGGTTTCCTCCAGATTCAGTGGAGCGACTTCAGGTCTTGATGCCTCATACACTGTCTGCACGTTCGTAAATCCGGAGAATGCTTTCCGTATGGCGCTGATGTCTTCGGGTGGCAAAGGTTTAACAGCACAAGGCCGTAGCGGTGTGTTGAGCTGCACCTCGTCTGGCGAGAGCTGTTCTGCTACTCTTGCCATCTCCTGTGCAAAGCCTTTATTTGCTTCAATAAACATCATTTGGAGAGCCAGCTTGCCGCTGAATTCCGACCGGAAGCGCCTTATGCCCTGTAATATTTCATCCAGGGAATAGCCCACAACAGAATTGTTGATTGAGTAAAACAGCTCCTCATTCGGTGCATCCAGTTTCGCCACTACTACATCCGCATAGGCAAGCTCCTGACGTACTTCTTTTCTGGGCATGAGAGAGGAGTTAGTCAGCACCACGATCGGCAGCCCCAGTATCGGCTTAACAGTTTTAATTGCTTGACCCAGGTTGCTGGCTAGTGTGGGCTCTCCTACCCCGGAGAAAGTGGCGTAATCAGCAGATACATCCCCGACCCGTTGAAGCTCTAAGACCAGCGTAGAAATCGGTACAAACTCCTTCCGCTCTACTAGGGAATGAACTGTTTTCCCCAGCTGGCAATAGACGCAGTCAAAGGAACATGTCTTTCCCCGCGTGGACAGGAGGTCGATGCCTAACGACCTCCCCAGACGCCACGACGGTACCGGGCCATAGATTATGCCCATTCTTCGTGCCTCGCCTTAATACTTCTTATAGGCTCTCTTCCAGGGCTCATTCTTAAAGGCAAGATGATCCTTTGCTGCCTCCTTCAGGGTATTTGCCGCCAGAAGAGCGCAATGCTGGCTCTCTTCAGGTAACCCGCCCAATGCATTTAAGATATCCTGCTGGCTAATGTTCTGAGCCTGCGTAGCGTTTTTGCCCTTAGCCAGCTCGGTGACCATGCTCCCGGTGGCGATACTCGTGCCACAGCCATCGGTCATGAAAGAGGCTTCAACAATGCTATCATTCCTAATTCTGAGCCAAATTTCCATAGTGTCCCCACAGGGACCGGTAATACGGGCAAAGCCGTCTGCATTGTCCATACTACCAACATTTCTGGGATTCATGGCGTGGTCAATAACTGTCCGGGAATAGATTCTCTGGATCTCAGCGTTTACCTCTTCTTGTAACTCATCCCAGGTTTCTGCCATCTAGTCATCTCCGTTTACGGTCTACAGGAGCTTCAAAACTGGTTTTTCAGAAGGTCTCAGCATTACACATTTTGTTCCTCAATACAGGCTTCGCCATCCTGGTAGGTTTCCGTTTTCTTCGTGGGCAACCTCTCCTTGAACTGGTCGATTATATACTGGCAGGCAGCAAAGCCTTCGCCACGATGGGCTGAGGCTACGGCAACAACTAAGCTGATCTCGCCAACCATCAATTTACCTATCCTGTGTGATATGGTAGCATTTTCTATTTGCCATTTCTTCTTGGCTTCGCTGGCAATTCCCCGTAATGTATTTTCAGCACTTCTTGCCGAGTCTTCGTATGCCACTGATAGGACCGGTCTACCTTGAGAATAGTCTCGAATCAGCCCGACATAGGTGACTACACAGCCACTGTGATTATTTTTAACCTTATTAATTACCCGCTCCGGGGAAATCGGCTGTTCGGTAACTTCAATCATGTTTGTCCTTAGTTGCTTGGCGGATAGATTCTCCCAGCCTGGCCATAATATCCGAGTCGTATCTCTCAATATTGCCTTCGTCGCAGAGCTTGGCCAGTTCCGGGTCTATAGGCAGCTGTCCTATAAGCGGGGCGTTAGCAGCATGCGCCATTTCCTCTCCTCGGCTTCTACCGAAAAGTTCAATCCTCTTATCTATCTCGGGAACATATAAATAACTCATGTTTTCCACCACCCCAAGAATTGGTTTGCCCATTTTCTGAGTCATCTTTACTGCTTTCCTGACTACCATGGTAGTCAGGTCCTGTGGGGTGAAGACGATGATTATCCCAGTTATGGGCAGTGTCTGCATCACGGTAAGGGGAGCATCAGCCGTGCCCGGCGGCAGGTCCACAATCAGATAATCCAGTTTGCCCCAGAGCACATCTTCCCAGAACTGGGTGATGGCTTTGCCAATGAGCGGTCCGCGCCAGATTACAGCGTCATCCTCATTGGGCAAGAGGAGGTTGATAGACATGACTTCAACGCCTGACCTCGAAGATACTGGCAAGATGCCGCTGTCACTGCCACCAGGTCTGTCGGTTATGCCGAACATCTTTGGAATGCTCGGACCAGTGATATCGGCATCCAGAATACCCACCTCAAAGCCCAGGCGCTTCAGGGCAATAGCAACCAGACCTGACACCAAGGATTTGCCCACACCTCCCTTGCCACTCATTACGGCGATGATGTGAGATATCTCATTCAAGTCCTTTGGCTTGCCGTCGACAAAACTGACGTTTGTCTCCTTTACTCCCTTCGACTTTTGTAGGGCTTCATGGACTTTATCTTTAACCCATTTCTGGGCTTCCTCCGCCAGGGCAGCGGAGGCAAGGATGACGTCTACCCTATGGTTAGCTATCTTAATGTCCCTGACCAGATTCATTTTCACCAGACTGCGCATAACACCGGGAACCGGTATATTATCAAGAGTCTCTATTACTTGCTCTTGCGTGGGCATAAATAACCTCCGTTCTGGTTAAGATCCAATTTATTTCCTTTCTTCTCCTGCAAAATTATATGTCCTTTTGTTCTTTGCGGATAGCTTAAACAAGCCTCCACCCGTTACCTGGGACATTATGTCCTCTTCCTTCATGTGGTGGTCGCTCAAGGATAGAATGCCTTTTGGCTTCAATATGCGCTGCAATTCTGTAAGGACCTCGCTGACATTGTTCAAGTCGTGGAGAGTATCGTACAGCAAAACTACATCAATGCTATTTGGCGGCAGTCCAGGTTTACAGTCGGTAAGGATTGTCTGGACGTTTGTTATCCCCTTCTTTGAAGCCAGTTTCTGGACTGCGTCAATGGCAAGTGGATGCATATCTAGAGCGTAGATCTTACCGGAATCGCCCACCAATTTCACTAGAGGCACAATGTAACTTCCAGGACCACAACCGTAGTCCAGCACATGAAACCCCGTTTCGATGCCGACTTTCTTCAAGATGTTCATGCGCGGCAGGCGGAAATCTCGTAACTTATAGGTTAAGGACATAAGTCTGAAATCAAGGTTGGACATTGGCTTTGCCTTTGGTTCTTTTTCTGTCATGATTGTGCTCCTATAAAGCGTGCTCTCATTGACCTCTTCTCATAATAAAGTACACTGAGCTATTACGTTCGGGATGCTTCTTGAACATATCCAGCTCCTCTTGACATTGGCGAAGTTTTTCGAGAACTTTGGGGTCATCGGTATATGTTCCTCGAGATTGGGTAATCAACTTTTCTAGAGGGGCGAAGTATTCAGTCCACCAGGTTTCTTTGCTTAATATGAAGCGGCCTAATAGCTCATATCCACAATTGGATATTTGTTCCATTTTTTCTGTGACATTGCCTTGCTCGTCATGAACTACCATGAAGCCATTTGGTTTGAGGAATCGCTTCCATTCTCGTAGCCCCCTTTCAAAACCGATTGCGTATATGGAGCCTTCAGACCAGATAACATCAAAGCTTGCATCCACAAAGTCCATATCAAATATAGAGCGGTTTAGCGCCTGAACCCGGTTGGTAAGTCCCGCCTCTTTTATTTTTGTTGTAAATCTGTCCAAGGCAGGTTGGTCTATGTCTATTCCTATTACCTCTCCCTGACTTAACCTTGCCAGTTCCAGAGTCGGGACTCTGGAACCACACCCTATATCGAGAATTCGAGGCTTATCCATCGTAGGAAGTACCCGAAACGCTTTTCTCGTATATTTGACCAGCCCTTCCCTGAGGTGGTCTTTATATGTTTGGAGTTCCTCTTCTTTCAATTTCTGACACTCCAAACCGCGCTTGTATCATCTTCGTTCTAACCGTATTGTTGTCCGTCAGTGTAGCCGCTCCATAAGATTGGGTAGCTTATCCTCAAGGTAAAGTTTCACCGCTTCCTCAATATTTTCAACATCGGTAACTATCGTCTCAATGCCACGGTTTTTCAGGCTTTCATAAGCGCCCCAACCCATGCCTCCGGCGATGAGTACCTGACAATCAACTATACCCTGAGCCATGGCGGCATGCCTTGATTGAGCACCAGTATCATAGCCGTGCCGTTCGCCGGGCGCCGTTTCTGGATGCTGGCCAGCGGCGAAGGTATGGTGCCCCGCTTTATCTCTCTTTTCTTTGCTTACAACCTTGCCATCTTCTACCGTTATTACCAAGTAATATGGTGCGCGGCCGAAGTGCTGGCTGATGGTAGTACCATCTTCCGATATTGCTGCTATCTTCATTGTATTTGCTCCTCCTCTATTTTCAATTCATATTCAGGTTTGCGGTCGGCAAAGGAAAGCCTGAGCTTGACCTTCTTCCCTTCGGCAAGGTGTCTCTCTGCTTCATCACGTATTGTCTGCGACTCGGGAGATTTCAGGAAAGTTACGAGCATCTCGAATTTTTGTTTGGTCTCCTCGCTATCCTCACCTCGCAAAAGCTCCCTGAGGCAACCATCAAGCTCCTGCTCCACTAGGCATTTGATGCATTTGCCAGGCAGTTCGCCGCTGGTGTATCTGGGCTCTAGCTCAATCGGTTCCATAGTGTAACTCAATGTCTCCGACATTTCTCACCGCTAGAGCACGGCGGCGTTTCACAACGCTCGGTGCGCCCACAGCAGGTGGTGTTCGAATTAGTCGGATTGCGTAAAAGGCCGGGGACAGACATCAATCTCTCCATATTCCGGCTGCCACAGTTCTGGCACACTGGTTTCTTGTGTTCAGACGAACTGGACAACAAGAACTCGGAAACCTTTCCGCATTCCTGACATCTAAAGTCGTAAATAGGCATCTTTCCTCCTTACTTGGTGAGCGATTTTGATACCAGCTCCCACAGCGCTTCTATCTGGTGCGACACACCGTTTCGGCTGTATTCCACAACCGGCAGACCGTGTACCATTGCTTCAGTCACCACGTTATCAAAGGGAATCCGAGCGGCCACCTCTACTCCCTGACTGAGACAGTAGCGCTCAATCTGATGGGTGTTGTCCTCATTAATGTCGTACTTATTGATGCATACCAAGGCGGGAACGCCAAAGTGTTGACAGACGCCGAGAACTCGTTCCAGGTCATGGATACCTGATAGCGTCGGCTCGGTTACGAGAAGAGCCAGGTTTGCTCCGGATAGAGATGAGATGACCGGGCAGCCGATGCCCGGCGGACCGTCACTGATAACATAATCGGCTCCTTCCTTGTCTGCCAGCTGTCTTGCCTGCTGCCTGACCAGTGCCACCAGCTTGCCCGAGTTCTCCTGGGCAATTCCCAGCCGGGCATGAACCAAAGAGCCATACCTGGTATTGGAGATAAACCAGTGACCAGCCAGGTTTTCTTTCATAGTGATGGCTTCAGTTGGGCAGATACGAGAGCAGAAGCCACAGCCCTCACAGGAGATGGGGTCAATCCGGAAATCCTTAATCGCCTTAAAGCGGCATAGCTCCTGGCATAAGCCGCATTGGGTACATCTATCCTCAGCAATAGAGGCAGTCTGTCCGCTCCAGAACTCATGCTTCTCCCGTTGAGCCGGCTGAAGCAAAAGGTGCAGGTCGGCGGCATCCACATCGCAGTCGGCCAGTACGGCGTCTTTAGCCAGGGCGGCGAATGAGCCGACAAAACTGGTCTTTCCTGTGCCACCCTTACCACTTAGCACTACAACTTCTTTCACCTGTTATCTCCCGAATCCGATCAAAAAGCCCTATGAAGCTTTTCTTCCACTGCGGCATGCCCTCAACCAGCGTTATTCCCCGGGAGTTAAGCCGGGCAATTTCAGTATCAAGAGGAATAGTAAGTAGAACTAATATACCCTCTCTCAGGCAGTATTCTTCTACTTTTCCATCACCTACCCCAGCACGGTTGATAACCACGCCAAAGGGGACCTTGAGCTCCTTAACTGTCTCCACTGCCAGGATAAGGTCATTAAGGCCGAAGGGCGTCGGCTCAGTCACCAGCAGGCAGAAATCGCTGTCCTTGATTGATTCCACTACCGGACAGGATGTGCCTGGTGAGACATCAATGATAACTATCCCATCACGATTAGCCCGTTCTTTCACCCTTCTAATAACCGGCGTCGGCATAGCCTCACCGACGTTAAGCTTCCCGTGAGCAAACTCAACGCCATCTGAGTGCCCGCACTCGACAACACCGATTTCCCTGCCTACTTCGGTGATAGCCTTTTCCGGGCAGAGATAGCTACAGGCACCGCACCCGTGACAAAGCTGGGGGAAAACCAGCACATGTCCTGGGAAAACAGCAATGGCATGATAGGCGCAGACCTTGGCACACTTACCGCAGTAGTTGCACTTTTTCTCGTCTATTTCAGGAACAGGAATGCAGACTGCTTCGCTTATGGTGATTACCGGCCTTAAAAAGATATGGTCGTTAGGCTCCTCCACATCACAGTCGAGAAGCTGCACTCTGTCCCTATCTTTCAGGGAAATGGCAAGGCTGGTTGCCACCAATGTCTTGCCGGTGCCCCCTTTGCCGCTAGCAATCGAGATAATCATTAGCGCTCCAATATCAGTCTCAATGACCTCTAATCATGTTCCTTGAATACTTTGTCCTGCGTCGAGTCGTTCTTTCTTATCCATTCCATGAGCATAGCTGTGTGTTCTTTTTCCTCGTTCATGTTGTGCTCAAGGAGCTTCTTCAGCGAGGTATTCTCGGTAGCATCTATCCTCTCCTGATAGAAATCTATGGCTTCCAGTTCCTCTCGCAGAGATTTTCTGGCTCTCTCCAGGTCAACATGCTTTGGGTCAAGCTTCTCCAAAGGCTCGAAAAACGGCATACGTGTCCTCCTTATATTTCTCTATTCTCTCACCATTCTGGTCCCGCATTTGGGACAGCTCACGGCGTAACACGGCGTGCCCTGCTCGTGGGGCACCTTTTCCCCACAGCTGGGGCAGACACAGTTACCACCGGGGCCAGCCCCGGGTTGGTTACCTCTCATCCGGCCGCCCCTTTGGCCACGTCCAGTGGGCGGCCCGGTTCCATCTCCTCTAGGCATACTTACACCTCCAAAAAGATTTGGCCTTTTATCTTTAGCCCATGCCTCTGCCACGACCCATGCCAAAGTGGCCAGGTACATTGGGCTGGGAACTGGATTGGAATTTGCCTGATTTGTAGCCCTGAACAGCATCCTGCACCTTGCCTGCAACCCCGGTGACGACCTTAATCCCAGCCGCCGATAGCACCTCGTAGGCGTTGGGGCCGCAATTACCGGTGAGCACCACTTCCACTCCCTTACCGGCGATCATCTGGGCGGTGGAGATTCCAGCTCCACCTCCTGCCATAGCACCGGAGTTCTCTAGAGCTTCAAACTGCATCGTCTCTGGGTCAACAATAATAAAATACTGGCAGCGGCCGAAGCGAGGGTCTATCCCGGCATCCAGGGCTGGACCATTAGCTGTAATCGCAATTTTCATCGTTCACTCCTTGCGGCTGACTTTGCTCTCGATGCTTCCAGCTCCTTCATCCTGGTCTCAATCTGCTCCAGTTGCTCCCTCAATGCTTGTGTCTGATTCTTCAGCAAATCAAGCTCCTGCTCGGGGGGCATCTGACCCCAGGGCATGCCGTATGTGGGATAAGCAGGTCTTCCCACATATCTCGGCCAAGTCCTTGGCAGCGGCATGGCACAAAGACCTCTGCCGCCACCTGTCATTGGACCTATACCACGCGGTCCAGTACCGTCAAATCCTGGCATTTTTACCTCCTTTCCAAGGCTGATGATAAATTTGGGCTTTAGCTATTTTGGGCTGCAGCCGAACATCAGCGATGCCATGTGTTGTCTCTCATTTACCAGCTTCCAAGTCGCGCATTCTGGCTTCAACCTGGTTAAGCTCCGCCTTGATAGCCTCAGCCTGACGCTTCAGCCAGTCAACCTCCTCCTCTTGAGTAAGAGGAGGATATGGCAAAACTGGTGCGTAGGGTGGAGCTGCAACTGCCCCGGGATACCAGCATCGTGGAAGCCCGCCTCTCCCCCTACCAACGTAGGGCCAGGAAGGAGAGCTTCCTCGGAAGCCGAATCCTGCACCTCTACCACGGCTGAACCCCCTGCCAAATCCGTACATCATTTTCTCACCTCCTTGTTTCGTATTTCTTATTTGATTGTGCTGATTCGACCTTTTTGCCAGCCTCTTCGTCTACGGGCACCACAGCCATAGCCACCTCTACCCCAACCTGTGCCAAGAGTTTGAAGCGGCACGATTTCGGGAGTCTTGCATGTCGGGCAGAACTGAGGGAGCATGCCTGTAGCAGTATCAAAAGGTACCTCCCAATCATGACCGTTGGCGCACCTGAAAGGTAATGGTGACATCTCAAAGTTACCGCCTTCAATCCTTATCGCTTTGCCATTAAGTAAGGCGTCAGCCATTTTCAGCCGTGCCGACGCTAATACCCTCTGAAAGGTTGGACGAGAGACGTTCATCTTCTCAGCACCCTGCTCCTGTTCCAGTCCCTCAAGATCTTTCAATCGTATTGCCTCAGCCTCCTCCACAGAGAGGCGTACCTCTTCAAGAGCTCTTAACGGTATACCTGCCGGCTTGAAATAGGTTACGCCTGGCAGGAAAGCAACTCGACGGCACTTCGGCGGTCTCGACATCTTTTGTCCTATATTATGAGCGTATGCTCATAATTATATTAACATTTGGTTCTTTAACATGTCAACCGGTTTAGGAAAGTGGGTCAACACTTTTTAGCGTGAAAATTTCGTAAAGGATGCCGGAAGGGGGTGAATGTTTATTGAGAGGTACCCGCTACCTGCTGTAGCTTTAGTGGCTAGCGGAACCCTAGTGAAAGAAGGCAGAGCAGGTGCAAGACGATTGTATCGCAGTAGCCCTGGGATGGCCAGAGCTCTGGTTCCGGAGCAGGTAGGGCTTAAGGACCATTTTGAAGTTACTGTGAGATACCGGTGGGGTAAAGTGGCTTGTCCGGGATGGAGTGGGATGATAGTGAGGGGGGGGGCGTTAGTTCGCTCCAAAATCTGACTCGCTTGCGGAGAACTGAAAGGCAAGGAGGGTTGAATAAATGGTCTGCATGTGCTAGTTTTATGTTCCTTGGCATCGGTTAACTTCAAGTCGTAAACCGGGCCGATTTTAAGTCGTAATCTACAATAGACATGGGCTTGGCTTTCCGGGAAATTAAGAATAAGGCGGAATTTGAATGGCAAGCTCTGCAGAAGGGCAGCTATATTTGTATCGGCACGGCTACCTGTGGGCGGGCAGCCGGTGCCCTGGATGTAGTTGATGCCTTTAGTAGGGAGCTAGCACGTCGAGGGCTGGAGGTTCCGATTATCAAAGTTGGCTGCACAGGCCTATGCTATGCTGATCCCTTTGTTACTATATCCAAGCCTGGCTCTCTTCGTGTCGCGTATGCCAATGTGACTCCGGAGACTGTATCCCGCCTTGTGGAAGGTTATGTTGCCGGCGATGACCCGTGTCTGGAGCTTGCCTTAGGCACTGTTGAAG
>Ga0315294_10005557_pt1 | contig 13842 bp, 12 predicted proteins | sample YL17G13_40_MG_FD_203626 | JGI IMG/M metagenome (GOLD analysis project Ga0315294, IMG submission 203626) | Sediment microbial communities from Yellowstone Lake, YNP, Wyoming, USA - YL17G13_40 | ecosystem: Environmental > Aquatic > Freshwater > Lake > Sediment | place: USA: Wyoming | collected... | reverse complement strand
AGTTCTTTGTAACGTGAAATCTGATCCGCATAATGAGACAGTGCAAGCTGGTTCACTGCCCCTATTCTTTCAACCTCTAGGTGCATCATCTTCATGGATGTCTCGGCATCTCCAACCTGTTTCTGAGTCACGATCAACGGTTGCTCATAGCCTGAGAGTCTCAGATGACTCCGGCACTGGTCAAGTTGTAGGGCAGACGTCTGGCTGCTAAGCTGGAGCTGGTTGTACAAACGGTCTGTTTGCTCATACTCGGCGTCAACTTTCCGCAGCTCTTTGTCAATCTCGTCTATCTGGCCAGTGAACTTCTTTGCTCCCTCTCTTGCTGAGAAGACCGTATTCGAAAGCTCAACACGGCTTTTCTCCAGTTGTTGAAGCTCTTGTTTCAACGCTTCCCTTTCTTGTAGGGCTTCTTGAACCTCCTTCTCGACTCTTCGAAGTTGAGTCTCAACTTTTGAAGTTTGAATTTTCGAGTTCTGGTATCCAACTCTCAGAACGTTATCGAATTGGGATTGGAGGGTGGAGATTTCTGTTTGACTTGATCCCAGCTTCTGTCGGAGGGTTATCACTTCTTCTGATAGTTTCTCTCTCTGGACTTCCATCTCTTGGATGTGTCCAGGGTCTGTCTTCTTTCTGAGTGCCACCAGTTCATTTTGAAGCTTTCGCATCTCTTTCCCGATCGAGCTTCGTTCAGCTCTATGAACCCACATCTGGGCTTTTTCAGCTTCCACTTCCTTCGAGATTTTGCTGATGTAATGATCTACTCGTTTAACGTTGGACTTTGTTCTTCTGACGCTTCTTCTCAAACGGACTATTTCCCTATCCAACGTGATGGTAGCTTCCGACAGACGGGCGATTTCAACCCGGGTTTTCTCGATATCCTCTACCAAACCGTTTATGTCGTCATTTCTTCGCGTAAGATGTTGCTGGAGTGCCCCGACTGCTTCATCAAGGCTCTTGATCGCTGTGTCGCTGGGTATTATCGTTGAGAAATCGATCGGGGCACGGTAATATCCTGATTCAAATGCGCCTCCAATCTCATAGAGGTCTCCGTCAACCGTTACCGTGCGAAAACCCTGACCGGACAGGTTGAAGGCGGTTTTGTCATCTGTGACAATCAGCGTGTCTCCGAAAACAAAGCGTACAGCAGACTCGTAACTTTTTTCGGCTTTAATGAACACTTCTGCAGATCCCTGTACGCCTTCTTTTTGAGGAATCTTAAGCTGTTTGGTGGTGGCGGCTGCCTCAAGAGGGATTATCTTGATTCTTCCAAGTTTCATTCTTCGCAACGTTTCTGTGCAAGTGAAAGCCGCTTCAAAATCCTTAACTACAACTGCGTCAAGCCATCCTACCGCGGCGGCTTCAATCGCGTTTTGATAGCTCTTGTCCACCTTCGCGAGGCTGCGCAGTCTGCCGTAGACCCCAGGGATAACGCCAAGATCACCCAGTTCTTCTATGCTTCTTAATGCCTTCTCTTCTGACGCCACTGTCTCCGCCAATTCTCTCTGTGTCGCAAATTCCACGACAGCTTCACGTGCTGAATCAGCGATCTTGCCTGCTTCAGCTATTTCTTTCTCGACCGCTTCTCTCTGTGCGATTCTTCTCTCCAGAGTTCTCTCAAGGTTTTTCTGCTGGGCCTTCTGCTCTTTCTGAACCTTTCCAAGTTCTTGGTACGATCTGTCAAGTTCAGAGAACGTCGCTGTGAACCTTTCTTTGCGTTCGGTAAGGTCTCTCAGTCTTCTCGTTCGTACGCTGATGGTAGTCTGGTTCTTCAGGTACTCTGACCTCAAAAATGCGACTCTTTTGTTGTCGCTGTCGAGTTTTAACTCTATTTCGCGTATTCTTTTGCTGTTCTCTCCCAAGTTTTCCCATAGTTGAGCGGCCTCCCGAGCAAGATCATCGTGAACGGTCTGTTTCTCATTTATCTGGCTGAGAATTCTGTCGTGTTCTGTTCTGAAATGCCTGATTTTCATACGGTTTTCGCGGATTTCTTTCTGGATGGTCTCGTGTTGTTGGAAATTGTTTTCTCTTATTCGAGTCAGTCCTTCAACGCTTGTTTTGTTGGAGCTTATTCTGGTTGTGAGCTCTGTCAGTTTCGACTTCAATTCTCCAATCTTTATCTGCACTCTTAGAACCTGCGAACCGCCTTCTTCGACTATTTCTGAACTGAGTTTTCGCCATTCGCCTTCCACTTCTCTTCTCTTTGACCTGTGGTCATCGCGGATTTGTCGCAGTTTGTCCACGCGGATTTTGACTTTTTCTGCTTGGGATGATACTTCTTCTACCTTCTTCTGTACCTGCGTCATTTCGTTCGATATCTTGATGGCTTCCAATTGTTTGAGCTCCGAATGAATGAAGTTGACTTTGAGGAGCTCGTTCCGTTCTCTTTCTAAGTCGTCAAGTCGTTTTTGTACCTCGTCAATCCTGCCCATTGCGGTGCGTATGGATATGTCTGCTGCTCGAAGTTTTTCTTCTGCTTCGGCTTTTTCTGCGTCGTATTGACCTATTCCAATGAGGTCTTCTATGATCTTTCTGCGTTCTATTGGAGAAATGTCGGTCAGACGAGTTATCGTGCCCTGCAGGATTATGTTTTGACTGGAAGAGCTTATTCCTGCCATGGACAGGATTTCCATCATATGTGTTCGCGAGATTCTTCGTCCATTCAATCGGTAAACGCTTTGTCCGTTTCTATAAACTTCTCGTGAGATCGTTACCGTCGTAGTGTCGACGGGCATACGTCCGTCTGTATTATCAAACTGGATCACGACCTTGGCCATCTTGGCCTTTTCGACTCCAGCATTTTCGGATCCGTGAAAAATCAGTTTGGCAGCCGTCTCTGCCCGGAGTCTTCTTGTGCTCAGTTCCCCCAGAGCGAAGAGCAGGGCGTCAAGGACGTTTGTCTTTCCGCTTCCGTTCGGGCCTGTGACTGCGGTGAACCCTTTGTCGGCGACTATTTTCACGACTTGTGGTCCGAACGACTTGAAACCTTTAATCTCTATTTTCTTGATGTACGGCATTCAGTCTGAGTCCTCGTGCTCCCCGCTGTGAACGTTTTCCTCTTGCCGACAGTTCTGTGGCACTTTCTATAAAAAGCATTTACTGTCTGTTAAGGCTTTAACCGTTATGTACTTTTTTGCGGTATTTCTCCGCGTCAGTTTTGTATTTTGAAGCCATTTTTTTAACAAAATCTTTTATGCTCTGGTCTCCTCCGCAGACGAGAAGAGAACCGTCTTTCTGAACTGTGCACTGAAGACCAAGCCCATGTGCAGTTGTCTCCAGACTTTCGATCGAAATTTCTGTTGCTGGTGTTACACGAATCCATTTCTCCTGTCTAGGAACACCAGGGATGAATCTCGTCTCATCCTGATCTTCATCGCCTTTTTCTCTGCGCGCGTTGTCCAACCGGTTAAGCCATTCATCAACATATGCGAAACCGAACTCTTTCTGACCCTCCGAAACGAGGTAGGATTCTACTTTCATCATGTATTGGTCGATTTTCTGAAGGGTTTCGGGGTTGGTAGGTTCAACTTTAAGAATCTTCAACGTAGTTCTTGCGCTTTTTAAGTCATTCATGATTTCTGCCGGAACGTCCCTTCCTTTCTCTCGGAAGTCTGCGATCATCTCTTCAAGGACTTTCCAAACAGCGACGTTGCCCATCTAAAACCCTATTCACAGCGCTTTAGCATCGTAACTATGTTGTGACTATTGCTTTGAAAAAAGAAAGATAAAAACTGAGTGTTTGAAAAACGGTCCAAGGAAATTCGAATGTTTTAGCGATTTCCGAATTTTTCCTGATAAACTATTTGGCGGAGAGTCTTTCTGTCTTTCTTAGGAAGATCGCCCTTGACGTGACCCACTGGCAAAATTGCGATCACGCGAACGTCTCTGGGAACATCCAGAATTTTGCGTACCTTGCTTTCAGCGGAATTTCTTTCATTCTTCAGATCATAGACCCCGATCCAGGAGGAGTTCAGTCCCAAGCTATGAGCTGCAAGTGCCATGTTCTGTGCGGCTGCTGCACCCGCTTCTGTGTAGTGATATGGGTCTTCCACTGCGTTGACGACGACGGCGATGCATAGAGGTGCCTCTTTCAAGCCCTGTACAAAAGTTGTCGGGACTGTTTCGCTTAACTTTTCTTTGGTCTTCTGGTCTTTGATGACTATGAAGTTCCATGGTTGTTTGTTTATCCATGATGGTGCCCATCGTCCGGCTTCTAAAATTGCTTCTAGCTTGTCGTCTTCGACGGGGGCGTTTTCGAATCTTAAGATGCTACGTCGTTCTCTGATGGCTGTCAAAACTTCGTTTATCATGGTTTCATTCTTCCGTTTTAGTATCATATTCCAGACAGGTATTTAAAAGGTTAGCGTGCAGAGCCGAGTGGCCAATTAGCCGTGCGAGAGAGCCATTGACAGTGAGGTTTTCGGCTATTGTCTGAATGGTTTTCCATGAATCGCAAATGAATCCGCAATCTGATTTTTCGCTTCATAAGTGTTTAATTTCCTAAAGAGTCACTTGATGCATGCAGGGTGAACTGCCTTTGAACGAACAAATCTATCAAGCTTGCAAGGAACTGATCGACGATGCCAAGAACGGATGCGCAGACTTGGTCTTCAAGGAAATTTGCCTCGAGATTCTTTCGAGAGCGAGTCACGTTTTAACAAGACAGCAATTCAAGAAATTGGCCTCATACGCGGCTCAACGCATGCGTGAAGAGATGCCTTTCGAAGTACGCGAACATGAACTAGCGTGGAACAGATAAACACTTAGTTTTCTACACTTGTGCCCTAAGCACATACTATCGCAGGGCAACTTCACCCTGCGGCGCCTAATTTTTCGTTCGCCTATTCTCAACCGAGTTTGTAGCCAATTTTCCTTAGAAACTCCTTGCGCTGTTCAATGTCCGCCGGCGTTTCGATGCCTTTGCTTGCCACACCGTCCACGACTCCCAGTATTCCGCGACCCTGTTCGGTTTCAGCGACGACCACTTCAATGGGATTGGCTGTTGCAGCATGAATTGTGCAGACTTCTGGTACTTTCTGAATTTTGTCCATGACATTAATTGGAAATGCATTCTTGAGGAATATTATGAAACTGTGACCACAACGTATGTCAAACGCTTTCTTTGCTGCCAGTTGTCTGAGTTCTTCGTCATTTCCTTCATGTCTCACCAGACACGGGCCGGAGCTTTCGCAGAAACCTACCCCGAATTTTATGGTTGGAACGCTGTTCATGAGTGCCTCGTACAGATCTTCTATTGTTTTGATGAAGTGTGCTGTGCCTATGATCACGTTTACTCCTTCGGGCACGTCAATTTTTACGGTTTTGAGTTCAAGCATTACATCGCCTCCACAGTTGATTTCTAGGTGTCGCGGATTTAAAATTTCGTTACTTGCGCGTTGTTCTTGCGACTCTGACGACAAAAAGAAGCGTGCCGGCCAAGACGATGATTGAGGAAAGGTAGAAGACGTTCACGTAAGCAGCATATGATGACATTCCGTAGAGGTGAACCTGTAAATCCGCGAGTGGTCCGCCGATGAGGAATCCTGCAGGTCCCCAGCTCAAGGCTATGACTGTGTTGTATCTGCTGAGAAGTCTTCCTCGGCGATCCTTTGGAATGAGGTCTCCTGCAAAAACAAGTCCGACTGTTTGGATAGTCCAGAAGGACACGCCGTTCAGTCCGTAGATGATCGCCATCAAGGACACGTTAGAAGCGAAAGGATACAGCAAAGGCGTGACCATGGCGAAGCATAACCCCATTAGAAGGATTTTGATTCTTCCAAACTTGTCTGAGAGTCTTCCACTTGCCAGACTCGCTATCATTCCTCCTACGGTCCATGCTGAGAGAACTAGACTCATCTGGGAGTCGTTGAAGTTGAGTCCTCCTGGCAGGTTCAAGAAAAGAAGGAAGATTTGGTTGATGCAAGCTGCCCCGAGGATGATTATAACTAAAGACATTAGAAAGAATGCATATGTTTTTTGATTTTGAGGATCGGGTTTTGGTTCCTTCGAGTTCACGCATAGCTCTTCCGCTTTAGATCGTTGAGAGGTTTCATGTTTCTTTTTCATTGATTTTGAAGTCAAGGCCATTAGGCCAGCGCCAACAAGCAGCAAGGCTGTTACGATGTAGAAGATTCTTCCACTTCTGAAGCCGTCTCCTTCCGCGTACAAAAGCCCCGCGAAGAGAATTCCCACCATTCTTCCGAGGGAAGCGATGAAGTTCATTGCACCTATTACTTTTCCTCGATTGCCGACGGTTGTGACGTCTGTGAGGAGTGCTGCCCATCCCACGTCCGACATGGACCAGAAGAATTCCAGGATAGACAGGCCGAAGATTATCGTCAGACCTGCCAAGTATTGGGTCCCAATGTTGATAAAACCCATATGCACCAGAAACACGATGACGTAGGCAAATGCCGCAATCGTTTCGCCCGCAACTATGAGTTTCGTTCGGATTTTGCGTTTGTCACAGATTCTTCCCCACAGGAGATTCTGGCCCAATGCGGAGGCTATCATGTTCAGCGTGCCGAGTGCTGCCGTTGAAGTGACAGTACCCATTAGCGTGAACAAGTAGTTTATCATGAAAGTGTAGAATACTCCTCTTCGGAGGAATGTGAGAAACTCGAAAACACTCAGGTTGAAGTACGTTTTCCTGGCAGATACTTTTAAGGTCTGTGCACTTACCAAAGAATCACTTTATTGATGGAATTCTTGACGAGGATAAGTTGAGGAGAGAATATCACAGTTTACTAGTCTATGAATTTGCCGTTCTTGTAAAACAGCTTGTCGTCTGCGTAGATTTCTCCGCCTTTCCGCATGTCTTTGAGTATGTCCCAGTGGACAGCAGACTTGTTTTGACCAAGGGATTCTGGGTAAGCGTTGCCAAGCGCCATGTGAATTGTTCCACCCATCTTTTCGTCGAACAGCATGTTTTTGGTAAACTTGGTTATTCCGTAGTTTGTTCCGATAGAAGCTTCGCCGATGCGGTCTGCTCCTTCCACCTTCAGTATCTGTTGGAGAAAATCGTCGCCTTTTGCTGCAGATGCTTTGACTACTCTGCCGTCCTTGAACGTGAGCTTGATGTCTTCGACTTCTCTGCCCGCGTAAATGCCTGGATAAGTAAATCTTACGGTGCCGTTAACCGAGTTTTCGACGGGTCCAGTGAACACTTCGCCGTCGGGCATGTTTTCTTTGCCCGCGCAGTTTATCCATTTTCTTCCTTGGACGCTGAACGTTATGTCCGTGTCTTCACCTGCTATGTGGATTTCTTTTGCTTTGTCCAAGAATTCGCAAGTCTTCTTCTGCTGCTCGTTTACCTTTTTCCATTCGCCAATCGGATCCTCCGCCTCAAGGAGACAACTGCTGTAGACGAAATCTTCGTACTCTTCTAGCGCCATCGAAGCCTCTTGCGCTTCAGCGCTAATCGGGTAGGGTAACCCAGTCCATCTGAGCTTGCCTTCAGCGACTCTTCTATAGAAGATTTCCATCAACTCTCTTCTTGAAGCTGTGCGCTCCCTCATTTTCATCGGGTCAACCGTCGACAACCCTTTGGGACTGGGTTCGCAGAATATGCCTATGTTGACGTCCACGTTTTCCAATACAAATTTGATGACTGGAGAGACGAATTTGAGTTGATGCTCCTTCGCGTACTTGAAGAAGGTGTAGTCGGTGTCAAGGTTTGCAAGAACCATCGGATGAGCGTCGCTGAGGAGGCATTCTTTGTAGATTTCGTTTATTAGCGGATAAGCTACTGCTGTTCCCTGTATGATTACTTGTTCGTTGGGTTTGACGTTGACGCTGTAGTGAACACACAATTGTGCCAGTTTTTGGATTCGGTTGTCGACCATTCGTTTCACCGTTTAAAGAAGCAATGGTATGGTGACCTTTCTTAAAACTTTGCTGTCCTAGAACGCCTTGTTAGAAGTCACGGAAGTCGATTATCCATAGGTTCAGAGCAAGAAATTGAGAGATCCATGAAAGAACGTGGGCTATGATGGCTTTTTTCATGATGAAAGTTTTATAAGAGACTTTTCCTTGATTTGTCCTTCGTGCAAGAAACAAGTTTTTGCACAAATCGATCGAAGGAGTTGAAATATCAAAATGGCAGAGAAAGAAATGCACAAGGCAGTTTGCGCTGAATGTGGAAAGGAATGTGAAGTCCCCTTCAAGCCCGACCCAAGCAGACCTGTTTACTGCCGTGAGTGCTGGTCTAAGAAGAGAACCACAAGAAGAAGATTCTAAATCGACCTAGACGACTCACACGAGAACCCCATTCTAATTTTTTCTTACACCAGTTTTCACTATTTTTTAGGACGACCAGGTCTCTCGAAAACATCGAAGCAGGTGAGGATTCCCAAACGGATGAACCGAAACCTCTAAATTCCATATCGATGGTTGAATTGTCAAAAAGCGCCGGGCCGGTAGTTCAGTTGGTATGAACGCCTGACTTGCACTCAGGAGGTCTGGGGTTCAAATCCCCACCGGTCCATTCATATTCTAAAAATGCCCGCGCTGGAGTCTATTTTGAATTCGTCAGCACATGCATCTTGCATCTCAGAAGAGCTGCCCTAATTGAGAGATTACTCCTTTCTTGGCCATGTGCAGGTAAATCCTTCTTTTCAGGTCATTGGAAGACAAGATGCCTCCAAGCCTTCTTTTCCATGAGCCGTAGAAGCTTCTGTAACATTTGTACAGCTCCTCTTGCACTTGTTTGACCGAAAGTGTTTCTGTTGGCATTATAGCGTGTATCATATCGTAGTCCGCCCAATTCGTGTCTTCTATCCATCCGTTCCTTTTGGCTTCATCGAACACTTCTGTTCCTGGAAAAGGCGTGAGAACTGCAAACAATGCGAAATCCGGGTCTAGTTCATTCGCGAATTCGCGCAAACGAGCGATCGATTGAGCCGTGTCTTTCCTTTGGCCTGTTATGAACATTGCATGTGCGAATATTCCGTTTTGTTTGAGCAACCTCACGGCTTCTCTAGAGTCCTGGGGCGTTATGCCTTTCTTGAACGTTTCGAGGGTTGACGGTTCGGAATTCTCCACGCCGAGAAGAACCCAGTTTAGCCCCGACTTTCGCAGTTTAGGCAATGCTTCCTTATTCCGGATGATGTCGTCGCATCTCGACTGGACAAACCACGTTAAGTCTTCTGTCATTCCCCGTTTTATGATTTCGTCGGCAAGATCGTTGGCTCGCGAGCCCGATCCGAAGTTGTCATCTGTCAACCATACGAACCTGCTTCCGAATTCGCGGTAGCAGTATTCGATTTCATCGGCAATCCTCTTGGGCGACTTCAACCTCCACTTGCCTTGCCAGTGACGCCACTGAGTGCAGAAGGTGCATTCGCATTGGCATCCCCGGGAACCCTCAACCAACGCATACGGCACGTCGCGCCCTGCCATCGCCGCGAAATGATACTTGTGGACAATGTCTTTAACAAGATGATAGCCTGGATAAGGGAGAGATTCAAGGTTTTCAATCAGCGGTCTTGGCGGGTTGTGAACTATTTTCCCCCGCAGTCTAAATGATATTCCTTTGACCTGTGGAAAAGCTGTCTTGTCGTTCGCGTTTGCCACGAGTTCAGCCAATGTCTCTTCTCCTTCCCCTCGGACTATCACGTCAATTTCGGGGTGTTCGCGTAGACTCTCCTCAGCGGTTGCAGTGAAATGCTGCCCTCCTGTCACAGTAAGGATGTTCGGATTCACTTTCTTGGCTATTTCAAGCGTTCTGCAGACAACATAAGCGTTACACGTGGACAGCGAACTTGACGCCACAACTTCAGGATTTGAAGATTCGACGTGTTTTTCTAGACCTTGCCAGTCAACATGTTTGGCGTTGCAGTCGAGGACTTCAACCTCAACGTCTTTGCTGTGTTTTTCAAGGAAGGCGGCGAGCTGAATTATCCCGTAGGGAGGTGGCAAGTATTCGCCCATCACAAACCAAACGTCCTTCGGCGGTTCAACGAATAGAACTTTCATCTAGCTCTTGCACCCGTCGATTATCTCACGCGCACTACGTTTAAAGATAACGTGAAGCTCAAGCAAAAGAATCAAAGATAACTAGGCAACCTGAACAGGCAAAAACCACTTATTGCACGGTTGACTCGAATACATGAATCACGGAGTCTGATCAAAAAATGCCATACTGTAAAAAGTGTGGGGCAGAAATACTAGCTGATGCGAACTTCTGTGCGAAATGCGGAACTCCTGTAACCAAAGAAGCAGTTGCCGCAACTAAACACCAGACTTTCAAAGTAACGGAAAAGCCGAAAGTAATTATTGTGAATCGCGCTCCTGGAAAAGTGGACGTCAAGACCGGAGTGGAAGGTGAAGTCACTGTTGATCTTGACCTGAGAGAGCCTGATGATGTGGAGTGGAACATTTCACAGGAAGCCAACACGATCACTGTCAAATGCCGAGCCCTTGTTCACCCATTCAGATGGCCGCGATACTTTGCTTCAGGCGGCCCACGGGTCGACATGATCATTTCTGTTCCTAAAGAAACTGATTTGGACCTCGAGGCAAGCCTCGATCACGTTACGGTAACAGGAATCAAGGGTTCCGTGAAAGCTGAAACGTCTGTCGCGAGGGTGAGCCTCGAGAGCCTTGAAGGCACTATCGATGTTACAGGGAAAAACGGGCTTGATCGACCTGCGAAGCGTGAATGGAACAGTGAAAGTTGACAGCACCACAGGACCGGTGACTCTGGAAAACGTCAACGGTACGGTTTCAGTTCGCAATACCACGGGTCCCATAAAGTTCAGCGGGTCTCTTTCGAACGGCGAGAACTGGTTCAGAACTATCACTGGAACGATAGACCTTGCCCTGACGGGGACCTCAGACCTCACGGTTGAAGCTTACTCGCGACTGGGACGCGTTACGTGTATTCCAGAGTTGGCGGACGCTCGCTATGAACGCGGTCAATATATGGGTCGAATCGGATCAGGGACTGGCAAGCTGATTGCAGAGACAAAAACCGGCTCGATTACCATACGGCAGTAATGCGTGCAACGGACCCAATCGCGATAGGTCTTATGCTCTGCTATTAGAATCCTGAAGCATGCAGTGTACAGGTCGTCCTGCTATCTAGTCATGCTCAGCGTATGGAACCCGGTCAGATGTATCTGGCTTGAACAATTGTTGCAGTGGAGCATTATGCCGTCCAATTCATCTTGTTTCATTATAGCTTCAAGTAACCTGTAGGATTTCTCCGTCCTGTCGTCTGGAGAGATCTTCACTCCACACTTGGGACAGCTGAAATCACCCTTCCCTCTGATCTTTGCAATATCAACCGTGAAGAATTTGGTTGTCTGCACATTCTGACCTCCAGTTGTCTATAGACCAGTCAGAACCTAAAACGTTTACGGAACAATGTTTCAATGCCGATTGAATTGACTTGTCAGCAGTTTCGACTTGTCAGTGGGTCTTCCTCTTATTGCGTTCTGCGATTTTTCTCATTGCCTGCGCATAAGAGTCTCCATGTCGCGTATACGCCTGTATTTCGCCTTCGAGAAGCTGTGTTCCGGTTTGGATTCCCCAGTGTTCAATGTACTCGGTGAAAAGCTGGTCGTAGAGTCGTTGGGCTTCTTCTGCTTCAGCTTCATCAGATTTGGCTTCTTTCTCCTCTGCTGAGATACCTGCTTCAGGCATAGTCTCAGGTACGATTTCAGGCGGGACTTCACCCCTTCGACTCACATTGTACCAGACAGTTGCGCCACTGACAAAAGTCAGAAACGCCCCGATAAGCCAAAAGGGCGAACCGAACGCCAGACCATAGCCTAAGACGAGAATGCCTCCTATAAGGAAAAGAGTGGCAACGAGGATGTTAACGTCGGCTTTCTCGAGGTTTCGCTTTCTGAGACAGTTTGGGCACAGGTAAAGCATGGCTCTGGCACCGTTTGTAACAAGAGGAAAAGCTGTTAGGCACTCGCTGCAGAAGCTCTGGCCACAGTCGTTGCAGATGCCCGTTGCGTACCTCTCGCAATGATTGTAGCATCGAGGGATTTCAACGCCGAGTTTCGGCGGAGTATGGAATGTTGCTCCACAATAATCGCACTTCAACTGAAGGGCATTAGGCGGAACCGGTTTCTTGTAAGGTGCACCGCAGAATGGACATCGGATGTCTTTTGTTTCCTTTTCTGTCAATTGTTATCAAGGAAAGTTGCACGACCTCTTCTAATAGGTTTTTCCTGAATATGATTGGTGAACGCGGAGAAAACGTTAAAAATCTAGCTCTTTCAGTGCAATGTGGCGGATTAGTCTTTGAGTCGGACCAGCGCATAGATGGCCAGAAACGGCAGTGCACTCATAGATATCATGAACGCGTAAGCCGGCGAGGAAGTGTAGAGATAGCCGCCCAAGTACGGCGCGATGAACGACGCCACCATGCTGCAGGTTTGGGGGATTGAAATCCAGAGTCCTCTTTTTGCTCTTGGAGCGATTGTTCCAACGAAGGAGCTCACGAGAGAACCTAGAGTCGCTGAACCGCCCAGTGTGAAGGCTATGAACATCAGTGAATTGGGCTCGCGAATCAGCAACAGCGGAATCATTGAGGCCACGTAAAGCAACAGGCACACGGACATTGCGCCTGATTTCCGCCATCTATCTGCCATTCGACCCATGGCAATTCCGATGAAGGTAATTCCTGCATAGTTGATTGAACCGAAGAGCCCAACTTGAAATTCGCTCATCATCACGGTTTCGGAGAGAAAGGTCTGCACGTATGGTCTTCCGATGCTTATGAAGAAGGAAGTTGCCGTGAAGAACGCGGACCAAACGATGATTTTTCGCCACAGCCGTCTTTCTTCAGCTGCAGGCAGTTGCTCTTGTTGTGTTTTAACGGCTTCTTTGCGAGGATGTTGACTGTGGAGGAAAAAGAATGTCGCTGTGGAAACGGCTGAGAGCACGACTGAAACGCGTAAAACCCATTGCATTCCTATGACGGTCGCAAAGTATCCTCCGACCGCTGGAGCGAATATGTAGCTGAAAGAGTATGTCGACCAAACGAGTGCGAGGACTGAAGCAAACTTGCGCTTGTCTTCGACCGAAGTGATCACATAGGCAGTGACGGCTGGAAGCCCGATCATCGAAACTCCCCAGCAGAACGTTCCAGGTATCAGTTGCACCCAGTCGGTGGCGAAAGAATAGATCAACGGCGCGAATATCCATGGCGTCCAGGAAAGAATCAGAATTTTCTTTCTGTCGAATCGGTCAGCCAAGAAGCCCCCGATCAACGGTACCAACGCAGCGAACCCCATCAACGCTGAAAGAACCACGCCGAGTTGAACGTAGTCTGCATGCAGTGACCTGACGTACAAAGGAAAGACCCAGAAGTATAGACCTTCCCCGAAGGCTCCGATCACGTTTGAAAGGCAGATCAGCATGACGTCCCGTGTCAAAGCGTTAGAGGGAAAAGCAAGCGACAGGAAACGTCTGAAATCTGCCATGTGGTGATCACTGTTTTGGAAGGAATTGAAAATAGAAATTGGGAAGAACCCTTTATTCTTTGTCGCCCACGATCAAGTGGCACTTCAATTGGCGTCTGCCTTACGTCTTTTCAAGGCCGCTTCCAACGCGCTGAACGATTCACTCAAAATCGGACCCTCAGGATCAATCGCCCCGAGTCCAAGCCTGATCATGTTTGACCTCGCCAGCTCGTAGCCGTTCCCGAAGAGGAAAAATGTTCCGGGAACAGCCGCTAGACTGTGTTTCGGTATCGTTTCTTCGTTTATCCATTTGTGAGTGTCTGCGATTGGCAGTCTAACCCAGTACGTCGCGCTCACTTTGTTTGGAAAATAGTGTAGCCTGGCTTCTGCCAGCCAGTCTTCTGTTATCTTTTTCAGGCGTGCC
>Ga0315294_10005555_pt1 | contig 13844 bp, 7 predicted proteins | sample YL17G13_40_MG_FD_203626 | JGI IMG/M metagenome (GOLD analysis project Ga0315294, IMG submission 203626) | Sediment microbial communities from Yellowstone Lake, YNP, Wyoming, USA - YL17G13_40 | ecosystem: Environmental > Aquatic > Freshwater > Lake > Sediment | place: USA: Wyoming | collected... | reverse complement strand
GGCGTTGAGACCAAGGGAGACGGAAAACAGGCTGGGCAGGGTGATGGTTTCCTGGGCGAAGGCATTGACCTGGACGGCGGATTCACGGTGTTCGAGCGGGGTGTTGAAGAAAGCGACCTCAACTGGTCGTCCGTCGTAAAAGTAAAGGTGTTTGTTCTCGCCGACGTCCATGCGGGACGAAGCGGAGCTGTATTGCGCTTGAATTCCGTATTGGAGCAGGTGGTCCGCTTTGAGCCCATTGGTGAAAAAAGATTTGCCCTCGGCGAAAAGGGTCAAATGGCTTCGGGAATCTCGGCCCGCCTCGGGCGCCGAACCGGAGGGAATATTCTGAAAGATCTGAAGCTTATACGGCCCCTCGGCGCCTTTTTGGAATTCTTTGTCCCGGCCCACCCGGGCTAGGCTCAGGCCGAGCGAATAGGAGTGCCGTTGGCGAGGATTGGAGTCCAGCAGGAGCTGGACGACGTCGGAGGATTGATATTGTCGTGTCGTCGAGACGAAGGGAACCCTTCTCGCCGCGCCTTCGGCCGGGTTCGTTACGCCCTGTCCCGTCCAGAGTAATTTCAACGTGGAACGCGGCGTTTGATACCGGACGTTTAAAAGTCCGGAAAAAAGCCGGGACTGGTTTTCTCGATCATAATCGGCGATGTTCCGGGAGACCGACTGGGTCGTCACAGAGACGAAGAATTGGAGCTCCGGTCGCCCCAGCGGGCCGGAAAGATGAAGATTGAAATCGGAGAGCTTATCGATGGAGTGGCTTTCTGTCATCCCTTCGTTTACGAGCAAGGGCGTGATGTTGGACGAGGCCATGTTTTTATCCGAATAGTATCCCGAAAAGCCGCCGCGGAAGTCCGGCGTGCCTTCCCGCGGAACGAGGACGAAGGCGCCACCGGGATGAAAGGCTTGGACCGGATGGGCCGCGTTGCTTATTTGGATGCACTCGAGGCTGAAATAATCCGGGATGAAAAGAGGTAGGCCGGTCCAATAAGGGTCCGAAACATCCAAGCCGTTGAGCAGATAGCTATTCTGCGTCCAGGAGCAAGCACCCCGAGCGCTGAAGAGGGCGGGGCTCGTTTCCCATAAGCCTCCGATGTCGATGCGGTTCGTCGTGGCCGAGAAGTCCTGATTTTCGACGAGAGACCAGACCGAGTTCGCCGAGGGAAGCCGCTCGATCTGCGACCGGAAGATTGTCGTCCTCGTGGAGAGGGGAGAGTCGTCGATTTTGTCCTGACCGCCGCTTTGTGAGTCCGACGGACCGGCTGGCTGCATCCTGAATAAAAAATACAGGTTGCCGAAGGGCTCGATACGGATATCCTTTTGTCCCTGTGTTTCGAACCCGGGCGCTTCGACTAAGAGAGAATAATCTCCGGCCGGAATTCCGGCCAGGACAAAAGCGCCCTTTTGATCCGACGTGGCGGAAGGCTTAAGCTTCCGGTCGTCGCCCACGAGCGTGATGACAGCCCCGGCGATAGGCTCATGTTTGTGATCGACGATGCGGCCCCGAAGGATCCCGGATTCGTTCGCGGGCCTTGCGGCGGGCAGGGCCGGGACCAGGGGACGAAAGACGAGGAGGCCGACGAGGATTATTTTATATTTCAAGACCCGTGAGTTCCTGGTCATGGGTTTAAGTCGTAGTATTTTCTTATCATTCATCTGCCCTGTCAAGGAGGAAGTGCGGATGGGATCAGCTTCCTTGGAATCTATACAGAATTAAAGTGTGTCCGTCTTGTCTCACGGCTGCGCTCAGGATGAAAAGGATGAGGACATACCTCGCGGATCGTTGGACAGGGGACAGGGACGATTTATCGGAGCTGATCATACCGACTTTTTTTATCATGCAGGATTCCCGATGTCAATCGACTTGACATCCATTCACGCCATGACTTATTATCCATGGCGATGGGACGAGGAAAAATCGGCGCATGAATGCTCACTCAGCCCTTGTTGTAGAAAACGAAACTCTTATAAAGGCTTAAACGTCCGTAGCGACTATTCTTAACGCCGCGTTAAGAGGAAAAACCTATCCTTAACAGGCGCCTTTTTCTTAAGTCCATCATGGCCTCTCTGGCTGGGCTGGGACTTTCCGCCCGGCAAGGACTTTTCGGCTGCGCCGTCCAAACAATATTTCCGCCGGCCGCAGCAAAAATCAAAGGATACAGGCTCCTGGGCCGGACCGGCTTTAAGGTTTCCGACATTGGATTCGGGTGCGGAGAGCTGGCAGAATCCACGTTGTTAGAGGCGGCTCTCGATCGGGGGATCAACTACATCGATACGGCGGAGAATTATGCGAACGGGCAGGCGGACCGGATCATCGGAAAGGCGATCAAAGGCAGAAACCGCAAATCTCTGTTCGTTACGACCAAGCTCGGCCTGATGGGGGAATCCACTAAAGAAAAATTCCTTGAACGGGCGCGCCGTTGCCTGGAACGGATGCAGACGGATTATATAGACTGTCTCATGATGCATTTTCCCTCCAGAATCGATCACCTGAAAACGGAGGGATTTCACGAAGCCGCCCGGCAGCTGAAAGCCGAGGGCCGCATCCGGTTCTGCGGACTTTCCAATCACGGCTCCCACTATGAAGATATTCCGGAATCGATGGAGAAAATCCTGCTCGCTGCCGCCGAGGACGGCCGTTTCGACGTGATGCTGTTCGTGTATAACTTTATCCAGAACGAGATGGGCGGACGGGCCCTCCTAGCGTGTAGAGAAAAAAAGATCGGCGCGGCCATCATGAAATCGAACCCCGTGGGCAGCTACCAGGAAACTCTTGCGCAGATCGAAGCATACAAAAGGTATGGTCAGCCCATTCCGGAAAGCCTGAGGAGTCTGACGGCTCGCCTCAGAACGGTCGCGGTCAAGGCCGAGACTTTCCAGGCCAAATATAAGCTGGCCGGCGGCACAGAAACCGCAAGGGCGGCCGTCAAATTCGTGCTCTCCAACCCGGACGTCTCTACCGTCTGCTGCACATTCAAGAACACGGACGACCTGGAAAAATTCCTCCCCTTGTCAGGATCGAAATTGGAGCCCGCAGGGCAGGCGGAATTGCAGCTCTATGCGGCGACCTATGGCCGGCTTTACTGCCGCCACGCCTGCGGCCTCTGCGAATCCGAGTGCCCGCATTCCGTCCCGGTCAACACGATCATGCGCTATGAGCATTATTTCAGAGTCCAGGGCCGCGAGAAATCCGCGCGGGACAGGTATTTCGCGAAGATCGCCGTCAAGTCCGATCGGTGTGGATACTGTTCCGGGTATTGTGAAAAGGCCTGCCCCTACGGTGTTCCCGTGCAGGGACAGTTAGTGCTCACCCACGAAAAATTCATAAGCGGGGCCGCCTTTTCAATTCCGTTAAGAGGAGGATTGCGGCAAGATGCCTGTCGCGGCGGATGACGGAATTGGAAATGCTGGCTTGAATGGCTAATCCGTTGCTTTTATAATCTGGTTATGTTCTCAGCCTGCTTACAAAAAATCCTAAAAGGGCGGCTTTTATATATTCCCGCTCTTGTTGCAACGATGTCTGGGTATTTCCTTCAAAGGCCCTGATGCAGCGCTGCAATCGAATGACGCTGCGCTGAGGACGATCTCCATTCACCTCACCGATCTTGCGGTGCAGAAAGGGCGGCAGGTCGTCGTGGACAAAGAGCCCGGCCAGTATCTTGGGCATCAGATATCGGGGGTTTTTCCATTATTTCGAGCGCTTTGTCACGAATTATGAGGAGCGTTTTGCTGGAGCAGGAAGGGAAGGTCGACCGCCGGCATGCCCAGAAGAGTGCCTCTCAGAAGCTTCTGATGGCCGCCGAGACTTTGGACGAATATTTATCGTGATCTTCTCCCGGCGCGGGCAGAGGGGTCGGGGTGATTTCGGGCTCTTCTAGCCCTGCAGACGGCTGTGCCGACACATCCCTGCCCTCTCCAGCCGTCCTTGACATCTTTTGAGTCGTGATCTAAGCTTCCTGACGATGATTGAGTGGAATAATCGAGTCGAAAAATGCGCCCGCGGACAGCGCAGCCAAGAATGAAATCCCTATAACTAAGGCGAAAAAGCGGTAAAGTCAAATTCCTGTGAATAAGCTCAAAATCCTGGCCGTCTTCGGGACAAGGCCCGAAACGATCAAGCTCTTTCCCGTCTTTCAGGAAATCGAGAATTACCCGGGGGAAGCCCGCCTCAAGATCTGCCTCACGGCCCAGCACCGGGAGATGCTGAGGCCATTCTTGAAGAGCTTTGAGATCCGGCCGGATTATGACCTGGACATCATGCGGAAGGACCAATCGCCTTCCCGGGTGGCTTCGTTCGTCTTCGCCGGGCTGGAGCCTGTCCTGAAAAAAGAGAAGCCAGATTTTGTCATGATCCAGGGAGATACCACAACGGCCGCCGCTGCGGCCGTCTGCGCTTTTTATAACAAGATCAAGGTGGCCCACGTGGAAGCCGGGCTGCGAACGTTCGATAAGTGGAGGCCGTTTCCGGAGGAGATCAATCGCGTGATCGCGGGGTCCGTGGCGGACCTGCATTTCGCGCCCACCCTGAGAGCAAAGAAGAATCTGCTCCGAGCGGGCGTCAAAAAGCACAAGATTTTTCTCACCGGCAATCCTGTCATCGATGCGCTCCGGCTGATCCCCCATGAGACGCCGAAAAGCAGCCTCCGTGGCCTGGTCGAGCGCACACTGCGGACAGGCAGAAAGATCATCCTCGTCACCGCCCACCGGAGGGAAAATTTTGGAAAGCCCCTGGAAAATATATGTCGCGCCCTCCGCTCCCTGCAAAAACAGTTCCGGAGCCAGGTTTGCGTCATTTTCCCCGTTCATCTCAACCCGCACGTACGGGAGGTGGTCTATCCTTTGCTCTCGGGGATCGAAGCGATCAGCCTCCTGCCGCCTCTCGATTACTTCTCCCTAGTCTATATAATGCGCCGGGCGTATCTTGTTCTCACGGACTCGGGAGGAATCCAGGAAGAGGCCCCGAGCTTCGGCAAGCCGGTCCTGGTCCTCAGGGAAGTCACCGAAAGGCCGGAGGCGGTCGAAGCGGGGACGGTCCGCCTCGTCGGCACGGATACGGAGAGGATCGTCCGCGAAACGACCCGGCTTTTGCTCGACAGACGCGCCTATGAAAAGATGGCCAGGGCGGTCAATCCCTACGGCGACGGGCGCGCCGCTGAGCGGATCGTTTCGGTCCTGCTCGGGAAGCCCTGGACGCCGTTCCACGCCAAGTACTGAGGGGCATGTAGATACTCACGGCTTAAGCCGTGGCAGTAAAATGCAACTTACGAGCTTCGCTTGACACCCTTCGGGTGAAACTGCATTCACCCTCGGGCAAGCCTGTAGAACTCTGCCCTTCGGATTATTAGAAGTAGAAATTCAGGCCCAACGAGAGATAATCTCCCCGGAATCGAAACTCAGTGTTCTCGTTGTATTTCCAGTAATAAACGGTCAGACATGCGGGCTCAAAAGGAATGATGATCAGCCCGATGGAATAAGAAAAGGCCGAGACGTCGTCGCTATTCCTCAGGAAATATGCGTTCGCGTTCAGGGTGACAGGTTTGGCCAGCTTGATTTTCACCCCGCCTTTGATGGAAGAGGTAAAGATGTTCCTCGGTTCCTCGTCGGGAAACCAGAGGACCGACGTATCCTCAATCAGATAGATCCCCGCTTCAAAGGCAACGACTTTTGAGATCCTGTATTCGATGCCCGCATCGAGGACCGTCCCTCGGTAGAAGCGGTCTCCGAAATAGGTGCGAGTGCCTCTAAGAAAAGACGTCGCTATATAAAAATCAATCTTGTTTTTTTGATAGTAGTAAGCGAGGGTGAAGTTCGAGATCTTGGCTTTGACGCTCTCTTTGGTTCCCTCATCCGACAGATAGTCAAAGCCCAGGTTGTGGCAATACGTTTTGAAGATGACGGACGAATTGTTGGATACTCCCACCCGGATCCCCATCCACGGAGCGAGGGACCAGTACGCATTTGTTCCCATAAAAAATTCGACGCCAGCCTGGGGATAAATGCCTCCAAAGAGCAGGGTGGGAAGAAATAGAGATAGAAAGATGACCCATTTTTTAACATTCATTGTTGGTCCTTGTTCGGATGGAAACCGACGTCGAAGCGCTCAGTTTTCATCCAGATCTTTTTTCGTTTGAAAATATATTCTTCAAAGAGGCTTTTGATCACGACGAAGATCCAGAGCTTGGTATAGGTCAGGTAGGCCAGGACGGCGAGCCCCAAAGACACGAGGGAATCTTCACGCTCGAACGACAGGGCAATCATGATTTCTATGAGGAAAAGCAAAAAAGCCAGCCCCCATAACTCGGCGTAGGGGCCAGGGACCCGGACATGGACGACATTTAAAAGAGAGAGAATGAAGAGGAGGTCCGAGAAGAGAATGGCGAAGATGAAGAAGTAATATAGATAGAGCAGGTTCAGAATCTCGATAGCGGTCAGCCTGATCGGAGGCCCGAGGAGCCGCCGGGCGTATTTGGCGATCAGATAATTGTTGCCCCGCGCCCACCGGGTTCTCTGCCGGACCCATGTCCCGAGCCTCTCCGGCTCCTGCTCCCAAGAAGTGGATGTCGGGAGGAACTTGATCCGAAGGCCTTTTTCGTAAATCCTCATGGTCAACTCGGAATCCTCAGTCAGGGCGTTCTCATCCCATCCGCCGACTTCCTGAAGCACGGACTTCCTTATGACGAAATTGGTGCCTGGGAGAAAACAGATCTTCAGGAAGATACTCCGCCCCGCTTGGATGATCCATTGGAAGGCGATCGATTCGATATTGATGAGCCGGGTCAGGAGGTTCTTGTTTTTGTTGTAGGCTCGGAACTTTCCGGTGAGCGCCGCTAGCTTCGGATCGTCCGCGAGGGCGCGGCAGAGCTTGGCCAAAGAATCGGCTTCGGGCAGGTTGTCTGCATCATAGACCGCAATGACTTCATGCTTCGCCTCCTGCAATCCACGGTTGAGGGCCGCGCCTTTTCCCCGTCCACTCTCCGGGAGGGGGATGTCGAGACGCCGGACCCGCGGGTCGGTTCCGGCATGCTTTTCCACAATCTCTCCAGTCGCGTCCGTGCTTCCGTCGTTGATTACGATGACTTCGAGCTTCTCCGCCGGGTACTGCAGGCTGCTGATCTTGTCGAGCAGGCCGCCGATGACTTTCTCCTCGTTCTTGGCGGGGATCAGGATGGAGACATCCGGAAGCGCAGACTCGTCCATGGGCCTTTTTTCTTCCTTGAGGATCATCAGCCTCAAGCGAAATCCTCCGACGGCCAGGAGAAACTGGTAGATGAGCATCAGCCAGATGAAGATGACGGCGAAGACAAAGACGGCGTTGAGGAGGATCCGGAGGATATTCATGACCTCTTCATCCGCGAGTAAATATACAGGCCGAGGAGAAGGCCCACGGAAAGGACGCCGATGATCAAGAAGACCGAGGAGGATAAATAGCCTACGACATCGATCGTGTAGGCGGGCGGGCTTTCCGCATAGATTTCAAGGTCGTGCTCTCCCCGGGGAAGGATGACGCCGCTTTTATCGGCGGAGAGGGGGATCTTTTTCGCGTCCACGCGGACCGCCTCCAAAGGCCGTGAAAACGTCAGCGAAGTAGGAATGGGTGACTGATAGTGAAGTTTGTAGATGTTGCCTTCCCGGACGAAACTCCCGACTTCGGCATCAAAGGACATCCTGTGAGAAAGCAGACGAAAATCAAGGAGCCTGGCTTTTTTAAAGCTGAGCGCATGGCGCCCCGCAGGGATAGAGACCTCGGTCGAGCTGTAAAAAGGCCAGGGCTGTCCGTCAAGAGTGGGGAGATCGGACGAATTCACAGTGAGAAGCGTAAAGGGCCTGCTGGCAGTGATGGTCAGCCGGTCCTTTTCCTCTTTAACCTCGATCCCGACCCTGGCCACGAATGGCAGGATATCGAGGTCGAAGGGATTGGCCGTATATTCCGAATAGATGCCCGCGCGTCCGCTGGGGGTAAACGCATAGTAAAGCGTTGTCGCCAGCTCCACACCGCACGGCGTGAGCGATGGCAGGTTGGTCGCCCGGACGTCTCTTTGGGCGATCACATTGATATCGAACATCAGCCGGCGGCTGTCTTTCACATAATTTCGATAGGTTTCGTAATAATCCCGATAGCGGGTCGGCGCCTTCATCCAGCTCCGGGCCGGGTCCTCGACCTGGAGCGTGAACGGGAACGAATCCATCAAGGAGATGATATCCGAGGTGTTGATGCCGCACTCTTCGATGATCTCCGGGTGAAGGAGGGAATCCATGGCCGTGACGATGACCTCCCAGTCTACGCCCTTTTTCTTCTTGATCGTCTCAATCCCGTTCAGAAAAAAGGCATGAAGGTCTTTGACCAGACTTGCCCGGAAGTCGAGAAAAGTCTTGAAGGCGGCTGGATTTTTTGTCCAATAACGGGCGGACGCGGGACGGAAAAGCTCCAAGGGATCGAAACCCCGGCTCTCTTGAAAGGCCTTTCTGACATCCATGTTCATGGGCGTAAAATTGGCGGGGTCCTGCGCTCCCTTATTTGTGTCGAAATTGAGCTCGGCCAGATTGACCCCGTCCCAGTCAAATTCGGTCAGGATCTTTTCCATGAATTCCCCGGCTGCCTGTCGCGCCTGCGGATTTGCCAGGTTCATGAGCTCCCTCCAGTGCGGGCGGGCATCTCTCCCGGACGCCGTTTTTTCTCTCCATTCCGGGTGCTCATTCCATAGAAGCGGCGTGATCTGGGGGAATTCGAACCAGGCATAGACGGCGATCCCATGGTTGTGGCAGAGGTCGAGGAAATACCTGTAGTCGAACCTATAATCCTTATAGAAATGCCAGGTAGCAAGATAAACGATCTTCGTCCCGCTTTCCTTCCAGCGGACGACGAGCTTTTCCCAGCTCGTGTTCTGCCTTAGCCCGGGGTCGAAGTAGTATTCCAGGTTGTCGTTGCGGATGAGAAAAGGGACGCCTAGGAAATTCTTCAGGTAATAGGGCAGGTAGGGGAAGCGGGAGAGCCCAAAAGGAGTCCAAGGGTCCAGGAGAGCGCCGAGAAAGAGGACCTTCCCTTTGCCGATCTGCTTGACGACAGCCAGCGGGCGATCCGAGTGTAAATCCTTGGAAAGAATGATGGCCTCGCTTGTCGTGAACGGGTAAAAAGTAGCCGGCGGGTTCCATCGCACGTTTTCCGCCGGCATGGACAATTCCTTGACTTCCGCGATCCTCGCTTCACGACTTTCAAACAGGAACCCCATTTTTTGAGAGAGGGGGGTCTTGCCCTCTATGATTAAGCTGCCGCCCTTCTCCACAAACCCAAGCACGGTGTTGATCTCGATGTCGCCCAGTCCTTTCCCGGCGGCATAGGGGACCGCGAGCAGGTTGAACTTGTTAAGGGCGCTTGTCTTCAATCGGCCGGAGTCCATGAGTTCGGAGTTGAATCCGAAGACCCTAAAAACGGACTCGAAGCTTCTTTGGTCGAGGTTTTCAGCCTCGGAGGAAGTCCCGCTGGTCAGTACCAGGACCTTGGGAATGTTCAAGATCCTTTTGCCTTCATCCTTTTTGAACAGCCGGAAGGCTTGAGCGAGTCTGTAAGAAAGTCCCACTTTTTCCGGTTTTTGGGGCAGAAAGTCGAGAGCTTCTAGGACATAGAGCGATCCCGGCGCCATCTCGATTGTCTTGGAGAGGGTTCCTTTGGACCTCGCAGGGGACACATTTTCTTTGATGAGCTTGCCCTTTCGGTCGATTTCGATTTCCCGGAAATACTGGTTATCCAGAAAAATATGGCCTTCACCTCCCTGGGATGTCACCCATCGGGATTCGGTCCTGAAGTTGCAGGGGAAGTCTCTGATCGAGACGAACGTCCAGCCCTGTTTTTTCATACCTTTAATGATAGATTTCAGGTGCTTGAGGGGGACGAAGGGATGAAAGAAAAAGGAGGCCATGCCGTCCCGGACGACAAGGGTCTTCCGGGCGGCTGAAACGATTTCTTGCGGCCTGGGTTTTTTATAATCCACATAGCCCAGGTTTTCGGGGACGACGGCGGCTCCCAGGCTCTCGAGCTTTGCCGGATAGGGAAAGATTTGTTGTGTCCCGCTGATCTCGGCGGCCATAATCCTGTCGTAAAACGTGTCGAAATACTTGGCGATCGTCCGGTAGGTATTTTCCGAGGCCGAATAGTGAGGTGTCTCCCAGGCCAGGGGATAAAGGCCGTCCGCGAAACACTCGTCGACGGCCTGCTTGATCCTTTGGTCGATCCAGTCAGGGGATTCGTGTGCGATCGGCACTCCCGCAATATCGTCCCAGAACTCGTAGTCGTCCGCCGAGACGCCCCTGTGCTGGTGAGTGGCGCCATGGAGGATGATCGTGCCTCCTTTGCGGACCATATATTGGAGCGCGCTAATCAATCCAGGCCGTTCTGAAAGCGTGAGCTCATACTGGGATTCCGGGTTCTTGAAGATGGGCACCAGAGACACCTGGAACGGAATGTGCTTTCGGGCAAGATAATCCGCGATCTTCCTGAGCGACTTCGGGTCATCTTCGGCGTTTACGTCCTCGATCCGGACCAGGGCCTCGTGCCGGGACGGATGGTCTTCATTCAAAATATCATGGAGAAGGTCCTCCAGGACGAGGAACCTCCCTCCTTCCATGGCGTAGGAAAACGGCGAATCTGCGAAATACCAGAGGTTTTTGGACCGGAGAACATAAGGATACTCCGTCCCTTCCTGGTCCCGGACGGTCGAATAGACCATGACGTTTTTTGGATCGTGAATTTTCACCACGTTGAGACCGGGGTCCTCCTTGGTGAAATCCGTGTCCTTGTAGCGGACCGTCATTCCGGTCCGTGAGACAAAATCCTTCCAGGACAGGCTCCAGGTATCCTGCGCCAGGGCCAGGAATTGTTCGATGTGCATATCGATCCAAACAATCTGTCCCCGGAACAGGAGAAGACTCTTGAGCAGGGACTGAGAAGGCCGGGATTTATCTTCTTCTTGCACGAGAAAGACGAAGTCCTTGTCCAGGATCGTTTCCTTTTCAAAGTCGGATGCCGGAGAGACGATCGTCCGGCGGATGCTGGAGAAATGGCAGAGGAGGTTCTCCAAGAATTTAGCCGATATATAGCTTTCGGATTTCTCCCTGGCCCCTCCATAAAGGATGAGCGCGTCTTTAGCCGCAAGACGTACGCAGAGGGCTAGGACAAGGATGATGCCGAGGACGAGCGTGCGCTTTTTCATTGCCAAATACTGTTCGTTGAATGCTCCCAAATAATATTAGTCGCGAATGATACGCAATCCTTACAAGTTTATTTTAAAGAATATTGGACTCGCCGTCCAATCTGATGGACGGCGCGGCACGTCATTTTAGCCTTTTTCCTTTTTGCCGCTATACTCATCCCCCTGGAAAACATCCGGAATTTAGCGATTATCGCCTCTGTCGACCACGGCAAGTCCACTCTGGCCGACCGCTTTTTGAACCGGACCGGTGCGGTCTCGCCGCGAGAGCTTAAGGAAAAGACGCTGACACGATGGACCTTGAACGGGAGCGTGGGATTACCGTCAAGGCCCTATTCTCGCCCTGTCCTGTTCTAATATCCCACGCGGGCTATTTCTTTTTCTCCCGTCGTCAACTGCGGATGGGATCAGTTTCCTTGGAATCTATACAGAATTAAAGTATGGCCGTCTTGAGTTTCAAAAAAAAGGGGAATCAGCCAAGGGGGAGCGCGTCGAGCATCGAGAAGGTCTGCCAGTTGGGGATGGCTCGAGGGTATAATGTAATCATCGATAACGAGATGGGTGATGTTTCCGTTTTTCAGGACATCGAAGAGATCTTCGATCTTCTGGGCATTCAGGGGACGGAACTCAGCTTCCGCATAAAAGCTCGTCTCCGGCTTTCGGCTTGAAAGAACGACAGGTCTCTCGGCGTGGGATTTCAACCACACGCCCGCTTTCTTATACAGGGTCGGCCAGGATTGCGAGGAAATCGAGAAATTGGTCAGGAAGAGCAGGAGAACGGCGCCGAGGCCGGCCCCAGCTTGAAAAATCTTGCGGGGCAGACGACGTCTCAACTCTTTAAGGCCGAGGGCACACCAGACGATCATCGGGATCAGGGCGGGGGTAAAGAAACGCCGGTATAAAAACAACGGAGAATAGATCACGACCGGAACAAGAATCCAGAGCCCAAAAATAAGATCATAAACGCTGCGCCGGATTTCTTTTCTGTAGGCCAGGCCAAACAGACACAGGAGAGTCAGGGGCCAGTACATGAGGCTTGGGATTTTATCGAAAAGAGCATTGGGGAGGTTGCGAAGGGATTTTTTTAGGATTGTTCCGGGATTCTTTTGAAAAAATTGAAGCAGATGATAGTTTCCAGGCCTGCGTGGCTCAGCGGGTCCGGTTATCGAATCATATCCAGAGGGTTCAACAGAAATCCCCAATTTTTTATAGTCATCCCGGTATGCCAGGTAAAAATTCGCTTCGGCTTTCTCGCCCAGGGTTAATCGTCCCTGAATTTTTGCCAGACGCAAGATATAGGGAAGCGACGGCAGAATAAAAGCGGCCAGGAGCAGAAGAAGGAGAAGAGAATGGGCGACCATTTTTTTCGGCGATAAGCTTTTTTTCAAGGCCGGTCTCAGGAGGAATTTCAGCCCGCTTATAACGAGGATCAGGAGGAGATAAAAGACGGCTTCAGGCCGCGTCAGAAAAGACAAAGAAAGGAGAACGCCCAGGGCCACAAAGAGGAGAGGCTGGCTTCCCTTGGTATCCTGGCCCTGTCCGTCAAAGATTCGACAGAAGAGGGCAAGGGCCGCCCCGGAAAAGAATAAAAATAATGGCTCGGTCAAAAAAGATTGCGAGATCGATATCAATCGCGGATGAAGCGCGGCCAACCCTGCGGCGATAAGCCCGGCCCGCTCGCCCCCCAGCCGTTTTCCGAGAAAAAAGCAGAGAAAAACAGTGCCGGCCGAAGCAAGAAGCGAGACAAGGATGCCGGAGGCTTCAAGCCCGATTCCAAGACGATAGAGGAGGCTTGCGAAAAAAGGATAGAGCGGCGGCCAATAGGGATCAAGGGCTTTTTGCCAGTGCCCGGCCGCAAAAAGGCGGGCGATGTTTCCGTAGTAAGCGCTGTCCGTATCGATCATTTTGTAATGAACAAGAAAAACCGCCCTGACGGCTACGCTCACGATGAAAAGGACAAGGACATATCTCGCGGATCGCTGGACAGGGGACAGGGATGATTTTTCGGGGCTGACCATACCGATTTTTTTTATCATGCAGGATTCCCGATGTCAATGCTTGAAAGGATTGAGAGATTGGCCAAATATGGCTGGCGGAAACTTCAGAAGGCGGATTTTCAATCGTTGAAGGCCGGAGAGGATGAGATGGGTTTTGATCTTTCCTCGACCCATTTTTCTCAATCGTGCCCGCTTCCTTCGAAACCGGGTTTTCAGCGGTATGTTCTCCCATCGCCCGAATAAGATCGGAAAATGCGCTTTGGCTGCATGAATGATTGCCGCGAGGGTGGGTTATTGATAAAATTAATGAGCGTTCATTATCGAGACGGAGGCGAGAGTATGGTCACGAAGAAAGACGTTGCAGTATTGGGCGGCGGGCCGGGCGGCTATGTGGCGGCCATTCGCTCCGCGCAGCTGCGGAAGAAGGTTGTCCTCTTCGAGGAAGATGCAGTCGGCGGGACATGCATGAACTACGGCTGCATTCCGACGAAATATCTTCTTCATCAAACGAAAATATATCGGGAGATCAAGTCAAGCAAAATGCTGGATGGGCCAGTGGACCAGATCGCCTGCAACTGGACGAAAGTCCAGGAGGGAAAAAGGAAGGTCGTAGACCGCCTCGTCCGCGGAGTGGAATTTCTTCTCCAGAGGA
>Ga0315294_10005554_pt1 | contig 13846 bp, 13 predicted proteins | sample YL17G13_40_MG_FD_203626 | JGI IMG/M metagenome (GOLD analysis project Ga0315294, IMG submission 203626) | Sediment microbial communities from Yellowstone Lake, YNP, Wyoming, USA - YL17G13_40 | ecosystem: Environmental > Aquatic > Freshwater > Lake > Sediment | place: USA: Wyoming | collected... | reverse complement strand
TCCCCATGACCACCAGTATGAACAATGTTCTTGCCCATTAGTTCAAAGTAAGGTTTCACTTCGTTGAAGACCTCAGGAGGCCCTCCTACCATAATGGAGAGGGTGGCATTTTCAGCCCCCAACTGGCCACCGGAAACAGGCGCATCCAACATCTTCACACCCATTGCGGCGAGCTTTTTCGCAAATTCCTTGGTAGCCATCGGGGAGATAGAACTCATATCTACGACGATGGAACCTGACTTAAGCCCCTCTGCCAGTCCATCTGGGCCGAACAGGACTGCTTCGACATCGGGCGTGTCAGGCACCATAATGAAGAGGATGTTCGATTTTTGCGCTACTTCTTTGCTGGAGCGACATGCCTTGGCACCTTTAGTACATAGTTCCTTGACCGGTTCAGGAAACAGATCATAAACCTGGACCGTGTGACCAGCAGCCACCAAATGGCTGGCCATTGGCTTACCCATTATCCCTAAACCAATAAATCCCAGCTCTGTCATTATTTTCTTCCCTCCTTTTGATAGGGTTTGATCCATTGGAGACCATCCTCCGTTTTGCCGCTCATTCATTCTTATCATGACCCATCCATGGGAAAAAAGAAAGAGGGAGACGTTTTTGAGGAAGCCAGGAATGGGTTAAAAGTTTTTTTAGTTCGAGTGTCTTCAATAAAAAATTGGCCCTATGAAGTAAAAAATATCTCTCTTGATCAATTGATTGAAAGGAGGGTATCATATTTTTGTCAAAGATCTAAGATTTACCCCGTTAGAAAGCCCCGCCATTTACCCCGTTGGATAGCAAACATCCTACGGGGTTTATGGCGGGAATGTAGAAACAAAATGTCCATTCATTATTTACCCCGTAGAGTAACGTATGGATTAATCCTTGTTTTTTGCACGCCCCTTGGTTTTCCGGTCGGCTGCAAAGGCCCGGAATCCTTATACTCACGGGGTGAAGGGCGGGGTTAAAGCCCCGTCCTTTCTAATGGGGTTTACTTTTTGAACTGCTGGTAAAAGGTATGAAACATAATTGGAGGAAGTTAACATGGCAAAAGAGATAAAACTTCCAAAGCCAAAAGAAAAAGGATTAACTTCAATAGAAGAAACCCTTAATAAAAGAAGATCGGTGAGAGATTATAAGAAGGGGCCATTGGGCTTGGAAGAGATTTCCCAGCTCCTTTGGGCGGCTTCAGGTAAAAATCTGTATCGGAGAACTGCTCCTTCAGCTGGAGCCACCTATCCTTTAGAAACCTATTTGGTGGTGGGAGAGGTGGAAGGGTTAGAACCAGGAGTCTATCATTACTCTTTTTCAAGCCACCGTTTGGAAAGGATAAGAGAACAGGATATTCGAAAAAAATTATGTCGGTCTGCCTTGGGCCAGAGTATGATTGAAGAAGCTCCCATCGATATCATCATTGCCGCAGATTATGATCGAACGACTGGCCATTACGGGCAAAGGGGTATTCGCTATGTTCATATGGAGGTAGGCCATGTGGGGCAAAATATTTCCCTTCAGGCTAATGCCTTAAGCTTGGGAACAGTCATGATCGGAGCGTTTGAAGACAATCAAGTCAAAGAAGTTTTAGGGATAAAAGAAGAACCCCTTTACATCATTCCGGTGGGTAAAATTTGAACAGGCTTCTGAAAAACGCCCATCTGCGGCGTTCCCCTCATCCTTCGTCGTTGCGGCGTACAACCAAGTACGCCTCACTTCTCAGGATTTCGGGCGCCTTGCACCTGGGCATTTTTGATCAGCCTGGAAGAAATGAATTTTTGAACAGGCTGCTGAAAAATGTCCATCTGCGGCGTTTCCTGATTAAAGCACGTCTTTGTTGATTTCGATTTTGGCTTTGGCCCGTAGTTGCTGGAGCCAATCCTGGAAAGATTCCTCTTGCTTCTGGTAAAGTAGCCGTTTTTGAAGATCCATCTTAACGGATGAAAATTTACTTTGATCAGCGGGTTCCAAGGCTGATAATCTTACTACAAAATATCCATCCTTTGTCCGAAGGACTTCCTTAGGGGAACGACTCTTTTCTGTCAGTGAAGAGAGTGTCGTCATGAACTCTCCAACAGGTCCAATTTTGGGAACCATCCCTCCCGCGCGAGTGAAAAAACCTGTTTCTTCCATCTGAATCCCTCGATCCCTCGCTAACTCCTTCATGCTCTTGCCCGCTCGAATCTGACTGAGAAGATCCTCAGCCACTTGACGGGCCTTCTCCTCACATTTCATCCCGATGATTTTTCTTCTTACCTCCTCTTTCACCTCCTCCAGAGAAGGGATTCGGGAGTCCTTCTTATCCAATAACTTCAAGATATAGAAATTGGGTGGGATGATAACCACAGGAGAAATCTCTCCCACTTTCAATGAGAAGGCACTGGAGTAGAAAGAGGGATTTTTGCCTATCTCTGGTATCTCGTCGCCTTCCTTAAAAAATCCCGTGGTCTTGATTTGAAGATTCTTCTCCCTCGCAAACCCTTCTAAATCACGACTCCGGAAAAGTGAGTAGAAGGCATCATCCGCTCTACGGGAGGCTTCACTTTTTGCTTTCTCTTTCTTTAACGTTTGAAGGATCTGGTCTTTTACCTCCTCAAGAGACTTCAGTTTCTCCTCGACTGCATCCTCTATTTTAAAGATATAGAACCCATCTTTCCCCCTTGCCACACCAATTAACTCCCCCGCCTTCCTCGAAAAAAGAATCTTTTCAAGCGACTCATCAACAGTTCCTCCCTGAATCCATCCCATATCGCCCCCCTTGGGAGCGGTATTCGACTCGGAATACTGCTTTGCTAAGGAACTGAAATCCTTCATCTTATTTGCCTTCTCCAAAATCTCTTCTGCCTTTTTCCTCTTCTCCTCAACTTTATTGGGTGGGTCTTCGGTGCTGACTTTGATCAGGATCTCCCTCGCTCTGACCTTTTTGGGTGTCTTAAATCGTTCCTTCTGAAGATCGTAATATCGTTTGATTTCATCGGATGAAACCTGAACTTTCCCTTCAAATTCGGAAGGTCGAAAAATGAGATATTGGATCTGGAGAAAAGTTGGAACCCTGAACTCCTCTTGATGTTTCTGAAAATATTCCTTTACCTCCACCTCATTCACAGTGGTCTGCCCTTTAAAGGCCTCAGGGGTGACCTTCAGTAAGGTGAGATTGATCCGTTCATTCTCGAAGAGATAGGTCTCCAGTACCTCCTCTTCAGAAACCTTCCCCCCATTCAGTTTAATCAGATTCGTCAACTTCGAGAGCATGATACTCTCCCGCTGCATCCGTTCGAAATCCTCTGCACTCATCCGGTTCAAACGAAGAAACCTTTCATAGATGCGCGGGTCGAATTGACCATTGACCTGAAAAGAGGGGATGGATTCGATGGTTTCTCTCAGTTCTTCATCATGGATGTCGAGTCCCAAACGGGCTGCTTCTTGAAGAATGAGCACTCGAGAGACGAGGTCGTTTAAGATTTTTTCTCTTAGGCGGAGTTCTTCTATTATCTTCTCAGAAAATGATGGACCCAAGGCATCTCGATATTGTTTGATCACATTCTGATAGGCATCACTAAAATCCTTCATTTCAATAACGACTCCGTCCACCTTGGCGGCATAAGTGTGTCTTCTCTCCCGAATCAGGGAGTACCCTCCCCAGGAGATGAAAGTCACAGCCACCAATATCAGAATGCCTCGGAGCATCCACGATGTTGCATGTTCCCTTAAGATCCTCAACATAAAGACTCTCCTTTCAATCCCCCCTGCCTACAGACAGGGGGGGATGAGAATAGAAAATTTACCTATTATTAAACAATCCCGGTTAAAAAGACAAGGGGGCCTTCCCCCATAATGCGTCATTGTCATCCTGAACTTGTTTCAGGATCAGGGTCTTCGATTTCAGGATCTCAGGAGATGCTGAAAAAATTTCAGCATGGCATGAGAATTGCAGACATTTTTATTTATGGTTACGGATTATGGTTATCCCCTCTGTCCCCTTTAGAGAAAGAAGGAATGAGGGTGATGTTTTTTCTTGAATCAAACTTAGGTATTTGTTAATATAAAGTAGTTTAATTAAACGGAGGGGAAAAAGGGATGGTATTTAACTCATTGTGGGGTCTATTTTCAAATGATTTGGCCATCGATCTGGGAACTGCCAATACCGTTGTCTATGTCAAAGGGAAAGGGATCGTCTCTTCTGAACCCTCTGTGGTCGCCGTTCAAAGAGATTCGAGAGGAGAGAAGCACATCCTGGCTGTAGGCCGTGAGGCCAAAGAGATGCTGGGACGAACCCCTGGAAACATTTTTGCCATCCGGCCGATGAGGGATGGGGTGATCGCCGATTTTGAAATCACGGGTGAGATGCTTCGTTATTTCATCGCCAAAGTCCATAACCGAAAAGCCTTGCTTCGACCCCGGGTCGTCATTTCTGTTCCCTCTGGCATTACGCCTGTTGAAAAAAGGGCGGTTCGGGAATCGGCCCAGTCTGCTGGCGCAAGGGAGATCTACCTCATTGAAGAGCCGATGGCCGGAGCCATTGGTGCTGGGCTCCCCATTACTGAGGCCTCTGGGAATATGATTCTCGATATCGGAGGGGGGACAACAGAGGTGGCTGTCATCTCTCTTTCTGGAATCGTAACGAGTCAATCCATCCGGGTCGCTGGGGATAAGATGGATGAGGCCATCGTCCAATACGTCAAAAGAAAATATAACCTTCTCATCGGTGAACGGACGGCTGAATTGATCAAGATCGGTATTGGGACCGCTTATCCCGAAGAGAACCCCCAGAGCATGGAGGTTAAAGGAAGGGACTTGGTGACGGGGATCCCAAAAACCCTTGAAATCAATAGTGAAGAAATCCGGGAAGCTTTGGCAGAACCGATCAATACAATCATTGATACCGTCCGGGTCACCCTCGAAGGGACACCGCCAGAATTATCTGCCGATATTGCAGATAAAGGGATCGTTCTGGTGGGGGGTGGAGCTCTCCTGAAAAACCTGGATGTCCTCCTCCGGGAGGTGACCGGCCTCCCCATCACTATTGTGGACGATCCCCTTTCGGCGATTGTTCTGGGTGCAGGGATGGTCCTGGACAATGAGGTACTGCTTCATAGCGTAACATTCCAATATTGAAGATTGATGAGGATACGAAGCCTTTTCCTCTTTCGAAGATATACCATTCCCGCTTTCATCATTATCCTTCTGCTATCTACCCTGATCGTGATGTCATTAAGGGTAAAGCAGCAAAAGGGAGTAGACTTTTTCGATGCCCTTTTGATGGAGTTCTGCGCCCCCTTCCAGAAAGCCTCAACGTTCGTCATCAAGACCATCCGTGGCGTCTTTCAAGAGTATCTTTTCTTGGTTCATCTTCAGAAAGAGAATGTAATGCTCAAACAGAGGATCACGGAGCTTCAAAAGGAGAACCATCAGATGAAGGAGATGGCATTGGCCAATGAACGCCTTCAGAAGCTCCTCCAGTTTCGAGAGAAAATTTCCCCTTCCATGGTTGCGGCGGAGGTAATCGGTCAAGACCCATCCTCCTGGTTTAAGAGTGTGACCATTAACAAAGGGGAAAAGAATGGGGTGCGAAAGGGGATGGCCGTGATCTCTTCGGAGGGAGTGATCGGCCAAATCCTCAAAACCGCTCCCCATTATTCAACCGTTCTTCTTATCACGGATTATAACAGTGCCATCGATTCTATTATCCAGAGAACCCGGGCTAAGGCGATCGTGGAGGGAAAGGGAGAGAACCGATGCCAACTGAAATACCTTCTCCGAACGGAAGAAGTGATCGTCGGGGATATCGTTGTCACCTCAGGTTTAAGCGGTAATTTTCCAAAGGGGTTAATGGTGGGTGAGGTAAGGAAGGTGGATAAGAAGGGCCATGGCATTTTTCAATATGCAGAATTGGTCCCCAGCGTGGATCTGACAAAGTTAGAGGAGGTTCTCGTGATCACGGGATCTTCTCCTCCGCTCCAAGAGGGAAAAGAAAAGAAGGGAAAGAAGATCCCAGTAAACCCCGTTAGAAGAAAAGGTGGGGCTTTGACCCCCTACCCTCAATAATGGATGAACATTTTTTCTCCTTCCCCGCCATAAATGGCGGAGCTTTCTAACGGGGTAAAGGTTGAAAAGAAAAGATGAAACGGATGGTCGCTCCTCTTTTGTTAGGAATCATTTTTCTAACTCTCCAGACGACACTCTTGACGTCCCTTCCCATTCAGAGGATCAGGCCGGACATCGTCTTAATCCTCATCCTCTATTTGGGCCTCCTTTACCCACCGATCTCGGGTGGAATCTTAGCCCTCTTCATGGGTTTTCTCATGGACCTCTTTTCTGGGAATGTCTTCGGCCTCTACACCCTCTCCAGACCCTTCATCTTCTATGTGGCGCAGCTTTTCAAGGGGCGGTTCTATTTGGAAAGTCTCACATCCCAATTCCTTTTCGTCTTCATCTTTGGCCTGGTGGAGGGTCTCCTCATCCTCATCCTTCTAAGTATCCTCAATCCCGGCCCCATTGGCCACCTCTATCCCTTGTTATTCACCTTCCTCCTTCCCCAGTCGTTTTTCACTGGTCTGATCACCCCCATTCTCTTTTTTCTAATCCGTAAGGGATCTTTTTCATTATTCAGTCATCACGAAATGGGAGTGATGGAGAGAGGGGATAGATTATGATGGAATTAAACACCCAGAGGATGGAAGACTTCCAAGGAAGGTATAAATATTTCATAGCCTTTGTAGGGGTGGCCTTCTTTCTGATCTTCATCCATCTGTGGTACCTTCAGGTGATCAAGGGGAGTGAATTCAGACGATTATCTGAGAATAACCGTATTCGAATTCGTGAAAATCCTGCTGACCGAGGGATGCTATTGGATCGAAAGGGGCGTGTTTTAGCCCATAACCGGCCTTCCTTTGAGGTCTCTCTCATCCCGGAAGACTTAAAAGTCAATCCAGAAGTTCTGACCAAAGTAGGGGAAATGTTGGATATGGATCAGGATGAAATTGGAAACAGATTGCAAAGCCTAAAACGGCGTCCTCCCTTCAAGCCAGTAAAGATTAAATCCGATATCGATTGGAATGAGCTTGCCCTTCTCGAATTCAACCGGGTCCATCTTCCTGGCCTTATCGTGGATGTCAGGCCAAGGAGAACCTATAATTATGGCGATCTGGCCTCTCATCTCATCGGTTACCTCGGAGAGGTTGATGAAAATGAATTGAAACAGTCGAAGGATGTCCCTTATCGAATGGGTTCTTTGATTGGAAAATACGGAGTCGAGTATCGATGGGAGGCCGATCTCAAAGGAGTGGATGGAGGTCGCCAGATCGAAGTCGATGCACTGGGAAGGGAGATTAAGCCTCTCCGGAGTGTCGAGCCATTTCCAGGAAACAACCTCATCCTCACCATTGACCTCGACCTCCAGAGAGTTGCTGAGGAAGCCTTTCAAGATAAGAGCGGAGCCCTCATCGCCATGGATCCCCAAAATGGTCGCATCCTGGCGATGGTGAGCAAGCCTTCTTTTGACCCTAACCTCTTTGCGAGAAACATCTCACCGGAAGAGTGGAAGTCTTTAATGGAAAATCCTCGTCATCCTCTCCAGAACAAAGGGATTCAAGGTCAATACCCTCCTGGTTCAGTGTTCAAAATCGTTACGGCCATTGCGGGGCTGGAATCGGGGATCATCACTCCAAATACCCAGTTTACCTGCACAGGTACCTACCCTTATGGGAATCGGGATTTTCGGTGTTGGAAAGAAGGGGGACATGGGACAATAAGCCTCCATCGGGCCATTGTCGAATCCTGTGATATCTATTTTTACCAGGCTGGGCTGAAAATAGGGGTTGATCTGATCGCTCAATATGCCAACGAGTTTGGTTTGGGAAGGACGACGGGAATCTACCTGCCCCATGAAAAACCGGGAATCGTCCCCTCCACCTCCTGGGAAAAGAGACTTTCCGGGGTTCCATGGTATAGTGGGGAAACCCTTTCCCTTGCGGTAGGGCAAGGATATATCAACACGACGCCCCTTCAACTTCTTACACTGATTTCAGCCATTGCCAATGGAGGGAAATTTTACCTTCCTCAAGTGGTGGAAAGGGTGGAAAATATTTATGGGAACGTTTTAAAAGAGTATCCACCGGTTGAAAGGGGAAGAGTCAATATCTCTGAAAACACTCTCCATATCATCCAAGAAGCCCTCATGGGAGCGGTCAATGAGCCCCAGGGAACGGGATGGGTTTGTGCCCTGAAAGAGGTCAAAGTAGCTGGGAAGACAGGCACAGCCCAAGTGATCACAATGCCACAGAATTTTAAGAAGGGAGATATGGATCGGATGCCCCTTAAATTTCGGGATCATGCATGGTTCGTCGCTTATGCTCCTTTTGAAGACCCCCGGATTTCGATTTCCGTCCTCGTTGAACATGGAGGTTTCGGAGCGGCGGCAGCATTACCCATTGCCAAGAAGGTGATCGAAAAATATCTCAGCCTTGAATCCGTGTCCCCTTCTAAGATAGCGGGGAAAATGGTGGATTCCAAATACGATGATTGACCGACGCCTCTTCACTCACTTCGATTGGACTTTGTTAGGGATTGTGCTCCTTATTGCCTCTATAGGCATCCTCAACCTTTATAGCACTACTTTAGGAGGGGAGGTTTCTGGTACCCCGCTCTACCTTAAACAGATCTTCTGGTTGCTGATCGGATTGTCGGTGATGGTGGTCATCGCCTTCACCGAATACCGTTTTTATTCAGACTTCGCTTATATTGTTTATACGGTTGCCTTCTTCTTTCTTTTGGTGGTCACGGGATACGGCATCATCACCTCAGGCGCACAGAGATGGATTAAGATTGGATCCATCTCGTTTCAACCTTCCGAATTTGTCAAAATTTCTCTAATTTTGGCCCTGGCAAAGTTTTTCCAACGACCTCCGAGTCGAGAGGGCTATTCATTAAAGGATCTCACCTTACCGTTTCTGCTCCTTCTTTTGCCGATGGGTTTGATCCTTAAACAACCCGATCTGGGAACGTCCATCATCCTTCTCTTGATCTTCTTCTCTGTTTTAATCTTTGTGAAGATTCGATGGTCAACGCTCCTCACCATAGGATTGGGTGGAGCAGCCATCCTTCCCATCTCCTGGGGTTTTCTCAAAGAATACCAGAAGAGACGAATCATCACCTTCTTCAACCCAGAATTGGACCCACTGGGCGCTGGCTATCACCTCATTCAATCGAAGATTGCAGTGGGGGCAGGTGGAATTATTGGAAAAGGTTTTATGAAGGGGACTCAATGCAAACTGGGTTTTCTTCCAGAGCAGCAGACCGATTTCATCTTCTCAGCTCTGGGAGAGGAATGGGGTCTGATCGGTTCTCTTATGATCGTAGGACTCTATTTTATGCTGATTCTGTGGGGGCTTCGCATCGCCGTCCAATCCAAGGACCGGTTTGGAGCCATCCTCTCCTTCGGTGTGGTGGCCATGCTTTTCTGGCATATCTTCATCAACATCGGAATGGTTTTAGGCATGATGCCGGTCGTGGGAATTCCCCTTCCCTTGCTGAGTTATGGAGGATCCTTCCTCTTTTCCACCCTGATTGGAATAGGTCTCCTCCTCAATGTCAGTATGAGAAGATATCTTTTTTGAATGCGGATTGCGGAATGATGATTGCGGAGTTCAAATCAGAAGCTAAATGATAAATTAATTATTCCGAATTCCGCATTCCGAAATCAGCAATTAGAAGGGTACGTCATCCTCTGGCCCGGGGATCACTTCTTGTTCGGAACCCACCTCCTTCTCGGAATCGGATGCCTCGACGGGTGCCCCTGGTGCTCCCAACATCTGCATCTGTGTTGCGACAACTTCAGTCATCCACTTCCGGTTTCCATCCTTGTCCTCCCATGAGCGGGTTCGGAGTCGGCCTTCAATATAGACCTGTTTTCCCTTGTTCAAAAATTCGCCACATATCTCAGCTAATCGGCCAAAGGCCACGATCCTATGCCATTCTGTAACCGTGGTCTTCTCGCCAGACCGGTTCACCCTATTTTCGGTCGTGGCCATACGAAAATTAGCTACCGTGGTGCCACTGCTTAAATACTTTACCTCGGGATCTGCGCCCAAATTACCGATGAGAATCACTTTGTTTACTCCAGCCATAAAATCCTCCCCTTCCTTGCATGAATCTCGTATGGTTCATGCCCTGGTATGAACGGAGTATGGTTTATCATCTGCCTACTAATAGCCGCTATGCCACCTTACCATTTCTAAAACCTCTTTTCAAGAGAGTATTGACGCCCTGTGTTAGCAAAGTAGAAATGTCCCCTTTAACTGCTTAAGTTAAAATGTCCCCATGGAACAGGAGAAGATACTCATGGGGCAGAAGCAGTTACAGCGGTGGAGTCGTTAGACAAACGACAAACGGGACATTGGTTCAAAAACAACTTATTTGGTTAGGGAGAATCCTCAAGGCTATTGAAAATAGACTGGGACATTTCGGAGATCTGTTCCAGAGTGATTTTATCGAGAGAGGTTAGGTCAAGACGTTGCGAAAATGCTTTCCATCCTTTCCTAGCCATCGGACTAAAAGTATACAATCTTTCTGTTTTTAATAAGTAAAACATCGTATGGTTTGGGTTCAGGGAAAGGCCCGTAAGGCAGGCCCTCAAATATTGATAATCGGACGGAAAATTACTATTTCGATCCACTGCCATTCTTGCCCCCATGCTGAGCAAGGTCGGCAAGAAGACCCTAAAACCTTCTTCTATAAAGGTTTGCTGCGCACTTTGCTTATTCATATAATGCCGCTTGATAAATATATCTTCACAGATTTCCCGAAGGTCCCGGTAGAGAGAATAGCTCAGTGGATCACCATAAAAATGGTAGGATGCTTTGGATTCTGTGACCCACAGGGATTCAAAATACCACCGGAGAAGGGGTTCCAGGCTATCCTTGTAGAGATAGATCGCTTTTTCTCCTGCTGAAACAAAGGCCCCTGTTCCCGGTCCTTTTACGTATTCCGAAAAAGGGACAATCTTCTTTTCCCCGAGTATAAGGTAGTCAAAACGTACTTCTTCCGGACTCTCCCTTTTATGGACCCCCTTCTCAATAATCTTGGCCAGGAGATAGGAATGATTCTCATTCTCTTGCCACGAATCGTATAGAAATCCATTGGCCACGAAGTAGGCCTGTGCCTCATCTTTCTTGTCATAATTAAAAAGTCCTTTTGTAAGGACACCGAGCTGCTCTTTATATTTCTCCCGGTAATATTCTATTTCCCGGATATTTTGGGAAAATAGGGGCATTTTCATCCCGTAGCCTGTATAGCAATATCTTTTCAGATTCTCTGTAATCTTATCTAAAGGCGTCGTATAGGTGATGATCGAGGATATCCCATAGAGGGCAAGGAGGCCCAAAAACAGGTGGGTATATCTCGAGAAAATAATCTGTTTGTATTGAAGGATCGCTTTCCAGATCAAGGTGTCACTCCGTTGAGGTTCGATGAATTAACCTCTCCACAAATTCTCTATGTTTTGATTTTGGAAACTTCTCCAGGAATTTGTCATAAACATAGCGAGCCAAGTCTCTTCTCTCGAGTTGGGTTGCATAAATTTTTGCCAGGTAGAGATAGGCTTCTTCCATGTACAGATCTAAGGATGGGTTGCTTTCGATGAGGGCCTGGAGGGTATGAGCAGAGAGGTCAAAATAGAGGCTTTTATTCAACAACCTACTCAATCTCAACTGATACTTCGGTTCAAGGACGGAGAAGTACTTATTCCAAAACTCAATAAATGCCTCCATCGCCTTTTTAGGATCTTTCTCGAGTAAGAGCTTGATTGATTTCTCATAGTGATCCTTCCCCTCGGCAGAAGCTCTCAATCGCGATTTTACTCTTGCAAGCTTGAGATGCATCTCTGGATTGTCCGGGTCTGTTCTGAGTAAGGTTTCCGCAGCCGTGATGCCTTCTCCATATCCTACGGACTTTTCCAATGTCGTCTCAGCAACAAATTCCAGCTTCTCCTTTCTGGCTTGAATCTCATAGTTAAGATATTTGCATGTACCTAATCCGGCTGAGAAGCCTCCAACATGAGCCCAGAAAGCAACATTATGATGAATACCTCGAATGGTATCGATGCCTCCCATAAAATCCCGGAGGAACCATAGAGACAAAATGATGAAGGCGGGCACCTGAATCCGGATAGGCAGCCAAAAACTGATCAGAAGTTTGATTTTTGAATAGTGGCACCGGTAAAGATAAATCCCCATAATTCCTGAGATAGCCCCGGAGGCTCCGAGAGATGGAATAAAAAGATCCTCTCTCATGAAAATTCCTACCATGGCTCCATGAATCAGATTGGAAGCCACTCCTGTCAAAAAATAGAGATAGAGGTAGACTTTCCATCCAAGCTTATCTTCAACAAAAATACCAAAGACCCAAAAAAAGATGGAATTCCCCAAAAGATGCCAGAAGTTGGCGTGGAGAAACATGGAAGTAATTAACTGCCAGGGATATGGATCTCCTGGGGTTGAATAGAAATAGCGCCAGATCCAGAACTCTGTATAAATGTCACTCTCAAGAAAAGAGAAATAGATGACCCAATTCGCCAGGAGGAGGCTAATCGTAGACCAGGGGAAATTTTTTCTGGTAAGGTTTGTTCCAACCGGAATCATACTTAAAAACTTGCACGCAATTCCTGTGCCATTTTATTGAAATTGCAAGCTGGTTCTCAATCTCGAAGGCGTTGGCGTCGAACCTACCCTATTCACGGAGTCACTTTTCTTAATCCCTAAAGAACCGAGGACGGTTCTATGAATCATCTTAAATACCGCTGGGTTACAACAATATTGATTAATCTTCCTATCATTGTTTTTGAAGTAAATTACCGGAGAAAAGGGACAGAACTTAGGGGACGTCAGTGTAGAGCGTGATTGACGAACATGCACTAATCATAGTCGTTCAAAATTGTCGCCACATATTCTCCCTGCGTAACCTCCTCTTGGTATACTCATTTCGAACTCTTATAATCTCACCGCCAGATGAAATCCATGCTACTTTTGAGGCTATCCAAATTCTTAGTTCTATTGAGAAAATTTCTTAGACCCAAAGAGTGAGGTCTTCATTACCCCTTCTTTCAGTTGACAGGATCTCTAAATGATGCAATAATTGACTCATGGAGACTCACTATCGATTCACATGGAGGTGATTCACTTGAAACAAATTACTCTGAGAGGAATTCCTGTTGAGATTGAAAGGATGATAAAAAGAGAGGCGGAAAGCAAGGGGTTGAGCCTAAACAAAGCCTTTATTTCTCTTCTTGAAAAGACCACGGGCACAAAGGAAAAGGCGCAGAAGAGGAAGTCCCTACACCATGACTTGGATCATCTTTGCGGAATCTGGACAAAAAGAGAGGCAGAAGAGTTCATGAAAAACGTTGCGTTTCAGAGAACGATAGATGAGGGCTTATGGAAAAACGCAAAGTCATGATGGATACTTCCGCCTATGCGGCATTCCTGAGGGGCAGTCCCGGAGTCAAGGAGGCAGTGCAGCAGGCAGATGAGATCGTTTTCAATCCTGTGGTGCTGGGTGAATTGAAGGCTGGTTTTTTGATGGGAAGGAATGAAAAGAGGAATAGAGCTATCCTCAAGGACTTTCTCAGTTCCCCAAGGGTCATCATTGCCGAGATTGATGAAGAGACTTCAGAAAGATACGCTGTGATTGTGCAATCGCTCCGGATGAAAGGCACACCGATCCCGACCAATGACTTGTGGATCGCCGCTTCTGCCATGCAGCATGGGTTAAAGGTCTTGACCACCGACAAGCATTATCTGGAAGTTCCTCAGATTATCACTGAATATTTTGAGGCAGGGTAATTTGGGCGGGATAGTCACCAACT